>Ga0114939_10000002_pt1 | contig 365228 bp, 311 predicted proteins | sample AshMeaCrysSpring_FD_87196 | JGI IMG/M metagenome (GOLD analysis project Ga0114939, IMG submission 87196) | Groundwater microbial communities from Big Spring, Nevada to study Microbial Dark Matter (Phase II) - Ash Meadows Crystal Spring | ecosystem: Environmental > Aquatic > Deep subsurface >...
ACCGTTCCCACCAATTTGCCCACGCCGCCGGTGACCACCACCATGAAGGAATCCACGATGTAGTTCTGGCCCATGCCGGGATCGACGTTGCCGATCTGGGTGAGGGCGCACCCGGCAAGACCGGCGATTCCCGTCCCGATTCCGAACGTGAGATTGTCGAGGCGGCGCGTGCGCACGCCCAGGCACGCGCTCATGGAGCGGTTCTGCGTGACCGCGCGCACCTTCATGCCCAGCGAGGTTTTAAAGAACAGGATGGTCATGGCCACGCAGATCACGGCGGTCAGCACGATGATGAACAGGCGGTTGAACGGGAACACCACCGAGGGGAAGATCTCCCAGCCGCCGCCGAGGAACGGAGGGGTTTCCACGGCCGTCAGGTCGCCGAAGATGCTCCGCGCGATCTGAATCAGCAAAAGGCTCACGCCCCACGTGGCGAGCAGGGTCTCCAGCGGGCGGCCGTACAAGCGCTTGATGATGGTGGCTTCGATCAACATGCCGATACCACCGGCCAATAGGAACGCCGCCGGGAACGAGAAGGCGAGAAACCACCCCGAGGCGGCGGGGAAAAAGCTGCTGAAGAGCACCTGCACGAGGAACGTGGCGTAGGCTCCGATCATCATGAACTCGCCGTGGGCCATGTTGATGACGCCCATCAGACCGAAGATAACCGCAAGGCCGAGAGCCATGAGAATGAGGATGGAGCCCAGGCTGAGGCCCGAGAACAGGTTCTGAAGAATGCCCGTGAACTGCTGCCAGTTCTCGATCGCCTTGACCGCGCTGCGCGCGGCCACTTGCAGTTCGGGCGTTTGGGATTCGTCGTCGGCGAGCGCTTCGAGTTCGGCCAGCGCCGTCGTCCCCTTCTGGTCGCGCAGGGCGTTCACGCCCGCCAGCCGCTCGGCCGGGTCGTCGGAGGCCAAGCGCAAGCGCGCCGCCGCCTGCACCATCACCTGACGCACGTTCTTGTCGCTTTCCTTGGCCGCAGCGGCTTCCAGAATGGGAACGAAGGAGGCGTTATGGGTTTCGCCCAGCAGCTGCGCCGCGCCGCGGCGCTTCACAGGGTCGGGGCTCGCGAGTTCGAACTCGGTGAGCACAGGTTGCAGGAGCGCGCGTTCCATGCGGCCCACGTCGAGCTCGACGACGTTCTCCGAGAGCAACATCAAGGGCTTGCCGGAGGCGTCCGTCACGAAGTCGGCCCCTTCGGGGAACGCCAGGCGCACAGGCCGCACGTAGGTCTCGCCCGCTTCAACCTCGTCGCCGGGAAGCACGAGCGCACCAGGGCGACCCGGCAGGTCGGCGACGAACACCGCGCCTTCGAAGACGCGGACGAAGAAGGCCTTGAATGACGTGTCGCCAGCCGCATGCGACGCCTCGATCAGGCAGGCGATGGCGGCGGACTTGTCCTCGGCGCGGGCCAGGGAGTCCTGACAGGCGGGGACAAACTTTTCCGGGGGGGCGGGTATCGGAACGGCCGACCCCGATGATGCGCCGGCGGTTCCGGGGAGCATGACTCCCGCGCAGAACAGCAGCGGTAGCCAGTGTCGCGTCAATGACATCCGTATCCCTTCATACGAGCAGGTTCAACACGAACAGGTTCGAGAACAGGTTTGATATGGGCGTAAGGCATAAATGATGAGATCGAAAGCGCGACTTGGGATGAAAGCGAACGCCGTTCACGCAGCAGGATTCCACACGTAAGCATTTCACACAAGGACCCCGCGCGTTTCGGGAAGGAAACGCGCGGGGAGAGGATCGGACGGAGCGACCCGAAGGTCGCACCGCATCACACTCCGGAGACTCCGGACGGTGACCTTACTTCTTGGTGTACGTGCCCTGGTGATCGACCCAGTCGCAACCCTTGTCCGGGCTGGTGTATTCGGACCACGGCTCGGGCTTCACGAGACCCTTGGTCTTCCACACCACCTTGAACTGACCGTCGGCCTTGATTTCGCCGATGAGCACGGGCTTGTGCAAATGGTGGTTGCGCTCGTCGAACTTGACGGGCATGCCCGGGGCGTTGAACTTCATGCCGTACACGGCCTTGCGGACCTTGTCCACCTCGAAGGACTTGGCCTTCTCGGCGGCCATCGCCCACATGTACACGCTGATGTAGGCGGCTTCCATCGGGTCGTCGGTCACGCGCTTGTCGCCGCCGGGGAGCTTGTTCTTCTTGGCGAAGGCCTTGAAGTTGGCGACGAACTTCTTGTTGGTGGCGGAGGGCACCGACTGGAAGTAGTTCCAGGCGGCGAGGTGGCCGACCAGGTACTTGGTGTCCATGGCGCGGAGTTCGTCCTCGGCGACCGAGAAGGCCATGATGGGAACCATCGCGGAGGTCAGGCCCTGGGCCGCAAACTCCTTGTAGAACGGCACGTTGGAGTCACCGTTGATGGTGGAGAGCACCGCGGCCTTGCCGCCGCCGGCGAACTTCTTGATCTTCGCCACGATGGTCTGGTAATCCTGGTGGTGGAACGGGGTGTACTCTTCGATGATGTTCTCCGCCGGCACGCCCTTGGCGAGCAGGAAGGCCTTCAGGATCTTGTTGGCCGTGCGCGGGAACACGTAGTCGGTGCCCAGCAGGTAGAACTTCTTGTACGCGCCGCCTTCGGCGCTCATCAGGTATTCAGCGGCGGGGATCAGCTGCTGGTTGGGGGTCGCACCCGTGTAGAACACGTTCTTGGAGCACTCTTCACCCTCGTACTGCACGGGGTAGAACAGCAAGGCGTTGTTGCCTTCGTAGACGGGAAGCACCGACTTGCGGGACACCGAGGTCCAGCAGCCGAAGGTCACCGCGACCTTGTCCTTCAGAATCAGTTCCTTGGCCTTCTCGGCGAACAAATCCCAGTCGGACGCGGGGTCCACGACCACGGGCTTGATCTTCTTGCCGAGCACGCCGCCCTTGGCGTTGATTTCCTCAACGGCCATGAGCACGACGTCCTTGAGGGACGTTTCGGAAATCGCCATGGTGCCGCTCAGCGAGTGCAGCACGCCGATCTTGACTTAGCCCTGCGCCTGCGCCTGTTGCGCCGTAACGCCCAGCGCCAAAGCGGCGCCAAACGTCAAACCTTTTTTCAGCCAGCTCATCTTCTTCATAACGACTCCTTCTTGGGGGGTGACCTTCCCGACCCCGGAAAAAGCAAGAAGGGTGCCACGTTACGAAATCCTTGAGGGGACGCCGGGGACAGCCGAACCAGACCACGGATTCGATGGCGTGAAATGTGCGAGACCGTGCGTTCATGCTAACATTGCCGACAGAAGGGCCACAAGTGGTCGATTCCCGAGCGACGGACACTCCGCACTCCCAGGCGCAGCCCGGAATTAACAGATTTTCACCCTTTTTCGTTTTGTCTGATTTTGTTCGTCCGGAGGGTCAATTGGCAAGTGTTGGGATGCGATTGTCTGAAAATGCGCTCGTGGCCGCCCAAGTTGCCGGGCGTACCCGTGTTCTCAGAAATCGCGCCGTGCCACCTGTCCGGTTCGTGCAACCCAGCCCGGAAGGAACAGGAGCCCTGGTCTTTTCGAGTGCCCTCGGCGGCGGCATGCTCGAGGGCGACGACTATCGCTTCGACATCGAATGCCGCGAAAACGCCACCTTGATGTTCGCGCCCCAGGCGAACACCCGGGTCTTTCCTTGCCCGGGTGGCGTCGTCACCCGCCAGTCGGTGCGTGGCACGGTTTATGCAAACGCGCTGATGGTGAGTGGCGGGGACCCGACGGTTCCTTACGCGACCAGCCGGTTCGCGCAATCGCAACAGTGGGTCCTGCACCCCGGTGGGCGTCTGGTCATTCTCGACTGGATGGTCGCCGGGCGGCTTGATCGCGGCGAAGCGTTCGCGTTCGAGTCCTTCGAAAGCCACACGCGGGTGGAATCGCCGGACGGACGTCCGCTCCTGTCGGATGCGGTCAGGCTTGCCGATGAAATCCCGTCTGCGGCGTCGGATCCGTCTCCCGCAACCGACCCCCTCCCTATTAGAAGGGAGATCGGTCGTGGCGGGACAGCGCGGAACGGGATGGGCGGATTCTCCTCGTGGCTGACGCTTCATGTGCTCGGCCCGGGGTACGAAGCCGTTCAGGCACCGCTGGAGGAGACCCTCAAGGCCGCAAACGCCGAGGGAAAACCGTTCTGGATGGAACCGGGACGACTGGCGGGCCTGGGAGTACGGGAAGGACGAGGGTTCTCGCTGCGCGCCTTGGGGCGCGACCGGGCGACCCTTGAACCCTTGGCCGCGACCCTGTTCAAAGCGCTCGCACAACCGGGCTGGTTGGGGTTCGACTTTTGGGCGAGGAAGTACTGAAGTGAATTGAGAATGGGGAATTGGGAATTGGAAATAAAATACGGGATGTGTTTGCGACATTCGGGTCTCACATATTCCCCATTCCCCATTCTCAATTGAAAATTAACGACCTACAGCCAACAGGGAAACCACATGCACCTCTCCCCACGCGACATCGACAAGCTGATGCTTCACCAAGCGGGGTTCCTCGCGCAGAAGCGGCTTTGGCGCGGCGTGCGTCTGAACTACCCCGAGGCCGTGGCGCTGATCGCCACGCAGCTTCTGGAGTTCATCCGCGACGGCAAAAGCGTTCCCGATTTGATGGACCTGGGCAAAACCATTCTGGGGCGGCGCGACGTGCTGCCCGGCGTGCCCGAAATGATCGCCGATGTGCAGGTGGAAGGCACTTTCCCCGACGGAACGAAACTTGTGACCGTGCACGAACCCGTGTGCGCCGAAGAAGGCGATGCCGAACTCGCGCTCTACGGCTCGGGACTCGATGCGGCGACGCGCGCGCTTCCGGACCCTCACCCTGACGCCGTCGTTCAAGCCCCCGGCGACGTCGCCCCCGCCGCTACGCCCGTCGTGCTCAACGCCGGCCGCGCCACCATCGCGCTGGATGTCACCAACATGGGCGACCGCCCGGTGCAGGTCGGCTCGCATTATCCGTTCTTCGAAACCAACGCCTCGCTGCGCTTCGACCGCGCCGCCGCGCTGGGCTACCGCCTCGACATCCCCAGTGGAACGGCCGTACGTTTTGAACCGGGCGAGAAGAAGACCGTGCGCCTGGTGGCGCTCGGCGGGGCGCGCATCGTACGCGGCGGCAGCGGCCTCATCAGCGGCGCGATCGACGGCCCGAATACCGAGGCCGCTCTGGCGCGCGCCACCGCGCAATCATTCCTCACCACGGAGTCGCAGTCATGAGCATGGAAATCAGCCGCCGCGCCTACGGCGACATGTACGGCCCCACCACCGGCGACAAGGTGCGGCTGGGCGACACCGACCTGTGGGTCGAGGTGGAGAAGGACTACACCGTGCCCGGTGAAGAGTGCAAGTTCGGCGGCGGCAAAACCCTGCGCGACGGCATGGGACAAAAAGCCGGAGCCTCGCAGGCGGAATCCCTCGAGCTGCTGATCACCAACGCCCTGGTGGTTGACCACACCGGCATCTACAAAGCCGACGTGGGGGTGAAGAACAACCGCATCCACGCCATAGGCAAGGCGGGCAACCCCGATCTCATGGACGGCGTACATCCCGACATGATCGTCGGCCCGACGACGGAGGTGATCGCGGGTGAAGGCATGATCCTCACGGCGGGCGGCATCGATTCGCACATCCACTTCATCTGCCCGCAGCAGGCGGAGGAGGCCATCGCCTCCGGCATCACCACCATGATCGGCGGCGGCACCGGCCCGGCCACTGGCACCAACGCCACCACCTGCACCCCCGGCGCGGGTTACATCGAAATGATGATGCGCGCCGTCGAGCACTACCCGCTCAACTTCGGCTTCCTGGGCAAAGGCAACTCGTCTCTCCCCGGCGGCCTCACCGAACAGATCGAAGCGGGCGCGATCGGCCTCAAGCTGCACGAAGACTGGGGCACCACGCCCGCCGCCATCGATGCCTGCCTCGCCGTGGCCGACACCTACGACGTGCAGGTCGCCATCCACACCGACACCTTGAACGAATCGGGCTTCGTGGAAGCCACCATCGATGCCTTCAAGGGCCGCACCATTCACACGTTCCACACCGAAGGAGCGGGCGGCGGCCACGCGCCCGACATTCTCCGCGTGGTCGGCCACCCCAACGTGCTTCCCTCCTCCACCAATCCCACGCGCCCGTTCACCGTCAACACCTTGTCGGAACACCTCGACATGCTGATGGTGTGCCATCACCTCGACCCCAACATTCCCGAGGACGTCGCCTTCGCCGAAAGCCGCATCCGCGGCGAGACCATCGCGGCCGAGGATCTGCTGCACGACATGGGGGCGATCTCCATGATGTCGTCCGATTCGCAGGCCATGGGACGCGTGGGCGAAGTGATCTGCCGCACGTGGCAAACCGCGCACAAGATGAAAGCGCAACGGGGCGCGCTTCCCGAAGACGCGGAATCGGGCAACGACAACTTCCGCGTGCGCCGCTACATCGCCAAGTACACCATCAACCCCGCCCTTTCGCACGGCGTGGCGCATGAGGTCGGCTCCATCGAAACCGGCAAATGGGCGGATCTCGTGCTGTGGAAACCCGCATTCTTCGGCATCCGCCCCGAGCTGGTGTTGAAGGGCGGCTTCATCGCGCAAGCGCAGATGGGCGACCCCAACGCGTCCATCCCCACCCCGCAGCCCTATTATTCGCGCCCCATGTTCGGCGCGCTCGGCAAGGCGGTGGGCATGGGATCGCTCGCCTTCTCGTCGCAAGTCGGCCTCAAGGCCGTGGCGGACTACGGCCTCTCCAAGCAGGTGGTCGCCGTCAGGAATTGCCGCACTGTGGGCAAGAAGGACATGCGCCTCAACGACGCCATGCCGACCGTCACCGTCGACCCTGAAACTTACGAGGTCCGTGCCGACGGCGTTCACCTCACCTGCGAACCCGCCGACAAACTGCCGCTGGCGCAGATGTACCACCTGTTTTGAAAAATCAGAAATCAAAAATCAAAAATCAGAAATCAGAAATGGACATGGAAACTCAAACACCGCACCCAATGCTCGCAAAGACGTTTACCGTATGTGCGATTGATTTTTTGTTCCAGATTCTGATTTCTGATTTTTTTTTTGATTTCTGATTTTCCAGGCACCCCTTACCCACCCTCATTCAAACCTCAGGCATGCCTCTCGCACTAAGTACCCTCCTCCAGATCTCCGACTCGGCGTTCCCGACGGGCGCGTTCGCGTACAGCAGCGGGCTGGAGGCTCTGGCGCGCGCGGGGCAGTTCCCCGCCATGCGGGCGCTGGAGGTTTACCTCGACGCGCACTTGCGCCAAGCGGCGGCGTTCGATCTGGCGTTCGTGGCCGCTGCTCACGACGCCTACGGAATCAGCGGCGCGTCGAAGATTGATGAACCCGATTTATACGGGGTGGGCGCGGCGGCCTCCGGGTGGTTGCACGCGCCCGCAATGCCGGAACAGGACACCCGGCGCCCGAACCTGTGGGACTTGTGCGCGGAGTGGGACGCGACGCTGTGGAACACGGGCATGCGCACCGCGTCGCTGCGGCAGGCGCGCGCGCTGGTGGACTCGGTGATCGACACCTTCGCCGAAGCAGGTTCGGAAGACACGGCGGACATCACGACCGCGCTGCGGCCTTTGCGCGAGGATGCCGCGCGGCCAGACGCCGCGCTCCACTTCGCGCCCGCCCTCGGCTACGCCCTCGCCGCCCTCGGCGCCTCGCGCGCGCAGGCCTGCACGCTCTACCTGCACGGCATCGCGCGCGATCAGGCCGCCGCCGCGGTGCGCCTCGGTTTGGTCGGCCCGCGCGCGGCTCAAGCGTTGCAGGCGCGCGCCCTGGCGCGCGCCGCGGAAAACTTGGGCGAGTGCCTCAACCTCCCCGCGCCGCGCCACGCGCGACGCACCGCTCCGATCGTCGAAACGGGACAGGGCGGACACGGGTTTTTGTACAGCAGGCTTTTTCAGAACTGATGAGAAGCTCCAGTAGTCAAGGATCAAGACAGCAATACAACAGTGCAACAGTGCAGCAATAGAACAATGAGTCTTGAACGAAGATCGAAGTTTGAAAGACGCCTTCATCATGAAGCACAAGATCATTTCCGATGCCGGCAATGTCGCACTGTTCTATTGTTGCACTGCACTATTGAATGTTGAATCATCCTTCCGATCAACAAAGGAATTAGCATGAAGCCCGCAATCCACCGCCACCAAATGGGCCATTGGCATATTCTCGCCAGCGGCGGCCCCGCGCACGGCCACGATCACGATCATGAGCACGATCATTTGGAATCACCCGGCGAGTTTCGCCTGCGCGAACTGGTGCGCGACGATCGCGACTACAAGAAGCGCGCATTCACCATCGGCATCGGCGGCCCCGTGGGTTCGGGAAAGACCGCGCTCACGAAAGCCCTGTGCGAGCACCTGCGCGACACCTACAGCCTGGGCGTGGTGACCAACGACATTTTCACGCGCGAAGACGGCGAGTTCCTCACGCGCCACAAGGCGCTGCCCGCGGAGCGCATCCTCGCGGTGGAAACCGGCGGCTGCCCGCATGCGGCGATCCGCGAGGACGTCACCTCCAACATTTACGCCTGCGAAGAGTTGATGCGCCGCTTCGCCGACTCCGAAACGCCCCTCGACCTTTTGATCGTGGAAAGCGGCGGCGACAACCTCGCCGCGCACTTCGGCCGCGAACTCGCCGACTACACCATCTACGTGATCGACGTTTCCGGCGGCGACAAAATTCCGCGCAAGGGCGGCCCCGGCATCACGCAAAGCGACCTGCTGGTGATCAACAAGATCGATCTCGCGCCCTATGTGGGCGCCTCGCTCGAGGTGATGGACCGCGATGCCGCCAAAATGCGCGGCGACGGTCCGTTCATTTTCGCCCAGGTCAACGCCAACAAAAGCGTCCCCGAAATCGCGGAGCAGCTTTTGGCCGCCTGGCGCGCCACCGTCCCCCACGCACGCGCGGCGGGCGCCTGACCGCCCCTTCCCGAACCCCGCCCCCCGGCCCAAACCCATCCCTTCAGACCGACGAGTCATTCCGGAGAACCCCATGAATACGATCATTCAGACACGCGCCCTGGTTTTGGGAGCCGCTCTTGCCGGCTTTCTGGTCACGGGGGCCTTCGCGCACCACGGCAACCCCCAGGCACCGGCCCCGCGGTGGGAGGAGGCGACGCGCCCCGGCCTGCCCACGCCGCAGGTTCCGCAAGGCCCCGGGTACTGACGCCGCCGCCCCGCGTCGCCTTTCGACACGGGGTTGGTCCCGTGGCCGTGCCGTTTCGATGCCTCACGCGCCGTATTAAAGGCGCCAACCCGAAAATCGTGAAAACCAGGGGAGGAGGGGATTCCGGACGTTTCGGGCCCCTGGTGGCATTTACGGCGACCGGACGAGAGACAAGCCGTTGATGTGCCTCGTATTGAAAAAAAACGCCACCGAAGTGACAAATATTTTGACACCTCGGCTTGTGGCACCTTATGTCAATGCGCTTTCAGAATTGTAAAGCCCGAGAATGACAATAAAGCCCAAACTTTGGGCTTCTCGGGGAATTTCGGGCCTGATTCACGATTTCTTCGATGGCATGGGGATTGATAATCCCTAGTCACAAGCAACCGCCAGGGTCCGGCGGGCTAACAAGGAGTCACAATGCGTAAATCAGTTTCCATGGGTCTTATGGCGGGCGTGCTCGGCATGGGCGTCGCAAGCGCTGAGATCAAGGTTTCGGATGCTCTGTCGTTGAGCGGTTTCATGGATATGTCCGCCGGCTACATCGATGACAACGGTACGACGTCCGCATACGCCGGTTACGACCAGTTCGAACTCGATTTCAAGCTCAAGTTCGCTGAAAACCTCTCCGGTCAGGTCGACCTCAACATGTGGCCCTTGGGCGGTACCGGCAGCGATGTCGTGCTCGAACAAGCCTTCGTGACCTACACCAAGGGCGCCCTGAGCCTGACGACGGGTAAGTTCCTGAGCTCCACGGGCTTCGAGGCGGCCGAACCGACGGGCTTGTACCAGTACTCCTGGTCGAACACCTTGGTCTACGGCGGTTACCAAAACGGTGTGGCGGCCTCTTACACCATCAGCCCCATGATCTCGCTGTACGGTGCCTTCGTCGGCAGCGTGTGGGATGGTACCGACACCGACATCAAGAAGCCCGGCTACGAAGCCCAGGTTTCTCTGATGCCCCTCGAAGGCCTGACGATCAAGGCCGCCTATGCCGCCGAAACGGATTTGGCTCAGGATGACGGCGGAGATACGGGCGTGACCGTGCTTTCCAACCAGTCGCTGGTCAACGTTTGGGCGTCGTACGCTACCGGCCCGCTGCTGGTCGCCGCTGAGGTCAACCTTGTCTCCGATTGGGGTCCCACCGACGAAGCCGGTCTGGGCTACCTCGTGATGGCCAACTACAAGGCGACCGACAAAATCGCGGTCACCGGCCGTTACAGCGCTCTCAAGCTCGACGGCATGGCTGCCGCCGACAACGAATTCGCTCTGAGCCCCAGCTACGCCATCAGCAGCAGCTGGCTGGTCCTTGCCGAATTCCAGCAGAAGATCGAAGCGAAGGTCACGACCGTCGCGGTCGAGAGCCTCCTGATGTTCTAAACCACGTTCGCTCCGCCCCGGCTTACACCGGGGCGGAGTGAGTGTCGAAATTCAACCCATCGCCGAACCGGAGACCTCCTCATGAAAATGATTCTTGCATACATCAAGCCGTTCAAGCTGGACGAGGTGAAAGCCGCGATTCAGGAAATCGGCATCAGCGGCATGTCCGTGACCGAGGTCAAGGGCTTCGGCCGGCAGAAGGGCCACACCGAACTGTACCGTGGCAGCGAATACCACACCGACTTCATCCCCAAGGTCAAACTTGAGGTGGTGGTGCCGGACGACCTCGTCGAAAAGACGGTCGCCGCCCTCTCCGACAAGGCCCGCACGGGCAAGATCGGCGACGGCAAGATTTTCGTGCTCCCGGTGGAAAGCGCCCTGCGCATCCGCACCGGCGAGACCGGCAACGAAGTGCTCTAAGCGCCTCCGCGGTTCAAACGCCGAAAGCGTCCGGGAAACCGGGCGCTTTTTCTTTTTCTGTCAGTTCGGCATTTTACCTCGCCCGAAGGCCGCCCCACCCCCCTTCAGCCATTAAATTTTGCCTTTGATTTTCGACCCGGTTATTCCTGGAGTTCCGATGAGCACACATTCGACCCGATCGACCCTCGCCGCCCTGATGACGGCCGTCATATGGGCCCCCCTCATCCACGCCCAAGCGGTTGCGACGGCTCCCGCCGCCCCCACCCTCAGCTTCAGCGGTTACGTGGACGCCGACTTCGCCTCGTCCTTCGGCAGCGAGCTCAAGGATCCGCAGCACCTCACCGGCCTCGAGGTCGACCTCACCACCACGGTGACCTTCAGCCCCACGGTGAACGCGGTGCTGTACACCACCATGAACGACGGCGCGATCCCCGCGCAGGGCGCGGGCAACACCTGGGCCCCCGTGAAGTTCGACGGCGCGACCCTGAACTGGCAGTACGACCCCAAAACCCTGATCCACGTGGGTGACATCATCAACGGCTCGGGCTACTTCAACTACTACCTGAACAAGCGCACGGCGCTGGTGGTGGGCGAGCACGCTCTGCGCGGCGTGGGCATCGAGCGCGACGGCTGGACCGTGGCCACGGGCGCGACCGGCCTGGGCGCGGTGGACACCGCCGGAAACCCGACCGCGACCTCGCAATGGGCGACCTACGTCAAATACGTCTACCCCCTCAACGAAAAGATGACGCTGGCCCCGTCGCTCAAATACGTGGGCGGCGTGCCGGGCGCGACTCCCGTGAACGGCGGCCTGTCGTTCGACGGCAGCTTCGGGGAACTGTCGCTGAGCGCCGACGCGGCCCTCAACTACTACAACAGCGACACCGACCCGGGCTTCTCCGTGCTCGTGGAGCCGACCTGGGCGCGCGGCAAGTACACGGTGGCGGGCGCGCTGTACTTCAACGAAAAGGGCTCGGATCCGGGGCGCTTCGCCCCCAACGGGCCCGCGCAAACCGTCACCGGCGCCGCGCTCGACCACGCCTTCATCTACGTGGAGCCCGGTTACGCCTACAGCGACCGCGTCGCCTTCGGTCTGCCGCTCGAGTATCACGATGCGCACCTGGACGTGGCCACCACCCTCGGTTACGACCAGTCCGTCTGGGTGGTTCCGACCGTGTACGTCTACCCCGGATCGGGCATCCAATGGTGGATCTGGGGCCAGGTCATCACGCCGCTCACGGGCATCGGCCCCAAAGACCCCTTGATTTTCGCGGGTTCCGAGCTGATCTTCAAGTTCTGAAACGCATCGTGTGGTGCCCGGTGACGATTCGGGCACACGGGAATGTTATTTTAGGCCCGAGACGACTGACGACGGGAACCAACCCGACGCACCGGATACCATTCGAAAAGAGGACCCATGAAACTCATCATCGCCTACATCAAGCCGTTCAAGCTCGACGAAGTCAAAACCGCCATCCAGGAAATCGGCATCAGCGGCATGACCGTGACCGAAGTCAAGGGTTTCGGTCGCCAGAAGGGCCACACCGAACTGTACCGCGGCAGCGAGTACCACACCGACTTCATCCCCAAGGTGAAACTCGAAGTGGTGGTGCCGGATGACCTCGTGGAACGCACCGTCGCGTCGTTGGCCGACAAGGCCCGCACCGGCAAGATCGGTGACGGCAAGATTTTCGTGGTTCCGGTGGAGAGCGCCCTGCGCATCCGCACCGGCGAAACCGGCAACGAAGTTCTCTAAGCCGTTCAACGGATTCGCCCTAAGCGGCGCCCGGGTTTCCCCGGGTGCCGTTTTTTGTGGACCTCTTGCGGGAAACCCCGGAGTCCTGAACCCAGACCTCGGAAACGCCCGGAAAGGGCAGGCTTGAGTCGAGACGGCATGCCGCGTTCTCCGAGGTCAGCACTCTGCGTTCTGGGTTTCACCCGCACCCCCCTGAAACTTGTGCCATTTTGTTCCTGGCATGCCGATTCGCTTAAAAATTTTCGGGTTCGAGCTAACTTTTCCCCGGTCATGACCACTTTTGCCCGGAAATCCCTCTTGGTGGCCTTCGCCATGTTGCTGATGGTCACGGAAGCCTCCCACGCCCAATCGGGTGACGCGGGGACCTCGCGCCGCCGCCTGTCGTTTTCGGGACTTGTGGATGCGGACTTCACCTCTGGTTTCGGCGCCTTCGACAAAGTCTCCCATGCCACCGGTCTTGAAGCCGACCTTTCCACCAACCTGCTGTTCAGCCCCACCCTGAACGCGCAAGTGCGCACCACCATGCGCGACGGGAATGTGCCCCGTCACGGGGTCGGGAACACCTGGGCCTCGCTGCAATACGACGGCGCGCAAATCAACTGGAAGCCGGGCGAAAAAATCATCCTGATGGCCGGCGATCTGATCGGCGGCACCGGGTACTTCCAATACGCGCGCTACCGGCGCGTGGCGGCGGTCGTGGGCGAGCACTCGCTGCGCGGCGCGGGCTTTCGTCACGGAAACATCATCGTGCATACGGGCGCGGCCACGGATTCGGTCGGCGAGAACGGCGACTGGTCGGTGTACGCCCAATGGACCCGCTCCATCAACCCCACCATGTTCTGGAGTCCCTCCTTCCGCTACACCACGGGGGTCGACAAGGCCTATCCGTTCGAATTGGGCGTGAGCTTCTCGGGCAACTTCGAAGACATGCTGTTGATCAACGCGCACATGGCCATGAACTACTGGAACACGGCCACCGATCCCGGTTCCTTGGTGATGTTCGAGCCGCGTTACACCTACGACAACCTGTTCCTGTCCGCGATTTTCATGTACAGCGAAAAAGGCGAAGTCCCCGCCCCCAACACCCCGCGGTACACGCGTTCGTGGCAAGCGCTCGAGGATGTGCTGATCGCCGTGGAACCGGGGCTCGCGCTGGACAAGACCTTCTCGGTGAGCGGCTCGCTGGAGTACCGCAACCAAAGCCTGAACCGCTCGAACGACGAATCGTTGTGGCTGATTCCGAACCTGTATGTCTACCCCGCGCCCCGCGCGGAGTGGCGGCTGTGGACCGGACTCGAGAAACCCTTCGCGGGCGGCGCGGCGGGCAAGCCGCAGGTCAGTCTCGGCTCCGAGCTCTCGTTTACGTTCTGAGGTGATCTAGATTTTGCGGCCCTTTTAAGGAGCCGCCATGACCTCACGGGATATGATCGCCGCCGCCGACGCACTGGAGGCCTCCACCGCGCGCTTCGCGGACACGCGCTTCACCATCGGGTTCGACGGCTTCGTGGACGAGATCCTGCACGCCGTGGCCACGCGCCGCGACAAGGACCATTTCGAGCGCATCGCCACCATCCCCGAGTTCGCGGCGCGCGTGGCGGCCGCGGCCGGCAAGTCCGCCAACATCGAACTGGTGCCCAACCAGGTGAAGCCCGGCGGCAACGGGCCGCTGATGTCCATGGCCGTCAGCGGCATGGGCGCCCGCGTCACCTGCGTGGGCCTGCTCGGGCACCCGCAAACGCTTCCCGTGTTCGCGCCGCTCGCCGAACGCGCCGCGCTCATCTCGGTGGGCAACCCGGGCCGCACCGACGCCCTCGAGTTCAACGACGGCAAAATCATGCTGGGCAAACTGAACACCATCGCGGATGTCAACTGGGCCCGGCTCGAGCAGGTCGTCGGCGCGGCGGAACTGCGCGCGCTGCTGTTCGACCCGGCGCGCGTCGATCTGGTGGCCTGCACCAACTGGACCATGCTCACCGAAATGGACGGGATCCTGGAACAGGTCATCGCCCTCGCGCCGCAAGACTCGCCGGTACGTTTCTTCTTCGACCTCGCCGACCCCGAAAAGCGCGACCGCGCCGACATCGCCCGCGTGCTCGATCAGATCATCAGGCTCAACAAGAGCGCGCGCTGCATTTTGGGATTGAACCTGCGTGAAGCCGAGCAGGTGATCGAGGTGTTGAAACTCGGCGCGCTGCCGGTGGAGACCGCCGCCAGCGTCGAGGAGGCCTCCGCGCGCATCGCGAACGCGATGGGCTTGCACGGCGTGGTGGTGCATGCGGTGAAGTGCGCGGGCGCACAGGTCGATGGCCACACTGCGGGTATCGACGGCCCGTACTGCGCCAAACCGCGCCTCTCCACCGGCGCGGGCGATCACTTCAATGGGGGCTTTGCCAGCGGTCTGATGAGCGGTTTGGATGTGCGCGGCGCGCTGTACAGCGGCGTAGGCACCTCGGGGTGGTACGTGCGCAACGCACGCAGCCCGCGCCGTGAGGACGTCATCGGGTTTCTGCGGGACTGGGCGGCGGGGACGATGGCTGATTGATATCGGGCGGGTTGTAAGGCCGAGGCTAGCCTCGGTCGTGCAAACCCGCCCGGATCGCGGCCACCGCGGCGCGCATTCGCCGCAATACCACGTCGCGGCCCAACGCTTCCATCAATTCGTAAAGCCCGGGGCCGAACGGGATGCCCGAGATGGCCAGACGCGTGGGGTGAATCAGTTCGCCGCCCTTGCGTCCCGAGGTCTCCGCGAACGCCTTGTAGGCGGCTTCGAGACCGGCCGCCGCATAGGTTTCGACCCCATCCACGACCTCGATCAAGGCCTCCAGGAGTTCGGCGCTGCCGGCCCCGAAGTGCTTGGCGCGCGCCTTTTCCTCATAGCTGTCGGGGTCACGGAAGAAATACAACCCGGTCTCGACGAAGTCGGGCAAACGCTTGGAGCGGTCCTTGAGCAGAGCGATGATGTGCAGCAGGCGCTCGTCGGGCACGCCCGTGAGGTCCACGCCCGCCTTTTCCCACAGGGGTTTGACCAGCGGCAGAAAGTAGGCGGGCTCGCGACGCAGGAAATACTGTCCGTTGAGCCACTCGAGCTTCTTCTCGTCGAACACGGCGCTCTTGGGATTCACGCGGTCGAGCGAGAACTTTTCGATGAGAACCTCGCGCTCCATGAACTCGAGGTCTTCGCCGGGGCTCCAGCCGAGCAACGAGAGGAAGTTCACCATGGCCTCGGGCAGGTAGCCGAGGTCGCGGTAGTCTCCCACCGAGGCCGCGCCCTTGCGCTTGCTGAGCTTGCCGCCGCCCTCGGCGAGGATCACCGGCAGGTGGCAGAACACCGGCGGCTCGTACCCGAGCGCGCGGTAGATGAGCACGTGACGCGGCGTGCTGGGAATCCACTCGTCGCCGCGCAACACGTGGGTGATGCGCATGTCGTGATCGTCCACCACGTTGGCGAGGTGGTAGGTGGGGAACCCGTCGCCCTTGAGCAAGACCATGTCGTCGAGCACTCGATTCTGGTAGCTGATGGGCCCGCGGATGAGGTCGGTGAAGGCGGTTTCGCCGTGGAACGGGGCCTTGAGGCGCACCACGTGCTTCTCGCCGGCGGCCACGCGCTCGGCCGCCACGTCGACGGGCAGGTTGCGGCACCGGCGGTCATACCCGGCGGGCAGGTTGTTGGCCTTCTGCTGCTCGCGCAGCTCCTCGAGCCGTTCGGAGGTGCAAAAGCAGGGGTAGGCGTGGCCTTCGGCCACCATGCGGTCGGCGGCCGCCTTGTACAGCGGCAGGCGCTGCGACTGGAAATACGGGGCGTGCGGGCCGCCCTGTTCGGGGCCTTCGACCCAATCGAGCCCGAGCCACTTGAGGTCGGCGATCAGCTCCACGAGGGCGTTGGCGTCATACCGGGTTTGGTCGGTGTCCTCCACGCGGAGGAGGAAATCGCCTCCCATGCGCTTGGCGAACAGCCAGTTGAAAATGGCCGTGCGGGCGCCGCCCACGTGCAGATACCCGGTGGGACTGGGCGCGAAGCGCACGCGCACGCGGGCGGAAGCGGTGGTTGCGGACGGAACGGACGTGGCGGAGGAGTCGGTCATGGGGGGCTTCCGGAAGACCCCCGGGGCGGGGGAAGATTCGAGGGGAAACCCCGGTGATTCCGCGGAGAGGAAGGGATTCGAACCCTTGGTAGGAGTATTACGCCCCTACAACGGTTTAGCAAACCGCCGCCTTCGACCAGCTCGGCCACCTCTCCTGAAGCCTTGGCGGCGCCTGACGGCCCGATCCGGCTGCGGAATCACCGACGGGGGGTCCCGTCCGTGAGGAGGGGAAGTATAGATAAGGAAGGTTTGAGGGGGAAGGGTTTTGAGCGGTTACCCGAGGAAATGAATAATGGGGAATGGGGAATGGGGAATAAAATCCAAAGGCTCGCGGGTAACGATGTGCTGCTTGACAGCTTCATGAACGCATTCCGTTGTGTTCCGCATATTGCCCATTGCCCATTACCCATTGAGAATTGTTCCCCACCCCCCCATTCTTCCTAACTTATGCAATCTCCATGTCTTTCAAAAAAATCATGTTGATCGGCCTTCTTTTGCCCTTGGCGGCATTGGCGGCGGCGGGTGTGGCGGCCGTGGCGACGTTCCAGGCCTCGGCCTTCCGCGTTCCCGATGAAACCTTCACGCGCGCGGGCATTCAAAAGATCCTCGCCCGCGAATCGGTCGTGCTGTACGCCGACGGGAAAACCCCCGTCGGCTCGTTTTTCGAAAGCACCCACCGGCACTACCTCCCCTACGATTCCATCCCCAAGACCTTGGTGGAGGCGTTGATTTCGGCGGAGGACCGCAACTACTGGAAGCACGGGGGCTGGGACGTGAAGGCCTTCGCCCGGGCCATGGTCGACAATGTGAAGGGCGGGGGCCGCTGGCGCGGGGGCAGCACGCTCACGCAACAGACCGCCAAGAACCTGTTCGGACGCTCGGGACCGCTCAGGGGCAAGGTCGATGAACTCGTGAACGCCTACCGGCTGGAGCAGAACTTCACCAAGGAGGAAATCCTGGAGTTCTACCTCAACCAGTTTTTCGTGGTCGGGAACGGGCACGGGGTGAGCATCGCGGCGCGGTATTTCTTCGACAAGGAACCCCGCGAACTGACCTTGGTGGAATGCGCCTTCATCGCGGGTTCGGTGAAAGGCCCGAACCAGTACAACCCGTTCATTCAACCGACTCCGGAGCGGCGCAAGGCGGCCCTCGACAAGGGACGCGCCCGCACGGCTTACGTGCTGAAGCAGATGAACCGGCACGGCAAGCTTTCCGACGCGCAGTACAAGAAGGCGCTGGCGAACCCGCCCAAATTCAAGCGCGGGGATTTCCGCTTCACCCTGTCCACCAACATGATGAAGGTGAAGCGCCTGCTCGACGAACCCGAGATGCAGGAGGTGCTCGCCCGCTACGGCGTGGAGGACTACACCGCCGCCGGCCTGAAGATCGTGACCACGCTCGACCACGACATTCAGCGCGGCGCCGAATACGCGGTGTACCTCAACCTCGCCCGCCTCGACATGGTGATGCGCGGGTACCAGCCGCCGCGCGACAGCGGGGCCTCGCGCCTCTCGCACTTCGAGCCCGGGACGTTCGCGACGGGCCGCGTCACCGAGCTGGTCATGCGCGACGGGGTCGTGGCGGCCGTCAAGCTGCGCTTCGGCGCGATCGACGGCAAGGTCCCGCGTGCCGCGTTGGAAACCTTCTTCCGCGCCTGGAACCGCTCCGTGGCGGGCGCCGACGCGCTGCCCTCCCCCGCCGCCCAGAACGACTTCGCCGCGCGTTTTCTGAAGGCCGGGAGCCTGGTGTACGTGGGCATCCCCTTCCCCGTGCCCGGCGGCAAGGGCGGTAAAGCGGAAAACCATCTCGACATCGCGCAAAAGCCCGTGCTGCAAGGCGCCGCGCAGGTGATGCAGGAGGGCCGGGTGATCGCCAACGTGGGCGGATTCGGCAACACCGGATATGACCGCGTGAACCAGGCGCGCCGCCAGTTCGGGTCGTCCTTCAAGCCCCTGGTGTACGCCGCCGCCCTCGAGCTGGGGTGGCATGCGCTCGACCCGCTGCCCAACGACCGCCAGGTTTTCCAACTCGGCAACCTGCTGTACTTCCCCAAGCCCGACCACGCGCCCGAAGACACCGTCAGCATGGCCTGGGCCGGGCGGCGCTCCGAGAACATCGCCAGCGTGTACCTGCTGTACCACCTGTTCGACAAGACCGACTTCGCCGGTTTTTGGGAGCAGTGCCGCCGCCTCGGCCTCGACCCGGAGAACTTCCCCTCGCAGCAGGACTTCGAGCGCTATGTGCGCGATACCTTGGGGGTGATCCTCGACGACGCCCGCCTGCGCGAGCTTCGCTACCAGAAGGCCGCCTCGGACCTCGCCATCGACCTGACCTTCGACGGCAGGCAGCGCGAGGCGCAGGCCTTGCGCGGCCTGCCCTACGGCCTCGGCTTCGCGGAGGAACGCGAGCGGCTCGGCGGCGACGCCGAGTCGGGCATCCGCCGCCGCGTGCTGCGCCGCGCTTACGGCGAGCACGTGGAGCGCGCCCGCTTGTGGCGGCGCGGCGGCGGCCTGTGGGTGGCCGGGCGCAGCGAGCAGGACAACCGCCTCGGCGTGTTCGCCGAACTTCCCGCGCGCGGCTGGCGCGCGGTGTCGCTCGAGGAAACCCGCGGCGCGCGCGACGCGGCCCTGTTCGTCGAGGGAGAGCTTTCGATAGAGACGATGCGCGCCCTCGACGAGCGCCTGCGAGCCCCCGAGCCGGACGGCCCGCGCTACACGCGCGAGAACCTGTTCGCCTCCAAGGATTTCCGGGCGCAGGCCGCGCTCCGCTACATCACCGACTTCAGCCGCAAACTGGACATCGCCACCCCGCTGGACGAAGTGATGTCGTTTCCCCTCGGCGTGAACGTGATCACCCTGGGAGAAGCCGTGAACGCCTACCAGGTGTTCCAGGAAGGAGCGCGCTACCGCACGCGCTTCGGTCACCCCCAGCTTTACATCGAAAAGATCATCACCGCCGACGGCCGCACCATCTTCGAGGATTACGCCGAACCCGAAAAGGTGCTCGCCGACCGGACGCGCTACATGCTGGAGGCCATTTTGGCTTCGGTGACCCAGGGCGGCACGGCCCAGCGCATCGGCCGCGAACTGCGGGTGCCGGTCAAAAACGCGGCGGGAGTCGCCGAACCGCTGCCGGTGCCCGCCTTCGGCAAGACCGGCACCACCAACGATTACCGCAACGCGGCCTTCCTCGGGTTCATCGCCGCGCCCAAGGGACAAGGCAAGGGCTACGACGCCACCGCCGGCTACGCCATCGGGGTGTACACCGGCTACGACGACAACCGCCCGCTCACCAACCGACTCGGCTTCCGCGGCACGGGCGCGAGCGCGGCCATTCCCGCCTGGCTCGACATCGCCCGCAACATCACGCGGGTGAAGAAATACTCGGAGCGCATCGCGACCGCGGACGCCGAGGCGAGCGTTCCCGGAGAACCGCCCGTGTTCCAGCGCGACCGTTACAAGCTCTACAAGGTCACGCGCAAGACCGGTCTGCCCGCCACGCGCGAGGACGACCCCAACTACATCGAAGACCTCTCCGACGAGTTGTCGCCCACGGAAAACGTCCAGATCACGCGGGACCATGCGCCCTTGTGGATCCGGGAGGAATGACATGACGCATCCGAAATCCTCACTGCTGATCGCGCTCGCCTCCTGTCTCGCCGCCGGGTGCGCGGGGACCGGCTCCGCCGCGCGCGACCAGGCGGCCGCGGTCGGCGGTGAGGCCGCACCGCCTCTCGAATCGGTGCGGGGGTCGTTGACTTCGGCGGAGGATTCCCTGGTCCTCGATCTCGTTCTCGGATACCGCGCCCGCACCGAAGGCGGAGGTGACGCCGAAACCTTGCGGCGGGCGCGGAACGCGCAGCAGCAGTTGGAGTACATGCTGCGCCGCGGCGGCGTGAAGGACCGCGGCACGGAAGCCCGCGTCGTCACCGTGGACGGCGACCGCCTCACGCTGGGCGAGACCGTCAATCAATTGTCCGCCGCGTTGCTGCGGCACACGGCGGGTACGGCGTGGAGACCCGAGGTGGAGCGCGCGCGGGAGATCCAGCGCCGCCGTCCCGACCTTTCCACCCTCGTGGAGGACGCCGAATGGGTGCTGGCCCTGGCGGCGGCGCTGGAGGATCCGCGCGGACAGGTTCCCGCCGACGCGAAGGCGAAACTGCGCCTGCTGCACGAGAGCTACGCCGCGCGCGCGCCGCACGCGGGGATTGCCGCGCAGGTGAACGCCTTGCTTCCGGCGATCACCGACGACGGCCTGCGCCGCGAACTGAAGAAGCTGGCCAACCGCAGCTGGGAACGTGAACGCCGCGCGGCCTCGGTCGCGCCTGCGGCGCCGGGTGCGGGCGCCTCACCGAAGCCCTTCACGCCGCCTCCGCCGCAGCCCGCCCGCAACACCCTGCCGGCGGCTACGGTCGCGCCCGTCACGCCGTCGACACCTCCCACGACGGCCGCTCCGGCGGCTCCGGGCCCCTCGGACAGCCTCGCGCCCGCAGGCCCGGAAAACGCGGCGGCCGATACGCTCACGACCCCGGAACGCTTCTGCGCCGAACGCCGCGCCGACGCGGCCCAGGCCTTCGCGCAAGCGCGCGCCTCCGCCGACACGGGCGCACGCACCCGCCAGTTGCAACGCAGCCTCGATCTGCTCGACGAGTGCATCACGCGTTTCCCCGGCAGCCCGGAGGCCGCCAAGGCCCGCACCAACCGCGACCGGGTACAGCAGGAGCTGAAGCGGTGAGCGGGGAGGTCACCGCGCCCGCGTTTCCGCCGTTTCCCCACGAGGCCTTGGCGGCCCTGTTGCCGCTGGCGTTCGCGGAGGACGAAGGCACGGGGGATGTCACCTCGCTGGCCACGCTTCCCCCCGGCGACCGCAGCCACGGCGCGCTGCTGTGCAAGGAAGACGGCGTGCTCGCGGGGCTTCCGATCGTGGAGGCCGTGTTCCGCCACCGCGACCCCGCGGGCCGGGCGCCGCGGCTCACATGGCTCGTTTCCGAAGGCGCCTCGATCCGCGCGGGACAGGTGCTCGCGCGCCTGGAGGGCGGCACCCACGAGCTGCTCGTGTGCGAACGCATCATCCTGAATTTCCTGCAACGCCTGTGCGGCATCGCCACCGTGGCGCGCGCCTTCGCCGAGGCCGCGGCTCCCGCGCAGGTGCTCGACACCCGCAAAACCTTGCCCGGATTCCGCGCGCTCGACAAATACGCCGTGGCCGTAGGCGGCGGCGTGAACCACCGCATCGGCCTTTACGACCGCATCCTCATCAAGGACAACCACACGGCCGCCTGCGGCTCCGTGCGCGCCGCGATGGACAAGGCGCTCGCCTACCGCGCCGCCACGAACCGGTCGCTGTTGATCGAAGCGGAGGTGCGCACGCTCGATGAAGTCGACTCCCTGCTCGACACGCCGGTGGATATTCTGCTGCTGGACAACATGGACGACGACGCCTTGAAGGCCGTGGTCGCGCGCGTGCGCGCCCACCAGGCAGGAGCCCGCATCAAACTCGAAGCCAGCGGCAACCTCGACCTGCCCCGCGTGGCGCGTCTGCGCGACGCCGGGCTCGACTATTTTTCGGTCGGCGCGCTCACGCACAGCGTGAAGGCGCTCGATTTATCGCTCAAGATCGGGTCTTTCGCACCCAAAGCCTCCGCGGCCGAAGGAACTCATGGCTAAGGTGACGTCCCAACGAACGCCCGCACTCCCGACCGACCTTCGCCTCGCGGTGGACGTGGGCAACACGCAGACCGTGCTCGGCCTGTTCGACGGGCCGCGCATCCTCAAGCACTGGCGTCTGGCCACCCGCCGTGATCTGACGGTCGACGAAATCACCCTGTCGCTGCAGGGGCTGGTGCTCAACGCCCTCCCCGTCGCACGCGAGGGGGCCGCCGCGTCCCCGCCGCTCCCGCCCATCGTGCGCTGCGCGCTCGCCTCGGTGGTTCCCGCGCAGGACGCCCCGTGGCGCGCCGCGCTGGCCGCCGTGTTCGGCGGTTCGAATCGCCTCGCGCCGCGCGTCCTCAACCACCGCGATTGCGGGGGCCTGCGCCTCGACTACGAACTGCCCAGCCAGATCGGCGCGGACCGCCTCGCCAACGTACTCGGCGCGGGAGCGCTCGGCCTGCGCGAAGGCGTGGTGGTCGACTTCGGAACCGCGACCACCTTCGACGTGTTCTCCGACGGAGCGTATCACGGCGGCATCATATGCCCCGGCCTGCAGACGGGCATGCGCGCGCTGGCGCAGAACGCGGCGCGTCTGCACGAAGCGGAACTCGCGTGGCCGGCCGCCGCCGTGGGACGAACCACCGACGAGGCGCTGCGCATCGGCATCCTCCGCGGCGCCGTGGGCATGGTGGAGCACCTGCTGCGCGACATCCTCTCCGAACGAAAAATGCGCCGACCCGTGGTGGTCGCCACCGGCGGTCTCGCGCCCTGGCTCAAAGGCCGCACCGCGCGCATCCACCGTTTCGAACCCGATCTCACCCTGATGGGCATCAACGCCCTGTTCGACGCCGTCCCGCCAAAATCACCGCCCGCGCGCGCAACGCGAAGGAAACGTCCATGAAAGTCCTCGTCACCGGCGGCGCCGGCTTCCTCGGCTCCCATTTGTGCGACCGCCTCATCGAGCGCGGCGACGACGTGATCTGCCTCGACAACTTCTTCACCGGCTCCAAGCGCAACGTGGAGCACCTGCTGCCGCACCCGCGCTTCGAACTGATCCGCCACGACGTGATCGAACCGCTCCTGCTCGAGGTGGACCGCATTTACAACCTGGCCTGCCCGGCGTCGCCCGTGCATTACCAGTACAATGCCGTAAAGACGATCAAGACCAGCGTGATGGGCATGATCAACATGCTGGGCCTGGCCAAGCGCGTGCGCGCCCGCATCCTGCAGGCCTCCACCAGCGAGGTGTACGGCGATCCCGAAGTGCACCCGCAGCGCGAAGACTACTGGGGCCATGTGAACCCCATCGGCATCCGCTCCTGTTACGACGAAGGCAAACGGGTGGCCGAAACCCTGTGCTTCGACTACCACCGCATGAACCAGGTGGAGATCCGCGTGATGCGCATCTTCAACACCTACGGACCGCGCATGCACCCCGAAGACGGGCGCGTGGTGTCGAACTTCATCGTGCAGGCGCTGCGCGGGCAGGACATCACGGTGTACGGCGACGGGTCGCAGACGCGTTCGTTCTGCTATGTGGACGATCTTCTGGGCGGCATGATGCGCCTGATGGAACACCCCACCCTGATGGGCCCCGTGAACATCGGCAATCCGAACGAATTCACCATCCGCCAACTGGCGGAACAGGTGATCGACCTCACGGGCAGCAAGAGCCGGATCGTTTCCCTGCCGCTGCCGAGCGACGACCCCAAACAGCGCAGGCCCGACATCTCGTTGGCCCGCAGGGAACTGGAGTGGGAACCGACGATCGAACTGCGCGAAGGCCTCGTGAAGACCATCGCGTATTTCGACGAGTTGTTGAAGAAATAGAACAAAGCAGCAATAGAACAATAAGGCAATGAACTCGGCGGGAGGCAGCACCCCCAACTCCGCGCGCAGCCGGTCCGAGTTTGCATTTTTGCATTGTTGCATTGTTCTATTGTTGTGCCCATGATTCCCGCGCTCATCCTCGGTTATCTGGGGCTTCAGCTCGTCATCGCGTTCATCGTGTCCCGCACGGTCAAAAGCGAGGATGACTATCTCGTCGCCGGGCGTTCGCGGCCCGCCTGGCTGCTCGCCTTGTCGCTGTTCGCGACATGGTTCGGGGCCGAAACCTGCCTGGGTTCATCGGCCGCCGTGTTCGAAGAGGGCCTCTCGGGCTCGCGCGCCGATCCGCTGGGCTACGGTCTGTGTTTGATGCTCGGCGGCCTTTTGATTGCGGCGCGCATCTGGAACCGCAAGTACTCGACCCTGGCCGACTTCTACGCGGACCGGTTCGGACGTGCGCCCGAGAAACTGGCCGTCGTCATTTTGTGCCTGTCCTCCCTGATCTGGGGTGCGGCGCAGCTGCGCGCCTTCGGGCAGGTGATCGCCGCCACCACGCCGCTGCCCGTGCAGGCGGCGATCCTCGTCGCGTTCCTGTTCGTGGCGACCTACACGCTGATGAGCGGCCTGCTCGGCGACATGGTGATCGACGTGCTGCAAGGCGCCATCGTGATCGGCGGGCTCGTGTTGATGATCGTTCTGATCAGCCTGGAAGTCGACCTGACGGGGCTCCTCGCGGCGCAACCGCCCGAGCGGTTCAGCCTGCTGTCTCCCGGCGAGACAGGGTGGGAGCGCATCGACCGGTGGATGATTCCGGTGATGGGTTCCTTGGTGGCGCAGGAGATCGTGGCGCGCATGCTGGCCGCCGGGTCGCCGCGCATCGCGCGCAAGGCTTGCTACGCCGCGGCGGTCATCTATTTCGCGGTCGGCTCGATTCCGGTGATTTTGGGGTTGGTGGGCCCCCTGGTCTTCCCCTACGACGGCGAATCGGAACAGTTCCTGATCGCGCTGGCGCGCGACAAGTTGCCGACCATCGCGTTCGTCGCCTTCGCGGGGGCGCTGTTGTCGGCCTTGCTGTCGACCATCGACAGCATTCTGCTGGGGGTGGGCGGCCTCGTGGCCCACAACCTGGTGATCCCGGGCTTCAAGATCACTGACGAGCGGCGGAAGCTGTTCATCAACCGTCTCCTGGTTCTGACGGCGGGGGTGGTCTGCTACCTGATGGCGGTACGCTCCACCAGCATCTACGACCTGCTCGAGACGGCCTCGTCGTTCGGCACGGCGGGGATTCTGGTCATCACCCTGGGCGGTTTGTGGCTGCGGCGCGGGGGCGCCGGAACGGCCTTGGCGACGCTCATCGCCGGGGCGGTCTGCACGCCGTTGGCGGAATACGTGCTGGAACTCCCCGCGCCCTTCGTCGCCTCCATCGGCGCCAGCGCGATCGTGTATTTTGCCGGCGCCTTTTTGTTCGAAAAGGCTCCGCGCGAACCCACCCGCGCGCCATCCTGATCCACAACCCTCTCGGGATCTTTCATGACCCCCACCGACTCCCCACCGACCGGCGCCCCGGCGCGACACCTCCCCACCCGCTCTCCCCGCCTCAACGCGTTCCTTGAATCGCGGCGCGTGCAGCACGCGATCCTGGTGTTGATTCTCATGAACGCGGTCACACTGGGACTGGAAACCGTCCCCGGGGTGATGGGGGCCGCGGGCGGATTTCTGCGTGCGCTCGACAAGACGCTGCTCGCGGTGTTCGTGCTTGAAATCGGATTGCGGCTTTACGTCCGGCGCCTCTCGTTTTTCCGCGACCCCTGGAGCGTCTTCGATTTCCTGGTGGTGGGCATCGCGCTGTTGCCCGCCACCGGTCAGTTCTCGATCCTGCGGTCGTTGCGGGTTTTGCGGGTTTTGCGGGTCCTGACGATAGTGCCTTCGATGAGGCGCGTCGTGGGAGCCCTGCTGGCCGCGGTGCCCGGTTTGGTCTCGATCGCGCTTGTGCTTCTGCTGATCTACTACGTGGGCGCGGTGATGACCACGAAAATGTTCGGCGCGGATTTTCCGGACTGGTTCGGCAACCTCGGGCGTTCGATGTACACGCTGTTTCAGGTGATGACGCTCGAAAGCTGGTCGATGGGGATTTCGCGTCCGGTCATGGAACGGTTCCCGTACGCCTGGATGTTTTTCGTGCCGTTCATTTTGACGGCGACGTTCACGATGCTCAACCTGTTCATCGCCGTGATCGTGAACGCCATGCAGACTTTCTCGGAGTCCGAACATGCGGGCACTCGCGAAACCGTCGAGTCGACGGTGGCACACGCGCGGGCGCGCCTCGAAGCGGAAATCCACGCGACCCTGCGCACCGAGATGCGCGACCTGCGCCTCGAAATCTCCGCGCTGAAAAAGCTGCTCGAAAAGCGTTGATTCCCTCCAAAACCCCCTTGACAGTCCCTCGATCACCCACTATTTTACTTTCAAGTTAATTAACCAATCAGAACAATAGGACGCGCATCACATGGTCACCAAGTCGGTCACGAAGGCCAGAGCCATGAGCCCGGCGGCTCCCTCCCCGGATGCCGCGCTGGATCAGATCTTCGCCGCGCTGGCAGACCCCACGCGCCGCGCGATCGTGGCGCAGCTGGCCAAGGGCGAAACCACCGTCAAGGACCTCGCCCTCCCCCACCGCATCAGCGGCCCCGCCGTCACCAAGCATTTGAAGGTGCTGCAAAAGGCCGGTCTCATCGCCCGAAGCAAACGCGCGCAACTGCGCCCCTGCCGGCTGGTGCCTAAACCTCTCAAGGAAGCGACCGACTGGATGGAGCAATACCGCACGCTGTGGGAACAGCGACTGGATCGGCTGGAGGATTACCTCCTGGAGCTTCAAGGCAAACCCCTGAAACACAAATCGGCATCCATATCAAAACAGAAGGGCCTTTAACATGAGCAAGGTAAGAGTCAGCGCCTATTCCATGTCACTCGATGGTTACGGCGCAGCCAAAGGCCAGAGCCTCGACAATCCGTTCGGGGTGGGCGGCATGGCCGTCACGACCTGGATGAAGGAAACGAAGTTTTTTCACGACATGATCGGTGGATCGGGAGGATCCCAAGGCATTGACCACGACATGTGCCTTGCGAGCATGGAAGGCGTCGGCGCGTGGATCATGGGGCGCAACATGTTCGACCCCGGTCGCGGCGAATGGAACATGGACTGGAAAGGTTGGTGGGGACCGAACCCGCCCTATCACGTGCCCACCTTCGTGTTGTCCCACTATGAGAGACCTTCGCTGGAGATGGAAGGCGGGAACGTGTTCCATTTCGTCACCGGTGGCATTCACGAAGCGCTTAAAAAAGCACGCGCAGTGGCCGGCGACAAAGACATCCGCATCGGCGGCGGTGCCGCGACGGTGAGACAGTATTTGGAAGCGGGATTGATCGACGAACTGCATGTCGCCATCAGCCCTGTTTTGCTCGGTTCGGGCGAATCACCGGTCAACGGTCTCGACCTTACCGCGCTGGGATACCAAGTGACCGATAAACGCATGGGTGAAAACGCAATGCACGTGTTCATCCGCAAGACGGCGTCCGACCAGGCTTGAACCTAAAGACTTTCAATACAGACAAAAATAACGGAACACCCCATGGCAGACGCAACCGTTGACTTGAGCAAACCTTGCACGATCAGCCTCACACGGGAGTTCGATGCTCCACGCGAACTGGTGTGGACGGCCATCACAGACCCCGCACAGGTCGACGTGTGGTGGGGGCCCGACGGCTTCCAAAACATCACACGGAAAAACGATCTCCGAGTCGGAGGTTCATGGGTCTTCGTGATGCGCAGCCCGGATGGTCATGATTTTCCCAATGCCATCACCTACCGCGAACTTGTTCCGCCGGAGCGCCTCGCCTACCGTCAGGGAACCTCCGAAGAGGAGAACCCGGAACAAGATTTTAATGCCGTGATCACCCTCGAAGACCTCGCCGGAAAAACCCGCCTGTCCCTGACGATGACCTTCGCGAATCAGGAAGCTCTCGATACCGTCATTCGCGATTACGGAGCTGTCGAAGGCGGCCAGCAGCATCTGGAGAAACTGTCGGACCATCTGGAGCGCATGCGCGCCCGCTGAAGCCCATCACCCATCATCAAACCCACCCCCACCTTTTTCGTTTGGAACATCACATGACCGACACCACACGCCCTCCGCGCCGATTCGATGACACCTATTCCGCAACACCGCGCGGCGAGCACGAGCTGGTATTCACGCGCACATTCGACGCGCCCATCGAGCTGGTGTGGAAAGCCCTCACGACACCCGAGCACATTCCTCATTGGTGGGGGCCGCACGCCGCCACGACCACGGTGGATGCGATGGATGTGCGCGTGGGCGGGCGCTGGCGGTTTGTGTGCCATGAGGCCGGCGAAGCGCACGCCTTCCGCGGCGAGTACCTCGAGCTGTCGCCATACGGGCGTTTGGTGCAGACGTTCGAGTACGAAGGCATGACGGGAACGGTCACCGAAACGACGACCCTTGTGGAGCGCGACGGCGTGACCGAGATGATCGTGGTCTCGGCGTTCCCCTCCCCCGAAGACCGCGACGGCGCGTTGGAGTACGGTATGGCCGAGGGCTCGCGGCAGAGCTGGGAGCGCATGGCCGACCTGCTCGAATCGTTGACGAAAGCTTGACATGACCTCCCTGACTCAAAGGCCCGACGACATCCGCGATCTTCCGGAAGCGCGCACGATCCGGTCGTCGCGCGTGTTCGAGGCGACATGCGAACGCCTGTGGGCCTTGTTCGAAAACCCGGATGATCTTGCGGCGTGGTGGGGACCTGCGGGGTTCGCCAACTCCTTCACAGAATTCGACTTTCGGCCCGGCGGCCGTTGGCGATTCGTGATGAGGGGGCCGGATGCGAACGAGTACCCCATGGACAAGGTGTTCGTGCACGTGGACGCTCCGGAACGCTTGGTGATCGACCACATCGATGCCGTCCACGGGTTCCGCATGTTCATGTTGTTCCATGATGTCCCGCAGGGCACGAGGCTCACATGGATCATGGTGTTCGATCATGCCGATGAGGCGGCGAAGGTCCGCCCGTTCGTCGAACCCGCCAACGAGCAGAATTTCGATCGGCTGGCGGTCCGCCTTCTCGCCCCATAGTCCCCCCGTACGGAACACCCCATGACTGCATCAAATTCTTCCGGTCACGAATTGATCATCAATCGACTGCTGGACGCGCCCCGCGAACTGGTTTACGCCTGCTTCACGGAACCCGCTCATTTGGCGCGCTGGGGGTTCGGGCCCGAAGGCCTGACCGTCGATGTGGAACACCAGGACATCCGCGAGGGCGGCATGTTTCGCGTGCGCATGCACTCCCCGCAAGGGATCGATTGCCGCCTGCAGGGATTTTACCGGGAACTGATCAAACCCGAAAAGGTGGTATTCACCCACACTTGGGTGCTTGAAGACGGCTCGCTCGCCAAGGAAACCCTCGTGACGATTCTGCTGAAAACATCCGGAAACGGGACGGAATTGATTTTACGGCAAACGGGGCTTCCCTCCGCGGGTTCGCGCGACGGACACGAGGAAGGCTGGAACAGCACGCTCGACCGGCTGGGCACCTACCTTCGCCAAGGGTCGGCGGATTACCTTTCAAAACCGGGGGAATAATCCCCCCAAACCCCGGAGACACCCATGCTCAAGAAAATCCTCCTCGGCCTCGCGGCCCTCGTCGTGGTGTTCGTCATCGTCGTGGCCCTTCAGCCCGCCACCTTCAAGGTGGAACGCAGCGAAGTGATCGCCGCCTCTCCCGACATCGTGCACGGACAGATCAACGACTTCGCGAATTGGAAGAACTGGTCGCCCTGGTACAAGATGGACCCGACCACCGTGCTCACCGTTTCGACGCCATCGGCCGGCGCGGGCGCAACCTACGCGTGGACGGCTGAAAAAATGGGCGCCGGCAACATGGCGATCACCGCCAGCACGCCCGAGGCCATCGCCATCGATCTGAATTTCACCAAGCCCTTCAAAGCCGAAAACAAGGTGGTGTTCACCCTCGCTCCCATCCACGGCGGCACGCACCTCACCTGGAGCATGACCGGCCAAAACAACTTCATCGGCAAGGCCTTCGGCCTGTTCATGGATATGGATAAAATGGTCGGGGGCGATTTTGAAAAAGGCCTGAAGGACATCAAGCGCCAAGCCGAAATCGCCTCGGGGTGGATCAAGGGGTAGCGTCGGGACGACAATGCAGCAATAGAACAATGCAACAGTGAACCTGGAGTCGGCCTGATGCCGTGTTCATTTTATTGTTGCTGCATTGCTGTATTGTTGCACTGTTGCACTGCTGCATTGTTGCGTTGAACGAGTTCACTCATAACCATTCAGTTTCCCAGAACCCGGATCCCTCATGTCTCCCGATTCCCGCAAACGCTGGTTGGCCTTGGCTGTTCTCTGCCTCGGCGCCCTGATGATCGTGCTCGACACAACCATCGTGAACGTCGCCCTCCCTTCCATCCGCGCCGACCTCGGCTTCAGCGAAACCGGACTCGCCTGGGTGGTGAACGCCTACATGCTGGCCTTCGGCGGTTTTCTGCTGTTGGGCGGCCGCTTGGGCGATTTGTTCGGACCCAGGCGCTTGTTCCTTGCCGGGCTGGCGGTGTTCACCCTGGCGTCCCTGGCCTGCGGCCTCGCGCCCACCAAGGGGTTTTTGATCGTGGCCCGATGGGTGCAGGGTTTGGGGGGCGCGGTGGTGTCGGCCGTATCGCTCTCGCTGATGATGAGCCTGTTCACCGAGCCAGCCGAGCGGGCGAAAGCCATGGGCGTGTTCGGGTTCGTGTGCTCGGGCGGCGGCAGTTTGGGTGTGCTGCTCGGCGGCGTACTCACCGGTGGCTTTGACTGGCACTGGATCTTCCTCGTCAATATACCCGTGGGTGCCGCGGTGTTCGCGCTGTCGTTGTGGCTGTTGCCCGGCGGCAAAGTGCCTGCGACCGGCAAGCTCGATGTGGCCGGGTCCGTTCTGGTGACGGCCTCTCTGCTGACGGCCGTGTATGCGGTGGTCGGCGGCAACGAGGCCGGGTGGCTTTCGGGCCGCACGCTCGGTTTGCTCGGCGTGGCGGTGGCGTTGTTGGGGGCGTTCATCGTCGTCGAGTCGCGCGTGGCCTCGCCGCTGGTGCCGCCGAACCTGTTGCGCATCCGCAACGTGGCGGTCTCCAACGTGATCGGGGTGCTGTGGGCCGCTGCCATGTTCGCGTGGTTCTTCCTTTCGGCGTTGTACCTGCAAACGGTGCTGGGTTACACGCCCCTGCAGATCGGCCTTTCCTTTTTGCCCGCCAATCTGATCATGGCCGCGTTTTCCATCGGCATTTCCGCCAAACTGGTGATGCGCTTCGGCTTGCGCGCACCGCTCGCGGTCGGGTTGTTGACCGCCGCGCTCGGCCTCTTCCTGCTTGGCCAGGCACCCACCGACGGCACGTTCGTGCGGCATGTGCTGCCTTGCATGGTGCTGCTGGGGGTCGGGGGCGGCATGGCGTTCAATCCCCTGCTGCTCGCCGCCATGAGCGACGTGCCTCAGCACGAATCGGGCCTCGCGTCCGGCATCGTCAATACGGCTTTCATGATGGGCGGCGCGCTCGGTCTGGCCGTGCTGGCCAGCCTCGCCTCCGCGCGCAGCCACGCGCTGACGGCGGCCGGTTCCGCACCCCTGGACGCCCTCACCGGCGGCTACAACGCCGCCTTCATCGCCGGCGCGGGCTTCGCCGCCACCGCCGGCTTGCTGGGGTTGCTGTTGCGGAAAGGCAACATGGACCTGAGCCACGGCGCGGGCGGACACGTGGGGTGAGTTAAAATCAGAAATCAGAAATCAAAAATCAGAAAGGAACAATACACCAGGCCTGCCTGTCGGGCCGCTTCGGCTTTTCGAGACCAACTCGTTTCTTTGTGATTTGATTTCTGATTTTTGATTTCTGATTTCAGATTTTTTTGCGCTTCCATTCAGTGCCCTGTGATTTCTCTCTCACCTTGAATTAAAGTCTCTCCATGAACGCTTCTGACTTCGCGATCGAGGCCGAGGGCCTGGTCAAACACTTCGGCAAAACGCAGGCCGTGAACGGGGTGGATCTGCGTGTGCGCGCGGGCAGCGTGTACGGCGTGCTCGGGCCCAACGGCGCCGGTAAAACCACCACGGTGCGCATGCTCGCCACCCTCATCAACCCCGATGCGGGACACGCCACGGTGCTGGGCCACGACTTGGTGCGCGACGGGGCGGCTCTGCGCCGCCGCATCAGCCTCACGGGCCAGTTCGCCTCGGTGGACGAAGACCTCACGGGCCGCGAAAACCTCATGCTGCTCGCCAAACTGCTCGGCTTCAAAGGCGCGGCGGTGAAGCAACGCTCCGACGCTCTGCTGGAGGCCTTCGACCTGACGGAGGCCGCGGGCAAGCAGGCCAAGACCTACTCCGGCGGCATGCGGCGCAGGCTCGACATCGCATCATCCCTGGTGGTGGTGCCCGACCTGCTCTTCCTCGACGAACCCACCACCGGGCTCGACCCGCGTTCGCGCAACCAGGTGTGGGACATCGTGCGCGCCCTCGTGGCCGACGGCACCACGGTGCTTCTCACGACCCAATACCTTGAGGAGGCGGACGAGCTTGCCGACCGCATCGCGGTGATCGACCACGGCAAGGTGATCGCCGAAGGGACAAGCGCCGAGCTGAAGGCCTCCGTGGGGTCGGGAACGTTGCATCTGACCGTACGCGACGCGGCACAACGCGAAGGCGCTCTGGCCTTGCTGGCGGAACGCCTGGGCGCGGCCGCAACCCCGACCGCGACCGATGAAACCTCGCTCACCATCCCCGTCTCCGACCCGGCGCGCGCCGTGGAGGCCCTTGAGGCCTTGCGCCTCGCAGGCTTGGCTCCTGCGGCCTTCTCGCTCGGGCAGCCCAGCCTCGACGAAGTCTTTTTCGCGCTGACCGGCCACGCGGCGGAGCCGCAGGCCGATGCGGCCGCCACCAAGGATTCAAAGAAGGATAAGCGCTCATGAACCTGCAGAACGGCCCATCTTCGGTGCAAACCTCCGCGCTTCACGCCGTACTCACAGACCGCACGCGCCCCGATCCCGCCGGCGCGGGCCGCAACACGCTGTCGTTCGGTTGGCGCGCCATGCTGAAGATCAAGCATGTGCCCGAACAACTGTTCGACGCGGTCATCACGCCCATCATGTTCACGGCGCTTTTCACCTACATCTTCGGCGGCGCCATCGCGGGGTCGCCGGGCGAGTATCTGCAGTTTCTGCTGCCGGGCATCATGGTGCAGACGGTGGTGTTCGCGTCCATGTACACGGGCGTCACGCTCAACACCGATTTGTCGAAGGGCATTTACGACCGCTTCCGGTCGCTGCCCATCTGGCACATCTCCCCCATCACCGGCGCCATGTTCGGCGATTTCATGCGGTACACGCTGTCGTCGATCATCGTGGTGCTGGTGGGCCTCCTGCTCGGCTACCGCCCGACCACGGGCGTCCTCGGCGTGGCGCTCGCCATCGCGCTGCTCAACGTGTGCGCTTTCGGCTTCGGGTGGATCTTCACCACGCTGGGCATCGCGCTGCGCACGCCGGGCTCGGTGATGACCTTCAGCTGGCTGTTCCTCATGCCGCTGACCTTCGCCTCCAACGTGTTCGTCGATTCCTCCACCATGCCGGGCTGGCTGCGTGCGTTTGTGGATGTCAACCCCGTCTCGCTGCTGGTGTATGCCTTGCGTGGCATTTTGGGGGGGACGGCGACCATGGGACAGGTCGGCGCGGCGCTGGTGTTCCCCGCGGTCTTGACGGCGTTATTGGCGCCGGTGGCGATGGTGCTGTACAAGAGGAGAAAGTGAGATGCGCGGCCCGCTCGTTGTGAAACCCGGAGAAGGCCGTACGTATCCGCTGGGATTGATGCGCGCGGTGTTCAAAGCCGACGGGGCGGAAACCGCGGGCGGGTATTCGGTGTCGGAGTGGATCCTGGAGCCGAAATCCCCCGGCCCGGGCGCGCATGCCCACGAGTCCGAAGACGACTTGTTTTATATTATTGAAGGAACCGTGACGTTCATATTGGATGGAATAGCACATGAAGCTCCGGCGGGAAGCTTTGTGCTGGCTCCGGCCGGCGTGCGGCACGACTTTGAGAACCGTACGTTCAAACCCGCTCGCATGCTGAACTTTTACACGGGTGAGTTTGAGAGGGACATGCCGATGATCGCGCAGTGGTACAAGCAGAATCCGGCGGCGCCGCTGGCCTAACGAGGAGACCACATGGACTCATTTCATCCACGCCTCTTGGCCTGCGTTTTCGGCCTGATGGCTCTGGCGTCGGGAGCGCTTCTGACGGCATGCATCTTCGACGGTAACGGCAAGAGCGATGCGACTTCCCCCCCGTTTCTCGGCCAGTGGAAGCTTCATCCTGACTTCACTTACTCCGTGAGGGATTCGCTTTACCGTCGGGAATTTTTGATCGTGCTGGAAGAACGAGGCATCGTCCGCGACGGCGAATTTGTCGAGGAAATCCCCCAGGCGCTGATTGACTCTTTCAATTCGGTTTTTTCATGTCAAGCGGTACAATGCGATTCAATCCTGCGGACCGACAAATCCTATTTGATTTTCACCCCGGACACCCTAATCCGTTTTTATGCACAGAATGAATCGGTCACGCCCGTTTTCGGGTCGGCGTATCGCTTCGACGCAGACAGCATCTATCTGATTTTAAATCCGTATTGGTTCGACACTACGGAGTCTGGATCCCCCTACAGAATCAGCGCGAACCGGGATACGCTGATTGTGGGCGACCAATTGCCCGAGGTCTATCTCCGGAATTCCGATCCACTTCCGGACTATGAGTTCAGGCGTTTCTGAGGAGCAGTGCCGCCCACGGTTTCCACGTGAGGCGCACGCCGCCCCCTACGGAAAACCGATGTGTGTATTCATTCAGCAACCACGCCAGGCTGGCTCGCGTCAGGCGGCCCCCTTCACGCGGGTCGCGGACCGAACCCAAATCCTGCATGCGCGTCAGCACGGCGCGGGCATCAGGCAAAACCTCCGTGTCATCCCACGTCAGGAAGGACGTGACGCTCCAGCCTGCGGCCGTGGCCGCGGCCTCCACCTCACGCGCGCTGTGCCCCGGAAACGCGCGGTACGAGAACGGCGGTTCAGACAACAGCGCGTTCAGTTCGGGGAAGTTTTCGCGCGCGAAACCCGACACCAGATACGCCGCGCCCGGCGCGGCGCACAAGCCGGCCAGGCGGAAGTGCGCGACGAGGTCGGGAAACCACTGCACCAACGCCCCGGAGGCGATGAGGTCAACGGGAAAACGCGCGGCGTGAGGTTGGAGGGCGGCCAGCGAGGCCGAGGTTCCGCGCGCATCCAGAACCTCAAATTCCGGCATACCGCCGTACGAGTCTGAACGTTCGTTTTCCGTACGGGTGTGTTCGCGCGCCACCGCCAGCATTTCGGCCGACGCATCGGTGGCGAGGTGCGCCGAGCCCGGGAAACGCGCGCGCAAACGACGCGTCAAAAGACCCGTGCCGCACCCGAACTCGAGGATACGGCCGGGAGCGGGACGATCACCCCACAGCGAGAGCAGCGCATCGGCCATGCGCGCCTGCACGCTCGCGTGTGCTTCGTAGCGGGCGGCGGAGCGACCGAAGCGCACCGCGTGAAACGACGACCCCTCGGGCGCGGTCATAGGGTCTCCCCCGCCCCGGCGAGACGCCGCAGGGCTTCGGCGATCAGCTCGGGACATTCCCAAAAGGGGATGTGCCCGCCCGGGTGCATCACCGCGCGCGCGTGCGGCGCATGCGCGGGCAACGCGTCGATCCACCCGGCGGTCGGCGCAAGGCGGTCCTGCCTGCCCGCGATCAGCTCCCACCGCGCGGGGACCGACACAAGATTCTCCACCTCGGCCGTCTCAAGGCGCAAATACTGCAAGGCGCTCAGCACGCTCGCGTCGTCATAGCGACGCGTCCCCGCGAGCCAGGCCGCTTCCCACTCCGGCGGCATGGCCGCCGCTCCCGGCATGCGCCGCCAAAAGTCGCGCAGCACGGTCTCGCGCTCCGCGCCCAGCTTCTGTTCCATGCGCAGCAAAATCGACTCGCCGAAGGCGCCCGCCGAACCGGGCGGCACAAAGCGGAATACGGGGCACAGCGACAACAGCGGCACGTCCTCCGGCCACCGTCCTGCGGCGATCCAGCGATGGGCGCGCAGGGAACCCAGCGACCAGGCGGCCACGATGGGCCTCACCCCTGACGCGTCTGCTGTTCCGACGAGGGTCTGGGGAGGTGCGACGGCATCAAGCACGGCGTGCGCGTCGACGAAACGATGTTCGAACCCCGGAAAGGCCTCGCGCAGCTGCGGTTCCCAACACGCGAGGGAAGACACCCACCCCCCCAGCCACACCACCACCGGTTTGCCGCTCATGCCGCGGCTCCGGCCTTGCGGACGGCCGCCGCGATCGCGTCGACGAGACCGATCACGTCGGCTTCGTCGAAGGCGGCCGTGAGGCTGAGGCGCAAACGCGCCGTGCCGGCGGGCACCGTGGGCGGGCGAATGGCAGGGACATGAAAGCCCGCACGCAGCAAGACGTTCGATACGGCCACGGCCTGCTCCGCGGTGCCGAGCAACACCGGAACGATATGTCCGCATGAATCACCGGTATCGAGACCGCGTTCGCGCAGCGCCGCGCGGGCGAAGGACGACAAGGAGGCCAGCTTGCCGGCACGCCAGGCTTCTTGAGGGCTCGTCGCAAGCTCAAGCGCGGCACGATTGGCCCCCAGCACGGCGGGCGGCAGCGCGGTGCTGAAAACGAACCCGCGCCCGAAGTTCACGAGCGTCTCCCGGATCTCCGGCGCCCCCACCACATAGGCGCCGAAACTCCCCAACGCCTTGCCGAAAGTCCCGAGGAGGATGGTGCGCTCGGGAAGTCCCGCGAACCCCTTGGCGTGCAGGTCGGACCACGCGCCGGTGGAGTGCGCCTCGTCGAGCAGCAGCCAGAATCCGTGCTTCCTCTGCAACGCACACAGCGATTCGAAGGGCGCGATATCGCCTTCCATGCTGTACAAGGTTTCCGCGACGACCAGCCCGCCCGCCGGGGGCTGATGAGCCTTGAGCAAGGATTCGAGGTGACCCGCATCGTTGTGCGCAAAGCGATGAAACGGCACGCCGCGCGGCAACAGCTTGAGCCCCTCGGCGACGCTGGCGTGCGCCAGTTTGTCGGCGAACACCCCGCCCAACAATTCGCCCAAAGTCGAGACCAGAGTGAGGTTGGCCTGAAACCCGGTGTTGAAGACCAAGGCGCGGCCACCGGGAATCATCGGCCTGTAAGCCTCCACCGCCCGCTCCAGCGCGTCATGGAGCGGCAGGCTGCCTCCCAGCAGGCGCGAGCCGCCGCTGGTCGTCCCCGCGCTCGCCAGGGCCTCCTGCGCGGCCGCCACAAGACGCGGGTGCCCGGCAAGGTCGAGCGAATTGTTGGAGGCGAGGTTCAGGCACCGGCGCGGCGCGCCGTCGACCAGACGGATGACCGACTTGCCTGGCGCGCCTTCAAGCGTCACCGGGTCGCGAAACAAGCCGCGGGCGCGTTGCGCCTCAAGGGCGGCGTGGAACGGATTCTCGGGGAGGCTCACGCGCCGCTCCCGCGATCCCACCAGGCGTCCAGGCCCGGCAATGAGGTCGACAGCAAGCCCGCCACGGCGGGCGGCACGGGCAGGCGGCGGTCTAGGCCGGGGCAGTAGGGCACCGTGCCGAAAAACGGGGTGCCCGTCAGCGAGGCGAGCGTCGCGGCGTTGTCGGCGGCGAGCGGCGACACATCCGGCGTATTGCGGATGAAGGCGAAGCCTGCGACCGTCGCTCCGCGCGCCTCCAAAAAATGAGCCGTGGTCAGCGTATGGTGAAGGGTCCCCAAACCCGGCTGCGCCCCGATCAGGCACGGCCACCCGGCCTGCGCCGCCACGTCGGCCATCGACAGCCCCTCGCGGTTCAGCGGCACGGCGGCGCCCCCGGCCCCTTCGATCACCAGCAGATCGGCCGCCCGTCCCGCCGTTTCGGTTTGTTCGATCATCCAGGCCGGATCGATCCACCCGCCCGCTCTTTCCACCGCCAGGTGCGGCGACACCGCGTCGGCAAACGAGTACACCGACGACACGGCCCTAATGTCAGGCCACGCCGCGCTCACCCAATCGGCATCCCCGAAAGACAGGCCCGGTTTGCGCGAGCCGCACTGCACGGGCTTCACATAGGCCACCGATAAGCCCCGGGACCGCGCCCACAACAAGGCGGTGAGGGACAAAACGGTCTTGCCGATATCGGTGCCGGTGCCGGTGATGAAAAGCGGGCGGGTCATGAGAGGGCCAAAAGTAGCAGGATTCCCCGGTATCCGATTTTGGCGGGGGGCCGGAAATCACCTTGGGTTTTACCTGCATCGTGGCTAACTTTGCCCGTCCCGGCGGTCCCCCTGAATTTGGACCACCGAGGGCCGCAAACCCGACGAATTTTCGTTCGCGGGCCGGGAAAATGGGTCGCTTAGCTCAGTTGGTTAGAGTACTTCCTTGACATGGAAGGGGTCACAAGTTCGAGTCTTGTAGCGACCACCATTTTCCCGGACTTCGTTCCCACCCCCGACACGCTTTGGCTCCCGGTTTCAACGCCCCCGCGGGGTCCGGAATCGCGAAGTCGCACGTCCGCCCCGTTTGGGGAGTTCGTCACCCGGAAGGATTTCGGGACCCCACAACACCTCCGAGATCCAGGTGGTATCGACCACCGGTGCCGGAAACGTGCACGAGTCCGCAAGGCTTACGTGAATCGCGGTGCGCGAGGGGTTCGTCGACCGGGCCCGAAATGAATGAAGCGGGAGGTGTTTCAGCGAGGCGGTTTCACCATCCCGGGAGATGCGCAGGGAGTCCCTCCCGATGTATTCGAAGGAAACGGCCTCATCATCCCGCAGGCGATACTCGGCGCTCCGGGTGACGTAAAGGTTCATGGTCGGATAGGCGAACGCCAACACCCGGTTGGTGATCCGAATCTCCTCATCACCGAACATGAAGTTCCATTCGTCACGCAATGAGTCGATTCGCGACGACGAAGGCTTTCCCGCCTCCCACGGGCCGAAACGCCGCACCCGCCAGGAACCCAGAAGCCTGCCCGCCACCCCGGCGGTCCGCTCATAGGTGCCGCCGAACCAGAACGAATCGACGGCCACGATTTCTCCACCCACATTAATGACCGGATTCGTGAACAGCCAGCCCAGATCGAGGGAATCTCCCCGGAAGCGGTAGCGGATCGGGCCGTAATCGATCACCTCGCCGCAGGGTTCCTCCGTCCGCTCGATCACGCCGCCTGTGGCCGATTTCAGGAAATACCACTCCTGCACGTTGTCGCCCCAAGGAGTCGGGGAGGCGGGAATGGCGCTTTCCTCTTTCTCCGTGAGGCAGGCGCTCAACAAATAGGAGATGCCGACGAGGGTCGTCGTTTTGAGCGCGCGTGTCATGGGGAACATGGTGGGGCTCGTTTCGGGTTCGGGGAGCGCGGGCGGGACGGGACAACGCAGATAATTTAATGAAGGTTGTGATGGTTAAACCTCAATTATCGCGCTCCGTCAAAAAACCCTCACAATCTTCCCGAATGACGGTCTTTCCACGCGCCGACCAACCACACTTTGCAGCACATTCGCTGATAAGGAATGAAGCGAAGCCACCGGACCTCAAAAAGCCATCCAGTTCGTTTTCGGCCTTCAGCGCCCCAATTTCCGCACTCAGAGCGACGCATTCCACCTTCTGAGTTCTGAGTTCCGAGTTCCGAGTTCCGAGCTCCCCTACAAATACTCGCCGTGAGCCCTCAGATTGATCAGCAGCCCGATCATGATCAAACACGAAATCAAAAACGAACCGCCGTAACTGAGAAACGGCAGCGGCAGGCCGGTGACGGGCATCATGCCCATGGTCATCGACACGTTCACGATCACGTGAAACGCGAAGATCCCCGTGATGCCCACCGCCACCAGCGAGGTGAAGCGGCTGCGCGTCTCCACCGCCATGCCCAGAATGCGTTGCAGCAACAGGAAGAACAGGCCGAGCACCGCCACGCACCCCAGAAACCCGAACTGCTCCCCGATCACCGAGAAGATGAAGTCGGTGTGTTCTTCGGGCAGGAAGCTCAGGTTGGTCTGGGTGCCGTTGAGGTACCCCTTGCCGAAGAACCCGCCCGAGCCGATGGCCACCTTGCTCTGCAGCACCTGGTAGCCCGCGCCTTGCGGATCCATCTGCGGGTCGACGAAGGTCATGATGCGGTCGCGCTGGTGCGCGAACAGGATGCGGTTCCACACGAAGATGGCCGCGTACCCCGAGGCGATGTTGGCGGTCAGCCAAAAGACGACCGAACGCAGCGAGGCGCGCGTGCGCCACATCACGGCGATCAGCACGATGAACATGGCCGCCCACGCGTAGTTGTTGAAGGTCAGGATGACCGAGAACAACGGCGAGGCCAAAAAGAACAGATCGCGCACCGAGAGCCCCGCGAAGAACATCATCATGGAGGTCATGGCCACGAAGCTCAGCGCCGTGCTGAGGTTGGGCTGCAGCAGCACCAGGATGAAGGGCACGATGAACAACGCGAACGGCATCAACAGCGAGCGGGGAGCCGACAGGCTCACCGACTGGAACGAGAGGAAGCGCGCCATGGCCAAAAGGAACGCCACCTTGGTGATCTCGCTGGGCTGCAGGTTGAAGCCGCCGGGCAGGGCGATCCACCGCTCCACCGAATTGCCCTTGAAGATGATGATGTAAAGCAGGGGAAACAGCGACAACACGTAAAACGGGTACGCGGCGGCGTAGAGGACGCGGGGCGGGACGATGTACAGCCCTCCCACGAACACGAACCCGATGGCCGCGAACACCAATTGCTTCACCCACAGGTTCCCGGGTTCGCCCACCGTGGCGGAATACACCGCCATGATGCCGATCACCAGCAGGGCCCCCATGGCGGCGAGCATCACGCGGTCGAGCGCCCGGGGCGGGACTTCCTTGCGGATCATGGACGACCTCCGGAGGGGCTGGCGGCGGGGGGAGCGGCCGCGGTTTTGGGCGCGGGTGGGGCGGAATCGTGCGGCGCCGCGCCGGGCGCATTGGCGGGCGGCGGATTCAGATAGCGCTTCATGAGCGCCCCGGCGATGGGCGCGGCCATGGCGCCGCCGCCGCCCGCGTTCTCCAGCACCACCGCCACGGCGATCTGCGGGTTGTCGAGCGGCGCCGCCGAGACGAACAGGGCGTGGGTGACGTCGCCGTGAGGGTTTTCCGCGGAGCCCGATTTGCCGCCCACCCACACGCCCGGCACCTGGGCGCGCTTGCCGGTGCCGCGCACCCCGTTCACCACTTCGGAGAGCGACTTGATGATCAGCTCGTGCTCGCCCTGGGAGAGTTTCAGGTTGTGAAGCACCTCGGGTTTGGCCGCGCTCACGAGATGTCCGCGCGGGTCGCGCACCTCGCGCAGAAAGTGGGGCTTGAAGATCTGCTTGCCGTTGGCCATGCCCGACACGTAATTGGCGAGTTGCAGCGGCGTGGCGATCTGCCCCTGCCCGATGGACAGGTTGAGGATCAGGCCGCGCGACCAGCGCCACCCGCGCTTGCCGTACATGCGCTCGTACGTGGACGAGTCCATGAGCAGACCGCTGCGATCATCCTCGAGGTCGACCCCCGATTTCTGTCCGAACCCGAAACGTCGGGCCACCGCGTTGATGCGGTCCATGCCGACGCGCAAACCCACCTGATAGTAGTACACGTCGCACGACATCATGAACGCGGTGAAGGCGTTGGTGCGGCCGTGCCCTTTTTCGTCCCAGCAGCGCCAGCGGCGGTTGCCGAACTGATACCCGCCGTTGCAGGCATGAGGCATGTAGCCGTGCGGATCGATGCCCGCCTCGTACCCGGCGAGCGAGACCACGCCCTTGAAGGTGGAGGCCGGTTCGTAGCCGCCGTTGAGCGCGCGGTTGTGCAGCGGGCGGGCCGGATCGAGCGCGAGCTTGGCCCACGCCTTGGCGCGGCGCTCGCGGCTCAGCGAGAACACGTTGCCGTCGAGCCGCGGCGAGGAGGCCATCGCGAGGATCTCGCCGTTGCGCGGATCGAGCACCACCACCGCGCCGCGCATGGAGTCGGTCAACAGCGATTCGGCCATCACCTGCAGGTTCATGTCGAGCGTGGTGTAGATGTTGCGGCCCGCCTGCGGTTCGCGGCGCGCCATGCTCTCGATCACTTCGATCTGCTTGCCGAAGGCGTTGACCTTCACGTACCGGATGCCGTCGCGACCGCGGAAATGGCGCTCGTACTGACGCTCCAGTCCCTTGCGCCCGATGCGGTCCCCGCGCGCGTAGGGCAGCGCGCTGTCGGCCGCGCCCGGCGAGCCGCCCATGGCTCCCAGCGTGCCCACCTCCTCCTCTTTCACCTCGTCCATGTAACCCAGCACATGGCCCGCCGCCGACCCGAACGGGTAATTGCGGCGCGACTCCACCAGCGTCACCACGCCGGGCAAATCGGTCTGGTGTTCTTCGATCAGCGCCACCACCTCCAGCGGCGCGTCCTCCAGGATCACCAGCGGCTGAAAGCGCCGCCAGCGGGCGCGGTCGAGGCTCCAGGACACGTGCGCCGAGTCGAACAGGCGCTTGCCCTCGGCGTCGCGGAAGCGCAACAGCTTTTCGAGAATCGGTTCGCCGGGGCGAAGTTCCGTGGGCTGGATCGCGATCTGGTAGGACGGGCGGTTGCGGGCGATGACGATCCCGTTGCGGTCGTAGATGAGCCCGCGCGGGGCCTTCACAACCTGCAGGCGGATGCTGTTCTGCTCCGAAAGCGATTTGTGATAGCCGCCGCGAATGACCTGCAGATGCAGAAGGCGCAGGGAGAGGATCACCATGGCCGTCAGCACGAAGAACAACAGAAACCGCGCCGCGCCGCCGCGATAATGGGAGTCGTCGAGCGGGTTGTTGTGCGACGAACGCAAGGCGGTCAGTTCTCCCGGGGCTTGAAGCCCACCGCGAAGTAGAAGATCACGGCGCCCAGCACCAGCGTGTAGATCGCCGAAGGCAACGAGCTGAACAGCAGGGCGTCACGGAAGAACAGCCCTCGGTACCCCGCGGCCAGGTAGAAGATCAGGTCGTGCAGGATCAGCGCCGAGGCCAGCAAAAACACGCGCGTGGCCGCCATCACCTTCATCACCTTCTCCTCGAAGAACCCCATCCCGTAACCCACCACGGCCTTGGCGAGGACGTTCGCCCCCAAAACCTCCACGGCGTACACGTCCTGGATCAACCCCAGGTACAACCCCGCGTATAGGCCCACCACGGGGCCGCGCCGCAGCGCCACGGCGGTCAGGGCGATGAGAAGCAGATCGGGCCGCACGCCGCCCGCCGACAACCACGTGGCCACGGTTTGCTGCAGCACCAGCGCGAAGGTGAGGATCAGCGCGTCCAGAATGAAGCCGCGTAGGGTCATGGCCGCTTCCCCGCTGCCGAAGGTTTCAGGGTATCGGGCGCGGCCGCCGTGTCCGCGATGCTGGGCGACAACACCCAGTTGTCGGTCTTCACCAGCACGAACACCTCTTCCACGGTGTTGAGTTGCTGGAACGGCCGCACGCGGAACGTGCGGATCACGTCCTGATGCTCTTTCTCCTGCCGGGTGATCTCGCGTCCCGCCGTCCCCAACCGCAGGCCCTTGGGAAACACGCCGCCCAGCCCGGTGGTGGTGAGGCTGTCGCCGCGCGCCACATCGGAACCGGCCGGGAAGCGCGCCACCAGGCGTTCGGGACCGTCGGATTCGAGAATCCCGCGCGCGCGGCTGCGGCTCGACTGCACCGAGACCTTGAAGGCGTGGTCGCTCATCAATTGGACCAGACTGTGGTTGCGGTAAACCCGGACGATTTTGCCGACCACCCCGCGCGCGGTCAACACCGGCATGTTCACCGTCATGGAGTCCGCGCTGCCAACGTCGATCACCCACGCCGCCTGAAACCGCCCCGGATCCTGCGCCACGACGCGCGCGGCCTTCAAGCGCAGCGACGCGGAGGTCTGGAATCGTGCCATGCTCTCAAGGCGCGGCACCTGGCGACGCGCTTCGGTGAGCCAATCGTTCTCGGCGCGCAGGGCGGCGTTTTCGCGCCGCAGGCGCTCGTTCTCGCGGTAGATGCGCACGGTGCCGTCGAAGTTCGAGAGGGTCGCCTGCACCGGGTAAAGCACCGTGCCCACCATCACGCGATGAAACACCAACTGCCCGGGCCCGTCGAGCGACAGCAGCACGCCTGAGAACAGCAGCGCGAGGAGGAAGGAAAACACCCCGTTCCAGACCGTCAGCGCCTTGCGCAACCAACCCAGAATATTCACCGCGATGCTGCTCCGTTAACTCAGGGGTGGGGGGATATTGTTGGGGGTTTGAATGCGACGGAGTATTGGAAGGCGTAAGGCCTGAATGAGACGCTCACGCGGACCGAAAGCGAACACGCTCGGATGTGATCCGTCGTACTCCTACTCGTACCTCGTACTCGTACTCGACGCGTTTTGCTTTCGAGTACGGGTACGAAGTACGAGTAGGAGTACGCAACCGAATCCGGATTGAAGCTTACCGCTGCGAATCCATCAGCACCTTGTAATACTTGTCCATGTTCTCGAGAATGCGCGCCGTACCCTTGCACACGCACACGAGCGGGTCGTCGATCACGTTGACCGGCAGCCCGGTCTCGCGACGGAGCAATTCGTCGAGGCCCTTCAGCTGCGCGCCGCCGCCGGTCATCACGATGCCCTTGTCCATCAGGTCGGCGGACAGCTCCGGCGGGGTTTGCTCGAGCGAACGGCGCACGGCTTCCACGATGGCGTTGACCGGTTCGGCCAACGCCTCGCGGATTTCCGCGGAGGTGAGCTTGAGGGTGTGGGGCACGCCGGCGACCAGATCGCGGCCCTTCACTTCCATCTCGAGTTCGGGCTCCATGGGGTAGGCCGAACCGATGGTCATCTTGATCTTCTCGGCCATGCTCTCGCCCACGAGCAGGTTGTAGTTCTTCTTGAGGTAGCTGATGATGGCTTCGTCCATCTCATCGCCGCCCACGCGCACCGAGGTGTCGCACACGATGCCGTACAGCGCGATCACCGCGATCTCGGACGTGCCGCCGCCGATGTCGATGATCATGTTGCCGCTCGGGTCCTCGACGGGAATGCCCATGCCGATGGCCGCGGCCATCGGTTCGGCCACCAGGTGAACCTCGCGCGCGCCGGCCTTGCGGGCGGCGTCGAGCACCGCGCGCTTTTCAACCTCGGTGATGCCCGAAGGCACGCCCACGACGATGCGCGGACGAAGGAAGAACAGCGGGTACTTCTGAGCGGTCTTGATCAGGCGCGTCAGCAGCGATTCGACCAGCTGGAAGTCGGCGATCACACCGTCCTTCATGGGGCGCACGGCGTTGATTTCGCCGGGTGTGCGCCCGAGCATCTGCTTCGCTTCATGGCCGATCGCAAGCACCTTGTTGGTGCGGCGATCCACCGCCACCACCGACGGTTCATTGATGACGATGCCGCGGCCGCCCACATGCACAAGAGTGTTGGCGGTGCCGAGGTCGATGCCGATGTCGCTGGAGATGTATCCGAACACTGAGTATCCCCCGAACGCTTCGTCTGTCGAAGCGTCACATGTGAAGTTTGTGTGATTCCGTCCGCACCATCGGGCAGCGCTTCGGTCAAAGACCCCGAACCGCTGCCGGATAAAACGCCGGTTCTCGATCGTGGCGCATAACCTAGAAAATGCGGTGAAATTTCCGGAAAAAATGACCACTCGGGGGATCGGCAACCCCGGACAACGCCGGCCCGGAAGTCGCCCCAAAACAAAGACGCTTCCCCCCTCGCGGAGGAAAGCGTCTTGGTGAGCCGGAGAGGCGGGGCCGGGAATCTTTGCGGTTCCGGGCGGGATCAGGCCTCAGCCTGAAATCATTCCTTGTCCTCGCCCTTCTTCGCCGTCTGAATGTGGATGCGAATGTCCTGCGAGATGCGCTTGATGTTCTGGAGAACTTTGCGGGCGCGCGTACCGGCGGACTTGTTGCCGCGCTCGAACTTCTCGAACTCTTCCTTCAGATTGGCGAGCTCGTTTTCGAGGGCTTGAATGTGGTTCATGGACACTCCTTTTTACGAGACGATGACGAGGCGTTGAGCATGCTTTCAGCAAAACGGTTAAAAAAACCGTTAGCAGTAAATACTGCTGGAATTTTGTCCTGTCAATCGAAATTTTTGAATTTTAACGGGGTACCGCGTTATTTAAGGTTTTTTAAGCCCCGAGCCTGCATTTTAAGCCAATATGAGGTCAATTCTTCGTCAAAACAACCCTCGACACCCACCATTCCCTTGCCTGAAAAACGCAAAATGACCGGAGGAAGTTCGGTCAATTCCGAGTGAACCTCGAGGCCTTTCCACAAACCGCGCAGGGTATCCACCCCCCACCCCGGCTGACGCGAGAGCGATTCGGCGAACCCTGGGGGCACTCGCGGCGCGGCGTAGACCCAGGCCGTGTCACCCCGACAATCGGCTTTCATGGCGTAAACGGGGTCGCTCACGGCCAGGCCCATGAATTCCCCCGAGAGAACGCGTTCCGAGCCGGGAATGCGGTCCTGATGCAAAAGGGACCCGAAAATCGCGGGAAGATTCCCCTCAGGCTCGGGGCCCGGAAGCGTCAACCGCGCCGCGAACCAGTCCCCGCCTTTCCAGCTCCAGCCGTCCAGGCTCCCGATCCACCTGCCGCGCCGGAAGCACACGCGCTCGCCGCACACCGCTTCACCGGAGGCGATGGCCTCATCATCGGGCGAAAGCTGCTGAAAGGCCGCATAAGCGGACAGATCGTCTTTGAACTCGAGCAGCCAGAGCGTGTCGCCCCACTCACCCGCCGCCACGCGCAGCATGCGCCGCGGCTTGTGGCGCACCAGCGCCTCCCACCCGTGGGCCCGCAGCGAGTCGGCCGTCGGCGCGCTCAGGCGCGCCGCGACCGGCAAGGGCGCCCCGCTCCACGACAAACCCGATTCCTCCCGTGACGCGCCACCGCACGCGGCGAGCGCCAATGCCGTCAGGGCGGAGGTGATGAGGAAAAAAACGGCGCGAGGCATGAGGGGAAAGTTAGTTGAGGGTGGGTGTCGGCTGGTGGGTAGTGGCTGGTGGGTAGTGGCCGATTCCAGCTCACTGAAATTCTTCTTTCTGATTGTCGGTTCGTTTCAAAATTCAGACAGACAGTGTGTTGGTCTTCGCCACGCCCCCCAAGCCTCTATCCCTTTTGCGGTCCGCTGCAACGCCTCAGCGCCCGGTTCGCTCCGTCCCCAGAAAATGCTTCGCCGCCGGGCAGAGCGCGGCGAGCGGACAGGGCCGGCAGCCGCCTTGAACCGCGCGGCAGCGATAGCTGCCTTTCCCATCGGGCTTCAGATACGAGTCGAGCGGCAGGTACAAGCGCCAGGGCGCGTCGGGAAAGACCCGCCGCGCGAGGTCGGCGAACAGGTCGAGGCGCCCCTCCACCCCGCCCAGGCTCGCGCCGCGCGGCGGTTTCACGATGTCGAAGAGCAGGCGCATGTGCCCGTCGCCCAGCGCCCAGCGGAACCGCCCCGCAGCCTCACGCACCTCGGGCCGCGCGCCGTAGCCGGGGATGTTGCAGACCAGCCAAAAGAACAGGCGCGCCTTGGTGCGCGTGCGGGAGCGCGCGCCCATCCAGTAAATCTCCTGCGAGAGTTCGCCGGCGCGCTGTTCCCAATCGGGCGCGGTGGCCAACCAGTCGGTGAGCGACCCCGTGCGGAAAAAGAAATCGCACACGCTGCGCGCGATGCCCGGCACGCGTGCGCGGTCGGCCGCCTCCATCAGGGGCGCCAAACCCGCCACGCGATCGCGCAGCGGGTCAAAAGGCAAGCGGTTCAACCGGAATACGTCGGTGCCGTAGGCCTCGAACAAACCTGCCACCAAAGCGGCCGCTTCGCTCCCCCACCCTGCCGCCGCCGATTGAGACCCCGGACGATGAAGCGCTGCGGCCAGCAACACAACACCCAAACCCCGATCCGAATCGGCCGCAAAGGGAAAGCGCACGCTCGTCGAATCCGCCGCAAGTGAGGCATTGTCGGGAAAGTGCGCGAGCAGCGCGGGAGGGTGCGCGGCGAATGCCTCCGCGTAGGCGCGGAGCATTTGCACGAGCGCGGGCGTGGTTTCGAGTTTCACAAAATCGCGAAATCCTGTCCGAGGCGCACGGTCACGGGGTCCGCGGAGGTCAGGAGGCCGGGTCGCAAACGCGCGGTCCACGCGGCGTCGAGCACCAGCACGATGGTGGAGCCCATTTCAAAACAGGCCAGCTCATCGCCCTTTCCCAATCGCAACGAATCGCCCACGGGAATCTCGCGCACCACCCCTGACCTGGCGGCCGGGTCGTTGGCGTGCAGGTTCGAGAAGGCCAAGGTGGTGCGGCCCACGTTGGTCGCGCCGATGAGGGCGATCGCCCAGCGGCCGAGCGTCCCCGAGCCATCCTCAAAAGGGCTCTCCATCTCCACCACGATCCGGTCGTTGCGCACGAACAGGTCGCGGATGTTTTGCACGCTCCACACGTTCACGGGCCACAGCGCGCCGGGCACGTGGCGAGCGGCCGTCACACGCCCCGCCGCCGCGCTGTGAATGCGGTGATAATTGTAGGGGGCCAGGTAGACCGTGAGAAACGAACCGCCTTCGTAAGCCTTGGTGGCCCGTGGGTCGAGGCTTCCCAGCAGGCCCTTGAGCGTGTAGGTCACGCCTTTGACCTGCGTCAGGCGCGCGTCGGGGCCGGCCAAAAGACCGCGTTGCGTCAGCGTTCCGTCCACCGGGCAGATCAGCGGCGAGGCGCCGATGACGCGCGCTCCCGGCTTCAGGCGACGCACGAAGAACTCGGACCAGGTCTTGTAGTGGTCGAGCGGAAACTCCGCCTCATCGATCACCGGCTTGAACGCGCGGATCATCGCATCACGAATGACGGTGTGCAAACCCAGCGGCCAACGCCGCTCCATCACCACGCCGACGGCGCGGCTGAGCCAGTTTTTGGGGACGAGGTAGAGGAGGTTGTACATGGGGGAAAAAGTAGCCTTCGGCTTAGCAGACCACTGACGGGAAAGAATAAAACGGGGTTGTGGGTTGTGGGTTGTGGGTTGTGGGTTGTGGACAACACAAACACAACGTCTGTCCTGAATTCCGATGCGAATGAGGATTCAGGATGAAGATATCCGGGGGACTGTGTTCAGCCACTACCCACTACCCAATCACCATCTTTTTCTGCTGGAAGCTCCCAACGTTCAAAACAAAAAGAGAGCCGCTCCTTGCGGAACGGCTCTCAAGTTATGCGGTCGGACGGACTTGAACCGTCACAGGATTGCTCCCACAAGCACCTCAAGCTTGCGTGTCTACCATTTCACCACGACCGCGAAGTCGATTGATTGTCGGCCTTACTCGGCGGGCGCCGGAGCAGGGGCCGCGGCCGGTTCGGCCGGAACAGCGCCGGGGATCGGCGAGTTCGTTTGAGTCGGTCCGACGGTGGTGGGGATGCCGCCCTCAAGGCCGCTGCTCGCGCCTTTGAGTTCCGACTCGCCACCGGCGTCCACGTGCCGGGAACCCAAAGCGTTGAGGCCCAAAAGGACCACAAAGCTGACGACCGCCGTCCACTGGGTGATCTTCGTCAGGATGGTGACCGCCGAGCTGCCCGTGAAGGCGCTGTTGCCACCCATGCCGCCGAAGGCCCCCGCCAGACCGCCACCCTTGTCGTTCTGAACCGTGACGAGCAGGATCAGAAACAGGCAGATGACGATGTGCAGGACGAGCAGTAAGGTATAACCGATGCCCATGTTGACCTCTTCGTGTTGTTTTCGAAACGCGCGCGTTTCAAAGGGCGAGAATAATACCCAAGAACGAGTCGGTCTTCAAGGCCGCACCACCGATCAATCCGCCGTCGATGTCGGGCTGGGACAGCAATTCCGCGGCGTTTTCGGGTTTCATGCTGCCGCCGTACTGAATACGGACCACATCGGCCGTGGCGTTGTCGTACAGCGAGGCCAAAAGGCCGCGGATGAACTTGTGCACATCCTGGGCCTGCTGCGAGGTGGCCGTCTTGCCGGTGCCAATGGCCCATACGGGTTCGTAGGCGATGACGGTTTTGGCGGCGTCGGCGGCGGAGATGGCCGCATAGGCGCCGCGCACCTGGGCCTCCACCACCTTCTCGGTGATGTTGCCTTCGCGCTCCTCAAGGGTTTCACCCACGCACACGATGGGCGTGAGGCCGTCGGAAAGCGCCTTGATGGTCTTTTTATTCACGGTGGCGTCGGTCTCGCCGAAGTAGGCGCGCTGCTCGGAGTGCCCGAGGATCACGTAGGTCGCGCCCACGGCCTTCAGCATGTCGCCGGAGATTTTGCCGGTGAACGCCCCCTGGTTTTCCCAGTGCATGTCCTGCGCGCCCACGGCGACGCTTGAACCCTTCAGCGTGGCGGACACGCGGTCGAGCGCGACGTAGGTGGGGCACACCACGACTTCATGGGCGGTCGGGTTGGTTTTGAGGGCGGCGGCGATTTCCGCAGCCAGAGCCGCGGATTCCTCCACGGTCTTGTGCATCTTCCAGTTGCCTGCGAGAATCTTGCGACGGGCCATGTTGGGAACTCCTGGATTGGTACTGGGTACTGGGTACTGGGTACTGGGTAGTGGGTACTGGGAAAATGCGGAACGAGACGAACTCATTTTTTGTTCCGCCCGGTTCCCGGTACTCAAGACCCTGAACTATTTGTCCGTCAGCGCGGTCACGCCCGGCAGAGCCTTGCCCTCGAGGAATTCGAGAGACGCGCCGCCGCCCGTGGAGACGTGAGAGACCTTGGCTTCAAGCCCGGCCTGCTCGATGGCCGCGGCCGAATCGCCGCCCCCGATGATGGTGATCGCGCCCTTGGCGGTCGCATCCACCAGAGCCTGGGCCACCGCGAAGGTGCCCTTGGCGGCCGCGGGAATCTCGAACACGCCCATGGGGCCGTTCCACACCACGGTGCCGGCGCTGGTGATGATGTCCGCGAATTTCTTGGCGCTGTCGGGGCCGATGTCCACCGACTCTTGGTCGGCGGGGATGCCGCCCTGCGGTACGGCGGTGAGCGTGCCCACGGTGCGGGCGCCGAAATCCATGGTGTCGGTGACCATGAAGTCGATGGGCAGTTCGATCTTGCCCGCGCCGCGCGCGAGCAAGTCCTTCGCCATCTCGATGCGGTCGTTCTCGACCAGCGACTTGCCGATCTCGAGGCCTTGAGCCTTGAGGAAGGTGTAGGCCATGCCGCCGCCGATGATCAGCTTGTCGACCTTGGGGAGCAAGGCTTCGATCACGTCGATCTTGCCCGAAATCTTGGCGCCGCCGATGATGGACACGAACGGACGTTTCGGGTGGTCGAGCGAATCGCCGAGGAAGTCGAGCTCCTTCTTGAGGAGGTAACCGCTGGCGCGCACGAGGTTCACGCCCACCACCGAGCTGTGCGCGCGGTGCGCCGTGCCGAAGGCGTCGTTCACGAACACGTCGCCGAGCTTGCTCAGCGAGGCGCGGAAGGCGGCGACCTCTTCTTCGGTGGCCTTGGTGACCGTGCCGTCCTTGGCCTTCACCTTGCCCTCTTCGGCGAGGTGGAAGCGGAGGTTCTCGAGCACGAGGACCTCGCCGGGCTGCAGGGCCGCGGCCTCGGCCTCGGCGACGGGGCCCACGCAATCATCGACGAACTTGACCGGGCGGCCCAAAAGCTCCTGCAGGCGCGCGGCCACCGGCTTCAGGCTGTGCTTCTCCACGCGCTTGCCGTCGGGGCGGCCGAGGTGGCTGATGAGCACCAGCGAGGCGCCCTTGGAGAGGGCGTGGTTCAGCGTGGGCAGCGACTCGCGCAGGCGCTTGTCGCTCTCCACCACGCCGTCCTTGACGGGCACGTTGAAATCGACGCGGACGAGGACGCGCTTGCCGGTGAGGTCGAGGTCTTCGATGAAAAGTTTGGGCATGGGGGTTCTTCCCTGTGGACGGTGCTTCGCGAGGACTGGAAGCGCGTGGGTTGTGGCTGAAACAACAAGAAAAACAATAAAGGGTGGCGGTGGAGGGCGGAGACCACGCTCCGACCCACCACCCACCACCCTCTACCTGAAATTACTTCCCGTCCTTCTTCGCCATGTGCTTGACGAGGTCGACGACGCGGTTGGAGTAACCCCACTCGTTGTCGTACCACGACACCACCTTGAAGAAGCGCTTCTCGCCGGGCAGGTTGTTCTGCAGGGTGGCGAGCGAGTCGTAGATCGACGAGCGGCTGTCGTGGATGAAGTCGCTGGAAACCAGCTCTTCGTTCGTCACGCCGAGGATGTCCTTCAGGTAGGTCTGCGAGGCCTTGTTCAGCTCCTCGTGGATTTCCTGGATGGAGGTGTCGCGCGCGGCGCGGAAGGTGAGGTCGACCACCGAAACGTCGGCCACGGGAACGCGGAACGACATGCCGGTGAGCTTGCCCTTGGTGGAGGGGAGCACTTCACCCACGGCCTTGGCGGCGCCGGTGGTGGAGGGGATCACGTTGATCGCCGCCGCGCGGCCGCCGCGCCAGTCCTTCTTGGACGGGCCGTCGACGGTTTTCTGGGTGGCGGTGTAGGCGTGGATGGTGGTCATCAGGCCGGTTTCGACGCCGATGCCCGACTTCAGGAGCACGTGAACCAGCGGCGCGAGGCAGTTGGTGGTGCAGGAGGCGTTCGAAACGATGTTGTGCTTGGCCGAATCGTATTCCTCTTCGTTCACGCCCATCACGATGGTCTTCACGTCACCCTTGGCCGGAGCCGAAATGATGACCTTCTTGGCACCGGCGGCGATGTGGCCCTGGGCCTTCTCCGACTCGGTGAACAGGCCCGTGGACTCGATCACGTAGTCGACGCCGAGGTCCTTCCAGGGCAGGCCGGAGGGGTCGCGGGTGGCGGCCACGCACTTGATCTTGTGGCCGTTGACCACGAGGATGTCGGCCTCTTCCTTCGAGGCGTCGCTCTTGGCGGTCTCGACGGTGTGCTTGAACTTGCCGTGGACGGAGTCGTAGCGGATCTGGTAGGCGAAGTAATCCGCGTCGGTGGACACGTCGACGACGGCGACGACGTCCAGTTCCTTGCCCAGCAGCCCCTGGTCGCAAATCGCCTGGAACACCATGCGTCCGATACGGCCGAAACCGTTGATGCCGATCTTGATAGCAACGGAAAACCTCCTCCGAGAAATGAAAAACGAATGAAAAACCGACGTTAAAACACGTTTTGCGGGAGCGGCAAATATAACAGACGAGGGGGCCGTGCGGAAGGGGCCGGATTTTGCCGGGTTGAAGGGGCTGACGGAGGAGGGTTGTCGAACACCTCTCCCCGATCACCCTCATCGAGGGGCTTTCGGAAATCCGAGAGTGATTGACCGCCGCCCGGCTCATCTCTTTCGTCGCCGAGCCGGTTATGCATTCGAGGCAAGACAGCGTAGCGCGCACGTCTCATGCGCGCGAAAAATCCACACCGGATTGCTCGGGAAGGCGCGAAGGCGCGGAATTTCCGCGAAGCCGGAAGTAGATTTGCCCGCATGGATCCCATCGCCGCCAAATACAACGCCACAGTCGCCTCCATTGAACACGTCACCCCGGACCTTTTCGTCCTGAAGATCCGCCCCGACAAGCCCGTCGCCCCGTTCACGTCGGGCCAATACGTGCTGATCGGGTTGTCGACGAACATTCCGCGCCGCGAAGGCAGCGAGCCCGAGTTCAAGGAACAAAAACCCGACCGCCTTCTGCTTCGCGCCTACAGCATCGCCAGCGCCGGGCATCAGACCGACGAGATCGAGTTCTACATCTCCGTGGTGGCCAACGGGTCGCTCACGCCCCGCCTGGTGCAGGTGAAGGCCGGTGACCGCCTCAATCTCGGTGAAAAGATCCGCGGCCACTTCACCCTCGATCAGGTGCCCGCGGACCGCGAGTGGGTGATTCTGGCCGCCACCGGCACGGGCCTCGCGCCCTACATTTCCATGATGCGCACCGAGCGTCTCAGCCCTTCGAACCGCAAGTACGTGATTTTGCAGGGCGCGCCCACGGGCAAGGACCACGGCTACGTGCAGGAACTGCAGGAGCACGCCGCCGCGCTTCCGAACCTCACCTACATCCCGTCGATCACCCGCCCGCACCTCGACCCCGCGTGGACGGGCGACACCGGACGCATCACACGCTACTTCGACACCGACGTGCTGAAGGAACGCCTGGGGCTGGAAATGCACCCCGACAAGGTTTCGGTGTTCCTGTGCGGCAACCCCGCCATGATCGAGGACGTGAAGAAGGTGCTGGAGCCCAAGGGCTTCACCCAGCACTCGCCCACCGCGCACGGCTCGCTCCACATCGAAGAGTACTGGTAAGCGCGGGCGTCCGTTGAAAAAGCCACGCCGACTCATCGTGGGCGACATCCACGGCTGCGCCGACGAACTGGCGGAACTGCTCTTCCGCTTCAAGTTCATGCCGGGGCATGACACGCTGTTTTCGGTGGGTGATGTCATCGGGAAAGGCCCCAAGGCCCGCGAAGCGCTCGAACTGCTGCGGCAGTTCGGAGCCCGCATCACCTTGGGCAACCACGAGCAGCACCTGCTCAACGCGGCGGCCCTCTCCCCCGCCAAACGCACCGAGCGCCACGCTTTTTACCTGGCCTCACTGGGCAAGGAACGGGACTACTGGCTCGATCAGATCGCCAAGTGGCCCTTGTTCATCGAGGAACCCGACCTGGTCATCGTGCACGCGGGCCTTCAGCCCGGCGTCGCGCGCCTACAGGACATGAGCCGCAAGGTCCTCACCACCATCCGCACGTGGGACGGAACCGGGGACAACCTCGACCGCCAGGGTCAGGATCCCCCGTGGTTCGAGTGTTTGGGAGCCGAGACGCCCGCCAAAACGGTGGTGTTCGGTCACTGGGCCGAACGCGGCTTGGTGGACCTCCCCCGCTTCAAGGGTCTCGACACCGGCTGCGTCTACGGCCGCGAACTCACCGCCTGGTGCCCCGAGGAGAAACGGTTCCATCATATTCCGGCACGAAAGGCGTATGTGGCGATCGAGTGAGCGAACAGCTCACAGCTTACAGCCGACAGCGAACCACAAACAACAAGACACATGACATCACAGGGGCACTCTGAGGGACTCCTGGCAGTAAACCGGTTTTCACCTGTTTTTGCAGTCAGCTGTCCGCTGTAAGCTGTAAGCTCTTAGCTACCTTGGCCTCCCATGACCGACTCTCTTCTTCCCCAGTACGACTTTCTCGTCATCGGCGCGGGCCCGGCGGGCCTGCTGGCCGCCTTGACCCTCGCCCGCACCGAGGGTGCGCACACCGTCGCGCTGGTGGACAAACGCGACCCCTGGCGCGAGCCGGTTCCGTGCGCCGAGGCGGTTCACCGCCAGCGCCTCGAGGGCCTGGTTCCCGCGGTGGAACCGGAGTGGATCCGCGGCCCGGTGGACGGTGCCCTGTTCATCAGCCCCAACGGGACGGTGGTGACCCTGGACATGCCGCAAAGCGGATACCTCATCGACCGGGCCCTGATGCACAAGCGGCTGGCGGAGATGAGCCGCGAGCGGGGCGTGCATTGCAACTTCCGGGTCCGAGTCACCGCGCTTTCCAAACTTGAGAACGGCCGTCGCACGGCGACCTACGAAGTTCCCGGCGCGGAAGGCCCGCAAACGGTTTCCGCCAAGGTGGTCATCGATTGCAGCGGACCCGGGGCCGGTTTCGGGGCGGGTGAACAGATCACACAGGGCAATTTCGACGTGGAACCTGCGGTGTTCGCCCTCGTGAAGGGGCCCAAGTACCCTGTGAACTACATCCAGATGTTTTTTGGAACCAATTACGCCCCGGGGGGTTACGCATGGTTGTTCCCCCGTGACGAAGAGGTCAGCAACGTGGGTCTGGTGGTCGGTCGCGAATTCGCCCAAGAGGCTCCGGCGCGCGCCGCGCTGAAAACCTTCCTCGAAAAAACCTACCCGGGGTCCGAGGTTCTGACCTTCCAGGGTGGGGCCATCCCGTGCGGTTACCCCGATAGCCCCCTCGCCGTGGAGAATCTGTACAAGGCGGGCGACGCCGCCAACATGGTGCACCCCCTGAGCCGGGCCGGCATCCTCGAGGCCATGACGGGCGGCCAATTGGCCGCGGAGGCTGGGCTCAAGACCATCGCGCTCGCCGACGAGGCTTCGCGCCGACCCTACTACGAAACCTATAAGGTGAAATGGGACAAGGCTTTCGGAAAATCCCACCGCGCCATCGCCCGCATCAAGAAGTCCTTCAATCACATCCCCGACCGTGATTTCGACAAGGCTGCCGGGGCGCTGGCAAAACTCCCCCGCCACAAACAAACCATGGCCCGCATTGTGTTGACCACCCTTTGGAGTTCACCCCGGCTTTTGTGGCAAATGCGCAGCCTGATTTTCTCGAAGTAAGGCGCAGGGCATGAGCGAGCAGCCGCCCATTCCTTCCTGCTCCCCGGCTTCACCTCCCGAGGATACCCTCCCTCAGGCCGCGCCGCAGAACCTCCAGACCGGACACAAGATCGTCGTCCGCCTGATGGCCGTCGCCGCCGTCGTCGGGGGACTGACTGGCCTTGCCGGCATTCTGACCGGTCATCCGGCCTTGTCGACCTTCGGTTTTGCCGACCGTCCGCTCCACCCGCTCGCGTCCGTTCTGTTCATTCTGTTCGGGGGGTACCTTGCCGCCGCCTCGCGGGAGTCGGTGTCCCGGTCGCGACTCATGGGCTTCGGGGTGGTGATGAAGGCGTTGTGCGCGTCCGCCCTCGTGGCGCAGGTGTTCGGCTTCACCCTGCCGTTCACCCCCCTCGTCGCGGCGGGCACCCTCAGCCGGCTGGATCCGGAGCCGGCCAATCTGGCCCTCACCTTCGCCTTCGGATGCCTCGCCCTCGCGGTGATCCTCCGCAACGGTCGCGCGGCCGCCGCGCGCCGCTGGATGATCCTCCCCCTCATCCCCGTGTTCTGGGCCTCGTACCTCTCGCTGACGGCCAATTTCTACCGCGTCGAGAACCTGAACCAGTATTTCGTCCACACCCTGATCCCGCTGCCGGCCGCCGTTCTCTTCGCCGTTCTGCTCGCCGGCCTGCTCGCCTCCCAACCCCGCGAGGGGTTCATGGCCGCCCTCAACCGGCGTTACATGGGCGGCATGGTGGCGCGGATCGCCTTCCCGGTGATTCTCCTCACGCCCTTCACGGTGGGATGGATCCGAATCCGGGCCATGCGCTCCGGAACCTACGACCTCGCCGCGGCCTTCTCGCAGTTCGCCACCACCAACATCGTCATCTTCGGGGCGTTCATCTGGCTGTGCGCCCACATGTTGAATCGGGTCGACGCCCGCCGCCAGAAGGTGATGGATTCCCTGAAGGAAACCAACAGCGAGCTGCAGCGGGTCAATGCGGCGCTGGAATGCAAGATCGCCGAGCAGGAGCGCACCGAGGAGGCGCGCAAGCGCACCGAACTGCAGCTGTTCCAATCGCAAAAGATGGAGGCCATGGGGACGCTCGCCACCGGCATCGCCCACGACTTCAACAACATGCTGACCGTGATCCAGCTGAACGCCGAAAACGCCCACGACATGGCTTTGAGCGCCGCGCCGGAGGCGAGCGAACTTCACCGCAGCCTGCAGGACATCCGCAAATCCGGCCTGCGCGCCGCCGACGTGGTGCGCCAGATCATGACCTTTGGCCGTAAAACTCCCGGCGAAAAACAGCGGTTCGACGCCTGCGACGCGGTGAGCGAGGCCGGGACCATGCTCCGTCATACCCTCCCCGACAACGTGACCCTGACGATCGACGTCCCGTCCCACCCCTTGGACGTGGTGGCCGACCCGACGATGATGCAACAGGTTCTGGTCAACCTCGGCACCAACGCGGCGCACGCCATGACGGGCGGCGGTACGCTCCGGATCAAGGCCGAGCATCACGTGATCTCCCCCGGTGAGGGCGGATTCGCGAAACCGGAGAACGGGTTCGAACCGGCGCCGGGACCATATGTCCGCATCCGCGTCAGCGACTCCGGTCACGGAATTGACGCCGAGACGCGCGCGAAAATCTTTGATCCCTTCTTCACCACCAAACCCCCGGGCAAGGGAACCGGACTGGGATTGTCGGTCGCGCTGGGCATCATGCGCCAACACGGCGGCGGCATCACCGTCGAGAGCGCGCCGGGCGCCGGCGCCACCTTCAACGCGTATTTCCCCTTCGCCCCCCTCCCTGAAAAAACCCAAGACGTCAACTGACTCCTTCGCCCTCCGCTTCATCAGGGCGTTGCACCCGCATTTTTCCGAAGATCGCCCCCCGCCGGGGCCATACCGAGATATGTTAGGATTCCGGGACATCCGCAACGATTGAAAGCGGGGCTCCGTCCTGTCATCCGGAATCATGCCAAGCACCTTCCTTCGCCTTCAGCCGACCAACATGGCCCGCATCACGGGCGGCCTCGCCATTGCGGCGGGCGTCGGCACCCTTTTCGGGTGGGCGTTCGGTGTGGACACCTTGTTCCGTGTGGCGGCCGGTCTTGCGCCCATGAAACCCAACACCGCGCTGAATTTCATCCTCTGCGGGCTCGCCGTGCTGCTGCGAACCGCGCAAGGCGACCCGCGCGACGGTCAGGCCGATAAACGCGCGCGACGATTGGGGGGCGCGGCAGCAGTCCTGGCCGCCATCGCCGCCCTCATCGGAGCCCTCACGCTGACCGAGCACCTGACGGGGTTGTATCTGGGGTTGGACACCTGGATCTTCGGAGACGCCTTGCACTCCGACGGGATCACCCCAGCCGGCCGCATGACGCCGGCCGCCGCCCTGAACTTCGTTCTGCTCGGGGGAGCGCTGGCACTGATCGACTGGGAACCGGGGCGGGGGGTCTTTCCCGCTCAGCACGCAGGCCTGGTCGTCTCCCTCTCGGGTCTGATCGCGGTGCTGGGGTATCTCTACGGGCTGCACTCGCTTTACAACGTGTTCGTGTACTCCACCATGGCCCTGCATACCGCGCTCACCTTCTTCCTGATCGGATTGGGCGTCATGATGATCCGCCCCACCAAGGGATTGATGGCGGTGGCCACAAACTCGTACAGCGGAGGGGCCATGGCCCGCCGCCTGTTGCCGGCGGCCGTCCTGTTGCCGGCGGCGATCGGGTGGCTGCGGCTGCAGGGCGAGCTGGCCGGGTGGTACGACGGCCGCTTCGGACTCGCCCTGTTCGCCTCCTCGAACATCATCACCTTCGTGGTCCTCCTCTGGTTCAGCGCGCGCAGCCTGAACCGCGCCGACGCGCAGCGCCGCCGCGCCCACGAGGCGCTGCGCGCTTCGGCGCGCGGGCTGCGCGAGGCCAACGAACGCCTGCAGGCCGAAATCAACGAACACCGGCGCACCGAACAGGCGCGCCAGCGCACCGAGCGGCAACTTCACCAGTCGCAGAAAATGGAATCGCTCGGGACGCTCGCGGGCGGCATCGCGCACGATTTCAACAACATCCTGACCGCGATTTTCCTCAACGCCGACCGCGCTCGCAAACAACTGCCCGATCACCACGCGGCGCGGGAAAGCCTCGCGGAAATCTCGCGCGCGGGAACGCGGGCCGCCGACCTCGTGAGGCGGATCATGGCGTTCGGACGCCAGACCGAGCCCGACCTGAAGACCTTGCGGTTGCGCGAAGCCGTGGAAGATTCGCTGCGATTGCTGAGCCTGTCGCTGCCCTCCAACGTCACGTTGGTCACCGATCTTGAGGCCACGGTGCCGCCGGTTTCCGCCGACGCCACCCAGGTGCATCAAATTCTGCTCAATCTCGGAAACAACGCGCTCCAGGCCATGAATCCCGGGGGGGGCACCCTCACCGTGAAGCTGGAGACAGTGGGCGTCACCGCGGCCCTCGCGTCGCAGCTCGGCGTCGCCGCCGGGAGTTACGTCAGGCTCGTCGTCGCGGATACGGGGCTGGGCATGGAGAAGGGGGTGCTGGACCGGATCTTCGAACCGTTTTTCACCACCAAGACCACCGGGGAAGGAACCGGGCTCGGACTTTCGGTTGTTCACGGCATCATGGAACTCCATGGCGGTTGCGTCACCGCCTACAGCGAGCCGGGGCGCGGCGCCCTTTTCCACCTCTATTTCCCGGCCGTTACGGCCGTCGATGACGAACCGGAATCGAACGCGGTCGGCGCCTTGCCGCGCGGCGACGGAGCCCGCATCCTGTGCGTCGACGATGACCCGTCGGTGATGAAGGCCTGCGCCGACTTGCTGGAAGACCTCGGGTACACCGTGACCAGCTTCGAGGATCCGCGCCTCGCCCGCGAGGAGTTCCGTCTGCGTCCCCATGACTTCGATCTGGTGCTGACCGATTACACCATGCCCGGCCTGTCGGGAGTCGACCTCGCGCGCGAGCTGCGACTCGTGCGCGCCGATCTGCCCGTGGTGTTGTCGTCGGGCTACATGGCCACCGCCGAGATCGCGAAGGCCCAGGAGGCCGGCATCGTCGCTTTCGTCCAGAAGCCCGCCTTGCCTGAGGAGTTGGGAACGGTGCTCGCGGCGGCGTTGCGCCGCTCTCGGCAAGGCGACGCCTGATTCCGGCGGCGGCCGCGGCGGATCAGATCACTCCGCGCGCTCGTCGGCTTCATCCCGCCAACGCGCCTCGCTCAGATCGTGGAGCTTGCGGTACAACGTGCGCACCCCGATGCCCAGTTCCTCGGCGGTCCGGCCGCGATCGCCATGGTTGTAGCGCAGGACCGTTCGAATCACCATCATCTCGATCTCGTCGAGGGTCATGCCCCGCCGAAAGGCCACGGCGGGGTCGCCGGGAGTCTCGCCGTTGACCTCGGGGGGCAGAGCGCGCGGTGTGATGCAATCTCCCACGGCCAGAATGACCGCACGCTCCACCGCGTTCTCGAGCTCGCGCACGTTTCCGGGCCACTGGTAACGTTCCATCAACCGCAGCGTCTCCACGCTGAGCGAGAGATTCTCGCGGCCGTTGAGCGCCCCGAAGCGGGCCAGGAAGTACCCGATGTACAAATGCAGATCCTCCATGCGGCGGCGCAAGGGCGGCACCACGAAAGAAATCACGTTCAGCCGGTAGAACAGGTCTTCCCGAAAGCGTCCCTGCGCCACCTGGGCGCGCAGGTTCTTGTTCGTGGCCGCGATGACGCGCACGTCCACGCGACGCGGCGTGCCACCCACGGGCGCGATCTCGCCCTGCTGCAAAACGCGCAGCAACTTCGCCTGCATGGCCAAGGGCAACTCGCCGACCTCGTCGAGGAACAGCGTTCCGCCGTCGGCGTCCTCGAATCGTCCCTTGCGGTCCTGGTGGGCGCCCGTGAACGCCCCTTTGCGGTGACCGAACAGTTCCGACTCGATGAGGTTCTCGGGGATGGCGGCGCAGTTCACCGTCACCAACGGTTTTCCCGCCCGGCGCGACCGCGCGGCGATAAAGCGCGCCAACACCTCCTTGCCCGTTCCCGATTCACCCAGAACCAGTAACGTCGCCTCGCTGGCGGCGGCCTTCGCGGCGCCGTCCAAAAGCTCACGGAACTCCGGACAGCGCGAGTCCTCCAAAGTGGGCAGACGCTGCGACGCCAGGGTTTGCAGGGAACTCCGCAGTCTCAGGTTCTCGGCGAGCAGGGCCGATTTTTCCAGCGCCCGCAACACGACATTCTCGATCTCGGACGCGTTGAACGGCTTCGAGATGAAATCGTAGGCCCCCCGTTTCATGGCCGCGACGGCCTCTTCGACGCCCGCGTGGCCGGAAATCACCACGACCTGGATGGTCGCATCGATGTCCTTCACGCGCTTGAGCACCTGCAAGCCGTCGAGCCCGGGCATTTTGAGGTCGGTGATCACCAGCGCCGGAGGATTCGAGGCCACGATCCCGAGAGCCGCGAACGGATCCGCCACCGCAACCGTTTCGTGGCCCAGCTCGCTGATGATCTGCTCCAGCGGTTCGAGGACGGTCACATCGTCATCGAGCAGGAGAATCTTCATGCGGGAAGACGGAGGGATCTGCTGGTTCATGCACGCGTTTTCGTGAGGGTGGCGACCGTAGTTTGCCACGCGAAAAAAATAGCCCCTCGATCCGAAGCCAACGGACAACAAGAGGTAAAGGAACGTTTGGGTCCGATTTGACCTCATCCGTATTCCGCCGCCCCCGAAAACAAGGCAATTGCGACATCAATCACAGATGGCATCTCGAGGGAAAACACCCCGAAAAGCGTTTCCACAAAGGTTTTGACGCACACGGTCCCTTGGCTCTCTCTATAGGGGTCCGCCCCCGAACCGCTGCGGGCTCGACTGCCGCCACATCGGCCAAAATGGCCGATGGTGGTCCGCTGCCACCTCTTGGTCCGTAGTGTGATTCACGGCGACATTCCCCCGAATCCGCGTGAAATCAAGGATGTAATCCGTCACGGTTTCAAAACGGGCGCATGGCATGCCGCTCGCATTCTTCCGGGGTGTCCGCGACCAAGCGGACCTTTCGACAAGGACCCCGCCATGACCCCGACGCATCGTATTTCCCTTCTCGCCGCCCTGCTCGCCTGCGGTCTGCCCCTCACCGGTTGCCTGATTTCACCTGATTCGGCCGCAGAGACGCCGGCGCGCCTGCGCCTGAACCTTTCCCTGGAGCGCCCGGCCGCAGAGGGCATGCGCCTTGCCTCGCTCCACGTCACATTGGTTCCGGCGAGCGGCGGCGATACCCTGCGCGATGTCATCACCGATGAGGGCGGCAGCCTTTCGGGCACGGGAGTCGTGCTGAATTCCCCGCGCCGTCAGGGTCAGGTGATCACGCCGCGTTACGACCTGCCGCGGGGCGGCGCGTGGACCTACGCGGTGGAAAGCCGCGACGCACGCGACTCCGTGATTCACGAGGTTCGCGGGGTGTTCGTCGCCGCCCCCGGCGAACCGCTCGATCTCCCGCTCTCGCTCGCGGCGCGGTACGCCTCGTACGAAGCCCACCTTCTCAGTGGAGCCGTCACGAAGGCCGCCGGCGCCTCCACGCGCCTGGAGCTGTCCCTTGACGGCGCCGTGATCCACAGCGCCCCCTTGCGCGCCGGGGCCGTCAACCTCGAATATCTTCCCACCGGGCCGCGTCGCGCCCGCTGGCGCTTGTACGGCGCCCCGCGCGCTGATGGACGCGAGCCGCTTTTGTACGAAGGTGAAAAGAGCGTCACCATCAGCGCGACAGGGCCCGCCGAAGACTTCAACCTGCGCGCGGTGACGACGGAAGCCGGTGACGGCGCGCTCGGAAAAACCGCCGGTGACGAGGAGACGGAGAACGGCGCAGGGCTCGCACTCCGCTTCGGCCGAACGGGAACCGTGGTCATGTCGGTGACCGTCCCCGCGGAGGTGATGCTCTGAACGGGGTTTTGGAAGGACGGGCGCGTTCGTACGCGAAGGCGCGCTTTCAAAAAGCGACGCCATAAAAAAGGCGACCGGGCCTCCCCGGTCGCCTTTTTATTAATCAGGCCCCGTTCTTTACGGGCAGGCGTTGTCCCACTTGGAGAAGTCGACCCATGCGTCGCGGTCGAGCAACACTTCGTTGGCCACCTTGGGGTCGTTGGAACCCGCCGGGTAGTTGGGGAACGCCTTGCAGGCCGGATGAGCTTCCCAATGGCGAAGCAGGGGGTCCAGGAACTTCCACGAGAGTTCCGTCTCGTCGGAGCGCACGAACAGCGTCGGGTCGCCCAGCACGGCATCCAGCAGCAGGCGCTCGTAACCGTCGGCGCTGGTGTCGAACTGATCGCTGTAGCAGAAATTCAGGGCCGTGTCGGCCAACTCGAAGCTCTGCCCAGGGTTCTTGCTGGTCAATTCCATCACGATGGCTTCTTGCGGCTGGATCTTGAAGATGATGCGGTTGTTCTCGGCGCGCTGTTCGCCCGCGTTGAACAGGATGTTCGGCAGCGGCTTGAACGTGACGACCACTTCCGTGCCCTTGCGGCCCATGCGCTTGCCCGACCGGAGGTAGAACGGGACTCCCGCCCAGCGGGCGTTGTCGACGTGCATGCGCAGCGCCACGAAGGTATCGGTGCTGCTGTCGGGCGAAACGCCCTTTTCCTGACGGTAGCCGGGCACGGCCGCCCCGTTGATGGCGCCGGGGCCGTATTGGCCGCGCACGGCCATGGGCGGACGCAGCGAGGGGTCCATCGGACGCAGGGCGCGCAGCACCTTCACCTTCTCGTCGCGGATGGCCTCCGCCGAAAGGTTGACGGGCGGCTCCATGGTCACAAGGCAGAAGATCTGCATCAGGTGGTTCTGCACCATGTCGCGCAGGCTGCCGCTTTTGTCGAAGTAATCGGCGCGATCCTCCACACCCAACATTTCCGATCCGCTGATCTGAACGTTGTCGATGTAGTGGTGGTTCCAGATCGGTTCGAACACCGAATTCGCGAAACGGAACACCAGCAGGTTCTGAACCGTTTCCTTGCCGAGGTAATGGTCGATGCGGTAGATCTGCTTTTCCGCAAAGCCCGAAAGCAGGCTCTCGTCGAGTTCGATGGCGCTCTTCAGGTCCCGGCCATAGGGCTTTTCAACCACCAGCCGGCTCCAGTTCGTCCCCTTGGGAGGGTGGACCATCCCGCCTTCGCTCAGGGCGCGCGCCAGGGTGGCGTAACCCTCGGGCGGCACCGCGAGGTAGTGCAGATAATTGGGTGCGATCCCCTCGCTCTCGCAAATGGCGTCGCATTCGGCCTTCAGCTTCTTGATCCCCTCGGGCGAATAATCCGACTGGAGGTACGTGAAATTCTTCAGAAAGTCTTCGGAGTACTTGCCCATGGAGAGCAGTTCTTCGGGCTTCATGGCCTTGCGGCCCACGGCTACGACCTTGAAGCGGGCGGGCATCTGCTTTTTCAGTTGGAGATTGGCCAGCGAAGGGAACAGCTTGCGCTTGGCAAGGTCGCCCGAACCGCCGTAAATGATGAGCAGGCAGTCTTCCGGCACGCGGCGGCCGGTGAAGAAGTTGGAAGAGCTGCGGGTCTTGTCGTCGAGGCTGAAGGACATCGTCGTTCCTTTTGTCGTTGTCTGGTCCGGTATCGCGCGGGAGGACTGTCCGCACGCCTTTGTTTTCTGGTATCGTAGGGGCGAAATAAGCTAAAATAATCCAGCCCGAACCGAACCGTTTTTTCATGCCCGCACCCATTACGAACCTGACGCTCGCCCTCAAGGAATCCTGGGCGCGCAAGTCCGCCCAGCATGCGCGAAACGGGGCCACCCGCTTGCTGAATTCAGGGGCTTCGGGAACTCCGCGTCTCGTTTTTGAACTGTACGGGAAACACGGCATCCTGTTCGATTACGGTCACGACAATCCGTCGCCAAGCGCGCCGCTCACGGTGCTGCCGAAGGAAGGCGATCCTTCACGGAAGAACGCCGTGCGACGAATGGCGGGTGAATGGTTGCAAACCTTCGGGTGGGAATCGCTCTCGATGCTCGACCGCGCCAGCGCCGGGGATGAGGGACGATCGGGCAACCACGCGCTCGCGGGCGCGCCCCCCGAGGAACTGGTCATCGAAGAGGAGGGCCTGAAGGTTCGCCTTGAGCCACGGCATCCCCGCAACGTCGGACTTTTCCTCGACACCCGCGTGCTGCGACGCGAACTGCGCGACACCGCGCAAGACGCGACCGTGCTCAACCTGTTTTGCTACACCGGCTCTCTCGGCCTCGCGGCCTTGTTCGGCCGCGAGGGCACAGGCGCCGCGCAGGTCACGCAGGTCGACATTTCCGCGCGATACCTTAACTGGGCGCGCGCCAACACGCGACTGAACGGCTTGCCCGAAGACCGCTGCAAGTTCGTGAAGATGGACAGCGAGCGCTACCTCGACTGGGCCCATAAAAAGGGGTTGAGGTTCGACCGCATCATCCTCGACCCGCCGGTGTTCTCGCGCTTCGACGGCAAGGTGTTCCGCTGGGCCGACGACTATTTCCGCCTCGCCGCCAAATGCGCGGCCCTGCTCTCCCCCGGCGGTACCCTGTACGCCGTCACCAACTACGCGGGCATCGGGCCTGCGGAATTCGCGGCGTCGCTCGCCGCAACCTTCCGCGACGCGGGCCTCAACGCCGCCCCGCCCCGCCGCATCGGCCTGCCGGAGGACTACGACCTGCCGGCAGACGCGGCGGACCTACCGGAGGGCAACGCCATCCTGATGGCGTTGCGGAGAGATTAGGAAACAGAGTGGACCGCGTGGACATTTTGGACCGCGTGGACCGCCCGCTCCTGCAGTATGTTTCACCGGGCGGTCCACGCGGTCCAAAATGTCCACAGTGGCCAAGGTGTCCAGCAGTCCAACAGCACAACAACCCAACAAAAAACCCCGGTGCCTCCATTTCTGGTGGCACCGGGGTTTTTTGTTGATCGACAATGCGGCGCGGTAGGGATGACGCGTGCGTCATCCCTACCGCGCGGATATTACGCAAGCGCCGCGATCTTCTTGACGTTGGCCTTGTACTCCGCGAGGTATTCCTCCGCGACCTTGACCACGTTGTCGGCCGTGTAGCCGAACTTCTGGTCGAGCACCGCGAACGGGGCCGACGCGCCGAAGCGCGACATACCGTAAACCTTGCCCAATGAACCCACCAGACCCCACAGGGTCGAGGGTTCACCGGCGGTCCAGCCCAGCACAGGAGCGCCGAACGGAATCACCGATTCGCGGTAGGCGGCCGACTGATCGCGGAACAGGCCTTCGGACGGAGCCGACACCACGCGGACCTTCAGACCCTTCTCGGCCAGCTTCTTCGCGCCCTCGACGAGGAGCGACGCCTCCGAGCCGTTGGCGAGAAGGATGAGGTCGGGCTTGTCGGCATCGACCACCACGTACGCGCCCTTGGGCATGTTCGCTTCGGTTTCCGCAAAGCGCGATTCCTTCACCGCGGGCAATTCACCCACCGGCTGACGCGTCAGCACGATGCAGGCGGGCACGTGCGACTCGAGCGCGAGCTTCCAGGCCACGGTCGTCTCCGACGCGTCGCCGGGGCGCAGCGCGAGGAACGAGCGCTTGCCTTCGAGGTTGTTGATGCGCTCCAGCAAACGCAGCTGCGCTTCCTGTTCGATGGGCTGGTGGGTCGGGCCGTCCTCGCCCACGCGGAACGCGTCGTGCGACCACAGGAAGATGACCTTTGCCTCCTGCAACGCCGCGAGGCGCAGCGCGGGCTTCTGGAAGTCGGAGAACACGAAGAACGTGCCGCCCACTGGGATCAACCCGCCGTGCAGCGCGATGCCGTTCATGATTCCGGCCATCGTGAGCTCGGCCACGCCGGCCTGCAGGAACGAGCCGGAGAAGTCACCCTTCTTGAAGATCGTGGTCTTCTTGAGGAAGCCTTCGGTGTAGTCGGAGTCGGCCAGGTCGGCCGACATCACCACGAGGTTCTCGATCTTGCCGTGCAGGAACTCGAGCACGTTCTTGCTGGCCGCGCGGGTGGCTTCGCCGCCCTTCTGCGGAACCTGCGACCAGTCGATGGCGGGCAGCTTGCCCGAGAGCCACACGGCCAGCTTATTGGCGGCGTCCGCGTTCTTGCCGGCCCACTCGGCCTCCAGCTTCTTGCTCTGCGCGGCCTTGGCGGTCTTCGCGGCGATCACCTTCTCCATGGCTTCGGCCACGTCGGGGAAGACCTGGAAGGGCTTCGCCGGGTCGCCGCCGAGCGAGGTGATGGTCGTCTCGTAGCTGGCTTCGCTCTTGGAGATCGGGTTGCCGTGCAGCTTGGGCGAACCTTCGTACTTGGTGCCGTCCGCCTTCACCGCGCCGCGACCCATGATGGTCTTGCCGAGGATGAAGGTCGGCTTGTCGGTGCGGGCCCACGCGCGCTTCAAGGCCGCGCGCATGGCGTCGAAGTCGTGACCGTCGACGGTCTCAACCGCCCAACCCCACGCCTCGTACTTCTTGGCGGTGTCCTCGCTCATGGTGTCCTTGGTCATGTGCGACAGCTGAACGTCGTTCGAGTCGTAGAACATGATCAGGTTGGAGAGTCCGAGGTGGCCGGCGATGCGGCCCACGCCCTGCGAGGCTTCTTCCTGAATGCCGCCGTCGGTGATGTAGCACACGGTCTTGTGCGCCGACCACTCGCCGAAGGTGGCCGCGAGCTTGCGCTCGGCGATGGCCGCGCCGCAGCCCATCACATGGCCCTGACCCAGCGGGCCGGAGGTGTTCTCAAGGCCGCGCTTCACGTCGCGCTCGGGGTGACCGGGGGTCGGGGAATCCCACTGGCGGAAGTTCGCGAGTTCGGACATGCTGTACTTGCCGAACAGCGACAAGGTGCCGTACATCATCGAGGACAGGTGACCGGCGTCCTGGAAAAAGCGGTCGCGGTGGGGCCACGCCATGTCGGACGGGTCGAAGTTCAGGAATTCGGCATACACCAGCGCCATGAAGTCGGCGCCGCCCATGGCGCCGCCCGGGTGACCCGACTTGGCGGTTTCGGGCATGGCGACGGCTAGAACGCGGATGTTGTCGGCGATGCGCTTCAGAATGGCGTTGTTCAGGGCTTCCAAAAGACTCTCCTTGCTGGGGGTCCCGGTTCATCCGGGGGTTAAGGCGGGAATGGCTCCCGGTTTCCGATTTATGGTTGATTTGTGTCAGTTTTCGATTGGGACGCACAAAAGTAACAAGACCGCGTTGCAATCCGGAACCACCCGGGACTCCGTAACACCCGCCTCTCGCGGGCGGGTTCGGCATGCTCCCGCGCCGCAGTCGCGCCCGGAGTCGTCCCTGCGCATTTTTTCGCTTAACTTGCCACGTGGAGGCCCATCGTCCCCGCACCCGGGCCCCATCCCCATCCGGAGATCCCCGTGAACCCCAGATTTCTGCCCCGTTTCAACTTCGCGTTCGTCCTGCTGATCCTGCTGGCGGCCTTCTGGGGTCCTCGCCTGTTCACGCGACCCTCGGCGGTCGCCACCATCCCCTACAGCCGCTTTCTCGCGCTCACCGATTCGGGCGCGGTGGATTCGGTCACCGTGATCGGTGATGCGGTGCGCGGCGTTCTCAAAAAGCCCCTCGCCGACGGCAAGACGCGTTTCGTCACCACCCGGGTGGATGAAGACCTCGCCAAGCGGCTCGAAACGAAGGGCATCGCGTTCCAGCGCACCATCGAAAGCACCATCCTGCGGGACGTGTTGTCGTGGATTCTGCCCGTCGTGTTCTTCGTGCTGATCTGGATGTTCCTCATGAGGCGCGCGGGCGGCATGGGCGGCGGCATGGGCGGGGGCGGGGGCGGCGGGTTCCTGTCGGTGGGCAAGAGCAAGGCGCGCATTTACGCGGAAACCGAAATCGCCGTGCGCTTCAAGGATGTCGCGGGCGTCGACGAGGCCAAGGCCGAACTGCAGGAAGTGGTGGACTTCCTCAAGAACCCGGCGTCCTACGGACGTTTGGGGGGACGCATGCCCAAGGGCGTATTGCTGGTGGGCCCTCCGGGGACCGGCAAAACCATGTTGGCCAAGGCCGTTGCGGGTGAAGCCGCCGTGCCGTTCTTCTCCATCTCGGGATCGGAATTCGTGGAAATGTTCGTGGGGGTGGGCGCTGCGCGCGTGCGCGATTTGTTCGAACAGGCCCGCAAGAAAGCCCCGGCTATCATCTTCATCGATGAGCTCGATGCGCTCGGACGTGCCCGTTCTTCGGGGCAATTCGGCGGCGGCGGGCATGACGAAAAGGAGCAGACGCTCAATCAGCTGCTGGTGGAGATGGACGGGTTCGATTCGACGCAGGGGCTGATGCTGCTGGCGGCGACCAACCGTCCCGAGATCCTCGACCCCGCGCTCTTGCGCGCAGGCCGCTTCGACCGTCAGGTGCTGGTGGACCGTCCCGACAAGCCCGGGCGCAAGGCCATCCTCGCCGTGCACATCAAGAAGATTCAAACGGAACCGAACCTGGACATCGATATGGTGGCCTCCATCACCTCGGGGTTCACGGGAGCGGACCTCGCGAACCTCGTCAACGAGGCCGCGCTCATCGCCACGCGCCGCGGCGCGACGCTGGTGACGCAAGACCACTTCACCGAAGGCATGGAGCGCATCGTCGCGGGGCTCGAGAAAAAGAGCCGCATCCTCACCCAGAAGGAAAAGGAGATCGTCGCGCATCACGAAATGGGTCACGCGCTCGCGGGCGCGGCCGTGCCCGGCTCATCGGCGATCCACAAGGTGTCCATCATCCCGCGCGGCGTGGGCGCGCTGGGCTACACCATTTCGCGCCCCACCGAGGATCGTTTCCTGATGACGCGCGACGAGCTTGAGCAAAGGCTGGTGGTGCTGTTCGGCGGCCGCGCCGCCGAGAAGGTGATCTTCGGGCACCTCAGCACGGGGGCTTCGGACGACCTCGCCCGCGCCACCGACGCGGCGCGCAGCATGGCCGTGCGCTACGGCATGGTGGAGTCGCTGGGCCAGGCGACCTACGAGAAAGAGCAGCCGGGGTTCCTGGGCGGCGGGCCTGCCGCGCGCGACTTCAGCGAACAAACCGCGGCGGCCATCGACGCGGCGGTGAAGGACATCCTCGATCGCGCCTTCGCGCGCACCTGCAAGCTTCTGGAGGACAACATCGACCTTTTGCGCGACAGCGCGCGGGAGCTGCTGCACAAGGAGACGCTGACCGAGGCGGAACTGAAGCCGTATTTCGAGAAAATTGATCCGAAAGCGCTGAAGACCTAAGTCCTCACCCCTTTCCCCTCTCCACGACGCTCCGCGTTGACGTGGAGAGGGGGAAGGGGGCCGGGGGTTGGGGGTGAGGACTCAGGCCCCTATCTTTCGTCCATGATGTCCCCCGCTCGTCCCTACGTGATCTCCGCGCCGTCGGGCGCGGGCAAAAACTCCCTCATCAACGCCCTCATGGCGCGCTTTCCCGGAAAGTTCGCCTACTCAATTTCGGCCACCACGCGCAAACCGCGTGCGGGCGAAGAGGATGGCGTTCACTACTACTTCAAAACGCAAGATGAATTCCGTGCGATGATCGACGGGGGCGAACTGGCGGAGTGGATGGAAGTGCATGGCAATTTCTACGGCACCCCGCGCGGGCCAATTGATGCGCTTTTGGCGATGGGCACGCCGGTGATTCTCGATATCGACGTCTACGGCAAGGTGAACTTCGACAAGGTGTACCCGCAGGCGGTGGGGATTTTGATCGTCCCGCCGAGCCTGGAGGAGCTGGAGCAGCGGCTGCGTGGGCGCGGCACCGATTCGGACGAGACGATTGCGCTGCGGCTCAAGAATGCGGTGGATGAGTTGGAGTTCGCGCAGACCAAGGGGAAGTACGAGTACACCGTAGTGAACGACGACTTCGAGGAGGCGGTCGAGGAATTGGCGGGGATTGTGGGGGGATGATTCAATGTCGTTTGCAGAAACCTTATTCGAGCAGTTTTGTGCTTCAAATGGCATTCCCTGCAAGAAAATCCCGACATCGTCGATACCCACATCAGACTACGAAATCATTTTAAACCAAATACCAGTTCACGTCGAAATCAAAGAGGTCGAGCAAGACCAAGGACTGGAACTTTACCCTGACGGTGGGTGGAACTATCACGGAAAACCAGGCGAAATTGTCCGCCGAAGGATACTTGCGGCACAAAAGCAAATCAAAGCTTCCGCAAGTCAAAACATGCCCGCCATTTTACTGATCTATAATGGTGTCACCCTTCCTCAGGATCAACCACCGACATCGAACATGGATTTCACACATGGGATGTATGGAGATATGACGCTTTCCATAAATCCAGAGTCCGGTACAATCTCTCCGCCGTTCCATGGAAAAAACAGAATCTTACAAACGGCCAAGAACACGTCCTTCAGTGCTGTCGGCAGGCTCGAAAGAACTAAAGACGAAGCATCAATCCAAATATTTGAAAACATGTTCGCTAAGAACAAGATCGACTTCGACAAGCTACCGAGTTGTATTAAGTGGAACAAAGTCGCAATCGCAACAGAATAATTTCATCTGCTTGCTATTCCTACGAAGATCAGCATGCATGCGAAGAGCGTAAGACGACAATAGGAATTTTCTTGATGACACTGCACGGTAAACTGGATCCCGGCCTGCGCCGGGATGTCAACGATCGGTCGCTGAGCAAGAGGCCACACTGAGTTGTCACTTGTCGAAGTGACCGGTCGTTGAGCATAAAGCAAACGCTAATGGTCACATGTCGAAACGACCGTTACCGTGCAATCGCGTGCAACCCACCTGTACTAAACCACCCCAAATTTTTCATCTCCCCAAGACCCAAAGTCCGCGCTAGACTTGCCCCTGCAATGAGCATCAAAGGCTTGGTTTTAACCAGAAAACCCGCCTTATGACCTTTTCCAAGGCGCGCGATTGTGGTGCTAAATTAAGCATCATATCAAGCACCCTTGGAGACCCCATGACCATCCACATCACCCAGGACATCCGGTCCGTCACCGAACTCAAGCGCAACATGAAGGAAGTCTTCGCCCACATGCACAAGACCAAACGCCCTGTCATCCTCACGGTGAACGGCAAGGCCGATGCCGTGTTGATGGACGCCAAGACCTACGAAAAACAAATCGCCGAACTGAACGTCATCCGCGCCATTGCCGAAGGCGAACGCGACATCGCCGCCGGGCGAACACGACCGTTTCGCGAGGTTCTGAAAGAACTCAAACGTGATTACAAGATTCCGGATTGAATCGACAAGACTGTCACCCCATTTCGCATTTTTACCTCATGCCTCCCCTCGCCCCGCCGGATGAAAAGCCCGTCAAAGCCTTCGCCACTACGGCAATGTGGGCCGCATGGCTGGAGAAGAACCACGCCAAGTCTGCGGGCTTGTGGGTGCAGCTCATGAAAAAGGATTCGGGTAAAAAGTCGATCACCTATGCCGAGGCTCTGGATGAGGCATTGTGTTACGGCTGGATCGACGGGCAGAAGAGATCGTACGACGAAACTTCGTGGCTGCAGAAATTCACGCCGCGCGGGAAGAAAAGCCTGTGGTCGAAAGTCAACCAGGGCAAGATCGAGGCACTGGACAAGGCCGGGCGCATGAAACCAGCGGGGTGGGCGGCGGTGGAAGCCGCCAAGGCCGACGGGCGTTGGGATGCGGCCTATGAACCGCAAAGCAAGGTCACCATTCCGGATGATTTCGCCGCGCTGCTTGCACGGAACCCCAAAGCCGGAGCCTTCTACGCCACATTGAAAGGCGCGAGCCGCTATGCGTTTCTGTTCCGCCTGCAAACGGTGAAGAAGGCCGAAACGCGCATCCGCAAGATGGATGAATTCGTCGCCATGCTCGCACGCGGCGAAGCGCCGCACCTGATTGCTCCCAAGGCCAAAACATGACACAGTCACTTTCACGATTCGCCCCGGGCGCTATCGCCTTCTCCGCGCTGCTCGCGGCCTGCACCCCACGCCCCTCGTCTCCGGCGCCCTCCGTCGCAGAAACCCAAGGGTCCGCAACCGCGACCATCACATTAAACCTCTCCGCGACCCCCAATGTCTCGTCAACAATCACCGTGCCTGGATCCATCGACGCAGCACACCCGACATCCGCCCAAAACACGTCGGGCCCCTCCCGCCAAATGCTGCTCGACTCGGGCCGCGTGTTGTTCCAGGCCTGCGCCATCTGCCACGGCGGCAACGGACGCGGCGGCCGCGGACCCGAGGTGGCGAACTCCGACTACGTGCAGGGTGATCGCACGCGCCTCATCCGCACCGTACTGGAAGGCGTCAAACAACCCATTCAGGTGAGGGGCGTCCGCTGGAAAACCGGCGAGATGCTGGGTTGGGGCGAGACGTGGGACGACTTCAAAATCGCCGCCGTGCTCACCTACATCCGCGTCGCGCTCAATGATTCAACCGTGACATCCTGCATTCCCGAAGACATCGAGGCCGGGACCTGGGCGTCCTGCACGCTGGTGCCGCGTGACAGCGTGGAGAGAGCCCGCGATTCGGTGGCGGTTGATGAGGTCGCCAGGGCAAGGACTCTAAGGTGACGGTCGCCTTTCTATGAAGGGCGCCAAACCAACGACCCAAAATCGCATTCCCAGCTGTCAGCTGTAGGCTGTAAGCTGTCCGCTCTTCGCTATCTTTCCCCCAATGCTTAAAAAAGTCTCCAACGCCCCGTCCTACACCGGCCCCGTCGTTCAAATCGTCCTCGATGGCGTGGGCATCACGCCCCGCACCGAGGGCAATGCCGTCGCCCAGGCCAACAAGCCCATTCTCGACCGCCTGATGCGCGAGTACCCCAACCTGCTGCTGCGCGCGCACGGCAAGGCCGTCGGTCTGCCCAGCGATGAGGACATGGGCAACTCCGAGGTGGGACACAACGCCATCGGCTCGGGTCAGGTGGTGGAGCAGGGCGCCTCGCTGGTGAACGCGGCCATCGCCACCGGCAAACTCTACGAGCGCGACGCGTGGAAGGAAGTCGCCGGCAACGCGCGCGACCGCAAGTCCACGTTGCACTTCCTCGGCCTGTTCTCCGACGGCAACGTCCACTCGCACATCGACCACCTGAAGGCCTTGATACTGCGAGCCCGCGACGAGAAGATCGGCCGCGTGCGCGTGCACGTTCTGCTCGATGGCCGCGATGTGGGCGAGACCTCCGCGCTCGACTACGTGCTGCCGTTCGAAAAGTTCCTCGCCGAAATCCGCACGGGCGACTTCGACGTCAAGATCGCCAGCGGCGGCGGCCGCATGAAGCTGACCATGGACCGCTACGAAGCCGACTGGAGCATGGTGGAGCGCGGCTGGAAGATCCACGTGCACGGCGAAGGCCGTCACTTCGCCTCGGCCGCCGAGGCCATTGAAACCTTCCGCGCCGAGGCCAAGGTCATCGACCAGGATCTGCCCGGCTTCGTGATCGCCGAAGGCGGCCTGCCCGTCGGCCCCATTCGCGACCACGACAGCGTGGTGTTCTTCAACTTCCGCGGCGACCGCGCGATCGAAATCAGCCGCGCGTTCGAGGAGCTCGACTTCAAGGTGTTCGACCGCTCGTCGGCCGAGGGGCACCCCGCCCCCAAGGTGGTGTACGCCGGCATGCTGGAGTATGACGGTGACCTCCACATTCCGGCGCGCTACCTCGTCCCGCCTCCCGAGATCCGCGGTACCATGGGCGAGGCCTTCGCGGAAAGCGGCCTCACCCAGCTCGCCATCAGCGAGACCCAGAAGTACGGCCACGTGACCTATTTCTGGAACGGCAACCGCAGCAGCAAATTCGACGGCGAAACCTGGATTGAAATCCCCTCCGACCGCGTGTCGTTCGACGAACGCCCCTGGATGAAGGCCGCCGAAATCACCGACGCGCTCATCGCCGAACTGCGCACCGGCGCGCATCGCACGGCGCGCGTGAACTACGCCAACGGCGACATGGTGGGCCATACCGGCAACCTGCGCGCGGCCACCATGGCCATGGAAGCGGTCGACCTCTGCCTCGCCCGCCTGCTTCCCGTCATCGACCAGCTGGGCGGCATGGCCATCATCACCGCCGACCACGGCAACGCCGACGAGATGTTCGAACTCGACAAGAAAACCGGCGGCCCCGCCAAGAACAAGGACGGTTCCTTCAAGGCCAAAACCAGCCATACGCTCAACCCCGTGCCCTGCATCTTCTACGACAACGTGCACAAGGGGAAGTACGCGCTTTCGGGGGTGGAGGCACCGGGTCTCGCGAACCTCGCGGCCACCACGGCGAACCTCCTGGGGTTCGAAGCCCCCGAATCGTGGCATTCGTCGTTGATTAAGTACTAGTGTTCGACGGGCTTCGGGTGGTTTTCAAACACGAAAATCCCGCCCGGCGGTAGATTCTCCGCGATTCCCCGCGGCTCGCCTCAAGAGCCGCGGGGCCTTTAAACGGAGTCTCCATGCGCGTCCACCCCACCTCCCCGACATCCTCGTCGCCTCGTGCGATTCGGTTTTTCTCCCGTTCCCTCCTCACCGGCACCGTCGCGACGCTCCTGCTTGGAGCGGGCGCGGAAGCCCAGCGCCCGACGCCGGTCGTTCTGGGAGACGGTTACAAAATCACGGCCGGTCCCCTCGAGGTGGCGCTGGCCCCGTCACGGGGAGCCCGGATCCGCTCCGTGAAATTCGACGGAACCGAAATTCTCATCCAGGATTCGGCGGGGTCGCCCGGAAACCTGGGGTCGACGTTCTGGGTCAGCCCCCAGGCCCACTGGACCGCGACCTGCCGCAGCGGCAACAACAACGGCTGCTGGCCCCCTCCCACGCAGCATGACGGGTCCAGCACGCTCTATACCGGCGGGTTGGTCAGCGCCGACAACGCCGTCAGCTACACGGGCGCGGCCCATACGGTGACCGGCACGCGGCTCCGCAAAACCGTGTGGGCGAACACGAGCGACACCTCCATCTCGATCCGGTACCACATCGTCAATACCCTGACGACCAAGATCGCCTACGCCCCTTGGGAAGTGACGCGTTTGGCCGCCGGCGGACTCACCTTCTGGGCCAAGAGCCCGGACGACACCATCCGCGGCAACGGCACCTCGGGCGCGGCGCTGATCGCCATGATCAAGGACACGCTGGGAGTGAAGTGGCACAAATACGACAGCACGGTGTCGCTGAGCGGCGGCACGCCCAAGTTCTGGGACGCCACCTCCGAGGGATGGTTCGCCCGCGTCGACAAAAGCCGCCTGCTCTACGTTAAGAAGTTCGTGGTGATTCCGAAGAGCAAAAAGGCGCCGGTCAACGAAAACCAGATCGAGTACTACACCAACAACAACACCCGCAGCCTGATGGAGATGGAACTGCAAGGTGCGTTCGATTCGATCGCCGCGGGCGATTCGATCGCGTGGGACGTGAAGTGGTACGTGCGACGCCTGCCCGACAGCATCGCGGTGACGCCCAGCGCCGCCCTGCTGGCCTTTGCGCGCGCCACGGCCGCTGATCGCCCCACCTCGCTGCGCTCGCTGCGGTCCGCGACCTCCGGCGCGCTTCTCGCCACGACGGCGAACCGCGTCAGCGTGACCCTATCGGTCCCGACTTCGGTGTCGCTGACGATCACCGACGCGGCGGGCCGCGTGGTGGAACGCTTGCATGAAGGTCCGCTCGCGGCGGGCGCGCACGAATTCCACTCGACGACGCAGGCACGCGGGGCCTACCGCCTGGTGCTGCGCAACGCCGACGGCGCCCTGCTGAACACGCGCGCCTTCACGCGCCTGTAACCTCCGCGCCATTTTTCGGCGCGCCCGGCCCGGGCGCGCCGTCCCGTCCCGCAGCGAGCAGTGGCGGCGAGGATGTCATTGATCCTCCCGAGGTCGTGTGAAAGCGGCGGGAACGAGAATTTTTGGGCCTGCGAGCCTCGCGGGTTCACGGACATCCACGCTAATTCCCGCCAGGGCGTCCGCCCCCCCCGAAACCGCGCTTTGAAAGACCTTCCGGAGGTCGTGATTTCGTAAATTCTGCCCGTGCGCTTCACCTACCGGCTGATTTCCCTCCTGTACCGACTGCTCGTGAACCCGCGCAGCCGCGAGCCGCGCCGGGGCCTGTTCGCGCTGTTGTACTACGTGGGCGGCGGGCTGGTGGGCCTGTTCGTGGCCTGCATGGTGCTTTTGTGCCTCGAGGCCTACAACCTGCCCTTCGCGCGCGATTTCCTGTACGCGCGCCTGGGCGACCCGCTTTTGGGCGTTCTCGAGTCCGCCCTGTTCTGACGCCGGGAACACGCCTTGAAGTTTCCCCGACGCCTCCTGTTCATCGCCGCGCTGATTCTGCTGCCCGGTTTGATCCTCGGGTACCTGAGCTTCCGCTCGGTGAAGGACGAACGCACGCTGCTGGAGAAGTCGCAGGAAGCCCGCTACGAAGCCCTCGCCGATGCGGTGGAGCGCACGCTGGCCGATACGCGCCAGACGCTGTTCGCGCGCCTGCAAGCCGACCTCGCGGCGGGGGGAAGCGCGGAGACCCCGCTGGCGGCCTGGGCCCTCGCCGCGCGTCTGCTGGAGAACCCGCTGGTGCAATCGGTGGTGGTGTTCCGGGACGAAGAACCCGTGTTTCCCCGCCTGTCGACTCCCGACGCGCGACCCGGTCTCGACAGCCTGATGACCGCACCCGGCGCGGGACATCCGCTTGAGGCCGTGGTGCGCGCGGAGTGGCGCGCGAACCGCCCCGCGCTCGCGCTGCACGCCCTCGCGCAACTCCTTCACGGTCCCGACAGCCTTCCGGCCCACGCCGTGGAGGCGCGCTTCGGGTATCGGCTGCTCGAACTCAAATGCCTGGTGGCACTGGACGAATCGCGCGCGGCCATCGCCGCCGCGCGCGCCCTCACCCAGGATCTGCTCGCCTCACCCGATCTGGAGTCGCACCACCGCACCGGCTTCTACCTCTCCGAGATCGCGGGCATCATGACCGCGCGCGAGGATCTGCCGCGCGACGCGCGCGGCGAGTTCTTCGCCCTTCACCAGCGCCTGCCCGCCTTTCTTGCCAATGCCGACATGGTGGAGCGCGACTGGCCCGCCTCGCCGATGGAGGTTTTGCGCGGCCAGCCCTACGGCCCCGACGACTCGCTGCGCGTGCATTACCATGCGGGCGCGCCCTACCTTCTGATCCGGTTTCCGTGGCTGGAGAGCAACACCCAGGTGCTCGCGCGCCTCGACGAAGGCGTCTTCGCCACGGCGTTGCGCGAGGAGATGAACCGCGACCGGCGCGGGCCCTGGCGCGACGCGGCCTTCGCGCTTTTCGATCTGCGCGATGAAACCGTGGTGACCGGCGAATCGCAAAAACGCCAGGAGACCGCGCTGGAGCGTCCGCCCGAGGAGCGGTTCCCGGCGTGGAGGCTGGTGGTGTACAAGCGCCCGGCCAGCGAGCTGATCGCGCAAGGGCGCTGGCGCATCATGCTGCAATACACCGTGCTCGGCTTCTCGCTGTTGTCGCTGCTCGTCGGCGTGATCGTGCTGTTCAAGGGCCTGGACGACGCGCAGCGGCTCGTCACCATGAAGGCCAACTTCCTCTCGGCCGTGTCGCACGAGCTCAAGACCCCGCTCACCGCCATCCGCATGTTCTCCGAAATGATGGCGAGCGGGCGTGCGCCCGCCGAAAAAAGCATCCAGTACGCCGGGCGCATCGGCGTGGAGGCGGAGCGTCTGCAGGGCATGATCGACGGCATCCTCTCCTACACGCGTTTGGAGGAAGACCCGGCCGCGCTGAGGTTCGAGGAGGCCGACCTGTCCGCCATCGCCCGCGAATCGGCGACCCTGCTCACCGAGGCCTTCGCGCGGGCGCGCATCCGCCTTGTCACCCGCATCGCCCCCCAGGCCATGGTGCGAGGCGACTACAACGCCCTGCGCTCCATCATCCGCAACCTGCTCGAGAACGCCCTGAAATATTCGCCGGCGGACACGCAAGTGACGCTGGACGTGAAGGCTCATGATAAGGACATTGCCGAAGGGGTGATTCTGCGGGTGGCCGACCAGGGCATCGGCATCGACCCCGCCGACCACAAGCGCGTGTTCGACAAGTTCTACCGGGCCGGGGACGAAATGACTCGCAAGACGCAAGGCAGCGGCCTCGGACTGGCATTGGTGAAACGCATCGCGGACGCCCACGGGGCGCGCATCGAACTGAACAGCAAACCCGGCGAGGGCACGGAGATGATCGTCTCCTTCCCCGCCTCGGCCGCCTCGTAAACCGACCGCGGGAAAGGAACCCACAATGCACCGCATACTCATCGTCGAGGACGAGGAATCGATCCGCACCGGCCTGCTCGACCTTCTGGAGATCGAAGGCTATGAAACGACCGCCGCCGCCGACGGCGAGGAGGGGCTCGAGAAGGCGCGCACGTGGAAACCCCATCTGGTGCTGCTCGACCTGATGCTGCCCAAGGTCAGCGGCTTCGACGTGTGCCGCCACCTGCGCAAGCACCATCCCGACATTTTCGTGATCATGCTGACCGCCAAAAACGAGGAGATGTCGAAGATCGCCGGGCTCGAGATGGGCGCCGACGACTACATCACCAAGCCCTTCAGCGTCTCGGAACTGCTGGCGCGCGTGCGCACGCGCCTGCGCCGCCGCGGCGAGACCCCGGGAGGCTCCGGCCCCGACACGCTCGAGTTCGGCGACACGCGCGTCGACTTCCGCCGCTACGAAGCCACGCGGTCGGGCAAGGCGCTCGACCTTTCCGCCAAGGAATACCAGATCCTCCGCTATCTCGCCACGCGGGCCGGCGAGGTGGTGGCGCGCGAGGATCTGCTGCAGGCCATTTGGGGCTACACGCCGGACAACATGCCCACCACGCGCACCGTCGACAACCAGATCCTTAAGCTGCGCCAGAAGCTCGAGCTCGACGCGGCGCACCCCGTGTGGATCAAAAGCGTCCGCGGCGCGGGCTACAAGTTCGACCCCGAAGGCACGCCTTCGGCGGAATGACGTGGGACGGCACGACGACATGACCGCACGACGCGACAGCCGCACACGCCTGACTCCCTTCGGAAAAGGGGCGTTGCGGGCGATGGCCGTCACTCTGCCCGCGCTCGCCGCGCTGGCCCTGTTCGCGCCCGCCGCCCGAGCCGACGTTCATGACGCGCGCGACACCGCCTTCGTGCGCGAAAGGCGCACGCTGGAGACCGCGCGCTACCTGCACGACATCGAGGGCGACACCGCGCGGGCGCGGGCGATGCTCGACCGGCTCAAGTCCTCCCGCTTCGCGGCCATCCGCGCGCAGACGCTGTTCCTGCGCGCGGGGTTCCGCGAAGAGGCCGGCGACCGCGCCACCGCCGCGCGCCTTTACAAGGAGGCCCTCGAAGCCGAAGGGCTCGAACCGGCCCAGAAGCAACGCCTGGTGGCGCGCCTGTTGTCCTTGAATCCCGAGTCGGTGCGCCCCTTCCGCGACGCGGGACGCGCGCGCGGCCTGCCCGTGCGGGTGTTCGAAAGCGTCGGCAACGGCGCGGGAAACAGCGAATACGTGATCGTCGAGGAGGCGGATCCGGGACGTGCGCAGGGCGTGCGCCTCTCGCACCAGGACGCGGAAGGACGCCTGCGCGCGCTGCCCGTGAACCTCGCGGCCGACGAGGACGTCCTCGACGCGGCGCCCGACCGCATCCTAACCCGCGTGGCCGCGCGTCAACGCGTGATCGTGAGAATGGCCCCGCGCTTCCGTCCCGAAATCGTTCTGGAGCGCTTTCCGGTCGATGAAGGCCACATTTTCGCGGGCGGCGGCGAGACGCCGGAGATCCTCCTGATAGGCACCCAAGGCGTACGCGTTCTGCGCGGCGAATCCGAAGTCTACTCCCACGCCTTGCCCGGCCCCGGCTGCGTTTGGAACCCCTCCACGCCGCGCGCGCGGCAGGGCATTCTGTTCTGCCCCGATCAGGCCGTGTTCCGCGCCGACTTCAGTCGCCGCCTGTTGACCAACGTCCCGCTGTCCGGAGATCCGCCCGCCGCCGTGCTGCATGCGGGCGAGTCCCTCGCGCTTCGGTATTCCGACCGCATCGAGTTCCGGCGCGGCCCGGGTTACGACGCCTTCGTCTGGGGCTTCCCCTCCAGCCTGCAGGACGTGGTGGCCCTGGGCCGCAGCCACGCGTTCATCGCCGCGACCGACGGGCCGCTGCGCGCCTTCTCGCTGCGCTCGGGCCAACTCGACTGGCAGCGCGACGACGGCGCCTCCACCCTGCGCGCGCACGGGGGCGATCTGCTGGTCCTCACGCACGCCCGCGTGCTGCTCGCGGTGGACGAACGCGGACGCCAGCTGTACGCCTACGAGACCGGCTGGGACGGGGACGAACCCGCGCTGTTGCCCACCCGCGACTGGGTGGTGGTGCAGAACGCCGATGGCCGGCGCGTGGGATTGAGCCGCGAGCTCATGCGCCTCACCGGCGGCTCGCGCGATCACCTGCTCCGCGGAGAGCGCGAAAGCCTGAGGCGCGGCGACGCGCGCGGCGCCTTGCGCGAACTCGACGCGCTGCTGGCGCTCGAACCCGGCAACGGCACCGCCTGGCGCGAAAAGGCGCGCCTGCTCGCCGCTACCGGCGCCGCGCGCGCCGAACAGGCGCGCGCGTGGACGAACGCCGCCCGCTCGCACGGCGCCGCGCCGTGGAGCGCCGACCCCGCCTTCACGGCCCTCGCGGGCGGCTTGGGAGCGTCATGGGTCTGGAAGCGCCAACCCGGGCCGCGGTTTTTCCCCGTGCTCACGGGAGGCCGTCAATTCGCCTTCTACATCGAGAACGACAACCAGACCGTGGTCGTGCTCGACGCGCGCACCGGAACCTTGAAGACATCGTTCCGCTTTCCCGAGCCGCTCGACCTCAAGATCACCACGTGGACGGCGGGAGGCGACACCTTGCTCGTGTCCTCCCCCACACGTCTTTACGTCATGGTCCCCGGCCGCGCGAACGGCATCGCCACGCAAATCCCCTTGCGCAACCCCGTCTCGCACTCGTTGCTGGTGCCCGAAGGCATTCTGGTGAGCGACTGGAACGGCAACCTGCAACGCATCAACCTCGCCACGCGCGAGACCCTGTGGGAGGCGCGCCTCGGTCGCGGCGGCCTGCTCCTGGCGCGCGCGGGCAATGCCGAACAGGTCGACGTGTTCGAGGTGGAAGGCGGATGGCATCGGGTACGCCTCGAGGACGGCAAGGTGTTGTCGGAGGCGCGCATGCCGCCCGGCACCATCACCGAAGTGCACGCCGGACGCGATGTCGCCGTCGCGGGTTACAACGAAGGCCTCATCGTCGCGATGGACAAACAGCGCGGCGCGATCGCCTGGCAGCGCGACATGGGTGAACAGATCTTCAGCCTCTCCGGGCGCGGCGACCAGTTCCTGCTGGTGGGAACGGCCTCCAAACGCGTGCTCACCATCCACGGGCGCACCGGGCTCATCCAATCGCAGGCGCAGGTTCCCTCTCACTTGTTCAACCGTCCGCTTCTGGCCGGGGACGGATATTGGGTCGGCACGGCCGAACCCGCCCTCGAAAAGCGCTCGCTGACCCATGAAGTGCTGGTGAAATATCCCCTCACCGACATGCCCGGAACGCCCTCCGGAACCGGCGGCGGCATCGCCGTCTCCACGCAGGACAATTTCATCCTGGTGTTTCCGGGGAAGTGAGCCGAGAGGGTTCAGCGGAAAGGAAGGTTGATGTTTCGGCTTTCCGCTGTTTTTCATCATCCCTCACTCATCATTCACCATTTTCCTCTTTCTACCTTCGGCCTCTCGCCCCTCCCGGCCTCCGGAGCACCCATGGTCCAGAAAAAATTTCTCGTTCCCAACCTGTTCACCGGCCTGAATTTCCTCATCGGCATCTATGCGATTCTGCTGATGGCCGAGGCGCTGATCCCCGAACGCGGGGGCCGGTCGGTTTTGGGATTCGGCAAAACGCCGCTTGAGCTCGCCGCCTGGATGATCACCTGGTGCGTGCTGCTCGACAAGCTCGACGGGTTCATGGCCAAGCTGCTGAACGCCTCCTCCGAGTTCGGCGCCCAGTTCGACAGCCTCGCCGACCTGGTCGCCTTCGGCGTGGCTCCGGCGCTGCTGGTGTACTACTACCTGCACGCGAACGCGCCCGAATGGGCCGCGTCGCACCGCCCGCTCATGATCGCCTCGCTTTCCGTGTACGTGCTGTGCGCCGCGCTGCGTCTCGCGCGCTACAACGCGGTCGACTCCGAAGGCCTCAAGGACTGGTTCCACGGCCTGCCCTCCACCTTCGCGGGCGGCCTCGTCGCGCTGAGCGTGATCCTGCACTCCAAATACGAGTTGGCCGGCGCGTTCCCCATGAGCCTCACCATGTTGCCGTTGCTGCTCATCACCGCGGGCCTTTTGATGGTCAGCCCCTTGTACCTGCCCAAGTTGATGCGCCGCAGCAACGGCCTCGTGAACGGGTTCCAGATCGTCAACGTCTTCATCGGATACCTCTGCGGGTTCGGCATGGTGTTTCCCGAATACCTGTTCGGCATCCTGGCCGTGTACGGCGTGTTCGGTTTCGGCAAGGGCTTGCTCGCGCGCAGCCAGATCGAGGCGAAGCTGGCGGAACAGTGAGGCCTTAAAGGAAACCCAGAACTCAGAGTGCAGAACTCAGAAACGCAAACAACAGGATGGCTTTCTGAGTTCATCGGTTCGAGTTTCACAAAGAGACGTCACCGCTCTGCGATTTGAGTTCTGCGTTCTGAGTTCTGAGTTTCGACCTACTCCCCACACCCCCCGAAAATCGTTGCCGGAGTCGCCGCCGATTCCGATGCCGCGGGCGCGGCGCCCACCGGGGCCGACAGGCACCAGGCGTCGGCTTTGTGACGCGTTCCCAGGCGCGAGGGCTTGAGCGTGCTGACCTTCGCGGTCGCGATGCGCGCGATGAGCGTATCGGTGGTTGAGGTGCCGTACCGGAGGCTGTCCACCTTGAAGCTTCCGCCCGTCGCCGCCGGGCACGAGAGCTCGAGGCGCGCCGCGGTGTTGGTGAGGGTCAAGGACGAACCGGTCATCACCGCGGCGAAGGGTACCGCGCTGCGACCGAACACGAGGCCCCGCCCCGGCGCGATCGTCGTGCCCGCGGGCACCGCGAAATTCATTCCCGAACTGGTCCCCGCATCGCGCGTCAGCGCGCAGCCGGCAAGGTCCAACGTATCCGAAGCCCGGTTGAACAGCTCCAGCCACTCGCCGCTGTCGGCGCCTTCCTCGATGGCGGGAATCGGGTACAACTCCGAGAAGACGACCTCGCCGAAGACGGCCGGTGCGCGACGCCCGCCGGGGAACGACAAAACCACCGATGTCGTCGCGGGGTCGGCGACCGTCATGGTCAACCCGATCAGCGTGTAGGCCAGCGATAGCGGCATCACCAGCGCGATGTTCTGCCCCATGGGAATAACGACGCCCGTTCGCGCGGCCGTGGCGATGGTGTCTCCCGCAGGCCCCCACAGCACCAGCGACACGTTGTACGTCGCATCGCCGGGCACCTCCTCGATCTTGAAGTTCCGCAACTCCCCGCTCACGCTCATGGCGGCGCTGAGTTCCTGCGTTCCCCGCGTGAGGGTCAAGCGGCCGCCGGATACGGTTTTGGGAAAGTCCACGGGAATATGCAGGCTGGCCGTAACGCGCGAGAATTGAGGCAGGCAGTTCACGGAAACGGCGTTGGGTCGATCGGTCCGGAGTTCCGTGGTCGCGGAGCCGATGTACAACGGTTGGCCCGTCTGGAAAAGCGTGACCGTGAAGGTGCGCTCCGCGCCGGCGGGAACATCGATCAGGGAAAGCGCCTGCGACCCGGCGGACAACCGGAAACCGAACCGCAACGTGTCCATGCCCGGGGCCGTCACGCGCACCTGCGCCGAATCGACCGGACGCATGGCCGCCTCCGCCGCGGCCTTCGCGCCGGCACGACCCGAAAGCTTCGCGAGCGCTTCGGCCTGCAGGTTCACCGTGACGAACACGCCCTTGCCGTCCTCTCCCCCGCCGCGCGATGCGCCGGGGCCGAACACGCACCCCGCGAGCACGGCGCAGACGGAGCCGCCAATCATCGCGCCACGGACGATGCTCCGGTTTCGTGGCCTGCGTGTCATCAAAGAACCATCGCGCGTGCGTTCACCACGCACTGAATTTTTGGAACTCGCGAACATTGGTACCTCCTGTGGTCTGAATGACCGGGAGGCATAGTAGCGTCAGGCCGGGAAACGCGCCGTGACGGTGGTCACAGGTTCCACAGGTCATTTCGCGGACTACATTTTCGCCATGCGCATCGCCTTCCTCGGAACCGGGACATCGCACGGAATCCCCGTCATTGGCTGTCGCTGCGCGGTTTGCGCCTCGCCCGACCCGCGCGACAAGCGCAACCGGACCGGCATTTGGCTGCGTGATTCCCATCACTCGTTGGTTCTCGACGTTTCGGGAGATTTCCGCCAGGGCGCTCTGCGGCACGGACTCGACAGGCTGGATGCCGCCTTGCTCACGCACGCGCATTCCGACCATGTGGGCGGTCTGGACGACCTCCGCATCTTTTCGCAGGTGACGGGGAAACCCACGGTTTTGTACGGCACGAAGGAAACCTTCGACGATGTGCGCGCGCGCTTCGCTTACGCTTTCGCGCCGCCGAAAGCCTATGGCGGCGGGGCGCCGCAATACGACGTGCGCATCATCGATCCGGCGGACGGTGCGTTCAAGATCGGCGCGTGGACGATCACCCCGCTGCCCGTGCTGCACGGCCCCGAGCCCATCCTCGGCTGGCGCGTGGGTGACTTCGCGTTCATCACGGATGTCACGACAATTCCCGACGAAACCATCGCCCTGATGAAAGGCGTGAAGGTGCTGGCGCTCGATTGCCTGCGCGACACCCCTCACTCCACGCATCTGCATTTCGATGCGGCGGTCGACTACGCCAAACGAATCGGCGCTCCCGCGACCTACTTCATCCACATGTGCCACGACCTGGGGCACGCGACGACGGAGGCGCGCCTCCCGCCGGAGATCCGGTTGGCCTATGACGGATTCGAGATCGATGTCTGAATCGAGTCACGGGCGGGAAATTCCGGCGGGATTCTTTTCGGAGTGGCTGGAGCAAACCCGTTCCGGGATGCGGGATGGCCGAGGCGCCGAGGTTCCCTGCGGCGATTGTCGGGCCTGTTGCACGTCGTCGTATTTCATCCACATCGAATCCGATGAAACCGAGGCTCTGACTTTGGTCGGAGACGAGTCGCTCCCCGCGCCCGGTCGTCCGGGTCACCGCGTGATGGGCTTCGACTCCGAGGGCGTTTGCCCCAAAATGAAAACCACCGGGTGCTCGATTTACGAAAACCGCCCGCGGACCTGCCGCATCTACGATTGCCGGGTTTTCGCCGCCGCCGGCCTTGATGCGGGTCCCGGGAAGCCGCGGATCAACGAACGGATCTTCCGGTGGCGTTTTCAGTACCGTGACGGTGCGGACAGGGAACGACACGAAGCCGTGAAATCGGCCGCCGCCTTCATCCGGGATCATGCCGCTCTCTTTCCCGGACGGCGCATTCCCACCGACCCCGGACAACTCGCGTTGTTGGCTTTGAAAGTTCACGAAGAACTATTGGGCGCTCACAAAGACCTTTCGGATTCTGAGCTGGTGGCCCGGATCGTCAAACGGGCACAAACCTTCGAGCTCACGACGATTCGTGAGCCGGAGCGGCCTTTTTAACCGGCGACCCTCCTCGCCGGGTCGACATCCTGACATCCGTCGTCAGGAGTCTCGCCGACTCCCCGGCGAGACGCTTGTCCGAACCTCCGGGGACCTTCTAAGTTGCCATTCATGAAAACCATCTACTACACCGCCGCCACACTCGACGGATTTTTGGCCGACGGCCGCCACTCGCTCGACTGGCTATTCCAGTTTCAGCCGCCCGAGGGTGAGGATCACTACGACGCCTTTGTAAAAAACGTCGGTGCGCTTGCGATGGGGTCCTCCACCTATGAATGGCTGTTGCGCCATCACGTTTTCCCCGAAGACCCCGCCAAAACCCCCGACGCGTGGTTCTACAAACAACCGACGTGGGTGTTCTCGTCACGCTCGCAAAGGCCGATCCCCGGCGAGGACATCAGGTTCGTGGAAGGCGATGTGCGCCCCGTGCACGCCGAGATGGTGAAAGCCGCCGAAGCGGCCGGGAACAAGGATCTCTGGATCGTGGGGGGCGGTGAATTGGCGGGACGGTTCTACGATGCGGGGTTGCTCGACGAACTGGTGATCACCATCGCGTCGGTGACCTTGGGAGCGGGCATGCCGCTGCTGCCGCGCCGCATCGTGACGCCGCCGCTGAAGCTGACGTACGCGCAGCGGCATGGCGAGGGCTTCGTGACGCTGAAGTACGACGTGCCGAAGCAGAACGCCGTCTAGGCGCTAGACGAATCTCGGCGGACGAATCAACCTTTTGCTTTCCACTCGAGGAACGATTGGTTCGTCTTGTCCCGCTCCGACAGCAGCGGCGCTCCGCCCACGCGGTCGAGCGGCCACGGCACGTTGAGATCGGCATCATCCCACGCGATTCCCGCCTCGGTGGCCGGGTTGTACACGTTGGAGCACTTGTATTGCACCTCGGTGTCGTCCTCCAGCACGAGGAACCCGTGGGCGAACCCGATGGGGATGTACAGCATGGTGCACTCGTCAGGCGTGAGTTCGATTCCGAAGTGTTGGCCGTAAGTCGCGCTGCCGGGGCGGATGTCCACCGCCACGTCCCAAATGCGGCCGCGCGTGCAGCGGATCATTTTCACCTGACCCGGCGTGGTCTGAAAATGCAGCCCGCGCAGCGTACCCTTCGACGACTTGCTGTGGTTGTCCTGCACGAACTCCGTGTCGATGCCCGCGACGTGAAAACGTTCGCGGTTGTAGCTCTCGACAAAAAAACCGCGCGCATCGCGGAACACCTGCGGCTTCACGATCAAGAGCCCTTCGAGGGCGGTTTTCTCGACAAGCAAACTCATGCGGTTTCGTCCTCATGTCCGAGAGAGGGGCGTTCACGGGTGGCGGCGGCCTGGAGCCGTTTGGAGGGCGTGCCCGCCAAGGCCTTGAGAGCCCCGCGGATGAAATCGACTTCCGGCGCGGTGGGGCGCATGCGCCGCCACAGCACACGGATCTTTTCGCTGCGCACAGATTCCTTGCCGCTTTTCGTCAGGTACCCGGTGCGGTCCAGAGCCTCGAGGAACTCCTCGAGCGCGGCGTTCGATTCCTCCAAAGTGGACATACGGCCGGCGTGGGGGTGGTTGCGCGGCCCGGGCTTCACGGCGGTCAAACCGTGAAGCACCACCGTCACCGCGTGCGACAGGTTCAGGCTCATGTCGCCGGCCGCCAGCGCGATGCGCACCAGATGCGTCATCGCCACCGTCTCGTCGTGCGAGAGCCCTTGCGACTCGCACCCGAACACCAGCGCCGTCAGGGGCGTGTCGGGCGACGCGGCGACGATGTCGGTCCGCTCTTCATAGTCGTCCGCCGTGCGGTTGAAGGTGTCGGGGAAATCGGGAAACACGGGCAATTGGTGGTAATGCGGGTGGTCTTCGGCGAGGCGATCTTCCTTGCGCCGCAGCACATCGCCGAAATCGAACAACCGTTGCGACTTCTCGCGCACGCGCTTGGTGAACCCCAGCGCCTGCGCGCAGTCGGTGATTGCCTCATCCACGGTCGCGAAATACCGTGCGTTTCGCAGCACGTCTTCGCCTCCGCACGTGGTCCAGTACGCTTTGCTGTCCTCGGGCACGGGAGGAATGCCCACCAGACGCAAATCCTTCACGCCGTAGGCGATCATGGAACGCGCCACGAACCCGATGTTTTCAGGGGTTTCGGGATGCGAAAGGACCACGCACAGCGGCGCATAGGCCGCCAGGGGCTTCGCCGCCGTCACGGTTCGATCCAGCGGCCGTGCGACTTGATGAGCGCCACCAGAGCCTCGGGTGCGTCGTCCTCGGGGATGTTCTTCTGCACGCACTCGCGGCCCACGTACAGGCTCACCTTGTTCGGCGCGCCGCCCACATAGCCGAAATCGGCGTCGGCCATTTCGCCCGGGCCGTTGACGATGCAGCCCATCACCGCGATGGAGATGTTCTTCAGGTGCGCGGTCTTGGCGCGGATGCGCTGGGTGGTGCTTTGCAGGTCGAACAAGGTGCGGCCGCAACCGGGGCAAGCCACGTACTCGGGCTTGCTGCGGCGCACTGCGGCGGCCTGGAGCACGTCGTAGGCGAGGTTCAAGCCGGCCTTCACCCCGCCCGCGCTCTCGATGTGGATCAGGTCGCCGATGCCGTCGGCCAACACCGAGCCCAGCTGCGCGGCGGCGGCCATGTTGCCCTCCGGCGTCCCGTCGGTCATGGCGCGCAACACGATCAGGTCATGGCGGCCGAGTTGATGGAGCCACGCCGCGAGGCGGCGGTAGGCTCCCGTCAGGTTGGGGTGCGACGGGTCGCAAGACCAGAGCACCGTCGTCGCCGGAATCTCCACCATCTCGAGCTGCTCGAAGTCGGTGATGCACAATTCGAGGGGTTTGTCGAGCGGCAGAGGTTGTTCGTGAATCACTCCCGCGAATACAGGCCAGGTTTCGCCGTTGACCCACTCGGCCTTCCGATCACCCTTGGGCAAGGCTTCCGAACCGGGATTATGCACACCCACCGCGACCGGCTCGCGTCCGCCCACCACAACGCCGTTGGGCAGTCTGACGACCGTGCTTTCGCGACGTTGGTAGTTGTAAAAGGAAACCGACTCCTCAAGCCCACCGGCATCCACCGTCGCAATTTTGGTGGTGTCGCACAACTTCACCAGCGACTTGGCCACCGGCACTTCCTGCACGGGGTTCTCGGTGAGCGACACGCGGATGGTGTCGCCCAGCCCGTCGCGCAACAGCGCGCCGATGCCCACGGAAGATTTGAGACGCCCGTCTTCGCCGTCACCCGCCTCGGTCACGCCCACGTGGAACGGATAGGGTTTGTGGCCGCCCGCCTCCAACCGATGGGCCAGCAGGCGGTAGGCCTGAATGGCCACGCGCGGGTTGCTCGATTTCATGGAGAACACGATTTGGTCGAAGTCCTCCTCCTCGCACACGCGCAGGTACTCGAGCGCCGATTCGACCATGCCTTCAACGGTATCGCCGAATTTCCACATCATGCGGTCGGAGAGCGACCCGTGGTTGGTGCCGATGCGCAGGGCCACCCCGCGCGCCTTGGCCTCGCGCACCAGCGGCGCAAAAGCCTCGCGAACCTTGGCGGCGCCCGCCTCGAACGACGCCTCATCATATTCTTTCATCTCGCCCGCGGCCTTCGAGTCCACGAAGTTGCCCGGGTTGATGCGCACCTTCTCCACCCACTTCACCGCCTCATGCGCGGCGCGGGGTTGAAAGTGGATGTCGGCCGAAATGGGCGCATCGCAGCCCGCGGCACGCACCTTCTCGACGATCTCCTTCAGGCATTCGGCATCCTTGGCCGTGGGCGCGGTGATGCGGATCAACTCGCAGCCCGCGTTCCAGAGTTCAAGCGTTTGCAGAACGGTCGCGTCGATGTCCTTGGTGCTGGTGGTGGTCATCGACTGCACCAGCACGGGGTTGTCGCCGCCGATGACGCGGTTGCCCACGCGCACGGGAATGGTTTTGCGGCGAGCGGGGGCGAAACGGCTCGCGGGGGCGGTCAAATACGGCGGGTTGTCGGGGAGCACGGCTCCGGCGGTTTTTTGGCTCATTGCGGGGGTAAAAGTAGGAATTGAGGGCACGTTCAAACTCCGCCCCACGGCATTCACAGCCCCGCAAAATCGCGTGAATGGACGTTTCGGGGCGTCAAATCAGGCCGCTCGGGCGGTATTGCGGAACTCCCGCGGCGAAACGCCCTGCAACCGTTTGAAGGCCTTGGAGAACACGAAAGGGTCCCCGTACCCCACGCGCGCCGCGATGGCGTCCAGATTCTCATCGGTCTCCCGCAGCAGATCCATCGCCCGCTGCACGCGGAGCCGCGCGAGGTAGTGCCCCGGCGTGTCTCCCGTCACGCGTTTGAAGCGTTGGGCGAACGCCGCGCGCGACAGGCCCGCCTCGGACGCCAGATCTTCAAGCCCCCAGTCTCGAGCGGCATCGGCGTGCATGGCCGCCATGGCGCGGAGCAGGTGCCGATCCTTGAGAGCATGGCTCCAACGCCCCGGGTCCCGCCCTTCGCGGTCGAGCCATTGACGGAGGATATAATGGAACATCACGTCCACCAGCGCCTTCACCACCGACTCGCTCCCCTGCCCCGCCTGGGCGAGTTCCGCCGCCAGCAATTGCTGGGCGGCGTACAGGGGACTGTGCGAGGGGATCTCCGCGGCCCGCAGCACGATGTACTCTGGAAGCTCAGCGAACAGCGGGTGAATGGGCTCGGTTTGAAACTGATACAAGCCGCACACCACGACGGCGAGGGGGTTCCGACCGGAGCCCAGCGGGTCGGCGTCCTCCTCCGGAAAAGGCCCGGCGTCCGCCTGAGGAAGGGGCTTGGTGCGCGCATCGGTCGACACAATGTGGTCGAATCCGCGGCGGATCAGCACAAGATCACCACGCTCAAGCTTGAGTGGTTTCTCGAACCGTGGCGCACGCACATACGCTTCGCCATGCGTGACCAGGTGGAAGCCCATGCTTTGCGCGCACGGCAGGCGCATCGCCCACGGCGTGTGGAATGCATGCCGCGCCAACAACGATTTCCGTAAACCGGCCGCATTCAGAATATCTGTGAGGACGTCCATGCCCCAAACCTACCTCATGGTTTAAAATCTTGTCATCCATATTTTTCGACATGTTTCTAGGACTTTTAATCCTTATAAATCCATTGAAACGGGGGTAAGTTGTTTCCACACTCAAACAAGAGGTTCGATCATGTCCCAGCACATTCTCGTTATCGGTGGTTCAGGCACGGTAGGTTCCGAAATCGTCAAAATCCTTAAGTCCGCCGGCCACTCCGTCCGTGTGACCACCAGCAAACCCTCCACCTCAGCTGATGTGGTACAGGCGAACCTGGTGACGGGTGAGGGCCTCGACGCGTCTTTCGCAAACATCGACCGCGCCTTCTTCCTCTCCCCCGGCGGTTACGCAGACCAATACGCCGTGCTCGCGCCTCTGATTGCGAAGGCCAAGGCCGCAGGTCTAAAAAAGGTTGTGCTCATGACCGCCATGGGCGTGGACGGTGCCGAAGGGTCGCCGATGCGCCGCGCCGAGCTCGACCTCATCGCCTCCGGCGTGCCGTACAACATCATCCGCCCGAGCTGGTTCAACCAGAATTTCGTGAACTTCTGGGGTTACGGCATCAAAAACCTGAACACCATCGCGCTGCCGGTGGGCGAGGGCAAAACCGGGTTCATCGACGCGCGCGACATCGCCGCCGTGGCAGCAAAGCTGCTTGTGGACGACAGCCGCACTGGTGAGGGATTCACCCTCACAGGCCCCGAGGCCCTGAGCCACGCCGAAGTCGCCGCCATCATCTCAGAGGCTACCGGCAAGACGGTTGCCTTTGCCGACATCTCACCCGACGAACTGCGTCCCGTGTTGATCGGGGCGGGTCTGCCGGCCGACTACACCGAGCTGCTGCTTGTGCTGCTCAGCTACATCAAGGCAGGGTACACCGCAACAGTGACCGATGCGGTGGAGCAGATCACAGGCGCAAAGCCGCGCACGTTCAAGGCCTTTGCGGCCGAAGCGGCGGACAGCTGGAAGTAACCGTAAGGTCACCGCAGGGATGACTCAAAGGCCCCCGGTGTTTCGACATCGGGGGCCTTTTATTTGGGTACCGTGACGACGGGAACACCCGCTTTCACGGCGGCACGGCGCAACTCCTGGTCCAGTGTCGCAAGAACAGCTCCTTTGCGCATCGCGAGTTCCAGGTAGACCGCATCATAAGCCGTCAATCCGAATTCCTGGCAAAGGCCGTAAATTTCTTGGAACGCCCGCATTCCCGCCTCATGATCGACTTCCAGATCCATCGATTCGAAGTCGCCCAAGAATTCACGCACCACACGCCGTGTCGTTTGTTTTTTCCGTTCGATTCTCGAGAGCGTATTCGTCACTTCGATCTGCAAGAGTGAAGGAATCCACCGCTCCGCGTTTTTCATCCGGTCAATGGTTTCGTCAGCAATACCGGTGGCGTCATCGTCGAAGCACCAAGCGATCACGATCGAGGCGTCCAAAACGATGGGCCTCACCGTTTCCTCCCTTCTCGGATCAATTCGACGATCGACTGACCGAGACGCCTTCCTTCACGCTTCTTTTTCATTTCCTCGACGAGCTTTTCAAAGTCGGGCTTTTTCTTTTCCGCCACCGGCCGCAATTCGGCGACGGGTGTTCCGTGCTTGGTGATCACAATGGTTTCTCCTTTACGAACCCGCTCAAGGAGTTCGGGCAAATGCGTCTTGGCTTCGTACGCGCCGACGGTGGACCCAAGCGTTGCCATGTTCGCCTCCCGGAAAAACCCATTTAGACCAGTCTCAGACCAGTTTAGGATTTGCGGGGGTGAGTAGTCAACCGGCCGGAAATCCTCGTTTTTGGCGGGATTCAGGGGCGCGAGTAGAAGGCTAAGCGTCGACGCGCCTGTTTTGCAGTTGAAAAAAGTTGCGCGTGACGGCAGTCACACTGAGGGAGAAAAAGTCAGAACAACCCGTGCAGGCTCTTCCCGGGCGCGGCGAGGGTTTCGACCCGCCGTGCCACCTGCGGATCTGCCTCCAGCTGCGGCGCATGCCACGGCTTGACGCGCGCGTCGATCACCAAGGGGCCGTGGCAGCCCCAGTGTTTCTCGTGCATGAAGGCCCCCACACCATGCACATCACGGGCGGGATCCGAACGGGTGAAGGTCACCCACAACCAGTTGTCGAGGCTCGCCGCCGTAAACGCGGGATCATCGCAGAACACCCACAGTGGCAGGTGGTCGAGCACGTCGGAACCCAGCAACCCCGCCGCGCGCACGCGCTCGCTGAAACGTTCGAGTTGCGAAGTCAAAGCCTCAGAGTCGAGCGTTGAATACCCCGCCCCCCCGAACGCCACCACCCCCGGCATCACCACCTGCGGCGTCGACCACTCAGCGGGCCACAGGTCGAGAAGCGTCTGCGGCACGGCCGGAGAGAGCTCGCGACGCGGCGTGCCCGAGACGGCCACGAACATTTTGGAGCCCTCGTTGATGGCGCCGCCCGTATAATCGAGGGTATCCATCGTGGTGTTCGTCACGAAGTGCAGCGAGGTCTTCCAGTCAACGCGCCGCAGCACGTGCCCGAAATACGCTCCCACATCGCGGATGTTCAGCGAGGGGTTGTCCTCATGCGCCGCGAGGAACAGATACTTGGCCAAAGACATCTGCCCGTAGCCCAGCATGGCGTGCGCGATGGTGTGCAACTCGCGCGGCTTGCGCTCGAGATAGGGCGCGTAGCGGTCGCTCGCGATGCCCAGCAGCAAAGGATGCACGCCGGCGGCCTCCACCGCGTGCACGGCGCGCAGCCCTTTGATCTCCTGCCCCAGCGCCCCGTCGGCGATCTCGTGGATCAGCGACGCGATCTGCGCATCCTCCTGCGGGGGGCGCCCCACCACGGTGAACGGCCAGATGGCATCCTTGCGGTGATACACCTTGTCGATGGTCAGCACGGGGAACTCATGCGTGAGGCTGTAGTACCCGATGTGGTCGCCGAACGGGCCTTCGGGTTTGAGGTGCCCCATGCGCACGGTGCCCGTGATGCAGAAGTCCGCGTCGGCGGAGAGGAGATGACCATTCTTGCGGGCGTAACGGAAGTGTCGCCCCGCCAACACCCCGCCGAACAAGACCTCGGGTAAACCTTCGGGCAGAGGCATGATGGCCGCCAACGTGTGGGCCGGTGGTCCGCCCACGAACACCGTGACCTTCAGGTCTTCACCACGTTGCAGGGCCGCGTGGTGATGCACGCCGATGCCGCGATGAATCTGGTAGTGCAGCCCGACCTCACGGTCGCGCAGGAAATCGTTGCCCGAAAGCTGCACGCGGTACATGCCGAGGTTGGAGCCGAACAGGCCCGGCTTGTCCGGGTGCTCGGTGTAGACCAAAGGCCAGGTGACGAAGGCTCCGCCATCGCGCGGCCAACTTTGAATTTGCGGAAGAGACGAAATGGTGGTTTCACCGAAGGCCACCGATGGGTTGCCAGACGGAAAGGGCAGCCCGGTGCGCGCGCCCCACAGCGCGCCGATCGTTTCCAACGGGTTTCGCACCGCACGCGATGGATCTGCCTTCAGTTTGACCAAGGCCTGCGCGCGTTTGACGCCATCGGCGAGCAGAAACAGCGTTCGCTCGCGAGTCCCGAACAGATTGGAGATCGCCGGAAACGGCGAGCCCTTCACCCGTTCAAAGTAAAGAGCAGGTCCCCCCGCGTCGTACACACGCCGGTGGATCTCCGCCATCTCCAAATGCGGATCAACCTCCTCCGTCACACGCCGCAGCCAGCCCTTGCGTTCAAGGGCCTCCACGGCGCTGCGGAGGGACGGAAAATCCATCGCGGTGTCTTTAGCCCGTAATGACGGCGTCGGCTTCGATCTCCACCAGCATGGCGGGGTCGATCAGCTTGCTCACCTCGACCATCGCCATCGCCGGGCGGATCTCGCCGAACACCTCGCCGTGCGCACGGCCGATGGCCTCCCACTGCGAAATGTCGGTCACGAAAATGCGCGTGCGCACCACGTCGGCGGCAGTCGCGCCGGCCTTCTCAAGACCTGCGAGAATGTTCTTGAGCGCCTGGCGGGTCTGATCGCCCGCGTCCGGAGCGAACTTGCCGTCGGCGTCCGCACCGGTGGTCCCGGCCACGAACACGGTGTTGCCGACCTTCACCGCCCGGGAATACCCGAGGATCGGTTCCCACTTCGAACCGGTGGAAATGTTCTCGCGTTTCGCTGCCGTCACGTCATCCTCCTGGGATTTTTGGGGTTTTCGGGGGGGAAAGATAGGTAGTGGGTGGTGGGTGGTGGGTAGTGGGTGGTGGGTTGTAGCCAGACCTTATGATTCATGAAACGCTGACGATCGTTTTGGACTCAGGAGGCCTGCCAAGCCCTTCTTCGTGGTTCCCGGAATCTGCCACTAGCCACTACCCACCACCCACTCCCCATTAGGCCACCCCATTTTGTACCTTACCCCTCCTCACACCCCGACGGACTATCCCGCGGAAAACCGGAGTAATCATGAACAAGACTGTGCGCCTCCTTGGCATCGTCGGCATCGCCGCGACGGGCCTTCTCATGACGGCCTGCAACAAAGGAGACTCGAAATTGGAGACCCAGAAGGACAAGGTCAGCTACGTGATCGGCCAGAACATCGGCCGCAACATGCAGCAGCAGCAGATGGATGAAACCGTCATCAACCTCGACCAGCTGCGTGCCGGCATCGAGGACGTTTTGAACGGGAAGGACTCCAAGCTGACCGACGAACAGATGGCCGAAATCATGACCCAGTTCCAGCAGGACATGGTCGCCCGCGCCGACTCGCTCAACAAGATCAAGGGCGAAACCAACAAGAAGGCCGGCGAGGAGTTCCTGGCCAAGAACGCGAAGGAAGCCGGCGTGGTCGTGCTGCCGAGCGGCCTGCAGTACAAGGTGATCACCGAAGGCACCGGCAAGAAGCCCGGCCCCACGAGCGTGGTGACCGTGCACTACCACGGCACGCTGATCGACGGCACCGAGTTCGACAGCTCCATCAAGCGCGGTCAGCCCGCCACCTTCCCGGTGAACGGTGTGATCGCCGGCTGGACCGAAGCCCTTCAGCTGATGCCCGCGGGTTCGAAGTGGAAGCTGTTCATCCCGTCGGCGCTGGCCTACGGCGAACAGGCCGCCAGCAACGTCATCGGCCCGAACTCGACGCTGATTTTCGAGGTGGAACTGATCTCGGTGAACGACTGAAGAAAAATCAGAATTCTGAAATCAGAAATCTGAAAGAAAAAGGCCCCGCCCGACAAAATCGGCGCGGGGCTTTTTGTTGAGGTTTCCCGATGAAACTCAAAACTCCGAGCTCGGAAACAAGACCATACAGAGCGTGGGAATGAGGTCTGTACGGTATAAACTGACTTCTCAGGTGCCGTGCTTCCGAGTTCTGCGTTCAGAGTTCTGAGTTTTCCCCCTCGACCTCAAGAGAATCTCCCCCACGATCGTGCTGTACTTCTTCCGCACCCACGCGTCATCGGGAGCGTCCTTGCCCTTTTCCAGAAGACGCAGGTCGGCGTCGAGGGCATAGAGGTACGGGTACCACTCGCGCTGCAAAGACGACTTCCACACCCAAATGAGCGGTTTGAGCGCGGCCCGGTATGCCGCGATCCGGGAGGGGGTCAAGGTCTTAAAATCGACGCGCGTGAAGGGCGAGCCGAGCAAGGGAGCGACGGTTTCAAACTGCCGGGGCACATCGGCCTCCCGCAGGGCCTTTTTCCAGGCCGCCACCGGGGATAGTCCCTGTAAAAATCCCCCCAACACCCCCACCAAAAAAACATCGGTGTGATAAAGCCCCGTGGGGTTGAGCATCATGCCTGCGGTGTTGCGTCGTACCGCCGCATCGCGGCCGGAGAAGGGCCCCAGGTAAATCTTGCCGGGACAGTAGTCGTTGGCGTAGAAGTTGTCCCAGATGACGGGCTTCACGGTGGGGCGCCGGACGGGCCGGTAACCGGCGATCTTGTCCTCCCCGCTTGCGAGCGTTTCGCTGAGAACCTTGTGAAGCGGCGCCAGGTCGGAGGCGCGGTAGTCGGGAGACACGATGGCGCGCCCGGTCCACATCACCTCGATGCCCGGCTGAAGAAACAACGAGAGATCCTCCAGGTACGCGGAGTGCGCCAATCCTTCGGGCGCGAAAAAGTCGCTGTATACCGTGGGGCAGAACCACAGGCGACGCAGGCCGCGCGCCTGAAGGAGCGGCCACAGTTTCTGCAGAATGAGCCCGTGGGCCTCGCCCAGAGAGCGGAACGCGTTGCGATCGTCATCGGGCAGCGCCACCGGAATGTCATCCATCAGCAACGCGGCTTCGCGGCAGCCGAGGTCGGTGAGCGAGAACAGCTTGCGCGCCAGCACCTTGAAGTCCCCGGTCTTGTGGTAGCGAAAGCTCTGCCCGGGCGCAATCCCCGGCACAACCGTGACGCCCAGTTTTTTCGACTTCGCGACGAACGCCGCGAACTCCCGCCGCCAGGCGACCGGGTAAGGATCGCGCCAATCGCGCCTGTGGAAGGTGTCTTCTTTGGGCGCGTACAAATAGTGACCCGCGCCGTTGCGCGCCAGGGCGCGCACGATGCCGAGGCGCTCCTCGAAGGTGAACAGGCGACCGTAGTAGCCTTCGACGTAGCCGCCGAGGTACGGGGCGGATTGAGGTTTTGAGATCGGATTCATGAGGCTCATAATCTCAATGAGTAGTCTTCAAAAAAATCTTTGATTTTCATTTCTTTCGGACTGTTTAATGCAGGCCCCGATTGAAAATGTTTTTGACAAAGAGACACGATTCGCTGAAGATACTCTTTCGGGATTTTATAAAACGTTCCGTCAACATGATTTCCCAACTTCATTCCGGCCGAATACTCGTCGAATAAAATCGAAATATTCTGGCTATGAAATGCAAAACCAAAAAAATATACACGTTCAGCTTGACGAACTGATGCTTGAATCTCTTGCTGTTTTACTGGATCATAATCTATCCCATATGTTTCAATCCGTTCGGACAACTGAAATACATATTGGTCAAACTTTTGGAAATCATCCAAATTATGGGGAACAGGACTATTATAAATTCGCTTACTCGTTAGGCCAGTATTAAATCTATCGTCTTTTTCGGAATACTTAACTGGCTCATATGGATGAAAATTATGGGGATCCGCATTTGCGAGAGAGCCAATTGAGCCATAAACATGCAAAATAGGGAGAGCGCCAACTTCATCAACAGGGATCCTAAAGTAGGCTGAAATTGAACGTCTGAGGAAGTATTCCAAAGAGCGGTCATAATTAAAAGTGATAATTTGAATCGACTTTAGCCTTGTATTGAATACTTCTATTTTTCGAATACCTTGAACAAGATTCGAGAAAAAATTGTGATACCAGATTCTGTTGATGCCATCCGGACCTGTATCAAAAAATTTTGACTGCTCACTTTTTGACAAAACTAGAACTATTGATACTTTCGCTAATAGCGAGTATTCGGGTCTTAAGGAAATGAACTCATCTATCGACTTAAATGGCGGCAACAGCTCAATCCACTGCCTAAATAATTCATTTTTTTGCTCAAAAAAAGGCTTTTCATCTGGGCTACTCAACAATGCACTTGCCTCTGCCGGCAATCCGTTTTGCAGCCCCTTACTCAAAATTCGATGCCTTGAGTTCCAAATTATTCGCTTTATAGTACGGACATTTTCCCAATTACCATTAAACTTTATGATCTCATCAATTAATCCGGCTCCAGTTGGAAATTCGCAATCACAACTAGCACCCGCACCTAAAACAATGACTGTTTTTTTCACTTCCTACTCTCCATGGGTTTATCGTTCCCTTCTAACGACCGCAAGGCCTGGTTGTACCCCCCCGCCACATCGAGGTTGACGCCGGTGACGTACCGGGCCTTGGGCCCGATGACCCATTCGACCGCATCGGTGACGTCCTCGACGTCACCCAGAAACTCCAGCGGCACGAAATCGGAAGCCTTTTTGGGGAGCTCCACGCTGTTGGAAAGGATGCCGGGCGACACCATGTTGACGCGCACGCCGCGCGGGCCCAAGGCTTGCGCCAGCGATTTGGTCAGGATCAGAAGACCGGTCTTGGAAATGAGGTAGGCGGTGTTGTGCGTGGTGGCCGTGAGGTTGTCCACCCCGGCGTATCCGATGTTGACGATGTTCCCGCCGCGGGGCATCAGCGGCGTCAGCGATTGGATAAGGCGGAAGCAACCCGTCAGGTTGGCGCGCAGGACGAGGTCGAAGTCGTCGGCGGAAAAACCAAGGAGCGGGCCGACCTTGTAGACCCCGACGTTGTTGACCAGGACGTCGAGGCGGGAGGTTTTGGCGGAGACGGCGCGCACGATCGAGGCCACGCCCCGCGTCGTGCCGAGGTCACCGGTGACCAAGGCGCCGTCTCCGCCCGCGGCGCGGATGGTCGCGAGAACCTCGGCCGCTTCGGCGCGCGAGCCCTTGTAATGGACGAACGTGAAATGACCCGAAGCCGCCAGGCGCAAGGCGATGGCACGGCCCAATCGCCGCGCCGAACCGGTCACCAGAGCCGTGCGGACGGTCACGTGTTTCATGTCCGCTCCTGTTCCACCGTCACCACCGCGCCCTGCGCGTGCGGTACGGCTGCGGGTTTGCGGATGACGAGCCGGCATCGCGTGAGGATGGGGTTGCGCTCCAGGATGCGCCCGCACGCCCGCACCGCCAACGTCTCGATGATTTGGAACCGTTCGGCCTGAAGGTAGGCCGTAAGGTCCGTCGCGACTTCGGTGTAATCCACCGTATCGGCCAAATGGTCGGAGGCCGTCACCCGGGTGAAGTCGAACTCCATGTCGACGTCCACGAACACGTCCTGTTCGCGCTTGCGCTCGTCGGGATACACCCCCACGATGCAGGAAATCCTCAATTCACGAATGCTCAGCGTGCCCAAACCGGCTCTCCTTGTTGCATGTCACTTGAAATCTTCTCCAGCAACGCCTGCGTCGGCTGATTGATGCGCCCCCACCCCCGGGAGGTGTTGCGGACGGCCTCGTCCAGGGGCGTCCAGACGTACTCCTCGGCCTCGTCGTTTAGTGTGACCGCGGGCTTGACCCCGGACACGTCGGCCACGTAATTGATGAGCACGAAATGGGCGGGGCGGTGGAACTCCGGATGGTTGATGGCCTCCTGAAGCATGATCAGGCGGGGGTTCGAGAGCTCAAGCCCGGTTTCCTCGCGCGTCTCGCGGCGGAACGCGTCCTCAAGCGATTCGCCCAGCTCAACCTTGCCGCCGGGAATCCCCCATTTGTCCGACCACTTGCGGGTGCGCACCAACAAAACATTGCCGTCGGCGTCGCGCAAAAGGCCGCCGACGGTGACGAGCGGAAAAGGTCGATCCATGCGGGGAAAATTACTTCATGGGGAGCGGAGGGAGACTTCATGGTAGTGGGTAGTGGGTGGTGGGTAGTGAAAAAACATCCCGTGCAAAGTCAAACGGATCGTTGTGGTCGTGGGTCGTTAAAAACCAGTACTTAATGACCTAAAGTTTTTTGACGTGTTTTTTGCCTCAACCCACCACCCACAAGCCACTGCCCTCTCTCAACTTTCTGAACCTATACCCTGTTTTCACCCCATCTTTGTAGCTTACCCCCCCGATGCGCACCGTTCGGTCCCTCATACGCTCATGCCTCGCGCTGCCCGCGCTGGCCCTTTCGGCCCACGCCTTCGAGCAGGCCGCCGACGTGAACCTGACGGCCAGCGAGGGGTTCGGGGCGCGGCACCACGGCATGGCGCTCCAGCGTGAGGGTTTCGGCCAAGGCGCCGACGTGGTGGTGAACGCCCCCGCCTCCATGAACGATGTGAATGACTTCACGTTCACCACCGCCCATGCCGAACGCTTCGGCCTCGCCCGTTTCGACAACGCCGCCCTGCTGATTCCCCTCGACGCGCGCAGCACCTTGGGCGTGGGCGTGGCGACCTACGCGGTCAGCGACGTGGAACTGTACAGAACCAACACCCCGGGCGCGCCCGACGGCTACTTCTCCACCGCCGACTGGATGGTCACGGGCTCCTTCGCCCGGCGCTACGGCACGGCGGACGGCACCGTGGACGTCGGCGGCTCCTTGCATCTGTTGCACCGCAAGCTCGACCAAAGCGGCCTCGGCCTGCGCGGCGACGGCATGGTGCAATACACCCGCGACAACCGCTGGCGCGTGGGCACCTTCGTCCGCAGCCTGGTGCCTTCGAGCGCGGCGTGGAGCGAAGGCCACTCCGAATACGAACTGCCCGACGCCTCGCTGTTCGCGGCGTGGCGCAAGCCCATCCCCTATTTCTACGGCACCCTTGAGACGGGCTTTGAAACGCCCGGGTTGTTCCAGAAAGGGGCCCGCTCGGCCGTGGGGCTCGAGGGCGAGCGCGGCGTGAGCGATCCGGTCTCATTGATCAAGACCTCGAAGGTCGGCGCGGAGTTCAACTTCGACTTCGGGTTGAGCCTGCGCGCGGGCTTCGATGAACTGGCCCCATCGACCTGGTCATCCACCATGCGTCTGGGTGTCGGCTACAACTGGCGCAACATCGTGGCGTTCGACTACGCGTTCGCCGCCCACCCATCGCTCGATGAAAGCCACCGTGTGGCGCTGCGCTTCACGCCGTCGTTCCCGAAATTCGAAGGGCGCAATTTCCGGGCCGCCGCAGGCGGCGTGACCGTGCCTCAGGGCAAACTGCGCCCCACCTACCCTTCGCCCCGCTTCCCGGGTGATGAAAACGGGATCGAGAGGGGCGATGACCTCGAGGAGGGCGAACTGCTGGAACCTTCCACGCTACCCGTCGTCCCGCAGACCCCTGCGATGCCCGCCGCACCCGTTGAACCCATCGCTCCCGCCGCCCCCCAGGTCGTCGCTCCGGCGGTCACCCCCGCCCCCGGGGCCCCCGTTGCTGCGCCTGCGGCTCCCGCCGCGCCAGCGCGCCCGCGTGAAAACGTTCAAGAGGTTCTGGAGGAACTCGAAGAAGGCGAAGTCTTCGAGCGGTGAACGCAAGGTCGGGCCAGGGACGACCGGAAACCGTGGAAACGTCCCCCGCCGCTGCGGCTTTCCATCTATTTTTGTCGATGTGAGGCTTTCGCATGCCGATTACCGCCCCGGGAAACGCCCCCGCTTTGTGCCGTCCGGTCCGCCGCGACGCAAGTTTCCGCTGATTCGCATCGTTTTACTGCTCGCACTCGGCGTGTTCGTTTACGCGAAGTTCGATGACCTTTGGAACGGCGTGCGATCTGTGGCGAATCCCGTGACTCTTTGGAACAAGATCACCGGGAGCGGGGAGGCTACCGCTTCGGGATCGGTGGACGGGAAGGCCGGGCGTCTGATCTGGAGCGCCGACTCGAGCCGCGTGTCGTTGGAGTGCGCGGGGGGACTCACCAAGGACTGCTGCGAACACCTGGGCCGCGCCGACGCGGGCCTGTGCCAGGCGACCAAGGCCTTGCTGGAAAAAGCCCGCTGGAAGGGCGCGCTCACGCGCACGGTCGCCACCCGGCCGCTCCGGATCGAAGCCCGCGCCGTGGTTGGCGACCTGGGTGAATGGGGCTATGAGCTCGCCGGGCTGAACGGGCGCGACGGCGCGGGGCACTTCGGCTTCCGTCGCGCGGCCGGTTCGCAGGCTTGGTGCGATGCGCGCCGCGGTTGCCTGCGCGCCTCAACAGCGCGCGCGCCCCTGCTGGACGGCCATCTGGTCCGTGATGCGGCGGGTGGTCCGCCGGAAACGGTGCGCGCGGGAACCACCTTCGTGAAATGGTCCTCCGGCTCGCCGCGCGTCCGCGCGGTGTTGCCCGGCCGCGTGGCCAAGGTCACCCCCTTCGGGTCCGATACCTCGGCGGTCACCGTGATGGTGTACCACGGCGCCGAGCTGTATGTGAGCTACGGGCCGCTTCGCCCGGTGACCGGCGTGAAGCCGGGCGCTTTGGTGAAGGCCGGGTCGTATTTGGGCGACGCCCGAGGCACGACGGCCGAGGGCGGTTATGCGCTGAACGTGGGGTTGCGGCAGGCGGGGCGCCCCGTGGATGCCGTCGCGTTCTGGGGCCTGCCCGAGTTCGGGTCCGAAAGCCCGACGGTGTCGGCGACTGCAAACGATGTCGTCACGGAGAACATCCCCTGATGTCGACCGGCCTGCGCGCGTCGCCCGCGGTGCTGCCGGAAGGGTGGCTGAACGCTTACGCCCGCCTGCACCGCGAAGGTCTGGCGGAATTCCCTCCGGCGGCCCTGCACTATGTGTTGAACGTGGTGCGTCAGGCAGGGTCCGAGGCCGAGAGCCTGCACACCGGGTCGCTCGGTCCCGCGGCGGTCTCCGCGGCCTTCCGCGCGGCGACGCGAGCCGACTTCGGCCCCCTGCGCTCCTTTGTGCTGGAAGACTGGGGCCTGCTCACCCCCGGCGATTTGGGACGGGCCATCTCGCGCCTGGGGCACGCCGGCTGCCTCACCCTGGATGACGGCGATGCGCCGGAGTACTATGCGCTGGACGAGAACCCGTTCACGGGGGAGCCATCATGAAAACACGTCTCGCGAGGTATCTCCCGACGCGCGGATCGTCGGTCAGCGTGGTGTTGACGGCTCTGCTCGGCTTCGCGGGGTTGACGGCCTGCACGCAGACCGAAGAGGCCATCGTGCTCGAGAATCCCCCCGCGGACTCCGTCACCTTTTGGCCGCCGACGTTGAAATACGCGCGTCAAGGCGATACCCTCTATCTTCTCATCAACGGGATGAAGCGCCGGACGACGTGCGCGGTTCCCCTGCAGGTGGGTTGGAATTTCCGGCGCGACACCACCGGAACGGAGTATTACCGGGCGCGGGCGAAATTCGAGGTCCCTTCGGGATGCGCGCAGGATCCCAAGGGTCTGGATACGATGTTCAGGGTTCGCTTCTACACGAAGATCGGCAATAAGCTGTACCTGGAAACGCCGGACACCTCGATCACGGATTCCCTTCAGTTCATCGCCGGAAACGCGCCGAGCCTCGCCAAGGTCACGCAATTGGTTCACGTGGCGGGCGGTGCCGACAGTCTGGTGAGCGGCCGCTTCACCTTCCGCGATTCGACCGCGACCCGCCCCCGCCGCACGCTTCACGTCAACGCTCTGGCCACATGCGAAATCCTGCAAACCGCCGTGTACGAACGACGCGGCGACACGACGATCGTAAAGGCCAGGTTGATCGAAGGCGAGCCCCGCCCCGCGTCGGTGTTCCCGCCCTGCGCCGGCCCGCGCGCCGATTCCGTCGAGGTGGTGTTCAATCGTTTCAACTATTTGCCCTGATAGACCGCCACGGTGACAGACAATCAAGACTTCCCAGTTACCTCCGGTCGGCACCGGATGTCCCCGTTCCCCTCCCGCCGCCGCGTCTTGCCGCCTCGCCCGGTTGCACGCTCCCTCACCGCGGCCCTTCTGACGGCCGTCATGGCGGCGGGATCGTTCGTTTCGTGCAACGACACAGGCTGGCCCGACCGCGACAACACCATCGTGAACGACCTCGGCGTCGAATCGCTCGCCGTATGGCCGCCGCTCAAGTACGCCCTGCCGGGCGACGTGCTCACCGTGGAGGTCGCCAAGCTGAAAACGGTGTACACCTGCGCGCGCGTGCTGTCGATGACCGTGACCGCGGCGGACTCCGGCGCCTTCCGGATCGGCAGGCTCGACGCCTCCGCGGAACTCCCCGGCACGCCGGAATGTCCCCTCACTCCCGGGCTCGATACCACGTTGACACTCAACGCCCCCGCCGCCGGCATCACCTTGCTGTTGCGGACGCCTTCCGGCGCCAACACAGACACCGTGCGGGTGCTCGCGGGCACCGCCACCGTGGAAGGGTTCACTTACATCAGAGGCGGCGCCGACACGGTGAAATCCTGGGGCCGCTTCGTCTTCCGCGATTCCACGGCCGGTTACCCCCTGCGCACGCTGCGCACCGACTCGTTGGAAACCTGCGAAGTGTTGCAGGCCGCCGTCTTTCGAAGGGTGCGCGACAGCGATACCCTTTCGATTGCGTGGCGCACGCTGAACGACGCCTCGAGCCCCTCGTGTACCGGGCACTACGCCGATACCGTGACCGTGGTGCAGGACAAGTACGGCTTCCCGTGATTCATCAGGCCGACTGGCTTTTTCCCGGCGACGCCCCCCCGGTTCGGGAGGGGTGGATCCGCATCGAAGACGGGGTGATCACGGCGACCGGCGACCCGGCGGATCTGCCACGTGGGTCGACCGCGGGAGCGCTCCGCCGCCATGAGGGCTGCGCGCTGTTGCCGGGGCTCGTGAACCTGCACTGCCATCTTGAGCTCACGACCCTGCACGATCGGCTGACGCCGGGTCAGGCGTTTCCTCAATGGGTCGAACAGTTGCGCGGGTACACGGCGGGGCTTGATGCGGCCGACTATCACCACGCGGCCCGGGTGGGAGTGGAACGTCTGGTGGCGGGCGGCTGCACCACGGTACTCGACGTGGGCAATACCGGCGAGGCGCTCGGCGTCCTGAACGACGTACGCCTGTCGCCCCTGCGGGCCTACGCCTGCGTGGAGACCTTGGGACTCGACCCGGCTTACGCGGGGGCACGCTATGATTCCGCCGCCGCGAAAGCCGACGGGCGCGCCGCGGACGACCGCTTTCATCCCGGCGTCGCGCCGCACGCGGCGTACTCGATGTCCGCGGAACTTCTGCGCCGCGTCATCAACCATCAGCGCGCGCGCGGTCTGCCCCTCACGATTCACGCGGCCGAGAGCCGCGAAGAGGCCGAACTTTTCGCTAGCGGCACAGGGCCGCTCGCCGAGTACTGCCGCCGCGTCTACCCCGAGGCGCCGCGTCACCGAAACACGACCCCGGTGCGATGGCTGGAGTCCGAAGGCCTGTTGCCGGATGGAGTGATCCTGGTGCATGGCAACACGCTCGATGCGGCCGACATGGATCTGCTTGCGCGTCGCAACGCGACGGTCGTGCATTGTCCCTCGAGCCACAGGTTCTTCGGCCACCCGCGCTTCCCGTACGAGGAACTGCGCGCGCGCGGCATCAACGTGGGGCTTGGCACCGACAGCCTCGCCTCGGGGGATTCGCTGTCGATGGGGGAACAGATGCGCTTGTTCGCCGAGAGCTACCCCGAGGTTTCGACGGAAGAGGTCTTGCGCCTTGCAACCATCAACGGCGCGCGGGCGCTGGGGCTCAAGGATGTAGGGCTCCTGAAGCCGGGGTGGAAGGCCGATGTGGCCGTCATCAGGCTGGAGGACCTCGCACGCTGATGGCTTCGGCCATCGGACGAGAGTTTTTTTTCACGGGAACAGGGCGCACGAAAAAGGCGGAGGAGCGAACTCCCACGCCTTTTTTTGACGCCGTCACAGGGCGGTCCCTGAACGAACGCGGTGGTCTACTTGATCGGCCAGCCCGTGCACGAGACCAGCGTATCCACGACCTGGGACGCCACTCCGTTGCTGTAACCGAACACCTTTCCGCCCCACCAGCTCATGCTGGGACCTCCGCCTCCCAAATACGGACCCGAGGGATTGATGCCGCAAGAGCTTCCCTCCGGAACGCCGGACCCATCGGCCCACAGGATTTGGGATCCGGCAGTGCTCCCTCCGCGATGCGGAATGAAGGCGAGGACCAATCCGTTTGAATCCGTCAACGTTCCCCCGGTGATGGCATACCCGCTATAGGTTTTCTTCCCTCCCTGATACTGATACTTTCCGGGAACCGGATTCACGTTGATCGAGGCCTTGAACCGGTTGGCCTTGAAGGTGAAGTTGACGGTTCCCGCCGCGCCGCTCGCGGGCATGAACGACAGGCCGGCCACGGTAAACGAAATCTGTGAACCATCGCTTGAACATCCGAAATTGTTCGGAAGCGACTGGCCGTTCAGGGCGAACCCGAAGGGCGTATTGGCCGGCACGCTGAACGAAACCGTGGTACCCTGAGGATTCAGAAGCGTCGGCGTCCCTCCCACGAAATACGCCGCGGGGCAGGCGTTGGTGACCCCCGAGGTGACATACGTAAAGGTCACCGTACCCGCCGTCGAGGTTCCCGGAAAGGTCATCGCCGCGCCGCTGACGGCCCAAGGCGCGTAGTTCGACAGGGTGGCGCTCATGGAATCGATGGCGACCAGGTTCACACCGGGGGAATTCGACCCGGTGGTCCACTGCGAAGGCGCGAACTGGCCGGTGAACCCTTGGCCGAAGGCGCTGGCGGCACATAACGCGAGCGCGGCAAAGACCGCGGGCGCGCCGAACGAACGACGCGTAACGTGATGAATCATGATGAACCTCATGGAAATGAGTGGGGGTGGTGGATTGAGCGAGCGCCTGACGTCCCGTTACGAATCGTCACGCGACAAGGAAGCTAGTTGTTTTTTGACCATCCCCTGTGAAATCAGGTGCAAACTGACAATTATTATTTGTCAAATTCTGCGATTTTCGGCAGGAATGGCGTTTCCGGGAGGCTACAGCCTGATGACAGGTCACACCCTTCCGTCACGGGGAACGTGCCGCCACGGGCACCGATTCGCCGCGAATTTCCACCGTTCGTTGCTGAACGCCCTCGTTGATCATCACAGTGTAGGTCTCCCGCGCGAACAAAACCCCCAAGCCTCCGAAGATCACCGCGCCCGCCACGGCTCCCCGCCCGGTGGCCCCCAAATCCCCATGGCCCCCGCCGATCCATTGCACCCCGTCGATCACCAAACCGATCCCGCCGAAGAACATGGCACCGCCCGCCGCAAGCGACGCCACGCTCCCCCACTGCGGCCACGACGACCGCAGCGACAATGAGTTGATGGTACGCGGCCTGACGGTGGCATCGCCCACCAGGATGACGCCGTCCAGGGCCTTGAAGGTCCGCGAGGTGAGCGTCTCGCCGTTCTCCAGCGACACGCGGATGGTCCCGGCGCCGAATCCGTTCAATTTCGATTTGAGCTCATCGAACTTCAGAACATCACCTTGCGGGTGCGCGGGGTGGCACGAATACACTTCAACGCTTGCATCGCACAGCACGTCGAAGCGCGGCAGCGCCGCCGGGTCGCCGCGCGGGGTTTGCGCCGTCGCGAAACCGGCGCACAACAAAAGCGGGATCATCGCCATGAAAACGTTGCGGGCCACGGAACCCGTCGCACGGAAGGTCGGAATGCGCATCGGCACAAGGTAACCAGACAAAAAAAGAACGCCCGCCGCAGCGAACGTTCTTTTGCATGACGATCGGAACCGACGTGAATCGGCCCGACGATACCTCACCGAACGACTCAGCGCGGGCAGGTGCTCGCGCCGAAGATGCGATAGATCGGGCAGAACTTGAACAGCGCCGTGAGGATCAGCACGATACCGGCCACCAGCAGCACCACGCCGAGCGTGCCGGTCACGGTCCCGTTGAAGAACAGCACGGCCAACACGACGCCGATGATGATGCGAAGGGCGCGGTCGATGGTACCAACGTTTGCGGACATGAAAACCTCCTGAGGGGGTTGGGGGGATTAAAACCTTGGTGAGAAACTACTGCCGGGCGGGTGGAACAGGGGGTGGAAAAACGCGGGGCTTGGCGACAACCTCTTTTTTCGGCGTTCCGGGCCGTTGGGAGGGATTTCAGTCGCCGGCCAACCTGCGGGCCAGCGACGCCCACGGCCCCCCGTTGACCGCCTCGAACCCGTGCCGGGCAAGCAACGATTTGGCCGAGGACGACCGCATGCCGCTGGCGCAACACGTGATCACCGGACGGTCCTTGCGCAAACGCGTCATGGTGGCGTCCAAAGTCTGAAGGGGCAGATTGAGCGACCCGTCGATGTGGCCGCCGCGGAATTCCTCGGGGCTGCGAACGTCCACGATCTGCGCTCCGCGGGCCTTCAGATCGGCGTAGTCGACCGCGGGGCTTCCGCCCCCCAACATGTTTTTCAGAACGTCAAGCATGAGTAACCTCCTGCCTGGAAGTTACCCCCAGTGGGTCGCGATGTCCGTGATGAAAGTCACGGAAGGAGGGTGCAACAAAAAAGGCGGTCCCGACTTAACGCCGGAAACCGCCCTTCATCATTCACCACTCGTCACTTCATGAGTGATCGGCTTTACTCCGCAAGCTTCTTGTCGATGTAGGCCACCAGCGACTTCACGGCGGTCATGGACGCCTCGAACGCGGCCTTCTCGCCCGCGTCGAGTTCGACCTCAACGACCTTCTCCAGACCATTGCCGCCCAGGATCACCGGCACGCCCGCGTACAGGCCCGAGTGGCCGTACTCGCCGTTCAGGAAGGCCGCCGCCGTGATGACGCGCTTCTTGTCCTTGAGGTAGGCCTCGGCCATGTGGATGGCCGAGAGGGCGGGGCTGTAGAACGCCGAACCGGTCTTCAGCAGGGCCACCACCTCGCCGCCCGCGTTGGCGGTGCGCTTGGAGATGGCGTCGAGCTTGTCCTTGTCCAAAAAGTGGGTGACGGGGATGCCGCCCACGGAGCAATAGCGGATGAGCGGCACCATGGTGTCGCCGTGGCCGCCCATCACCAGGGCCTGCACGTCTTCGGCCGACACGCCGATGGCCTCGGCCACGAGCGCCGCGAAGCGGCCCGAGTCGAGCACGCCGGCCATGCCGACCACGCGGTTCGTGGGGAACCCCGTGACTTTCTGCATGGCGTACACCATGGCATCGAGCGGGTTGGTGACCACCAACACGAATGCGCCCGGCGCATGCTTTTTGATGGCCTCGCCCACGGTCTTGATGATCCCGAAGTTCACGTCCAACAAGTCGTCGCGGCTCATGCCCGGCTTGCGCGGCAGGCCCGCGGTGACGATCACGACGTCCGAATCCTTGAGGTCGGCGTAGTCGTTCGAACCCGAGAGCGCCGAGGAGGTGGGGATGATGGGGCCGCCGTGAAGCAGGTCGAGGGCCTTGCCTTGCGGAACGCCTTCGGAGACGTCGATGAGGACGACATCGCCGAGTTGCTTTTGGGCCGCGAGCAGGGCCATGGTGCCACCGATTTGTCCGGCGCCGACGAGGGAGATTTTGGTGCGCTTGGCCATTGTGGGCCTCCTGGGGAAGGGGGCGACCAAGAGGTCGCCCTTACGGAGTTGTTGTCTTACTTCTTGAGATTGATGGCTTCGAGCATCTTGGCGCCGATTTCGGCGGCGGTTTCGGCGACCACCACGCCGGCGGCGCGAAGGGCGTCCTTCTTGCCCTGAGCCGAACCCGACTGGCCGTCCACGATGGCGCCCGCGTGGCCCATGCGCTTGCCCTTGGGGGCCGACGCACCGGCGATGAAGCCCGCGACGGGCTTCTTCACGTGCTCCTTGATGTACGCCGCGGCGATTTCCTCGTCGCTGCCGCCGATCTCGCCGATCAGCACGATGCCTTCGGTCTCGGGATCCTCGTTGAACATCTTGACGACGTCCACGTGCGAGAGACCGTGAACCGGATCGCCGCCGATGCCCACGGCCGTGGTTTGACCCAGGCCGAGCAGCGTGGTCTGATGCACGGCTTCATAGGTCAGCGTGCCGGAGCGCGACACGATGCCGATCTTGCCCTTCTTGTGGATGGGGCCCGGCGCGATGCCGATCTTGCACACGCCCGCGGTCGTGACACCGGGGCAGTTGGGGCCGATCAAGATGTTGGGACGGCCCTTCAAGGCCTCGTGCACGCGCAGCATGTCCATCACGGGGATGCCCTCGGTGATGGCGACGATCAGCTCGATGCCCGCATCGGCGGCTTCGAGGATCGCGGCGGCGGCGAAGGGCGCGGGGACGAAGATCATGGTGGCGTTCGCGCCGGTGGCCGCACGGGCCTCCGCCACGGAGTTGAACACCGGGAAGCCATCCACCGTGGTGCCGCCCTTTTTGGGGGTGACGCCGCCGACGACGTTGGTGCCGTAGTCGCGACACTTCTGGGAGTGGAACAGGCCGGCCTTGCCGGTGATGCCCTGGGTGATGAGGCGCGTGTTGTTGTCGATCAGGATTGCCATGGTATCAGCCCTTCACCAGCTTCGCGACCTTGCGCGCGCCGTCTTCAAGATCGTCCGCCGACGTGAGGTTGAGGCCGGAAGCCGCGATCACGGCCTTGCCTTCCTCCACGTTCGTCCCCTCGAGGCGCACCACCAGGGGAACCTTCAGGCCGGTGTTGTTGACCGCGGCGATGATGCCGCGCGCGATGCGGTCGCACGGCATGATGCCGCCGAAGATGTTCACGAGGATCGCCTTCACGTTCTTGTCGGAGGTGATGATCTCGAACGCCTTGGTGACGGCCTCTTCGCTGGCCGAACCGCCCACGTCGAGGAAGTTCGCCGGCTGCTCGCCGTAGTGGGCGATGATGTCCATGGTCGCCATCGCGAGGCCCGCGCCGTTGACCATGCAGCCGATGTTGCCGTCGAGCTTGATGTAGCTGAGGCCGTATTTGGCGGCCTCGATCTCGCCGGGGTCTTTTTCCGCGTCCGGGTCGCCGCCGGTTTCGGTCTGGCGGTACTCGGCGTTGTCGTCGATCAGCACTTTCGCGTCGAGAAGAATCAGGTCACCCGCCTTGTTGACGGCGAGGGGGTTGATCTCGAGCAGCGAGCAGTCGGTGTCGATGTAGGCCTTGTAAAGTTTGCGGGCGATGTCGGCGAACTGCGTCGCCTGTGAGCCCGTGAGCCCGAGGAAACCGGATGCCTGCGTGAGCAGGGCGTCGTCGGGGCCGGTGGCCCAGGCGGGCCACAGCTTGAGGATCTTCTCGGGCGTCTTGTCGGCGATCTCCTCGATGTCCATGCCGCCATCGGGGCTGAGGATGAACACGATGTTGGCCTTGGCGCGGTCGAGCGTGACGGCGAAGTACAGTTCGCGCGCCACCTGGCTTTGCTCCTCGAGCAAAACCGCCTCGATCTTCACGCCCTCCGGGCCGGTCTGGTGAGTGACCAGGGTCATGCCGATGAGCTTTTCCGCCGCGGCCTGCGCCTCGGCCACGCTTGCGAACAACTTGATGCCACCGGCCTTGCCGCGACCGCCCGTGAACGCCTGCGCCTTGGCGACGCCTTGCTCGAGCCCGAGCTTCGCGAGCGTGTCCGCCGTTTCCGACGCGGTGAAAACGACTTCGCTGCGCGGCACGGGCAAGCCCGCCTTCCGCAACAGGGCCTTGCCTTGATACTCGTGCAACTTCATGCCGGTGTGACCTTCTGGATTTTATCGAACCCGTCTCGTGACGGGCCTCAGAAATGACGGGGAGTTTTTCGTGATACGCGGACGTGAAAAATGCTTAATGTCCCGGCGTGCATCAATAAGAATCAATGAAATCAGGGGTGGGAAGGAGCCGTGAGCTTTCAGCGGACAGCTGACAGCCGGGAGTGGGCTTCCCCCGCTCAGGCCTCTTTGGCCCCTACTGCTCGAATCCTACGCCGTTTGCCGTCAGCTGCAAGCTGTCCGCTCTCGTCTATTTCAGCACCGGGCAGCCGAACCGGGGCTTGAGGTAGTGCCCCTCGGGAAGCTCTTGGAAGGGCGAAGCCTTGGCGCGCACCATCAGCTTGAGGTTGGAATTACGCAAACTGCTGACCAAAGCGCCTTGGGCGGTATGAAGCACGCCCATGATCGAACAACCCGAGGCATCCGAGCACTTTTCGGGGTGCGACATGCACTCCATGAGATTGATGGGCCCTTCGGCGGCTTCCACGATGTCGAGGATGGAAATGGCTTCCGGGGAGCGGGCCAGGCGCAAACCGCCGCCCGGGCCGGGCGCCGCCTTCACGAGCCCCTTGCGGGACAAACGCGCCATGATGCCGCTCAGAAACCTCAACGACAATCCCGAATCGGCCGCCAGCACGGGCACCGGCACGGGAGTCACGGTCTGACCCAGTTCCGACGACTCGTAATATCGCCGGGCCAGATTCTGCATGGCGCGCAGGGCGTAGTCGGTCTTCCGGGTGAACTTCATGATGGGTTAAAAGTAGGAAGTGGTTCGGGCTACAAGGCCGTAGGGATGAGGTTGCACCGGGTACCGGGCGGAGGGGTCATGGGTTGTGGGTTGTGGGGCGCAAAATAGACGGCGCCCTCCGGCCAAGCCTCACCAACGGTCCCGGCACCCGGCATTCAAGCCTACTTCCCGTACATCGCCTCGATTTTGGCGGCGTATTTGGCCTCCACGGCGTGGCGACGCAGCTTGAGCGTGGGCGTGAGTTCGCCCCCCTCGATGGTGGGCGGCGCGTCGGCGAGGGCGAACTTCTGGAGGCGTTCCCACGAGCTGGTTCCCTCGTTCACCCCTTCCACAATGGCCGCGTAGCGGTCGAGCACGGGCTTGGAGCGCAGGAAGGCGCCGGAGACCGCCGTGGCGTCCGTCTCGCTGAGGGCGTCGCGCCAGGCGACGAGCTCGTCGAAGTCGGGGAAAATCAGCACGGTGGCGTAGGGCCGGCCTTCGGCGATGACCACGGCCGATTCCACCAGCTTGTGAGCCGCAAGCGCCTGTTCGATCGGCAAGGGCGCCACGTATTTACCGCCGGCGGTTTTGAACAGTTCCTTCTTGCGGCCGGTGATGCTCAGGTAGCCGTCGTGATCGAGTCGTCCCAGATCGCCCGTGTGGAGCCAGCCTTCCTCATCGAGGGCTTCGCGGGTGGCTTCGGGATGCCCGTAATACCCGCGCATGACGTTGGGCCCGCGCGCCAACACCTCGCCGTCGGGCGCGACGCGCAGTTCGACCCCCGGAAAAGCGCGTCCCACCGTCCCCAGCTTGCGATGCCCGGGGTAATTGACCGACAGCACCGGCGCGCTTTCGGTGAGCCCGTAGCCCTCGTAGACATCGAGACCGATGTTCAGGAAAAAGCGGCACAGGCGCGGGTCGAGCGGGGCGCTGCCCGTGATGACCAGCCTCAGGCGCCCTCCCATCCGCGCCCGGATGCGCTTGTAGACAAGGCGTTCGAACACGCGGTCGAGCAGGGTGTGCGCCGTGCCCTCGGTCTTTTCGAAGGCGCGCCGGATGGCCGCTTGGGCAAGCCTGCCCGCGAGCCCGCCGCGCTGGGCATTGGCCAGGATACGGTCGTGCGCCTTCTCCAAAAAACGCGGCACCACGGTGAGCAAGGTCGGACTGAGCTCGCGCAGGTTCTCCCCCGCCAGTTTCGGCTCCTCGGCGAAATGCAGGCTAATGCCCGAAGCGAGGTAGAAGTAGGACACCATGCGTTCGAACACATGGGACAGCGGCAGAAAGGAGAGCGCGCTGTCCTTCTCGGGATCGAGGGGAAAGCGCAGGCGCGCGGCCTGCACCTGACTGATAAGGTTGGCGTGGGTGAGCTCCACGCCCTTGGGGTGGCCCGTGCTGCCGGAGGTGTAAATCAAGGTCGCCGTGTCTTCGGGGTGAACGGCGCGCGCGCGCGCGTCCCACGGGCTGGGCGCGTCCGGCGCGGCGGCGGTGGCGCCAAAGGCGCCTGTCGCGCTCTCGGCGCCCGAGGCATCCTCGGAGGGGGTCTTTTCGTCGGGAGCGCTCCCGGCCTGAACCAGACGGGGCGACAAGACCAGAATGCGCACGGCGTCGGCGCACAGCGGCTGAAACAGGTCGCGAAGCTCACCGGTTCCCACAAACAGGAACCGCATTCCCGAATCCTTGATCTGGTGACGCAGGGTGTCGAGCGCCGCGTTGGGAAACAGGGGCACTGTGACCGCGCCCGCGCCCAGCGCGGCGAGGTCGGCCATCAGCCAGAAGGGAGAGGACTCGGCGCATATCCCGACCTTGTCACCGGGTTTGAGGCCGAGCCCGATCAGGCATTCGCCGGCGCGGCGCACGCTGTCGAGGAAGGTCTCGGACGAGATCGTCCGCCAACGGCCGTTGCGCTTGTAACCCAGCGCCGCCGGGTTGCGATGAATCGTGCCGGCGTAAAGCGCGAGGCCCGGAAGGGTTTTGATCGGGAAGGTCATGGGCGGGGCTCGTCCAGCGTGAGAGTCGGGGAGTCTTCATCCGCATCGGGGGAGTCGGGGGACGGAAGCGCCTCGGCCGATGCGGCCTCCTCCAGCCAGGAGGACGGGATCGAGGCCTTGTCGACCTTGGCGCCCAGGGCCTTCAGCTTCTCGACGCTGATCACCAGGTTGCCCTTGCCGGTGGAGAGCTTGGCGCGCGCCGCGCTGAAGGACTCCTGGGCGGCGCCCAGGGATTTCTCGATCTTGTCGAGATCGCCGAGGAACCCCGCGAACTTGGCGTAAAGCGCGCCGGCCTGCCGCGCGATCTCGCGCACGTTGCGGTTCTGCTTCTCCTGCCGCCAGATGCTCGCGACCGTGCGCAGCGTGGCCAGCATGGTGGAAGGCGACACGATCACGATGTTCTTGGAGAAGGCCGTCTGGAAAAGCGACGCGTCGCGCTTGGCGGCCTCGATGAAGGCCGGCTCCACCGGCATGAACAGGAACACGAAATCCACCGAATTCAGCTCGTGGATCTGGTGATACTTCTTGCCTGACAGCTGTTCGACATGCTGGCGGATCGACTGCACGTGCGCGTCGAGCGCCTGCTCGGCGGCTTCGTCGGACTCGGCGGCGCAGTAGCGTTCGTAGGCGACCAGGGAGAGCTTGGAGTCCACGACGAGATGACGGTTGTCGGGCAGATCGATCACCACGTCGGGCTGTTGTCGCCCCTCCTCGCCCGGGTACGAGGGTTGAATGCGGTACTCGCGGTCCTTGCCCAGGCCCGAGCTTTCCAGCACGCGCTCCAGCACCAGTTCGCCCCAATTGCCCCCGGTCTTGTTCTCACCCTTGAGCGCCGTCGTCAGGCTGCGCGCTTCGGCGCCGAGGCTGTCGTTCATCTTCGACAACAGCTCGAGCTGGGCCTTGAACTCGGCATGGCGGGAGAGGCCGCTCCTGTCGGCCTCCTCGACTTTTTTCTCGAATTCCTGAATGCGGGTCTGCAAGGGATCGAGGATGGCCTTCAGCGCTTCCGCATTGTGTTTGGTGAGGCTTTGGCCTTTGTCCTGAAGGAACGAGGCGAGGGCTTCCTTCAACTCGGGCTCGCGGGCGCGGATTTCATCGAGCGATGCCTTCAGGCCGGCGCTGTTTTTCCCGGCTTCCGCCAGATCGCGACCCAGGGTTTCGACACGGTCCCGCAGGGTTTTGATCTCGGTTTCCAAAACGGGAACGCGCGCGGCGGTCGACTCCAGCGCGCCTTTTTCCTTTTCCATTTCACGAAACGTTTTCGCCGCGTTGTCGACGCGCGCCTCGGCGGCCTTCAAGCGGGTCTCAAGATCCTCCGCACGGGCCGCAAGCGCGGCCGATGCCTGCCCCTGTTCCAGTTCCGCCTCCCGGCGTCCCCGGGCGAAAGCCGCCCCGGCGGCGCGGCGCGACAGGACACCGGCCGCGACCACCGCGGCGACCAGCAAGGCAAGCAAAAGGATGTTGAGGGCCATGAGGGGTAAAAATGCCTTCAATGAGGGGTATTCAGGGCCCAAAACGCGCCGGTCAGAACGTCTTTTTCACGCGCGAGTCGACCGGTTTCGGCTCTTGCCTGTCCTCACCCGCGGACGCGGGCGCCTCCCCCGCCGCCGGGGCCTCGCCTTCGCCCGCCGGGCGCTTGTTGAGCAAATGCTGCAGGGGACTGCAGCCACCGGGCTCGTGCCCGGCGATCACGTAATCGGTCACCGGCGACGGGCAGAAGAACTGGGCGCGCAGGCCCGAGGTCGGACAGTACGACACCTCCACCACCCCGCCCGGCTGCGGGAATCCCTGCATGGCCTTGCCCTTCATGGCGGCGCGCATCACATCGATCCACAGGGGCACCGCGTTGGCCGAACCCGTATGGCCGCCGCCCATGGGCGTGTGGTCGTCGAGCCCCACCCACACCCCCATGGTGTACTGCTTGGTGAAGCCCACGTACCATGCGTCGGTGTAATCGTTGGTGGTGCCGGTCTTGCCGCCGGAAGGATGGCGCAGGCCCGAGGCCCACACCGCCGCCGCGGTGCCGCGGATGTTCACGTCGCGCAACATGGTGGTGACGATCCAGGCGGCCTCGGGGCTCAGGACCTCGTCGCGGCGCGGCGCGTGGCGGTAAAGGTCCTTGCCTTTGCGATCGCGCACGCGCTCCACGAAGTAGGGGTAGGCGCGCGTGCCGCCGCCCGGGAAGATGCTGTAGGCCGAGGTGATTTCGAGGAGCGTCGCCTCGCCCGACCCGAGCGCGAGCGAGGGCACCGCGTCGATGCGGTTGCGGAAGCCCGCCCGCCGCGCCAGCGTCACCACGTTCTCGAGCCCCACGCTGAGGGCCACCTCGATGGCCGGCAGGTTCTGGGATTTGTAGAAGGCGCGGCGCATGCTCATGCGCCCCTCGAAACCCGGTTCGAAATTTCCCGGCTGCCACACCTTGCCCTCGTCGCTTTCATCGGGAATCGCGATCGGTTGGTCGTTGAGGATGTCGCCCGGGCTCGCGCCGCGCTCCACCGCCACGGCGTACACGAAGGGCTTGAACGACGACCCGGGCGAACGCACGGCCTGCACCGCCCGGTTGTACTTCGACCGTTCGAAACTCTCGCCGCCCACCAAGGCGCGCACCGCGCCCGTGGCGTTGTCGATCACGATGAGCGCGGCCTGGGGCCGCTGATAGCGGAAGTAACGCGGGAAGCGGCGATTGATCGCCGCCAGTTCCTCTTTGCTCGCGCCTTTGGGTTCGAGCGTATCGCGCACGAACCGGCGGTAGTAGGTGTCCCAGTGCGCGACGATGGTGTCGAGCGGGAGGTTCAGGCGCTTGGGCATGCCGTAGGCCGTGGCCGTGCGCCGTTGCATGCGCTCGCGGATGCCCTTGAGGCGGAACGCCAGCGCGCTGTCGGCCACATGCTGCAGCGCCGAATCCATGGTGACCTCCACCGACCCGCCCATGTTGTACACGAACTCGTCGCCCCAGCGCTTCGCGAGGAACTGGCGCACGTGTTCGATGTAGTACGGCCCCAGGTTCGAGGGCGCGCGCCAGGCGTGAGTCCCCAGCGGGGCCTCCACTTCGGCGCGGTACTCGGCGCGCGACAAAAAGCCCGCGCTGCGCATGGCGCCGAGCACCACGTTGCGGCGGGTGGTGGCGGCCTTCGGGTTGGCGTCGGGCCGGTAGGCCTCGGGGCGCTGCAGCAAACCCGCGAGCATCGCGTACTGCCCGGTTGTGAGCGAGTCGAGGGGTTTGTTGAAGTAGCGCTGCGAGGCGGCCACGAATCCGTAGGCTCCCCCGCCCAGGTAGACGTGGTTGAAGTAAAACTCGAGGATTTCCTTCTTGGTGTAACTGCGCTCGATCTGCATCGCCAGCAGGATCTCGCGCACCTTGCGCCCCACGCTGCGCTCCGGCGTCAGAAAGAGGTTCTTGGCGAGCTGCTGCGTGAGCGTCGAGGCGCCGCGCGCGCGGCCGCCGAAGAACGCGGGCAACAAGGCCGACGGGTAGGCGGTGAGGTCGACGCCCCAGTGCTGCCGGAACGAGCGGTCCTCCACGGCGATCACGGCCTGCTTGAGCCGCTCGGGCATTTTCTCCTCGGGCATCCAGATGCGGCGCTGGATGTAGAACTCGTGGACCAGTCTGCCGTCTTTGCCCGTCACGCGCGTGATGTGGCCCGAGTCGAGCCGCTCGAGACGGTCGAGCGACGGCAAGGAAAACGAGAAGTAGCCGAACAGCGCGGCCGTGATGATGAAGACCGTACCCGAGGCGACGGCGAAAAAGCGCAGCCACGAATTCACGTGGGCCCGGTACGCCGTCTTTTTCATCTCGCCCGCGATCACGCGCGCCCACGCCCGCAGGCCCCGGACGATGCCGAGGCACGCCGATTTCAGGATTTCCAGAAACTCCCACACGATTTTTTTGAACATCGGGGAAAAATGTAGGGAAAAAGTCTGGAAATTCCTGAAGTCCTTGCTATACTTTCCTGCCCGTTGCAGGCGTGGCCAAACTGGATAAGGCATCTGACTACGAATCAGAAGATTCCAGGTTCGAATCCTGGCGCTTGCACCATCTTCAAACCCCCGAGGCTCTTCGCCCCGGGGGTTTTTTGTTGGATTTTCGGAGGTGCCCTTCGTTGAAGGTCTTCCGGATCCCGGCGGATCTCGTCCGACTCAAAAGGCGGATTCAAAGGACGAAAAATCGAGTACGAGTAGAAGTACGACGTACGAGTACGCGCTGGGGGGTGAGCGGAATGAGGAATTTTCCCGCTCATGCTGAGCTTGTCGAAGTATGAGCGGGAAAATGCCCTCCTCTCCCCCTGCTGTCCGCTGTAAGCTGTCCGCTGTCCGCTGTCCGCTGTCCGCTATCCGCTAGTTATACTTCGTCCATGAACCTCGACGGCATGGCCTCCGTACTTCTCGAAAAGCTCAAGGGCATCGCCCAGACCGATACGGTCGTGGGCGCGCCGATCGTCGCCGAAGGCGTGACCCTGATTCCGGTCTCGCGCGTGTCTGTGGGGTTCGGGTTGGGCGGGGCGACGAGCAAGGGCGAGATCGCCGGCTCGGGCGGCGGCCTCACCGTGGAGCCCATCGCGTTCGTGGTCGTGCAGGGCGAGGACGTGAAGATCGTCAGCCTCACGCGCGACAAGGACGTCTTCGGCAAGGCGCTCGACCTCGTTCCCGAAGTGTTGTCGCTCCTGAAAAAGGACAAATAGAAACCCGACCCGCCGGCACCGGCGCGGTCGGGACGCCCCTCGCGTGGCGGCCGGGCCGCTGACGCAAGGCTTTGGCATGGGTTTCACGCTCGCAAACTGTACGGTTTGTACTACACTTGCCAGACTGACAGAATTTCCCCCCTGTTCGTCGTCCGGACGCGAGATTAAGGAATTGTATGCATCACGTTTCTCCCGCGACCCGCCGTTTGCCCCGGTTCGGAAGGTATGTCCTGTTTGCGGCGACGGGCCTGATGTGTCTGCTGGGCGCGCAGGACGCGGCGGCGCAGGGCATCCACCTGCGCGGCGGCCTCAACCTCTCGAACGCCGCCCTCGATCCCGAACCGGCCTCGCCCCTGACCACCAAAATGCTGCGCGGCTACAACGGCGCCCTGTTGGCCGAGCTGGGGAGCGGCCCCGTGCGCGTGATGATCGGCGGCGGCTATCAGCAACAGGGAATCGCGGTGGAAGGCGGCGCGACCGAGGGTGACTACAAGCTCGAGTACGCCACCATTCCGGTCATGATCAGCCTCGGCCCGCCGACGGTGAACGCCAACGCCACCGTATTCCTGAACGTCGGCGTGGAGCCGTCGTTCCTGATCGGCTCAAATCTGCCCACGGGGGGCACGGTGCTGAACAAGAATGAGTTGCGCGATTTCGACGTCGCCATGCGCGCCGAACTGGGCGCCGAGCTGCCCCTGTCGTACTCCGGGCCGTCCATCCTGCTCGCTTTGGGCTACAGCCTCGGCATGACCGACGCGCACCGCGGCGCCAACGAGTTCCGCAACAACACCTTCCAGGGCATCGTCGGTCTGAAGTTCCACACCTTCTGAAACATCGGGCAGGCCCGGTTTCCGCCCGCATTTTTTACATCACGGGTCACACGCCCTTTTCCGCAGGTGACCCCATGACCGACATGCGCGCGGCCGCCGACCTGATCAGATCGCAGGTCCGCGACATCCCCGATTTCCCCAAACCCGGCATTCTCTTTCGCGACATCACCTCGGTCTGGAAGCACGCCGATGCGTTTCAGGCTTGCATGGATGTGTTCGCGGCGCATTATTCGGAACGGGGCCAAGGGGGCGCGAATCCCGACCTGATCGTCGGAATCGAGAGTCGCGGCTTCGTGGTGGGTTCGGCCTTCGCGGCGCGGGCGCGCAAGGGCTTCGTGCCCATCCGCAAGCGCGGCAAACTGCCGGCCGAGGTGCACACGCACGAGTACGAACTGGAGTACGGAACCGATTGCGTGGAGATCCACACCGACGCCATCGAACCCGGTCAGTCGGTCATCGTCATGGACGACTTGCTGGCGACGGGGGGAACCTTGCTCGCTTCGATCGAACTCCTCAAACGCGTGGGCGCCACCGTGCTCGGCTGCGCGGTGGTCATAGACCTTCCCGACCTGGGCGGCAGCGCGAAGATCCGCGCGGCGGGCTACCCGGTGTTCTCCATCATCGATTTTCCGGGACATTAAGATGCACGTGATCATCGGGGCCATGGTGGAAGAGGTCGAAGAGTTTTTGGCGCACGCGCAGGTGACGCGCGTGGTCGACCGGGGCGCGTTTCACGTTCATGAGGCCGTGTTGTGCGGCGTGCCGGTGGCCATCATCAAATGCGGCGTGGGCAAGGTGTTCGCGGCGATGATCACCCAGCACGTCATCGACGCCTATGCGCCTCTGGCCGTCATCTCCACCGGCGTGGCCGGCGGTCTCTCCCCCCGCCTCTCCATCGGGGACGTGGTGGTCAGCCGCGATTGCATCCACCACGACCTCGACACGCGCGCGCTGGGGTTCCCGCGCGGGCGCATCCCCTACACCGACTACCGGTTTTTCGCGGGTGATGACGCGCTGGTGAACCGGGCCGTGGCCACCGACCTCACCGACCACGGGCACAAGGTGGTGGCCGGGCGCATCGTCACGGGCGACCAGTTCATCCACGGCGACCGGTCTACCACGCACGCGTACCTGACCGAGGAGCTTGAGGGCGATGCGGTGGACATGGAAAGCGCGGCGATCGCGCAGGTGTGCACGGTGAACAAGACGCCGTTCGTGTCGGTGCGGACGTTGTCGGACATGGCCGACGGCAGCGCCGATGTGGACTACATGAAGTTTTTGCCCGAAGTGGCGAGGAATTCGTTCAAGGTGGCGAAGCGGGTTTTGGAGGGGTAAACGCGAGCGACGAGCGAAGTACGTCGCAGAGAGTCGTCAACGTCCTCACCCTTGATCCCTCTCCACCTCGCTCCGCTTGTGGAGAGGGAGTGTTTGGGGCGCTCCCGTCTACAGTAAGCCACTCACCCGCCAATTCGACGGCACAAAAAAACCGGGTCGCCTTCGCTTCCCGGTCATTTGCGGTCTCTGAGTTCTGCACTCAGAGTTCTGAGTTTCCCGATCAGCCCAATCTCTTGGCCAACGCATCCCGCACCTGATCCGCATCCGCCTTGCAGTGAATGATCGGGTTCGCATAGGTGGACTGCACGCCCGCGAGTTTTTCCTCGTGATACTTGGTCTTGAACTCCGAGAACTTAAGACCATGCGCCGTCGAGACGATCACCACGCGCTCGTTTGAGTCGATCTTCTTCGCCGCCACCATCTGCTCCAACGCGCCCAGCGCCACACCGGTGTGCGGGTCGCAGTACAGGCCGGTGAGGTCGGCGCGGTGCGCGGCGTCGGCGAGTTGCTGCTCGGTCACCTCGTACACCTCGCCGTTGTAGGCCTTGAGGATTTTGACCGCGCGGTCGTAGCTCACGGGATTTCCGATTTGGATGGCCGAGGCTTCGGTCTTCTGGGCCTGCACCGGCTCCAGCTTGTCGAACCCGCGCTGGTAGGCGCGGAACAGAGGGTTGGCGTTCGCCGCCTGCGCGACGACGATGCGGGGCTTGCGTGTGATGACGCCCAGTTCGAGCATGAGGTCGAAACCACGGCCCAAGGCCGACACGTTGCCGAGGTTGCCGCCGGGAATGATGATCACATCGGGCACTTCCCACCCGAATTGCTGGCACAGTTCGAAGCTGATGGTCTTCTGCCCTTCGATGCGCAGCGAGTTCATGGAGTTGGCGAGGTACAGGGATTTATCCTGCGTCACCTCCTGCACGATCTTCATGCAGCCGTCGAAGTCGGTGTCGAGCGACAGCACCACCGAGCCGTTGGAGATGGGCTGAATGAGCTGCGCCACGCTGATCTTGCCGCCGGGCAAAAACACCACCGAGGGAATTCCCGCCGCCGCGCAATAGGCCGCCAAGGCCGCCGAGGTGTCGCCCGTGGAGGCGCAGGCCACCGCGCGAATGGGCACGCCGAGCTTGCGCATGCGATTCACCTGCGACACCAGCACCGTCATGCCCAGATCCTTGAACGAGCCGGTGTGCGAGTTGCCGCACAACTTGACCCACAGGTCCTTGAGGCCCAGCTGCTCGCCCAAACGCTTGGCGTAGAACAGGTTGGTCCACCCCTCGTTCAGCGACACGATGTCCTCATCGGCGATGCCGGGGAGGACCCACTCCTTTTTGCCCCAGATGCCCGAGGCGTAGGGCCACTGATGCGAGCCGCTGCGGGCCTCGAACAGGGATTTCCACTCGGCGGCCGATTTTTGGCGCAGAGCGTCGAGATCGTGCTCGACCTCGAGCAGGCCGCCCTCGGCGTCGCGGTACACGACCTCATCGAGGGACAGGATTTCGCCGGTACGGGTCCCGCGGAAGCGGGCGGAGAAGGAAGAGGAGGCTGCGGTCATGGGGGGCCAAGGTAGGAAAACAGGGGTTTGGAGGCGGCACCTGTGTATATTTCCCGCCTCTCCACCGCCTGATGGGATCGAATGGGTCCGGACTCCTTCTGTCCGGCTCCGCCCTTTGCGGCGTCACCTCCTGCCCCCGGTTTTCATGAAATCCAGCTTTTCACGTTTCCGCGCGCTGCGCCTCGCTTGCCTGGGCTCAGGCCTGGCCGCCCTGTTGGCCGCGTGCGGCCAGACTCCCGGCCAAACCGGCCTCGACTACCTGAGGTCCGAAGGCATCCGCCTGGACGCGCAGGTCTACAAATTGACCTTCGACGACCTCCCGCTCGACAGCGCGTTCGGCACCGAGGTGCCCCTCAACCACTTCGGCGAATCGCTTTTGGTGGTGGGCCGCGAGGGCGATTATGTGGCCAAGGCGCGCATGGGCTTTCAGTTCAGCACGCAGGCGCAACTCGACAGCCTGGCGCAGGGGTTGCATTTCCGCATCACCGCCATTCCGGTGGACACGGCGCAGGACAGCGCCAAGAACTTCGCCGGACGCGAGTACCTGCTCGCCTCCTCGCAGCGGGTCGATTCGATGCGCGTGCTGGTCGAGTCGTTCTCGTTCTACGACAGCGTCGGCGGCTCGTACGGCGACACGTTGATCACCTACCACCGTCGCCTGATCGCCACGCCTCAACCGTTCTCCACGCTCGACCAAGGCCGCCGCACGCGCGACACCATCACCATCTACCCCAAACGCGCTTACCCCAATCGCGGCGTCGTCGCCGACTCCTCGCAGTTCGGTGCGCTGCCGAACCTGCGCGCGCGCCTGCGGAGCGTGGCCGATTCGACCCGCCGCTGGAGCGTGTTCGTGGAACTCTCGCCGCTCACCGCCGCCGATTCGGGCATGTTCCGTTTCATCGGTCAGGCGGCCACCACCAACGAAACCGAACTCCGCCGCTACAACAGCGGACTGTGGTCGGGTCGCGTCAACAAGGACAGCCTCACCACCGTGGGCGTGCCCGTGAGACCCTATTTTTCGGGCGTCAGGCCCTCCACGAATTTCGAAGTGCGTCACACCGGTACCTCGACCAACACCGTGCTGCTGGGCGTGGCGCGCGGCGTGCACCTGCGCGTGAACCGCGACACCCTGATGAACCGCATCCGCCTCAAGCTGAACGCCTACGATCCGGCCACGCCCAATCTGGGCGACTCGCTGATGCGCCCGGTGGCCTCGGTGAATTTCGATCGCCGCTTCTTCGTGCCCTACGCCGTGATGCGATTGCCCATCGACTCAGCCCTCACGCGCGTGCCCAAGCCCTTCGCCATCGACATGAGCGTCAGCACCGATGTGGACAGCCTCGGTAACGACACCGCGTCGTTCCGCGACGACCTCGTTTTGAACGCGGGGAACGACAGCCTCACCCTGGTGGTGAACGGCGGCCCGTCCTCGGCGCGCACCGACAACCTCATCGTGAAATACCGCGCCCACCCCGGTGACGCCTCGTTGCGCCTGCTCACGACCTATTGGGCCGGCGCCCCCACCGTGGCCGACACCTTCGTGGTGGAAAACCCGGACGGTCGCCACCGCGAACTGACGCTCACCCGCCGCACGGGCTGGCAGCGCTCGGCGGTGCTCAGCGTCAAGCCGTCGGCCTCGCAACTGCGCGTGGAGGTGTTCTTCAACGTCGGCGCCCTCACCGAAGCGAACAACATCAAGGATTCCACCGGGAAGGACATCAGCTCGCCCCGCCTGCTGGCGAGCCGCTTCTACCGCCCCGGCGCCGATTCGCTCAGCGTGCGCGTGACGCGCGGCCTGCGCAACCTGCTCAACCGCAACTACAACACCGGCATCTCTGTCGCGCCCGATATGGTCCTGCGCGCGGTGGAACGCAGGGTGTACGACACCAGCGCCGTGAAAGGCGCCTCCTACGCCGAGGTCTTCTACCCCGTGACCGGCGAAGTCGCCTTCAAGCGCACGGGAGGGCGCCTCGTGGTAGGCCTCGACCTGTACCTGTATCCTCTGGAGGCCGGCCGATGACCGCCCGTTCGCTCCGCTCCGCCTTGGGGCTGACGGTGCTGGCGGCGACCGCCGCCCTCGCCGAATTCTCGCCCCTGTCGATCCACCCCGAAGGCCTCGGCATGCCGGTCGCGCCCATGGGTTCTCGTGAAAAGGCGATGGGCGAAGGCGGCATGGCCGCCGTGTCGCCGCGCGGGTTCTATTTGCCCAACGTGAGCCGCAGCGCGTACCACGACAAAACCGTGTTCCTCGCTTCGCTGGAGTACGACGTGGACTGGCTGCGCGACGACGCCTCCTCCACGCGGCAGACCACGGGCGGGTTTCCGACCTTGGGAACCTTGATAAAGACCAAGGCCTTCGGCACCTTCGGGGCCTATTACCAGCAGACGCACATGCGCAATTTCGAGGTGCGCGCGCCGCGCACGGCCACCCAGCCCGAGGCGTCGTACATCGCCGAGGGCGGCCAGTACGTTTTCGGTGTGAGCTGGGGCTATTCGCCGGTCTCTTGGCTGGCCGTCGGCGTCTCCCAGAACCTGACGCTGGGCCGCAGCCGCACGCTGCGCCCGGCCGATTTCGACGGCGTCGCGCCGCAAGAGGCCGACGACCTCTCCGACACCGCCCTGGAGACCAGCAGCCAGGGGAGCTACCCTGCGGTCTCCCTCACCGTGAGACTCCCGCGCAACTTCGACCTGGCGGCCTCCTACACCCACTCCGCCAAACTCGACGTGGAGCGCACCCGCAGCACCGAAACCATCGGCTCCGACCCCTTGCCCGACACCACGGCGGAACTCCCCAGGGTGATCGGGCTCGGTGCGGCCTGGCGGCCCGACCGCCGGCAAGCGGTGGTGGTGGACGGCTTTTACGAGTCGTGGACGAAAACCGGAGCGCTGAACCCGGCCTGGCAAGTCAGCACCGGCTACGAGTTCCGCGGTTCCGAAAGCCCGTTCGACGGCCTGATGGAGCGCACCGCCTGGCGGGCGGGCGCGGGCTACAAGGTTCACTACCTTCAGGAGGTGCCCGAGGTGTTCGTGACGGCCGGCTTCGGCATGCCCTTGGGACCGCGCGGCCACCAGCTCGACTTTTCCGTGAAGTATGGACACCGAAGCTTCGATGGAAATACATTGTTCACAGAAGACTACGTGAAGCTGTCGGCCTCCGTCGTGGGGGTGAGCGTGTGGGGACAACCGGTCCGCAAGCGCCGATAGCCCGCGACAACAAAGGGGTGGTGGTCGATGAGTACTCCCAAGCGCGCCGCAAAAAAGACCGCCACAACCAAAACCGCCGCCGCCGCAGGGACGAGGCTTGCCTCGTCCAAGGCGAAAAAATCCTCCGTAAAAAAAACCGTGAAGACGGCCGTTAAAAAAACGGCGTCCACCTCAAAGGCCGCGGTTAAAACGGCCACGAAAAAAATCACTGCAGCCGCAAGGCCGAGACTCGGCTCGGCCTCGGCCTCGACCGCGTCGGTAAAGGCCAAAAAGGCCGCGAAGAAGGTCGTCAAGAAGGCGACCGCCGCGGCGCAAAAGGTCGCCAAGAAAGTCGCGAAGATCATTTCCAAGGTCGTCGCCAAGAAGAGGGCCGCCGCAAAGCCGCAGCGTGCCGCGGCCGCAACCGCCGGTGCCAAGAAAACCGCAAGGCCGAAGCCTTCCGCGGCCTCAACCGGCGTCTCCAAGAAGACAGCAAGGCCGCGGCAAGCCGCGGCCGCTGTCGGCGGCGCGAAGAAGGCCCCCACGCTCCGCCGCCCCAAAACCTTCCCCGCTCATGAAGCGAAGCACGCCTTCGGGTTCCCCGCCGATGCGCCGGAACTGCCGGACACCTACGGCGAAGACCGACTGGTGCTGATGACAAAGGATCCCGAGTACCTGTTCGCCTATTGGGAGCTCACGCCCGGGAAATTGGCGGCGGGACATAAAGCCAAGCGCCGCGGCGAGGACTACCGCGAGGCCTTGCGCCTCAATTGGGCCTCGCGTGACATCTTCGAACGCAATTTCGCGGTTCTGCCGATCTCCCTCACCTCACGCAAATGGTACCTGCGCGTGCCGTTCTCGGGCCTAGCTTATCAGGTTGAGATCGGCTGGCTGGGGGAAAGCGGGCACTTCGTCTCGCTTCTCACCTCCAATCCCTCCGACGCGCCTGAAAGCTGGAACGCCACCCGGCGCCGCCTGAAGCACGCCGCGGAGGGCGGCGGCGTTCTCGGCCGCGCCCTCGCGGCCGGAAGCCCGCAAGGCTCGTCGGACCTGTCCGCGTCCGCCGGCGGCCCGGGGGCCGCCCCCGGCCCGCTCGACTGGAACTTCACCGGCCCCGGTTCGCAAACGTCATCGTTCGGTTCGTCGGGCAAGGCGAAAAAAGCCGCGCGACGCCCGGCCGCTTCGTAACCGCGCGCGCATGGCCTACCTCAACTTCGTCCTGCACGCGCACCTTCCGTTCGTGCGCCATCCCGAGCACGCCCGTTTCCTCGAAGAGGAGTGGCTGTACGAGGCCATGACGGAGACCTACATCCCGCTGCTCCTGGAGTTCGAGGCGCTCGAGAAGGACGATCTGCCCTTCCGCCTGACGATGAGCCTCACGCCGCCGCTGTGCGAAATGCTCTCCGACGAGTTGCTGCAGAACCGTTACGCGCATCACCTGAACCGTTTGCGCGAACTTTCCGAGAAGGAATGCTCTCGCCTCAAGCGCGACCCGGCCTACGCCCCCCTGGCGGCCATGTACCGCAACCGGTTCGAAGCGTGTCACCTGAAGTTCGAGGCGCTCGGCCGCAACCTGCTGAACGGGTTCCGCCACTATCAGCGCCGCGGCAACCTTGAGATCCTGACGTGCGGCGCGACGCATGGCTTTTTACCCAACCTGCGTCATACGCCCCGCGCGGTCGAAGCGCAGCTCGAAGTGGCCATGCGCAACCACGACAGGCATTTCGGCGTGCGGGCGCAAGGGATCTGGCTGGGCGAGTGCGGATACTACCCCGGCCTCGACCGTCTGCTCAAGGACGCGGGCCTTCGCTATTTCTTCACCGACACGCACGGCATCCTGCAGGGCGAGCCCGCGTCGGCCAAAGGCTGCTATGCTCCGGTGGAAACGCCGGCGGGCGTGTTCGCCTTCGCGCGCGACCCCGAGTCGTCGAAGGCGGTCTGGTCGGCCGAGGAAGGTTACCCCGGCGACGCGCGCTACCGCGAGTTCTACCGCGACATCGGGCACGATCTCGATTTCGACTACATCAGACCCTACATACACCCGATGGGCCTCCGCATCCAGACGGGCATCAAGTATCACCGCATCACCGGCAAGGATGTGGAGAAGCAACCCTACGTCGAAGCCTGGGCGCATGAGGCGGCCGTGGAGCATGCGGGCAACTTCCTGTTCAATCGCGACCTGCAGGCCGACTGGCTCGACCCGCGCCTGCGCGCCCTTCCGGGCGACGCCCCCGCAAACATCATCTGCCCGTACGACGCCGAACTGTTCGGCCACTGGTGGTATGAAGGCCCCCGTTTCCTCGGCGCCGTGATGCGCAAGGCGCTGACCGAAGCGCACCGCGTGACGCTGGCCTCGCCGCGCGACTACCTCGACCGTCACGCGGGCATCCCGCACAGCCAGCCGGCGTTTTCAAGCTGGGGCGCCGGCGGTTACGCCGACGTCTGGCTTGAAGGGTCGAACGACTGGATCTATCCTCACCTCCACAAGTGCGCGGAGCTGATGAACGAGATCGCAAACCTCCCGGAGCGCGGCGACCTCGATGCGCGGGCGCGCAAGCAGATGGCGCGCGAGCTCCTGTTGGCGCAGTCTTCGGACTGGGCCTTCATCATGAAAACCGGCACCATGGTGGAGTATGCGGTGAAGCGCACCAAGGTGCACGTCCACAACTGCCTGGTGCTTGCCGGCCAGATCCGCGACGACCGCCTGGACGAAGGATTCGTTCGCAACCTCGAATTGACCGACAACATTTTCCCCGAAATTGACCATCGCATTTTCCAAGGGTGATCCGGGGATCGTGAGGCCGATTTGTCCCCGTGTATTTATGGAAAAAAGGGGGGATTTCCTCCTAGTCAGAAACGAGTCATTTCGCTTTCCACCCGGAATAATTCGCCCTCGCTACTTCTGAGTGAATGTTGTGATAAGTATCAGGGATTTGACAGAAAAACCGGGTTTCCTAGTAGATGAACCCGGAATTTCCGGTGAATGCTACCAGCGACTTTTTGCCGACTCCGACGGCATCCGGTATCCTCCAGCAATAAACCGGCTTCGACCCTAAATTACCAGAAACCCGCTTTCGGGTGGCCGCAACGTCGCGGGCATTCGAGACCCTTGGAGAGTTCCATGATCCGCAAGTCGCTTCGTTCCTTCTCCGCCCTCGCCGTGCTCGGCGTTTCGGGCCTTGTCGGCATCGCGTCGGCGCAGCACCCCGTCCCTCCCAAAACGGCGAACGGCATGTACGACCAGACCGGTTGGACCCCGATCGCGCTGGGCTCCTGCACCGGCGAAGGCGTCGGCTGCACCACGGTGTACGGGTTCGACTGGATGTCCGACGGCCGCATGGTCCTGCTCACCAACGACTACATCGGCCACGACCAGAAGCCCGCCCCGCGTCCGCGCGCCAAGGTTTCGATCATCGCCAACCCCTCCGGCACGTCGCCGACGGTGACGACCGTGGCGTCGCACTTCAAGCAACCCGGCGGCGTGACGGTGGTGAACGACAAGATCTGGGTCCCCGACATGGACACCGTCTACGTGATCCCGAACAACAACCCCGCCCCGGCGGACACGCTCACCAACCGCACCCCGAAATTCGGCGCGCCGCTGTCCACCATGCACGGCGGCAACAACGCTCCCTACAACTTCGCGTTCAACAAAGCGACGTGCGGCAGCGGACTCACCGGTTGCACCAACACCAACTCACAGGCGCACCATTACATCTTCACGCCGGTGTATTACCAGGGCAAGTTCTACGCGGCTTACGGCGGCAACACGGGCAGCGGGAACGGCCAGGCCAACCTGAATGCCTCGTCGTTCTACGCCGGTGCCGTTTTGGTGTGGGACAGCGCCACCGCCACGCTCGACACCATCGCCAACCGCTCGCTGGCCGGCGGTCTGCGTTCGCCCAACGGCACGGCTCTGGGCCCGCAAGGCTCGATCTTCATCACCGACCACCAAGGCTCCTACCTGCCCATGAACACCCTGACCCGCTATCGGGCCACGGGAGCTTCCAAAATGCAGTTCGGCGGGTACCGTCAGGATCCGACCTACTCCCCGAACTTCGCACAGGCCTGGTACGACCGGAATCAGGCCGATTACGTGCCGCCCCTGGCGATCAACCGCTACGACCAAAGCGGCAAGACCGGCTGGGTGGGCATCGCGCAGCCCTACTACCTGACCCAGGGCCCGTACGCGGGTCAGCTGCTGGTGGGTGACATCAACAGCCGCGGCCTGTGGCGCGTGGCCATCGACACGCTGAACGACACGAACAACACCCAGAACATGCAGGGCACCGTGTTCTATTTCACCCCGGGCAGCACGACTCAAACCACGCCGATGCTGGGCACCGGCAACTCGGGCAACAACCGCATCACCCAAGGCCCCGACGGCACCATTTACGTGGGCGGCGGGCGCGGCGTGGGCAACTGGGCCAGCGGCGTGGCCGCGAACCTGATCTACGTGTTCAAGCCGAAGGCGAACCCCACCCAGTTCGAAATCATGAACATCCGCTCGCTGGCCGATGGCTACGAGTTGGTTCTGAACCGCAAAGTCGACCCCAAGACCGTCAACAAGGCGAAGTTCTCGGTGGGCCAGCGTTCGTGGGTGCGCCAATCGGCCTACGGCCAGGGCTTCGCGCCCGCCAACGCCGGAAACGGCGGCACCACCCAGGCGGCGCAATTCACGACGCGCACCATCGACTCGGTGCAGGTGTCGCTGGACAGCATGCGCATCCGCCTCAAGGTTTCCGGCATCCTGCGCCTCAATCAGGGCCGCCGCGGCGACAGCGTCACGCACTGGCACACCCGCTTCCTCTTCGACTCCTCGATCGCCGCGGCGAACGGCTCGAAGATCTACACCACCGAGGCCGACTATGCGCAGAACTGGATCAACACCGCGCGCACCTGGACGGGCGGCTCGCTGCCCATCGACACCGTGGTGTCGCTGCGCCCGGGCCGCGTGGGCATGCTGGGGAACAACGTGTGGCTGGCTCGCGCGCCGGGCGTGATCCGCGTGAACGTCGACAACATGTCGGCCCCCTACCACGTGTCGCTCCGCGACGTGACGGGCAAGGTTCTGTTCCGCAGCGGCGAGACCGCCGCGCGCACGCGCGCCACCGAGATCAAGGCGCCGGGCGCGACCCAGGGCGTGTACACCATCGAGGTGCGCAGCGGCGCCGAGTCCTACGCCAAGATCGTGACCTTCTGAGATCCGAAGTTCCGTCCACAAAAAAAAAGGCCCGCTCTCACGAGCGGGCCTTTTTGCTTTCAGGAAGCCGCGAGGCATATAGGCGCGGCCGCCTTGCTGCGGGCCTCGGATCAGGCGGACAACTCCTCGGACCGCTTCTTCGCGGCGGCCACGGCGCGCTCCACGATGCCGTGGAACCCTTCCGCCTGCAGCACGCCGAGCGCCGCGAGCGTGGTGCCGCCGGGCGAGCAGACGCGCTTGGTCCAGGCTTCGGGCGTATCGCTCGACGTCTCCAGCAGCTTCAGCGAGCCTTTGGCCGTTTGCTTCGCCAGTTCATAGGCCACATCGCGCGCGAGTCCGGCCTTCACGCCGGCCTCGGTCATGGCCCCCACGAATTCGAACAGATACATGGGGCCCGAACCCGACACCGCCGTCACGGCGTCCATCTGGTCTTCGGACACGCGCACCGTGGTGCCGGAGGGGCCAAAAATCTCTTCCGTCCACTTCACGGATTCTTCGGGAACATCGTCCGTGGCAATGGCAGTGGCACCTTCACCGACGGCCAAGCCAAGATTAGGCATCACGCGTACGCACGTGAAACCGGGAAAGACTTCACGCAACTGAGATGCACGTATGCCCGCCATCACGCTGATGACCGTCTTGCTAGACAAACCGGAAACCAGCTCCGTCCATGCCAGTGCCGTCTCTTTGAAGACCTGAGGTTTCACTGCGAGAATGATCGTATCGGCCTGACGAAAAACATCCTCGGCAGACGTAGCGCGCAACGTTTCCAGTGCAGGGGGAGCAACGGGATCATACACGATGATTCCAGACGGAGGAAGGATACCAGCATTGACAACGCCTCTTGCCACCGCGCCGCCCATATTACCATAGCCAAGAAACCCTAAAGTGATAGCCATAGCCATTCCTTTACGAAAAAAGAGAACGAATCAATGTCACTGTCTCCTTGCGTTGGGGCGGAGCGAGACCGAGTGAGTCAAGGCGGCCCGACGCAGTCGTACTGGTAGTACGACGAGGAGGGCCAACGCAGAATCACGACGGTCGCAGCCCGCCCCCCTAACCGTTCATCGAATCCAGGAATTCCCGGTTCGACCTGGTCCCCTTCAACTTCTCCGACAAAAATTCCATGATCTCCACGGGCGAAAGATCCTGCAGGTAACGGCGCAACACCCACACGCGACGGAGATCGTCGGGCAGCATGAGCAGTTCCTCCTTGCGCGTGCCCGACTTGAACACGTCGATGGCGGGCCAAATGCGCTTCTCGGCGATCTTGCGATCGAGGATCAGTTCCATGTTGCCCGTGCCCTTGAACTCCTCGAAGATCACCTCGTCCATGCGGCTGCCGGTTTCGATCAGCGCGGTGGCGATGATGGTGAGCGAGCCGCCGCCCTCGATGTTGCGGGCGGACCCGAAGAAACGTTTGGGCTTCTGCAGCGCCATGGCGTCCACGCCGCCGGAGAGAATTTTGCCCGAGTGCGGGATGACCACGTTGTGGGCACGAGCCAAACGAGTGATCGAGTCGAGCAGGATCACCACGTGATTCCCGTGCTCGACGAGACGACGCGCTTTCTCGATCACCATGCCCGACACCTGAATGTGGCGCTCGGGCGGCTCGTCGAACGTGGAGCTGTAAACCTCGGCGGGCACGTTGCGCCGCATGTCGGTGACTTCCTCGGGACGCTCGTCGATGAGCAGCACCATGAGCTTCACGTCGGGGTGGTTTTTCACGATGGCGTTGGCGATGCTCTGCAGCAAAACCGTCTTGCCCGCGCGCGGCGGCGCGACGATGAGCCCGCGCTGTCCGCGCCCTACGGGCGTGAACAGGTTCATGATGCGCGTGCTGATCTCCGCCGGATCGTACTCCATGTTGAAGGCGACTTCGGGGTGAAGCGGGGTGAGGTTGTCGAAGGCCACGCGCTCGCGCACTTTGTCGACCGGGTCGCCGTTGCATTTCTGGATGCGCAGCAGAGCGAAGTATTTCTCGTTCTCCTTGGGCGCGCGGACAAGGCCGGTGATGGTGTCGCCCGTATTCAGGCCGAAGCGCTTGATCTGGGTGGAGGACACGTACACGTCGTCGGGGCCGGCCACGTAAGAGTGGTCGGACGCCCGCAGGAAGCCGTAACCCTCGTCCATCACCTCCAGCACGCCTTCGGCGTAGATGCCCGCATCGGCCCCGCCGCTCTCGCGCTCCAGGATCGCGAACATCAGGGCCTGCTTGCGCAGCACGCGCGGCTCGTGGATCCCCAGGCCCAGCGCGTGGTTCACCAGTTCCTTCATGCTCATGCGCTTGAGCGTGAGCCAGCGGTTCCGGGCCTCCTGGAAACTTGTGCCCGACGCGGTTTCAGCCCCTTCGGTCAACGCCTCGCCCGTGAGGTCGGCGGGTTCGATCGGCCTGATCACAACAGCCTCGGGGGTCGCCCGGTTCGGCTCGAACGCCTGCTCGCCGTGCTCGGAGGAAACGCCGGCACTCTCGTCAGCGCCGTGATCCGCGGCCTGCTCCGCCTGTTCGGCCAGGGCCGCCGCTTTGGCCGCCTTGGAAGGACGCCCTCGTTTGGGGGCCGGGGCGGAGCTTGAGGGTTTGGAGGATTGCGCGGCCTCGGCTTCGAGGGCCGCGACGTCCTCATCGGACAGGGTCACGGCCTTTTTACGGGTGGTAGTAGTACGCGGACGTCCGGCCACGGCAGGCTCCTTGAACGAAAATGAGGCGGGGAAACCGGCTTCATGCACGCGCCACACCAAACGGAAGGGGCGGGCACCGGTCAGAAAAAATGTGAGGGGAAGGGTGGCACGGCGGGACCGGACCAAAAGCCGGTTCAAGAGTGCCGGCATAGTATAAAACCCGGACGCATGATCGGCAAGGGACTGATTGGCGCCTCTTTCGCGTGATGACCTTTCTGATTCCGGCGCGGAGCGCGTCCCCCCGCCCTTTCACGGGGATTCCGACAGCCAGCGCGCGTGCGAACGGCCATCTCCTTGCTTATCAGCGCCTTACCCGATTCGCCGCGCGAGCGCCCGCGCACGGCCCGGGAAGCGTTGGTCTCGCCGTCCCCGGAGCGTGCCCGCGGGGTTGAAATGTGCGCGGAACGAGCCTGAAGAACAGGCCCTTTTCTACTTTCACCCGCACATGACAACGCGCGGCAAAACGGTGTGGTTGGCTTTGGGAAGCAATGTCGGCGACCGTGCCGGCAACTTGCGCAAGGCCCTGGAAATCCTCCGGGAAATCACGACCGGCATGTTCCGGGTCTCCCGGATTTACGAAACCGAGCCGGTGGGCCCCGGGCCGCAAGAGAAGTACCTCAACCTGTGCGTGCGCCTCACCACGCTTCTGAACCCCCGCCAGTTGCTGGAATACTGCAAGGAAGCCGAAGTCCGGGTGGGCCGGGTGACCCGCGGACGCTGGGAACCGCGCGAAATCGATGTGGACGTGCTGGCCTACGAAGGGGTGACCCTGCGCGAGGCCGACTACACGCTGCCGCATCCCGGGCTGCCGGAGCGCCAGTTCGTGCTGGTACCGCTGGCGGAAATCGACCCCGACACCCTGTTGCCCGGGCAGCGCGACAGCGTCTCACGCCTGTTGGCCAACAACATCGAAGCCCATGGCCCCAGCGACATCAGCGAGTACAGGCTGCTGCCGGCGGGGTCGGTCACCTTGCCCGACCATCTCCGCTATGTCGCCATCGAAGGCGTGATCGGCGCGGGCAAAACCACCTTGGTGAAACTGTTGGGAGAGCGGCTGGGGGGACAAACCCTGTTCGAGGAGTTCGAGAACAACCCGTTTCTCGCCGACTTCTACAAGGATCGCCACCGCCACGCGTTCCAGACCCAAATGTTCTTTCTGCTCTCGCGCTTCCGTCAGATTCAGGATTACTTCCAGCAGCAGGATTTGTTCAGGCCGCAGGTGGTGAGCGATTACATGTTCGCGAAGGACAAGATCTTCGCCACGCAGAATCTCGATGAAAACGAAATGGGGCTGTACAACCGCCTGGCGGGCATGATGGAACGCCAGCTGCCCCGCCCCGATTACGTGGTGTACCTGCAGGCCGACACGAAAACGCTGATGAACCGGATCAAGCTGCGCGACCGCGACTACGAGCGCAACATGGACGAAGCCTACATCGAATCGCTCAACCGCGCGTACAACAACTATTTCCACTACTACGACGCTTCGCCCCTGCTGATCGTCAACACGAACCACATCGACTTCGTGCGCAAGCAGGACGATCTCAACCTGCTCATCGAACAGATCATGAAGGCCCCCGAGGGCGTCACGTACTGGTCGCCGGGAGCGGCACACTGAAAATCGGAAATCAAAAATCGAAAATCAGAAATCAGAAAGCGGGCGCGATCGATGTCCGTTACTCCACTCGGATTTTCCTTTCTGATTTTTGGTTTTTGATTCCGATTTTTGATTTCTGATTTCTGATTTTGAATACCATGCGCATCCTCCGTACCCTCACCGACCTCCGCGCCTGGAGAAATTCACTCCCCGCAACATCCTCCGTCGGCTTCGTTCCCACCATGGGCGCACTGCACGCGGGACACATGAGGCTGGTGGAGGAGTGCCGGGCCGGCAGCGACGTGGTCGTGGTTTCGATTTTCGTGAACCCCTTGCAGTTCGGGCCGAACGAAGACCTGTCGCGCTACCCGCGGCCGTTCGAACGCGACTCCGCGCTGTGCGAACGGGCGGGCGTGGATGTGATTTTCGCGCCAGAGGCCGCGTCGTTCTACGCGCCCGATCACGCCACCTTCGTGAACGTGGACGGTCTCGACCGTCACCTCTGCGGCGCGGCGCGCCCGGGTCACTTCCGCGGCGTCTGCACCGTGGTGCTCAAGCTGTTCAACGCCGTGCGGCCGCGGCGCGCCTGGTTCGGCAAGAAGGACATCCAGCAGGCGTTGATCCTGAAGCGCATGGTCTCCGACCTCGCCGTGGATGTTGAGATGGTGCTGTCCGACACCGTGCGGGAAACCGACGGGCCGAGCGCGGGCCTCGCGCTCTCGTCGCGCAACCAGTATCTGTCCGATGACGAGCGCGGGCGCGCCACGGCGCTGCACCGCGGCCTCCAACGCGCGAAAGCGGCCATCACGACCGGTGAACGCGATGTCACGGCATTGGCCGCCATGATCCGCTCTGAAATCGAGGCCTCGAACCCCACGCGCATCGACTACATCGAAATCGTCTCGCAGGCGCGTCTGGAACCCATCGCCCGCGTCGACGGACCCGCCGTCATGGCCGTCGCCGTGTTCTACGGAACGACCCGGTTGATCGACAACGAACTGGTGGAGTGAGGGCAGTACAGCAGTGCAGTAATGCGGCAATAGAACAATGCAACAATGCAGCAATAGAACAATGCCGCAAAAGAATCACAACATCAGAGCATCACAACAATAAATGAAACGCCTGATCGGGCGCAGCGTTCTATTGTTGCATTGTTCTATTGCTGCATGGCGTGTTCCCTACCTCAACCGCTGCAGCGCATTGTTCGCCAGCGCGTGTTTCGGGTCGGCTTGTACGGCGCGGGTGAAGTACGTGACGGCCTCCGGGTAACGCCCCTCGAACTCGGCGATCATGCCCAGGCGCGCCCAGGCCTCCGCGACCTGCGGATGACGACGGACGAGATCCTGCAGTTCGCGATCGGCCTCCGCGACGCGGTTGGCGCTGAGCAAAGCCTGGGTCAGCAACAGGCGCGTTTCGGGATCGCCTCCGTTCAGCGCGGCGGCCGTGCGCAAGGGCTCCACCGCCTCGTCGAAGCGCCGCTGCTCCAGCGCGAGCCGGCCCACCTGTTCGGCGAGCGCGGCGTCCTTGCCGCCGCCGAACTGCCAGGCCAACGTGAGGTGGCGCTCCGCCTCGGCGAAATCCGCCGTGCGCCCGGCGCGCATCAGCGCCTGCCCGAGCAGGCGACGAGTCTCCGCATTGGTGGTGTCGATGCGGAGCGCCTTGCGGTAGAGGGCGATGGCCCGCTCGGAGCGCCCGTGGCGCTCGTCGTCGGCGCCGGCGATCTGGTAACTGAATATCGCCTCCACCGAGGTGGTGTCGAGCGCGAGGCCGCGCCGCGCCGCGCGCGCCGCCTCTTCGGTCTTGCCGCCCCAGTTCAGGACCTTGGCGATGTTGTGGAACCCCAGGCCCTCCTCGGCGGGCGTGAGGCGCGCGCGGCGGCGGTGGAATCGGGCAGACGCGCCACCAGCCCCATCCGCCGCATCTCGGCGAGGATGCCCCGCGCCATCAGGCCGTAGTGTTCCACCGTGAGGTGAACGTGGTCGGTGAAATCGGGTTCACCCAGAAGATCATGGCCCTGCCGCGGCAGGACGACCGCGCGCAGCGTATCCTCGAAGTCGACGAACCCGCCGCCCGTGGCGCGCGCCACGCGCTGTTCGATGCCGCGCATGGGTGTGAGCGCGCGCAGCGGACAGACGTCTTCATCGACCGCGCGGCGGAAGTACGCGCGCGCGGCGGCGACATCACCCGAGGCCAAGGCCGCCCGACCCGCGAGGTACAAGGCCGAAGCGTTGCGAGGATCGAGGGCGGCGGCGGAATCGAGGCGCGCGCGCGCCCCCCGAAGGTCTCCCGCGTTCAAGGCCTTCTCACCATCAAGCCGCCATACGGCGGCGCGCGCGGAATCCACCCCGCTCAATCCCGGGGTGGCCTCGCTTTTGAAAGGGGCGCAATCGGTTTCGTTGGAGGGAGTGGTCATGTAAATGACCTGCGCGCCCACGCTTTGGGCGATGGCGCCGATGCGCGTTTGCGATTCCTCGTAGTGCGTCAGCACCTGCGCGCGCAACGCGTCGTCGCGGGTGTAGGAGCTGGGGCCGATGGTCCGGGCGAGCACATCGTCCACCTCGGCCGCCAGAGTGTCGCCGGCGGCCTTTCCCTCCCCTGCCGCGGCCCCGCGCCCGCCCAGGACGCCGCGCAACAGCGAATAGGTGCGGGTGTGGTCGAGCAAGCCGGACAGGTTGCGGACCCAGGCCGGCAACGCCTTCGCCTCGCGATAGGTGCGTTCCTCGAGGAATTCGTTGTGGCCGTTGTACACGATGAACAGATCGGGTTCGTAGGCGGCCAGCTCCGCCGCCAGGCGCGCCGCGCGATAGCTGGCGTAACTGATGCCGCCGGCGTTGATCACCTCGTAACGGCGTCCGCCCGTCGTGTCGAGGCCCGCGAGAAATTCGCGCAACCATCCGCTGAAGGAGGTGGAGTCGCGCCAAGGATGCCCGTAGGTCGTGGAACCGCCGAGCGCGAAAACGCGCACGGTGCCGGGCGCTTTGCGGACGGGGAACGATTGATGATTGAAGTGGGTCAGCTTGACCGGATTGGTCTCATAACGCTCGACGCCGTCTTGCCCCGTGACCTTCACGAACAAAGGCTGCCCCGCGGCGAAACCGAAATACGGATCCTCGGTGCGCGCGAGCGGCTTGACGCCGAACGCCGCCAACAAGCCTTCCGACAAGGCGAAGAAAAGCGCGAGGCTCGCCACGGCCACCCCGAGGTTCAGGGCGAGCGCCGCGAGGCGACGGCGGGGACGGGTGGGCTGCGGAGCGTTTGTTTCGGAAGGCATGAGGCGGAAAAGTAGTTGCGGCCCCTGCGGCACGGCTTTTCAGGACGATTCCGTCGGATTCCCGCGTATCGACCGGAAACGCGTTCCAACGGAAAGACGGTGCCGGGGGGAGGGATAATGATGAGGCGGGGGGCAGAAGGATGGCGACACTACTGCCCGGGTGAGTACGCATTTGCGAACAAAAAGGCATGCTACGGCCATAAAAATGGTAGTTACGGTAAAAAACCAGCCCACAAAATACCGTTTCGACCGTAAATTGGGCCTGAACCGGGGTGGCTCCGCATCCGCGAAGCCGCCCCCGCACAAGGAGAGGACTCATGTTGAATTCGATCAAATCGCTGCCCCTCGCGGCACTCGCTTGCGTATCCCTCGGGGCGACCGCTTCCCTGGCCCAGGAAAACTATTCCACGGCGTGGTCGGGCCACAAAAACGTCATCATCAACACCAGCACGACCCAAGGCGGCGCCGGCGTGACGGGCAACGTCATCGGGTTCCCCGTGCTCGTGCGCCTTGGTGCCGCCGATTCCGCGATTTTCACCCAGTCCCTGGCGACCGGCGCTGACCTGCGCTTCACCAAGGCCAACAACACCACGCGCCTCCCCCACCAGATCGAAAGCTGGAACGCCGCCGGGCGGTCCGCCGCGGTGTGGGTGCTGGTCGACACGGTGTACGGCAACCAGAACGCGCAGTACATCCGCATGCACTGGGGCAACGCCTCGGCGGCCGACAGCTCGCGCGGCACACAGGTCTTCCGCACTGCGGCGGGCTTCCAGGCCGTGTGGCACATGAGCGGCGCCACCGATGCCGCCAACGAAAACGACGCCACGGCCAACGGCTTCACGGCGACCGCCGTCAACAACCCGATGCCGGCGGCTGGCGCCGTCGCCGGCGCCCGTCAGTTCAGCGGCAGCCAGTACTTCAACACCACCGGCACCGAGAGCGGTCCTTTGAGCTTCCCGGCAGGCGGCAACTACACGATCTCGGCGTGGATCAACCCCGTCGAGCTCGCCGCCCACGGGGTGATCGTGTCGAAGCACGACCGCCAGTACGCCATGAAGCTCGACCAGAACAACAACCTCGAGTTCTTCGAGTTCAACGGCGGTTGGAACGCCGTGAACGCCTTCGCCGATCAGGGCATCTGGCGTCACGCGGTCGGCATTCAGCGCGGCACCGAAGCGTAACTTTACCTCGACGGCGCGCGCGCCGATTTCGGCATCATCAACACCGCCAGCGGCAGCGCGCGTGAAGAGAACATCCAGGTGGTGATCGGCGCCGAGCCCACCAGCGCCACGGCCTTCCGCCGTTACTTCATCGGCCTGATCGACGAGCTGCGCATGTCCGACGTCGCCCGCAGCGCCGACTGGGTGCGGCTGGAGTTCGAAAACCAGAAAAGCGGCGCCACCATGGTGAAGCTGCTCGACACCGTGCCCACCTCGCTGGCGCGGGTGATGCGTTCGGGTGAAACCGGCCTGGGCGTGAAGGCCTACGCCGGCGGCCTCGCCTTCAACATCACCGATCGCACGGCCAGCAAGGCCCGCGTCACGCTCGTCGACATGTGGGGCCGCACGGTGTGGTCGCAGGTCGCCGACGTGCGGGGTGGCCGCACGGTCGTGTGGAACGGCCGCGCCTTGGGCGGCCAGCCTGCGGCGCAGGGCGTTTACGCTGTGCGCGTTAACCTGCTTGACGAAAAAGGCTCCTCGCTCCGCGTGGTGGAGCGCAAGGTCCCGCTGACGCGCTGAACCTCGGGGAACGACCGGATCCCCGTGAGGCGCGCGCCTCGCGGGGACGACAAAAGGCTTCCTTCGGGAAGCCTTTTGCGTTGGGAGGCGTGTGAGGCCCTCGGAACCGGGACGGTTTATCCTCAACACTTGGCGCGAAAACCGCGATAGATTGCAAACGCGTCATTCAACGTCATGACGCCGATCCAGGAGCCCCCCATGAATACCATCACACCCGGTTTCGCGAACCCCAATCGTTCGGCGCGTTCCGCCTTGAGACCTTTCTTCCACGGCCTCGCGGGGCTCGCCTTGGGACTGGCGAGCGCGGGCGCGCAGGAGAACTACTCCAGCTGGGCGAGCGCCAAACCGGTGGTCGTCAACACCAAGGCCTCGGGCGCGGGCATCACCTCCACGATCGCGAACGTCCCCGTTTTGGTGCGGCTCGATTCGGCCAACGCCGCCGACGTGTTCGCGGGCGCCAAGGCCGGCGGCGCCGATCTGCGCTTCCGACGCGTCCCGGGCCCGCACCTCGCGTACGAAATCGAACGATGGGACGCGAGCGCCAAACGCGCGGAGATCTGGGTGCAGCTCGACTCCGTGAAGGGCAACGACAGCGCGACCACGTTCTACATGTACTGGGGCAAGCCCGACGCCGCCGCAGGCAGCGACGGGAACACGGTGTTCAACCCGTCGTTCGGCTTCGCGGGCGTCTGGCACCTCGGGAACGCGGCGGGCCTTGGCGCCCGCCCCAACGCCATCACCGGCCGCCACGCGGCCACGCCGCGCAACTATACCGGCGAGTACGTCGCGCCCGCCGGCGTCATCGGCAAGGCCGACAGCCTCGGAAGCGGCCGCAACGATGAGGCCACCCGGTTTCTGCTCATCGACAGCACCGAGCAATCGCTCGCCTCCTCGCATTACACCTTCCCCGACGGCCGCTTCTCCTACAGCGCATGGATCAACGCGGCCACCATCGACCGCTTCGCACGCTTCATCAGCCTGACCAGCGCCTTCAACACCACGGGCACGGGCAACGACCGCGTGTTCTTCGCGGTCAATTCCGCCAACCCCAAACAACTCATCGGCCGCCAAAGCGAGGGCGCGGGGGCAAGCCAGCCCACGAACTCATCCGGGGAGGCCGGACAATTGACGACGGGCGCCTGGACGCACGTGGCCATGACAATCGCACGAGGCGATATGGACACCACCCGCCTCTATAAAAATGGCGCCTTGATCGCCGAAACCCTGCACGATCTCGTCCACTTCCCCGCCGTGGCGCGCGGTTACGTGTTCATCGGCAAGGACTTCATCAACATCGCCGCCGACTCCGGCTTCAACGGCAAGATCGACGAGGCGCGCCTCTCGCACGTGGCGCGCAGCGCCGACTGGATCAGGTTCGAGTACGAGTCGCAAAAACCCGGTTCCGCCGTGGTGTCGCTCGGGCCCACGGGCGTTCCCATCGCCCTGCGATCTGCGCGCGCGGTTGCGCCCCAGGGTTTCGCCGTAAGCCCCTTCGGCGATGGTTTGAGCTTCCGCGTCACCGCCGACGCGCCGCGCGCCACGCTGTCGCTCATCGCGCTTGACGGCCGCACCGTATGGACCCGCTCATTCCATGACGCGGCCTACAAGTCCTTCGCGTGGGACGGCCGGGCCACGGACGGAGCCCTCGTGACCTCGGGCCGTTACGTGGCGCGCCTGCGCCTTCAGGACGCCGCAGGAGGGACCCTGGGGGTCTCGGACCGGAGCGTGGCCTTGGGTTTCTAAAAAAAGACGCGTCCACCGACACGCAAGGAAAGACGCGAAAAAAGCGCCCCGCGATGCGGAGCGCTTTTTTCTTTGGCGGCGGCGATGGTCGGGAATGCCAGATTCGAACTGACGACTTTCTGCTCCCAAAGCAGACGCTCTACCGGACTGAGCTAATTCCCGCAACGCCGCCCGGTGCCTCTCCGCGGTGAACGCGGCATCGGCTCGGGACGCCAATGGTAGCTAAAGAGGCATCCGCACCGCAGTCCACACCTAAAATGCGACCGCGGTGCGGGGTCTTCCTCAAAGACGTTTCCGCACCGCGGCCGCGTGATGGAAGAACCCTTCCGCATCCGCCAGAGCCGCGATCAGGGCGCCTTCGCGGCGCATGGCCTTGGCGGTGTACTCGATCAGGCTGGTGCGCTTGTAGAAGTCGTACACTCCCAGCGGCGAAAAGAAGCGCGCGGAACCGTTGGTGGGCAGCACATGGTTGGGCCCCGCGAAGTAATCGCCCACCGGTTCGGAGGAATAAGGCCCCAGAAAAATCGCACCCGCGTTCCTGATGCCCGGCAACAGCGCGCGCGGATTTTTGGTGATGATCTCCAGATGCTCGGGCGCGAGCAGGTTGGCGAGGTCGGCGCCGAGCTTCCAGTCGGGCACCACGAAAATGCGGCCGAAGCGGGTGAGCGCCGTCTCCACCGTTTCGCGCCGCAGCGAATCGGCGGCTTGGGCGCGCGCGCACTCGGCGACCCACTTCGCCGCCTGCGCCGACGTCGTGACACCGATGACGGCCTCGTACCCCGAGCCGTGCTCGGCTTGCGACAACAGGTCGGCCGCGACCCAGTCGGGGTCGGCCGTCTCGTCGAACATCACCAGAATCTCCGACGGCCCGGCGATCATGTCGATGTCCACCGCGCCGAACACATCCTTTTTGGCCAGAGCGGCGTAGACGTTGCCCGGGCCGGTGATCTTGTCCACGCGCGCCACCTTTTCGGTGCCGTAGGCCAGCATGGCCACGGCCTGCGCGCCGCCGGTCTTGTAGATCTCGGTGATGCCGAGCTCCTGGGCCGCGAACGCCACCGACGGGTCGAACCCGCCCGCGCACGGCGACACCATGGCGATTTCCCGAACGCCCGCCACCTGCGCGGGCACGGCGTTCATGATCAGCGTCGAAGGGTACACGCCCTTGCCGCCCGGAACGTAAATACCCACGCGATCCAGGGGGCGGATGATCTGCCCCAGCGTCTCGCCGTGCGCGCCTTTGAAGCTCCAGGAAGCTTCGCGCTGCTTCAGGTGAAACTTGCGCACGTTGGCGATGGCCTTTTTGACGGCGGCGCGCACATCCTTGGGGCATTTGGCCGCGGTCTTGGCCAACTCCGCGGGCGACACGCGCAGGTTTCCCTTAAGTCCGTCGAAGCGGCGCGCGTAGTCGAGCACGGCCTTGTGCCCCTCTCGGCGCACGCGCGAGATGATCGTCGTCACGGTTTTTTGCACGTCCGGGGACGGGCTGGGATCGCGCCCCTGCAGTCGCGAGACTTCGGCATTCTTCAGCGATTTCAATGTCACGATTTTCATGATTGTTCCGGTCGGTCCGCCGCCCCGTACAGGTTGCGAAGCATGGCGATGTGGTGGGTTTCGTGCCCGATGAGGGCCCGTAAAAGTTGATCGGGGGTCACGCGCGTGAGGTTGGCCACGCCCTCGCGCGCGCGCTCCCCGGCGCCGAGCAGACTCGTCCAGAATGCGGTGGAGGCCGCCTCCACCGCGTAAGCCGCCGCCAGAGCGGCCAGCGATACGCCCGGAGCGGGCCAGTTTTCGGCATAAGCGTTTTCGTCGTAGCCGGGCAGCGGCTGCGCTTCCCCGCGGGCGATGAACACCGCGCGCGCCACGAAAATCCGATGGGAGACCAGCATGTGACCCACCACCTGGCGAATCGTCCATTTGCCCGGCGCGTAGGCGAAATCGGCGCGCGAACCGTGCACCGCCGCGAGCTGCGCCAAAAAGCCCGTCACCGTCTCCAGATGCGCCTTAAGCCGCGCGTCCAGCCCATCGGCGGGAACCGCATCGAGATAAAACCTCCACGGCGGGAGCGATTCGGAAGACGAAACGGACGTGGCGGGCGACATGACGGTCAAAATAGGTTTTTCGGGGGTGTGCGGGATTCCCGGAAATGTCCGCAGCCGAGCGGATCATTTGAGCATGGTTCCGTTCCGCCGTACTCGTTCTTCGACTCGATTTTTGGTCCATACAAGCCTTTCGAGTTCGAGTAGGAGTTCGAGTAGGAGTAAGAGTACGAGTTGGATTGAAAATGAAACACCTTGACGGGATCAGGTCAGCACGTCGCAGGCAGGAGGTAAATTTCCGCCTATGTCCAACACTCCCGATTCCGGAAAATGCGAGCACTTTCAACCGGCGGACCTTGTGGCCCTCGCCTCGGAAACCTTGCGGGCGCGCGGCGTGGCCGAACCCGATTGGGAGGGACGCCGTTTCGAATGGGGCGGCCTCATCGACTCACCGCCGTTCAACGGACTTGTGCTGGGTTGCAAAAGGAAGGACGGCAACTGGGTGGTCACCAAGATCGACCGCCGCAAGGACGGCGTGCCGCAGGAACTTTTGGGACTACGAGAACTCTGAACCCGGCGCTCTGAACTCAAAAGTCCCAAGAGACGTTCGGGCTTCCTCTACAAACTTCCGAGTCCTGAATTCCGAGTTCCGAGCTTCAACGCGGCCAGCTCTTGAACTCTCCCACAAAGATCGGTTCTCTCTCCAGCGTGATGCCGCTGTGAGCCCGCACACGCAAAATCACCTCGCTGGTGAGATCCCAGATTTCCTGCGCCGTCGTGCCCCCCAGGTTCACCGTGAAGTTGGCGTGCTTGTCGGAAATTCCCGCGCGTCCCATCGTGAACCCCTTGAGCCCCGCCGCCTCAATCAGCGCGCCCGCGTAGTGTCCCGGTGGCCGCTTGAACATGCTGCCCGCATTGGGCAGGTGCAGAGGCTGCCGGTCTTCGCGTCGTTTCACGATCGCCTCGGATTGCGCGGTCAAAGCGGCTGCCTCGCCGGGCGCCAACGTCATCACGGTCTCCAGAATCCACTCATCCAGTGACACGAAGTTCGAACGACGGTACCCGAAGCCGCAGGCCGCGTTGTCGCGCTGCACGAGGCGGCCCTCGGCATCGAGCGAGGTCACCGTGGTGATCACGTCCTTCACTTCCTGATCGAACGCACCCGCGTTGATCCACGTACCGCCGCCCACCGTACCCGGAATGCCCGCCAGGTTTTCCATCCCGGCAAATCCGCGAACGACGGACTGCCGCACCACGTCCCACAGAAGCGCCCCGCACTGCGCGGCCACCCGTGGGCCTTCCCACTTCACCCCGGCATACGACCCCGTGTACACCACCAAACCCGGAAAACCCGCATCCGAAATGACGAGGTTGCTCCCGTTGCCCAGCATGAACACCGGCACGGCCTTTTCCTGGGCAAAGCGGCGCGCATTCCGGAATTCGTCGACGGTGGAAGGAGCGCAAAACCATCGGGCGGGGCCGCCCACGCGGAACGAGACGTAGGGGGCGAGCGGGATGTTTTCGCGGAACTCGAGGTTTGAGGCTGACATTGCAGGGAAAAATGCGAAATGCGGCCTGCGAAATGCGAAAGAAAGAACATGTGGTAGTTTATGGGAATGCCGCAGGGTCAAGGTTCACCACGGGCGAAGGCACGCCGCGTTCCGGACGAAACCTCCGGAGGCCAGACGGAGCTGTTCGCGGCTTTGCCCGATGCGGTTTCGGGTGGGACCGGGGGCGCGGTCGCGGAACAGGTCGACGGGAGCGGCCCGAGGGCCGTTGCGATCCCGGAGCAGCCTGGGCCCGCCAGGTCCCACGCGGCGGGAGCGCGAGACAGACAGCCCGCGTCGCTGAGCTCAACGGCGCGCATCGCCCTGCACGAGGCCCTGCTCGAAGCCTCGTCGCCGTTGCGCGCGGGGAGCAAGGCGGCGGCGTGGCTCAAGTCGCGGCGCATTTTCAAGAAGACCTGGGAGGGTCAGGGATTACGGGTCGTCGACAACTACCGACGGGTATCCGAGGATTTGCTCTCATCGTTTCCTCTCGCCGAACTGCAGGCCGGGGGGCTTTTCAACAAGGACGGGCACCTCAGGTTCTACCGCCATTCGCTATTGGTCCCGTGGTTTGATGCGGGACATCCGACGTATCTGCAGGCCTTCGCCCCCGAGGACGACGCCGTGCCGCCGGAGCTGTCGGTGACCGGTGCCGTGCCCCACCCTTACAACGCGCGTCTGCTCGACGGCGCGCCCGGCCGGCTTTACCTATGCTCCGGCGCGCTCGATGCCATGGAGCTGCTGGAAGCGGGGTTTCCCGCCGTGGGCGTCCCCGGTGCGGTGAAGACACCGTGGTTGTCACGGTTCAGGAACAAATCGGTTTACATCGCGTTCGACGGCGACGCGGAGGGCGAGGCTGCGGCCGTCGCGGTGATCGCCACGTTGGGTGCGGCAAAGAGTCTGGGTGTGGAAACCCACCGGTTGGCCGTTCCTGCAGGCAAACGGGTGTGCGAATGGGTGGCGGGACGGTGAGAGCATGGGGACTGGGTACTGGGTACTGGGTACTGGGTACCGGGTACTGGGTACCGGGTACTGGGTACCGGGTACTGGGTACCGGGTACTGGGTACGGGTTCTTTTAGTGATAGGAGACTTGCCCCCTCGTACCCCATTGTTTCTGATTTTTGATTTCTGATTTTTGATTTCAGATTTCAGCTTTCCATTTGCCCGCGACGACTTCCGCGAAGGCGCACCCTTCCGCCGCGGGCCCCCTACCGCACGAAGAATTCCTCCAGCCGATCGGGAGAAAAATCGCCGGACGGGACGCGTCGATACCCGGGGTGTGCGGCCACTTCCGCGCTGCAAGGACCGTAAGTGAAAAGACGCGCGCGCGGCGCGCAGAGGCGCAAGCGGTCCAGGACATCCGCGAGGAGCGCCCCGCGAAACGGTGTGTAAAGGAAATAGATGTCCTCCGCCCTGTCGCCACGATCGACGCGGCCCCATCCGGGCGCGTCGGGTCCTAGGTCGAAAAGGCGCGCGTCGCCCGTCGTGAACGTCACTCGTTCCACCCCAAGGTCGGCCGCGCGGGCGCGCGCGTAGTCGACGAAGCCGGCCTCGAAATCCAGGCCATGCGCCGCGCATCCGGTCAGCAGAGTCGCCATCAGCGCAACCCGCCCCAGGCCGGATCCGATGTCGTAAAAACGAGAGCATGCGACACGGCTCTCCGGAAGCCGCAGCGACAGTTGCGCCGCCAACTCAAGGATCACACGGGCGGGCGTTTGCTGGAGCCCGACCATGTCGGGCGTGAGAGGCGAGGAGGGTGCGGGCGGTTCGCCATCAAGCAACACGCCGTCCAGGAGCAGATCGAGGGCGTCGTATCCCGCGGCATCGGCCCGCAACCGCACCGTGGGAGGCGCCAACGCGTCGAGGACGGCGAGCAGGTCGGCGCCGCGCAACCCCGCGCGCAGACGCGCGCGCAGCGAGGCGAACAGCGCGGCATCGGCCGCCTCCAGCGTGGCGCGCAGGGCCTCCGCCTCCGCGCGCAGGGCCTCCGGCAGGCGCTCCGGGGAAGCGAGGATGAAGTCGAGGTCACCGAGCGCGTCGGCGCGCGCGGGGAAGTTGTCAGACGTGGTCAGGGCGGGGGCGCGCAGCGAGGCGAACAGCGTCTCGTGACCGCCCGCTCTCAAACCCGCGCCTCCGCGGCCGAAGCCTCCGGTGGCGCGGCGGGCTTCATGAACCGCGCGATGATCGCCGACGCGCACGAGTCGCTGTAAACGTTGACTTGCGTGCGCACCATGTCGAGAATGCGGTCGACCGCGAGGATCAACCCCAACCCTTCGGGGGGCAAACCGATCGCCGCCAGAATCATGGAAATCGCCACCAAACTGGCGGAGGGAATGCCCGCAACCCCGGTGGAGGATACCAACGCCACCACCACCACGGTGAACTGCACGCCGAGGGTCAGCTCCAATCCGTAACATTGCGCGATGAACAGCGCCGCCACGCATTCGTACAACGCCGTGCCGTCCATGTTGATGGTGGCTCCCAAGGGCGTCACGAATCCGCTCACCTCACGGGGCACGCGGGCCCGGGTTTCCAGACATTCCAGGGTTTTGGGAAGGGTGGCGTTGGATGAACTGGTGGTGAAACCCATCAGCAGGGCGGGGCTCATGGCCTTGAGGTGACGTCCGGGGTGCACGCGGCCCGCCGCGTACAGGAGAACCGAAAGCGTGACCAGTTGATGAAAGGCCAAGGCCGCCAGCACGGTGAGGAAAAAGGCCAGAAGCGGGCCGAAGGCCGAGACGCCCGCCGAGGCCAGCGAGCGCGCCACCAGGCCGAACACGCCCAAGGGCGCGAACAGCATGACCGCCTTGGTCATTGCCATCATCACCTCGTTCACGCCCTGCCAAAAGGCGATCTGCGGGTCCCGAAGATGACCGGGCAGACGCGGGATGAACGCCCCGTACAGAACCGCGAAGAAGATCAGCGCCAACATGTCGGCCTGTGCCGCCGCGCCCACCACGCTTTCAGGAATCATGCGGAGAAAGAACGACCACATGTCCTGGCCTGTTCGGCCTGAAATGCCCTGCAGGGCTTCTCCTGCGGTCGCGGCAAGCCCCACCAGTTCGCGGGCGGGTCGGCCGTCCACGATGCCCGGTCGTATCAGGTTCACGAAGAACAGCCCCGCCAACACGGCCAGCAGGCTGGAGCCGATGAAGAACGCCATGGCGCGTGCGCCGAGCCCGCCGATCCCCCCCCGCGCGCCGGCCACCGCGCTGATGACGGCCGAGACGATGAGGGGCACCACCAGCATTTTCAAAGCCCGCAGGAACAACGACCCCAAAAAATCGTACACCGCGTAAGGCTTGAAACCGGCCCACACCAGATCGGGCGTGGTCAAAAGGCCGGCCGGGAGAGCGAGCACGAGAGCGCCGAACACGAACCAATGCGGGCGGCTTTTGGCCCACGCGAAGAATCCCGTTCTCATGAGTTCACTCCCCGCATTTCGGTCCCTGTCGATGCCCTCTGAACGGAAGTATAGATGCGCGGCCTGCGCACCCGCGCGAAGCACACCGGGTTTCAGAACCACCACAAACAAAAAACCCCGGTTTCCCGGGGTTCTTTGTGAGTCAGATTGCCGCCAAGATTACGGCAGGCACTCGGGGTCAAGCGGGGTCAGCAGACAGTTGACGGGGAGCACGATCACCGGACCGCCGGGGATGATCTCGCCGCCACCCGAACCACCGCCGGTGGAGCCACCGGTCGAACCGCCTTCGGAGCCGCCTTCTTCGTCATCGCCGCCGGTGGAGCCACCGCCGGTCGAGGTGCCCGGACCCGGAGTGGGGGTCGGATCAACCACGATGGGGGGAACCACGACCACGGTGTCGATCACGACCGGGGGAACGACCACCGGAGGAACCACAACGGGGGGAACCACAACGGGGGGAACCACGACCACGGTGTCGGTCGGAGGAGTGACGGGGATGACGCAGTCGGAAGCCTTCTTGGCGCCGGCGGGGGCCAGGAAGGCGCCCTTCTTGACATGCGCTTCGGCGGCCGAGGCCTTCACCGTGATCAGCTCGAACTTGCCTGCTTTGCCCGTGGGCTTGCAGAGCGTGAGCTTGGAGTTCGCCGTGGTGCCCGGAGGCGCGAGGCACAGGTACTCGCTACAGCCCGTGAGGAGCATCGCGGCGGCGGCGAAGGAGATGGCCAGAGGGGTCTTTTTCATTTTACTCTCCGTATTGAAAAACAGAAGCTTTGCGCTTTTCAAACTCAACAGGCAAAACTTAGAGCCGTTGATTCTCGCTGGAAACCACTTTTGATGCGCAAAATGACACACATCACACGTGAACTTTATTTCACACTACACACGTCATTTTGACAGACTCGTAAGTGCTTGATATGCCGTCAAAAACCAATAAATCGCCATTTTCAAGCACCTGCCGGTGCGCCCACCGATCGAAATTCAGGGGACAAAAAAAAAATTGAAAACACAAAAAAAAGGCTTGACGCGAACGTCAAGCCTTTTCGTTTGCAACCCGCAAGGGCCTCGCGATTGCCTTATTCGGCGCGACCGCCGGCCTTGGAGCTGTATTTCTTGATGAGCTCTTCACCCACGTTCTTCGGCACCGGGGAGTACTTCTCGAACTCCATGGTGAATTCCGCCTTGCCCTGCGTGAGCGAGCGGAGATCCGTGGCGTAGCCGAACATTTCGGACAGCGGCACCTCGGCCTGAATGATGGTGAAGTTCTGCTCTTCGGTGCTGCCCACGATCATGCCGCGCTTCTGGTTGATCTGACCCATCACCGAACCCTGGAACTCGGTGGGCGTCGAGACTTCGAGCTTCATGATCGGCTCGAGGATCTGCGGCTTGGCCTTGGGGTAAGCCTCACGGAAACCGCCGCGCGACGCGAGCTGGAAGGCGATGTCGCTGGAGTCGACCGCGTGCGCGGCGCCGTCGTCGATCACGCAGCGCATGCGGACGATGGGGAAGCCGATGAGCGAACCGCTCGGCAAGCAGCCCTGGAACCCCTTGTCGCAGGACGGAATGAATTCGCGCGGAATCACGCCGCCGACGATGTTGTCGACGAACTGGTAATCCTGATCGCCTTCTTCGCCGTCGAGGATGGGCTCGATGTAGCCGGCCACGCGGGCGTACTGACCCGAACCACCCGTCTGCTTCTTGTGGGTGTAGTTGAACGCGGCCTTCTGGGTGATGGTCTCGCGGTACGCCACCTGCGGGCGGCCGGTGGTGAGGTCGACACCGTACTCGCGGCGCATGCGCTCGATGTACACGTCGAGGTGAAGCTCGCCCATGCCCGAGATGATGGTCTGGCCGGACTCTTCGTCGAGCTTGACGCGGAAGGTCGGATCTTCCTTGGTGAAGCGGTTGAGGGCCTTCGAGAGATTCGCGAGGTGATCGCGGTTCTTGGCCTCGATCACCAGGTCGATCACGGCGCTCGGCACGTGCATCGAGGTCATGTTCACCTCGAGCGAACCGTCGGTGAACGTGGTGCCCGTGGCGCAGTCGATGCCGAACAGCGCGACGATGTCGCCCGCCTCGGCGGAGGTGATGTCATGCATGTCGCTGGCGTGCATGCGCACCAGACGGCCCACGTTGTGCTTTTTCTTGGTGGTCTGGTTGAAGATGGGCTTGCCCTTCTCCACCTTGCCCTGGTACACGCGCAGGTAGGTCAGCTGACCGAAGCGGCCTTCCTCGAGCTTGAACGCGTATCCCACGAAGGGCTTGGTCGCGTCGGAGATCATCTCGATCTTCTCTTCGTTGTTGGAGATGTCGAGGGCGTAGTTGTGCACGTCGTACGGCGAGGGCAGGAAGTCCGCCACGCCGTCGAGCAGCAGCTGCACGCCCTTGTTCTTGAAGGCCGAGCCCATGAACACCGGGGTCAGCACCATGTCGATGGTGGCCTTGCGGATCACATCGCGCAGCAGCTTTTCGGGAATCTCCTTCTCTTCCAGAATGAGCTCCATGAGCTCGTCGGAGAAGTTGGACAAGTTGTCGAGCATCATGGCGCGACGCTCGTCCACCACCGACTGCAGATCGGCGGGGATCGGAATCTCGTTGATGATTTCACCGTTGGCGCCCGTGAAGGTATACGCCTTCATCTTGATCAGGTCGACCAGACCCTCGAGCTTGTCCTCGGCGCCGATCGGCACTTGCATCATCACGGCGTTGTGGCTGAGCTTGTCGCGCAGCTGCTCGGTGACGCGGAACGGGTTCGCGCCCGAGCGGTCGAGCTTGTTGATGAACGCCACGCGCGGCACGGAGTAGCGGCGCATTTGGCGATCGACGGTGATCGACTGGGATTGCACGCCCGAAACGCCGCAAAGCACGAGTACGGCGCCGTCAAGCACGCGGAGCGAGCGCTCCACTTCGATGGTGAAGTCCACGTGGCCCGGGGTATCGATGATGTTGATGTCGATGCCTTTACCGTCGTCTTCGAGGTAGTAGGGCGACTTTTTCCAGGCCACGCGGGTGGCGGCGGACTGAATGGTGATGCCGCGTTCGCGCTCCAGATCCATGGAGTCCATGGTGGCGCCGACGCCGTCCTTGCCCTTCACTTCGTGAATCTGGTGAATCATGCCCGTGTAGAACAGGATGCGCTCGGTCAAGGTGGTCTTGCCGGAGTCGATGTGGGCGCTGATGCCGATGTTGCGCAGTTTGTCCAACGGTCTCATGGAAAAATCCCGGAAAAAAGTGAAATTCGGCCAACTTTTGGCCCATCATCCTCAAAAGGGCACAAAAAAGGAGCCGCAAACGTAGTTAACCCGGGGGGGCGTGACAAGGACAGGGGGGCGGGTGGGGGTACTGGGTACTGGGTACTGGGTACTGGGAACTGGGTACTGGGTACTGGGAACTGGGTACTGGGTACTGGGTACTGGGTCCGCGATAGCCAAACCCCGCAGAGCAGACTCCGAACAGGCTTTCGCGGTCAGCCGTCCGCTGTCAGCTCCTCCCCCTTCATCTTTTCCCGAAGCACCGCCATCAGCCTGTCCCCTACTTCGAACCGACGCTCCATCATGTCCAGGATGCGGCGGATGTCGCCCAGTTCAGCCTCGGCGAGTCCGCCGAGGGAATCCAGAATGCCCGGCAGGTGGGGGCGGGCGTCGGGGTCGCGCTCGTAGGTCTTGCGGATGCGGCGGATGCGCTCGCGATAGGCGCGGATGCGCAAATCGGTCTCCACCCGCATTCGGAGGAAGCGAGCCTGGGTCTCCATTTCGGCGCAAAAGTGCCGGAGGACGATCTCTTCCTCAAGAACGCCGCGGGAGCGGTCGTCGCGGAAGCGGCCGACCCGCCCGCGCAACAGGCCGCGGACCGCGTCCGCGGCGTATTCCCTGACCGTCTCAAGTTCGGCGAGCAGTGCCCCGAGGGCGTGATAAAACTCCCGACCCGGAGTGCCGCCCTCGGGAAACAGCGCACGCGCGTCCGCGAAGCGCAGGCGCGCGCGCTCGTAGGCGGACGCCCGCACGCGGGCGAAGAACAGGCGGTTGCGGAGGAAGGGGTTCATGAGGAAATCAAAAATCAGAAATCAAAACTGAAAGCCAGGTCGACCGGAATGAGATGGCCCAGGATTTTGGCAATGCCGTCTGGGGCGTTTGCGTTCATTTCTGACTTCGTGTTCATTTCCACTCGTGTTGTGTTCATTTCTGATTTCAGATTTCTGAATCAGATTTCAGATTTTTTTCAGCTTCCCGACTGCCTTCTGCTGACCGACTGCACGCCGGGGACCTTGCGCATGCCCTCGATGGCCTCCTCGAGCTGTTCGAGGTCGCGGACCTGCACGCGGAAGCGGTTGCGCACCTGGTCGCGCAGGGTGACGATGCTGGCGCGTTCAACGTTGACGCCCGCCTGCGAGAATACGTCGGTGAGGTCGCGCAGCAGGCCGGCGCGGTCGCGCGCGGTGACCTCGAGGTGGGCGTCGAAGGTTTGCCCTGCCTCCGAACTCCACTGCACCGGCACGATGCGTTCCTTGTCGCGCGTGAGCAAAAGGCCCTCGGGGCAATTGGCCCGGTGAACCGACACCCCCCGCCCCCGCGTCACATAGCCCAGAATGCGGTCACCCGGAACCGGATGGCAGCAGGTGGCGAAGCGGATGAGCATGTTGCCCATGCCCGACACCAGCACCGAGTCGGCCGTTTTGGCCGGGCGGCGGATACCCACGCGCGAAAGCAACGACGGCTTCTCGCGGATCGGGCTGAGGTCCTGCACGATGGCCGACACCGACCCGAGCGAAAACTCGCCGTGCCCCAGCTTCTCCCACAGCGCTTCCCAGGATTGCACGCCGAATTTGGCGGTGAAGGGCGTCAGGTCGGCCTGTTTGTCGGCGGGCACGCGGGCCTGGCGGAACTCGCGTTCAAGCATCTCCTTGCCGAGCTGGATGCTGTGCGCCGATTCCTCGTTGCGCAGCCAGCGGCGGATGTGGTGCTTGGCCTTGGTGGTCACCACGATGGACAGCCAGTCCTGCGAAGGGTGCTGGCTGTCCGACTTGAGGATCTCCACGCGCTCGCCGGTCTGCAACACGCGATGCAGCGGCACCATCACCCCGTCGATGCGCGCCCCCACACACTTGAGGCCCAGGCCCGAGTGCAACGCGAAGGCGAAGTCGAGGGCCGTGGCGCCCTGCGGAAGCTGCACAAGGTCACCCTTGGGCGTGTGCGCGAAAATCTCGCCGGGCGCGAGGTCGCGCCGGAAGAACTCCATGAACTCGTCGGAATCGGTGAGCTCCTGCTGCCACTCCATGAGCTGCGACAGCCAGGTGTTCTCCTTGCCGATCTCGCGCGGGCTGGAGCCTTCCTTGTAGCCCCAGTGCGCCGCGATGCCGTGTTCCGCCACCCGATCCATCTCCTCGGTGCGGATTTGAATTTCAATGGCCTTTCCCTGCGGGCCGATCACGGTGGTGTGCAGGCTCTGGTACATGTTCGACTTGGGCGTGGCGATGTAGTCCTTGAAACGCGACTGCAGGGGCGGCCACTGGGCGTGCATCACCCCGAGGACGGCATAGCAATCCCCCAGCGTCTTCACGATGATGCGGAGCGCATGCAGGTCGTAGATGTCCTCGAACTGGCAGTTGCGGCTCTGCATCTTCGACCAGATGCTGTAGAGGTGCTTGGGCCGTCCGAACACCTGCGCGTTGATGCCCGCCTTGGCCAGCGCGTCCTTCGCGGGGCCCAAAATGGCGCGCACGTACCCCTCGCGCTCCTGGCGCTTCTCCACCACCTTGGCCACCAGGTTCTTGTAGGCATCGGGGTTCAGATGCTTGAACGCGAGATCCTCAAGTTCCCACTTGATCTGACCCAAACCGAAGCGGTGCGCCAGCGGGGCGTACACCTCCATGGTTTCGGCGGCGATGGCGCGGCGGCGATCCTCCTTTTTGTGGTGGCCGAGAGTCCGCATGTTGTGCAAGCGGTCTGCGAACTTGATCATGATGACCCGCAGGTCCTTCGCCATGCTCACCAGCATCTTGCGGAAGGTTTCTGCCTGCTGCTCCTTGCGCGAACGCGTGGGAAGCGCGGTGATCTTCGTCACGGCCTCGACCAGAAAGGCCACCTCTTCGCCGAACTCGGCGCGGATCTCGGTGACCCCGTGCAGGGTGTCCTCGGCCACGTCGTGCAAGAGCCCCGCCACTATGGTGACGGTATCCATGTTGAAGTCGGCGAGCAGCTTGGCCACTTCGAACGGGTGCTCGGCGTACGGCATGCCCGAGTGCCGGAACTGGTCCTTGTGCGCCAGCATGGTGAAGTCGATGGCCTTGCCGAGCAAAGCGCGGTCGGCCTGAGGATGACGTTCCTCGATGTACGCCAGCAGGTTTTCCTTGGCGCGGTCGAGGCTGCGCTCGATCTCGGGAGGCTTCATGGCCGGGGCTTCGGCGGACTCACGCGGCGTGGAGCCCGGGTCGAGAATTTCACGGGCGGGGGGAAGCCCCGGAGCGGGCGAAGGCGATGCGGAGGAAGGCGTGGGGGCAGACATGTTCAAGTCCTTGGCTGACTTCAACTTAATTCAATAATGGGAGGCGTGTGGGTGGTGGGTCTTGGGACGTGGAAAAACAGTACAGCAGTACAACCGTACAACAGTGGAACGCCCGAATTCTGAAGGCTGGAGTCTCTAACCCGCAGACATCGGTCGTCCGCCGTTTTTACTGCTGTACTGCTGTACCGTTGTACTGCCTGAACGTCCAGCCCCACCTTTCAGATTTCAGATTTTCACTCTACCCCCCGATGACCCGTCGCTGCTCCAACGCCTTGATGCGCTTCTGAATGTCTAGCGTTGCGGCGAGGTCGCGGGCCCCGGCTTTGAGGCGCTTGAGATGACGCATTTCCAGGGCGTCGCGGAAATCGCCGAGGCGGCGCAACACGCGCTCCGGCTCCTCCCCTTCGGCCGGTTCCACCGCATCGAGCGCATCGCGCAGGTCGTCGGGCAACCGGTCGCGGAGTTCCACCGGCGAGAGGCCTCGTCCTTCGGCCCACAAGGCCAGCGCGTAGTCGACCAGTTCGCGCACGCGTTCGTCCTGAAACCAGTCGAGGTTGACCTCGTCGGCCACACCCGCGCAGGCCTCTGAATAATACAGCAGAAGCTGCAGAAACTGCCATTCGGGTTTGTCCTCGCCGCGCACAAGCAACTTCGCGTCCGCCATGAACAGCCCGAGGTTGTCGTCGGCGGATACGGGGGCGCCGGGCGCGGCGGCGCGCGCGCGGGCCGGGGCGCGGCCCGCGGGTTTCAGACCCAAGGCCTGACGCAGCGCGCCGATGTGCGCGTCGCGGACATCGGCCGAGGGGTGGTGGGCGAGCAGCCCGGCCGCGTCGCGCGCGAGGGCGTCTTTGGCCTCGGCGCTGAGCGCGTCCACGGGTTTGCCCGCCGCGCGCACGAGGAACCCGGGCAAGTCGTCCGCCGCGTCGAACAAGGCTTTCAATTCCTCCAGCGAGTGCCCGCGCACGTAGCTGTCGGGGTCTTCGTTGGCGGGCAACACCGGAACGCGCACCTCCACGCCTTGCGCGAGCAGGGGCTCCAGGCTGCGCCGCACGGCCGTGCGTCCCGCCGCGTCACCGTCGAAGAACAGATGAACCTTCTTCGCAAAGCGCGTGAGCATTTGCGCGTGTTCCTTGGTGAGCGCGGTGCCGCACACGGCCACGGCGTTCTGCACCCCGGCCTGCCACAGCGACACGAGGTCCATGTACCCTTCCACGATCACCGCCTCGCCACTGGTGTCGATCGCTTGCCGCGCCACATGAAACCCGTACAGCACGCGGCCCTTGTGATACAGGGGGGATTCGGGCGTGTTCACATACTTGGGTCCGTCCTTGCCCGGCGCAATGCGACCGCCGAAGGCGATGACGCGCCCCGAGAGGTTGAAGATCGGGAAGATCAGCCGCCCGCCGAAGCGGTCGTACACCCGTCCGCCCGCCGCCACCCCCAAAATTCCCGCCTCCGCAAAAGCCTTCCCGGGGACCTTTTTGGCCTCGGCGAGTTGACGGATGCGGTCGGGATGATCGGGCGCGCAGCCGATCTGGAACTTTTTGACCGTCTCGGGTTTGAGCCCGCGTTCACCAAGGTATTTCACCCATGCGGGGTGTTTGTCGAGCGCCTCGGTGTACACCTGGAGCGCGATCTGGTTGGCCTGCAGCACCAATGCCGACTTGTCGGCGTCTTCCTTGTTGCCCGCGCCGAAGTTCTCGGGGACGGCGATGCCGGCCTTGGAGGCCACCTGGCGCAGCGCCTCGGCGAACCCCAGTTTTTCGAACTCCTGCACGAACTTGATCACATCGCCCCCCGCACCGCACGCAAAGCACTTGTAAATGCCCATGCGGGGGTTGACGTTCATGCTCGGATGGCGATCATTATGGAACGGGCACATGCCCACGTACTTGGAACCAGCGCGCCGCAGCGGCACGTACTGGCTCACGATCGCCACGATGTCGGCGCCTTCCTTGACGCGGAGCAGGACATCCTGGAACGTGGGGTTGGGGGCGGACATGGGGGTAAAGATAGCTGGCGACGATACGGGGAGCAGCTCGGAACCCAGAACGCAGAAATCAGAACGGGAAAATTCCCGGAGCCCGCGGAATCAACCAATGCGAACGTGGTGGAATGAAAGACCACGAGCGCACTCCATGGCGACAACTCATGTGTCCGCCAGACCGCTTATTCACCGATCGACGCAAGGGCCGCGCGCGCCGAGAGGTTTTTGGGATCGAGCGCGAGCGTCGTGCGGAGCAAAACGCGCGCCTCGCTCGTTTCGCCGCGGGACAGGCGGTACAAGCCATGGTTGTAGAACCCGGCCGCATAGCCCGCGAGCACCTTGTCGGCATATGGAAGCGCATCGGGAATCGGGCGCGCCGGGAGTGCGGGAACGGGATGCGCGGCAAGACCGCTGTCGCGTGATACGCGCACCAACAAGCCTTGAGGGACGAGGGCATACCCTTGCAGAAACGCCGCCGGAACAAACGATGCGTACACCGGCCGACGTCCCACATTCTCGCGCAACAAGGCCCGCACGAGGTTCGTATACGCGAGGTCATAGGCCGTCGTCGACTGCCCCGTGCGCTCGAGGGCCGCGCGCACGGGCGCGTAAGCCGCCCGCGCGCTCTCGAGGCCATGTAAAAGGCCCGGATGCACGGTCTCCAGTTCGTGATGGTACCACGGGAACGCGAGGATTCCCAAGCCGACCACGGCAACGTCGGGGCGTACGCCTTCAATCGCCTGCAGATAACGAGCACCCAGGACGAGCCCCTCAAGGTCGCCGGTCAGCACAAGCGCATCCGATTCCACATCGGAAAGCACGGTACGCGCGTAATCCTCCACCGCGTAATCCGCGGAGCGGTCCGAAGCCCGGTAATTCGCATCGAAGGGGATCAGAACGACGAGCGCGCAGGCCGCCGCGGCGCCGCCGCGCACCAAGGCGCGTCCGCGCGCGTGGATCGTTGCGACGGACATCAACATCGCGCGCAGGCCGAACGCCACCCACAAAGCGACCACGACATGCGCCTGCAGCCTGAAGTTCGGGTCGTCGAAATCGTAGTTGACCGCATACGCGACGCAGGTCGCAAACAAGAGGATGGAAAACGGGATCAACCGGCCTCCGCGCCGCATCACCACGACAAGGCCCGCCAGAGCGAACAGCAGCGGGGCGACGGCGAACGCCACCGGGAGGTCGGCGAAAAACGCCCCAAGCTTGTTCGCGGCGACCTCTGAGGAGGAGAACATTTTAAAGCGGTACTGCGCCGCCGAAACGTGTGTCCAAAAATCGGCGAAGGTTACGGGGTTTCCCCAGTTGACCGGGGGCGCGACCGCGGCGCGCAGCGGCAGGAAAAGGTAGGGCGTGAGTCCGAGCGCGAATACCGGCACGGCGAGGGCGATGCGCCGCCACGCCGCGCGTCCGAATCCGTGCGCCGCGAAAAACAGGTACAGGAAGGCGGGCGCCAGCAACACCGTCATCATGTGGTGACTGAAGGACAGGCCCAGCGCATAGGCGAACAACACCCAGCGTCGCGTTGACGACGGCTCCGCCTCGGCGCGCAGAAACAGCAGCGTGACCAGCGCGCAGAACACCAGGTGCAGGCCGTACACCTCCAGCGACACGCCTTCAGACCACACCACGCGCGAGAACGCCAGCGCCAGCGCCGCCGTGGCGGCCGCCATCCGGTCGGATACGCCGCGCGTTCCACCCATGGCTCCGCCCAACAACCTGTTCCGAACCTCTCCGGACAACAGCATCAAAAAAAGGCGGTAGAACAAAAAAACCGCCGTCGCCGTGAACACGGCCGCCATCAGGTTCAGGTTGGCGTAGGGCGTCATGCCCGTGGGCGCCAGCGAAAACGCCCGGGCGAGGAGCGTGAAAAACGGATAGCCCGTGGGGTGCGCGATGCCGAGCGTCGCACCGGCCGCCGCCAGCTCGGCGGAGTCCCAATAGCCGATGGAAGGTGCGCCGGTGAGGACGTAAACGAGGAAGGCTGCGAGAGCCGCCAGCAGTCCCGGCGGCGTGTCGCGATGCAGGAGAGACCCGAAAACGGAACGCATGACGGGAATATTAGGTCAATGGAACCCCCGGAATGTGGCTAATTTTCCGCCCCTATCATGAGCAACACGACCCCCACCGCCCCGCAGAACGGCTTCGGCATCCCCTACCTCACCGGGGATCAGATCCGCACCAGTTTCGTCGAATTCTTCAAGTCGAAGGGCCACAGCTTCGTGCCCTCCTCCCCCGTTGTGCCGCACGACGATCCGACTTTGCTGTTCATCAACGCGGGCATGAACCAGTTCAAGGCCGCGCTTTTGGGCGAGAACCGCGAAGGCTACAAGCGCGTCGCCAACTCGCAGAAGTGCATCCGCGTCTCGGGCAAGCACAACGATCTCGACGAGGTGGGCCGCGACACCTACCATCACACCCTGTTCGAGATGCTGGGCAACTGGTCGTTCGGCGACTACTACAAGAAGGAAGCCATCCGCTGGGCGTGGGAGCTGCTCACCGAGGTGTGGAAGCTGCCCAAGGATCGCCTGTTCGTGACGGTGTACAAAACCGACGATGAGGCCATCGAGCTGTGGAAGTCCGAGACCGACATCGCGCACGGCCGCATCATGCGCTTCGGCGAGGCCTCGAACTTCTGGGAAATGGGCGAAGTGGGCCCGTGCGGCCCGTGCACCGAGATCCATTTCGACATGGGCGATGAGGCCACGCGCATGGCCACGTACGACGATCCCGTCGAGGGCGTGAACGGCGCGAACGCGCGCTACATCGAAATCTGGAACCTCGTGTTCATGCAGTACGAGCGCGTTCCCGGCGGCGACCTGAAGCCGCTGAAGAACCAGAACGTCGACACCGGCATGGGGTTCGAGCGCGCGTGCTCCATCATTCAGGGCTCGGGCAGCAACTACGAGACCGACGTGTTCCGCCCGGTGATCGACAAGATCGCGGAGCTCTCGGGCACGGCGTACGACAAGGGCGTGGCGGGCACCCCCCACCGCGTGATCGCCGACCATATCCGCGCTTTGAGCTTCGCCATCGCCGACGGCGCGACCCCGGGCAATGAAGGCCGCGGGTATGTGCTGCGCCGCATTCTGCGTCGCGCTTCGCGCTTCGCGCGCGAGCTGGGCCAGAAGGACGCGTTCCTCTACAAACTGGTGCCCGGCCTCGCCGCGCACATGGGCGCGGCGTACCCTGAGTTGCCCGCGCGTCAGGATTACATCGCGCAGGTGATCCGCGCCGAGGAAGAGCGCTTCGGCAAGACCTTGGGCCTGGGGCTTGAGCGCTTCGCCAAGGCGGAAGCCGCGGCGATGGAAAAAGGGTCCACCGTCATCGATGGCGCGGAAGCCTTCACGCTGTACGATACCTACGGGTTCCCCATCGACCTCACGCGCCAGCTGGCCGAGGAGCGCGGGCTCACCGTCGATGAGGCGGGCTACGAGGCCCACATGAGCGAGCAGCGCGAGCGCGCCCGCGGCGCGGCCAAGTTCTCCGCCGCCATCGCCGGCGACGACGGGTGGAACATCCTCGCCCCGGGCCTCGACACCGAATTCACCGGCTACGAGAAACTCCAGGACGAAATGCCCGTCCTCCGCTACCGCGAGGAAGGCGACGACATCCTGCTGGTGGCCGCGCGTACGCCCTTCTACGCCGAATCGGGCGGACAGGTCGGCGACACGGGCACCATCGAGGGCAACGGGGTGACCCTGCGCGTGCTCGACACCATCAAGGTGTTCGACATGGTGGTTCACAAGTGCGCGCTGGCGCATGGCTTGCTCACCCCCGAGTCGCTGAAAACCGCTCGCGGCATTGTGGATGCGGATGCCCGCGCCGCCGCCGTGCGCAATCACTCGGCCACGCACCTGCTCCATGCCGCGCTCCGAGAGGTGCTCGGCACCCACGTGCAGCAACAAGGGTCGCGCGTGGCCCCCGAGGGGCTGCGCTTCGACTTCACGCACCCGCAGGGCATCACCGCACCGGAACTCCGCCGCGTCGAGGCCATCGTCAACGCGCAAATCCTCGCCGACCTGCCGGTGACCAAGGCCATCCACTCGATGGACGAGGCCAAGAATTTGGGCGCCATGGCGCTGTTCGGCGAAAAGTACGGCGACCGCGTGCGCGTGGTCACCATGGGCGCCGGCAGCGACGATGTGTTCAGCCGCGAACTGTGCGGCGGGACGCACGCCGACGCCACCGGCCAGATCGGGTTCTTCAAGATCGTCTCGGAAAGCTCCATCGCCTCGGGCGTGCGCCGCGTGGAAGCCGTCACCGGCACGGGCGCCCTCTCCCTTGTCAACGAACGCTTCGACCGCCTCGCCGAAATCGGCTCGTCGCTGAAGGCCAAATCGGGTGAAGAGGCCGTGAAGGTCGCCGAGCTCGCCGCACGCCTCAAGGCCACCGAGAAGGAACTCTCCGAGCTGCGCCAGTTCAAGGCGACGCAACAGGCGAAGGCGCTGATCGCCGAGCAGGGCAAAACCGTGGGCGGGTTCACCGTGGTGGTCGCCAAGATCGACGCAGCGGACAAGGATTCACAGAACGCATTCCTCGATGCCGCCGCCGCTCAGCTGCAAAACGGCGCGGGCGTGTTCACCGCCGTGGGTGGTGATTCGCTCTCCCTCTTTGCCGTCGTCGGCAAGGCCGCGCAGGCCAAGGCCAAGGCGGGCGACCTGATCAAGGAACTGGCCCCCCTCGCCGACGCCCGCGGCGGCGGTCGCCCCGACCGCGCACAGGCGGGGTCGAAGGCGGTGGAGAAGGAAGCCGCGGTATTGGCCGCGGCCGAGGGGTTGTTGGCGCGGGTGTTGGGGTGATTCCGCGTAGGGGCGAATAATCATTCGCCCCTACAATCACCACCCGGGCCATGCCCTGCGGTTTTACATTGGGGACCATGTCCGCCCTTAAAATCGGTTCGACCGAATCCGCTCTTCTCGACCGCCTCGCCACCCGCCAGGCCTTGTTTTTTGTGTTGCTCGACCCCGATTCCGGCACGCCCGAATCCGTCGTGGAGGCGGGCTTGCTCGCCGCCAAACACGGCGCGGATGCCCTCCTCTTGGGGGGATCCTTCATCGGCAACCCACACTTTCCCGGCATCGCCGCGACCCTGAAAAAAGATGCGGGTGTTCCGGTGATCCTCTTCCCCGGCGGTTCGGGTCAAGTGGTCCCCGGCCCCGATGCCATCCTCTTTACCACCCTGCTCTCAGGCCGCAACCCGCAATACCTCATCGATGAACAGGTGCGCGGTGGTTTGCTGGTCAAGGGCCTCGGCATGGAGGCGATCCCCACGGCCTATCTCCTTATCGAATCGGGCCGCATGACGGCGGTGGAATACATCTCCAACACCAAACCTCTGCCCTCCGACAAACCCGGCATTACCGCAGCGCATGCTGTTGCCGCCGAACTCATGGGGTTGCGGTGGGTTTACCTAGAAGCCGGCAGCGGTGCCCAAAACCCGGTGCCTCCTGAAATCGTGGGGGCGGTGCGGATGTCCACCGGGTTGACGGTGATCGTGGGCGGCGGCCTGCGCAAACCCGAAGACGCCGCCGTGCGCGTGGCGGCCGGGGCGCATGCCATCGTGGTCGGCAATTTGTTCGAGAAGGATCGCGACCCGGGGTTGTTCGAACAATTCGCCAAGGCAGTGCACGGAACGTAAGTCGCGGCGACATTCCGTCGGCAGCCTGGGCTTGGGGAGGTCACCGTGAATGCGAAAACATTCGTTTCCAGTTTCCTCGGACTTGCCGTCATCGCCGCCCTGCTTCTCCTCGATCACTGGGTCTTCGCCACCTGGCTGAACGCCTCGTACCTCGAGTGGTACCTCGCCGCCGGCTCTGTCATCGGACTTGTGACCGCCGTGGCGGCGATGGCGTGGGGTGACCTGGAAAAACACCCGGGCCTGATCGCCGCGCACCCTCTCGACTACCTCGGTTCCTGCCTGCAGCTCGTCGGCCTGCCCCTTGTCGCGCTGGGCACGCTGATCGGAACCGGCAAAGCCGGGACGGACCGGATCGCTTCCGCAACCCGGACACTCAATCTCGTGCTGACGACACCGTTGATTCTGACTCTGGTCGCGCTCCTGATCGGTTGGCTGCTGGTGATCGTCCCGGCCCAATACGTCATCACCCTTGTCTGCGGCGCCCCATCACGGGTTTTCGCGGAATCGACCCGTGAACCCATCGCCCGGCTGAAAGGCCACAGGCTCGAAACCTCCGGGCATCCGCCCGACGCTGAAATCCCGCAGGGCTGGTGGGCCATCGGGTTCGGGCGCAAGCCCGTGGCGGTCACGAACCTGTTCGCGTCGCTGGTGTTCCTCGTCATCCGATTGTTGTCCTGAGGCGATGACGCCCGATCAAGCGTCCCCGGCCACCGCACACGGTTCGCACGGTTCGGCGGGCGGCTACAGGTCCACCGGAATCGAGAAACTCCCCAGCGAAACCGGCACCTGGTGCCGCGTGAACAGGCTCGCCGACACGGCGATCACGTCCCACCAGAAATGGATGGCCACCGCATGGCCCAGCGACCAGTCGTTGCGCTGCGTCACCCACCCGAGGTAATAGCCAAGCAGCGCCTGCGCCACCGGCACGTTGCTGACCCCGCCGATGTGCGCCGACGCGAACATCAGCGATTGCGCCGGGTTCGAGATCCACGCGCGCTCGCCCGACCACTGATGGAACAGCGGCTGCATATAGCCGCGGAACAGCGCTTCCTCCGTGACGCCTGCGTTCATCGACAGAGCGCCCGTGAACGCCGCGTCGCTCGCGGTATAATCGTACCACTCGAGACCCGGCGTGCTTTCCTTGTCGGCGCGGTAGGCCGACACGCCCAGCGCCGAGGCGCCCGCGAGCGCGCCCAGCGGAATCCAGGTCGAAGGCCGTTTCAGATATTCCCACCTGAACGGCGCAAGTAATAGGTCGCCCACCGACTCCTGCCGCTTGGGCAGAAAACGGAATCGCCCGCGCGTTTCCTGTTGCACCGGAACCGCGGACCGGAACGCGTCCCACGCGCTTAAAAACCCCGCGCCCTGATACAGCCCGCCGCCATAAAAAACCTGCCGCGCGCCCGGCTTGTCGAACAGGATGTCGTCGATCGAACCGGTCCCCTGGTAATCCGCCGTCGCCAGCAACGCGAGACCCGAAACGCCCGCGGCGCCATAGGCCAGGCCCTCGAGGTAATCGCGGTGCGCCAACTGCCCGAAGCCGGGAACGACAACGCTCACAAGGGGAAGCAACACCACGGAAGACGGGCGCGGCCGCGGGGGTGCCGACGTTGCGCTATCGCGCGTTTGGGCCTGAGCTGAAACCGCGGCAACCAGCGCCAAGGTCAGGGACAAAATCCGCCCCCATCGGGAGACTCCCGGCGCGCCGCGAGGAGAGGCCTCAGAACGCATAGCCCAGGCTCAGGAACAGGCCCAACCCGCTCCCGGCGATAATTTCGTTGATGTCCTGATCTTCCTGGGTGGGTGTCGCTCCCGACACGTAGTCGATGTTGTTTCCCCCCAGCAGTTGGGACCATCCGATGCCCGCGTTCAGGTAGAACCCGAAATTCGCGAGGTAGTCGAGCCCGAACCCGAAGTCCGCGTAGGGCGAAGGATCGATCGTCATTTCATAGAGCTGCCCGGTTTCTTCATCCTCCATTTCGATCGGCGTGTCGAACCCCATGCCATATTTGAAGCCGCCGTATACGAACGGCGCCAGCTTGGCCTTCGAAAACAGGTAACGCGCGTAAATCCCGGGACGGAACCCCACCAAGGACGCGCCGAGTCCCAGATCGACCGCAAATTGGGGATCGATGAAGACCGTTGCCTTGAACCCCACCAGACTGGCGAGGCTGTTGCTTCCCGCCTCAACGCTGACGGCCGCGCTCTTGGGCTTGCGGACATACGGATTGAGGCTGTCGGGAATGTGGTTTGACGCGTGGGACGCGGAGACGCCCAGCAACACGCAAAACATGAGGACACGTTTCATGGGGGTGACCTTTCGCAAAATGAAAATCGTAAGGATCGATGAATCGTCGAAATGGTTACGGGCCATACATAACAACGTTTCGGGCACGGCGATCGTGAAGGGTTCCAAGGGATCGGAGGCCGTGGGTCCCCCTCGCCGCGGACCCATGCGCCGGGACGGAACCGGGGATAGGGACGAACGACCCCGCTCCCGCCTTCAGCCCTCACCGCCCCGCATCGTCGCGCCGCTCCCAGAACCGTTCGTAATAGCGCAGCCACGCGGACGCCAGCGCCAGCGAACCACCGTTCAAACGGCAGACATGCCGGCGGCCTTCGATGGTCCGCTTGACCAGCCCCGTCGCCTCCAGAACCTTGACGTGCTTGGATGCCGCCGCGAAGGACATGGCCAGCGGCTCCGCGAGTTCACTGATCGTCAGGTCTTCCTCGGTGAGACGCACCAGCATGTCACGACGCGCGTCATGGGCGAGCGCCTGAAATACGGAATTGAGGTCCAATTTTTCAACCATGAGGTTGAATATAGCAAGAACACTAAACCATTTGGTATAATGAATTTCAAGTTCCGCTGCCGTTTTTAAGCGTTTTTGGCCACTTTATCTGGGTTTTCAAGCCATTTCATTGAACGATACGCCATCCCTTACTACCTTTCTCCGTCCCCTTTAGCAGGACTTTACGATGACTACGGTGACCATCAATCCGGGTACGGTTGAACGCAAGTGGTGGGTGATCGACGCCCGCGACGCCGTTCTCGGCCGCCTCGCCAGCACGGCCGCGACCCTGCTCGCCGGCAAGAACAAGAAGACTTTCAGCCCCGCGCACGATCACGGTGACTTCGTCATCATCATCAACGCCGACAAGGTCGCGATGACGGGCAACAAGCGTCTCGAGATGCGCTACTTCAACCACTCGCAGTATGCGGGCGGCTGGCGCAATCTGTCGGTGGCGCAGGTGGAGGCGAAGCGTCCGGGTTACCCCGTCCGCCACGCCATCCTCGGCATGCTCCCGCACAATCCCCTGGGCCGCGCCATGGGCGCCAAGCTCCACGTCTACGCCGGCGACAAGCACCCCCACGCGGCCCAGAAGCCCGAAGTGTTTGCCCTCCGCAAGGCCTCCTAAACCATCCAGAACGACAGACAGGCAAGGAACATCATGGCCACGCAATCCGCCACGCAGACCAACCGGGCTACCGGTCGCCGTAAAACCGCCATCGCCAGCGTGACGCTGAAGCCGGGTACCGGCAAGCGCACCATCAACGGTCGCGAGTTCAAGGAATACTTCCGCAACGCCATCCGCGAGATGATCGCCGAGCAGCCCCTGACGGTCGCCGGCGTCTCCAAGGAGTGGGACGTGATCGTCTCCGCCAACGGCGGCGGCGTGTCCGGCCAGGTCGGCGCCGTGCGCCTGGGCATCGCCCGCGCGCTCGTGGCCCACAACGAGGAACTCCGCAAGCTCATGCGCGAGCATGGTCTTCTCACGCGCGACAGCCGCGCCGTGGAACGCAAGAAATACGGTAAAGCCGGCGCTCGCCGCAGCTTCCAGTTCTCGAAGCGCTAAGCCGCAGCACCGACGAAAGGACTCATACACATGTCGATTCCCAATATTCAGGAAATGCTGGATGCCGGCGTCCACTTCGGTCACCTCACCAAGCGGTGGAACCCGAAGATGCGTCCGTACATTCTCACCGAGAGCAACGGCATTTACGTGCTCGACCTCGAGAAGACCCAGGCCGGCCTCAAGAAGGCCGTGGACGCGATCCGTCGCGTGCGCCAGCAGGGCAAGCCGGTGCTGTTCGTCGGCACCAAGAAGACCCTGAAGGACTCCGTGAAGGAAGAGGCGCTGCGCGCCGGCCAGTTCTACGTCACCGAGCGCTGGCTCGGCGGCATGCTGACCAACTTCCCCACCGTCCGCAAGTCGATCAAGCGCCTCGAGGACATCGAAAAGATGGAGACCGACGGCGTGATGAAGGAACTGAGCAAGAAGGAAGTGCTCGGCCTGTACAAGGAGCGCGCCAAGCTCGAAGCCATCTTCGGCGGCATCCGCAACATGAAGACCCTGCCGGGCGCGCTGTTCGTGACCGACACCGAGCACGAGCACATCGCGGTGCACGAGGCCAATCGTCTCAAGATCCCCGTGATCGGCATCGTCGACTCGAACTCCAACCCCGACCAGATCTCGTTCCCGATTCCGGGCAACGACGACGCGCTCAAGTCGGTCAGCCTGCTGACCCGCGTGATCGCCGACGCCCTGGCCGGCACCGACGTGGTTCCCCAGGCGCCCGCCGCCCCGGTCGCCGCTCCGGAGGTCGCCGCGAATGTCTAACGCAACCGTCGAAATCTCCGCCCAGGCCGTCGCCCAACTTCGCGAGAAGACCGGCCTCGGCCTCATGCAGTGCAAGAAGGCCCTGATGGAGACCGGTGGCGACATCGATGCCGCCATCGAGTTCCTGCGCAAGCAGGGCGCCGCCGTCGCCGCCAAGCGCGCCGACCGTGAGACCAAGGAAGGCAAGATCGTCTTCGGCACGGAAGGTTCGACCACCTCCGCCGTCGAGATCAACTGCGAAACCGACTTCGTCGCCGGTAACGAGGACTTCAACGCCTTCGCGGGCAAGGTGGCCAAGGCCGTCGCCGCGGGCAAGCCGGCCGACCTCGAGGCTCTCGCCGCTCTTTCGCTCGACGGGTCGACCGTCGGCGAGGTCAACACCGCCGTGACCGCCAAGACCGGTGAGAAGATTTCGCTCCGCCGTTTCGCCATCGAAACCGCCGCCGCGAACGAGGTTGTGGAGAGCTACTCCCACATGGGCGGCAAGATCGGCGTGCTGATCAAGCTCTCCGCCGACGAGGTCAAGGACGCCGCGGCCCTCAAGGCCTTGGCCAAGGACCTCGCCATGCAGGTCGCCGCCAGCGCCCCGCTGTCGATCGACCCGAGCGGCATCCCCGAGGCCATCGTGGCCAAGGAACGCGAGATCGCCCGCGAGCTGACCGAAAAGGAAGGCAAGACCGGCGACATGCTCGAGCGCATCGTCGAAGGCAAGGTCAACAAGTTCTTCAAGGAGAACTGCCTTTTGCAGCAGATTTTCATCAAGGACAACAAGACCCCCATCGACAAGCTTCTGGCGGGTTCCACGGCGGCCTCGAACCTCAAGGTCGTCGCGTTCCACCGGTTGCAGCTCGGACAGTAAGGGGCGGCGGGATGTCTTCACCATCCGCCTCTTCGTCCCCCACCGCTTCCGTTTCCCCGTTGCGGTACAAGCGCATCCTTCTCAAGCTCTCCGGCGAAGCCTTCGCCGGGGGCTCTGAGTTCGGGCTCGATCCCGCTACCTTCACCCGCCTCGCCCAGGAAATCCGCCAAGTCCACGATACCGGCGTTCAGGTCGGCATCGTCATCGGCGGCGGCAACATCGTGCGCGGCGCCTCGCTGAGCGAGTGCGGCGTCGATCGCGTCACCGGCGACCAGGCCGGCATGCTGGCGACCCTCATCAACTGTCTGGTCATGCAGGACGCCCTCGAGAAGCAGGGTGTTTACACCCGCCTCATGAGCGCGGTGAACGTGACGCAGGTCGCGGAGCCTTTCATCCGGCGCCGCGCCATGCGCCACCTTGAAAAAGGCCGTGTGGTGCTGTTCGCTGCGGGCACCGGCAACCCCTACTTCACCACCGATAGCGCGGCCACTTTGCGCGCCATCGAAACGGGTTGCGACATCCTGATGAAGGCCACCAACGTCGACGGGGTGTACGACAAGGACCCCAAGAAGCACAAGGACGCCGTCCGCTACGAGACGCTGACCTACACCGAAACCATCAATCGCCAGCTCAAGGTGATGGATACCTCGGCCATCGCGCTGTGCCGCGAAAACGATATGCCCATCATGGTGTTCGACCTGAACACGGCGGGCAATCTGGTGCGCGCGGCGCGCGGCGAGCGCATCGGCACGTTGGTGACCGGCGACGCGGCGGCCTGACACCGACCGCCGGACGCGCTGGCGTTCCCCCGACGACATCCGACGAAACCCGGCCCCACGGAGAGACCATGCTCGACGAACAATCCCTTGAAGCCCGCATGCAAAAGTCAGTGGATGCCCTGCGCAAGGACCTGACCAAGATCCGCACGGGCATCGCCTCGCCCGCCATGCTCGACAACGTCTTCGTGGACTATTACGGCACCCGCACGCCGATCCCCCAGGTGGGCGCCGTGTCGGTGCCCGAACCGCGCGTCATCGCGATCAAGCCGTGGGAAAAGGGCATGATGCAGGCCATCGAAAAGGCCATCCAGATCAGCGACCTGGGCATCAATCCCGTGAACGACGGCACCTACATCCGTCTCGCGCTGCCGATCCTCACCGAGGACCGCCGCCGCGACCTCGCCAAAACCGCCCGCAAGGTCGGTGAAGAGACCAAGGTGGCCATCCGCAACATCCGTCGCGACGAAAACGACCTGCTGAAGAAGTCCGCCAAGGACGAGGGACTTTCCGAGGACGGCCTCAAGGGCGAACTCGACAAGGTCCAAAAGATCACGGACAAGTACATCGCCGTGGTCGACCAGGTCATCGCCGAGAAGGAAAAGGACATCATGACGGTTTGATGCGTGGCATCAAACCGTCAATGGGGAATTGAGAATTGGGAATGGGGAATAAAACAGCCCACATTGCCGATCGACGGTGTTCAGGTAAAAGGGTACCAGCGCCCCTGTACCGCATTCAAGCTCCCCATTATCCATTCCCAATTCCTAATTCTTAATTCACCATGTCCTCCCCCGCCCCCACTCCCCCGCGCCACATCGCCATCATCATGGACGGCAACGGACGTTGGGCCAAGCGCCGTTTTTTGCCGCGCATTCTGGGGCACCGCGCGGGCACCAGTTCCACCAAGGCGATGGTGGAGGCCTGCAACGACCTCGGCGTGAAATACCTCACGGTGTACGCGTTCTCCTCGGAAAACTGGGCGCGCCCGCTCACCGAGGTGGACGCGCTGATGAAACTCATGATCGAGATGACCCGCAAGGAAATCGACGGCATGATGCAGAACAACGTGAAGTTCTGCGCCCTGGGAAACCTGTCACGGTTGCCCGAAGCCACGCGCGTGGAGCTTGAGACGGGCATCGAGCGCACCAAAAACAACACGGGCGTGCAATTCAACATCGCCGTGTCGTACGGCGGCCGCGAAGAGATCGTGGACGCGGCGAAACGCATCGCCCGCGAGGCGCGCGACGGCAAACTCGACCCGGACGCCCTCGACGAGGCCACCTTCGCGCGGCACTTGTACCTGCCCGACGTGCCCGACCCCGAGCTTTTGATCCGCACGGGCGGCGACCTGCGGGTGTCGAACTTTTTGCTGTGGCAGGTGGCCTACACCGAACTGTACGTCACCGACACGCTGTGGCCCGACTTCGGCAAGAAGGAGCTGCTGAAGGCCATCGAGGCTTATCACAAGCGCCAGCGGCGCTTCGGCAAGGTCTTGGACGAGTAGTCTCCCACCCCGGTTTCGCGGTCGGCCCCGGGCCGAATTTTCCATTTTATCGCCCACCGAACGCCCTTTTCCGCCCGGAGGTCCCATGTCCGAACTGAACAAACGCCTCCTGTCCGCCGCGGTCATGCTCGTCGGCGGTCTGGCGGCCCTGACCGCGAGCCTGGAGTCTCGCTGGGCGCTGATGACCGCCGTACTGACCCTGGGGGCCTGGGAGCTCTCGCGCCTGGCGGGGCGCAAGCTGGTCTCACCCTTCGCGCCGTGGCTTCCCGCCCTCGCCGTATTCGCCCTGTGCGTGCCCCGCTTTCCCGGCGCTTTCAACACCACCCCCGCGCTCTGGAACTGGATCGTCGCGCTCGTCACCTTGGCCACCTTAATCGCGATCGCCTTCGCGCGCTCGCAGATCACCGTGGTGGCCCCGTGGATCGGGCTCAACGCCTTCATCGTCGTCTACCTGGGCGTGTGGGGCGGGGCCGTATTCGACCTCGCCACACCGGCCACGGGGTTTCAGGGCATCGCCCCGTTCGTATTCACCCTCCTCTGCATCGCCGCCGCCGACAGCGGGGCGTATTTCAGCGGACGCGCCTTCGGTAAGCACAAGCTGGCGCCGGAACTCAGCTCGGGTAAAACCCGTGAGGGGGCGGTGGGCGGGCTTCTGGCATCTATGGCCTTCGCGGCGATCCTGTCGGGGTATGCGGGGTTGTCGTTGCCTGCGGCGCTGCTGCTGGGCGCCGTGCTGGCGGTGTGCTCGGTGGCGGGCGACCTGTTCATTTCGGCGTTCAAACGGTGGGCTCTCGCCAAGGACACCTCGCATCTCATCCCCGGGCACGGGGGCATCATGGACCGGTTCGACGCGCTCATCTTCGCCGCCCCGTTCGCGTGGGTGGGGTTTGAACTCCTGCGGTAGGCCGAACAGTATCGGTAGGTGGTAGGTGGCTGGTGGTATGTGGGCTCTAATGGTCACACCGATCATTCGGTTGAATCCGACGGCACGATTCTCCCGAACTACAGACCTCCAAGTCCGACACACCACCTACCGCACACCAACCTTTTAGGTCCCAAAGAGGTAAATTCCCCCGATGCCCACATTGAAAAACATCGCCCTGCTCGGGGCCACCGGCTCCATCGGCGATTCGGCCCTGAAGGTCTTCCGCCGGCTCCCCAACGATTAGTCTCCCCGATGCCGTCACCCCTCCGCAACCACTTCGTTCCGGTTCGCTGCCCTTTGTGTGCGGGCGACAATCCACAGCCATTTGGCGAAGAGGCGGCGTGCCGATTCGTGCGGTGTGCCGATTGCGCTTTTGTTTACATGAACCCCCAGCCTGATGCCGAGAGCCTGGCCGCGCTTTACTCCGACCCGGAGTCGAACGAGTTTTCTTCGGATGACTACAAACCCTTTGAAAACGAGCGTGACTCGATCGAAGGTGTGCTCGGGGAACTCAAGAGGTTGCGACCAACAGGACACCTGATGGAGGTGGGATGCGGTCGTGGGAACTTTCTGAAAATGGCGCGCGACGCAGGCTACACGGTGGAAGGTTGCGATTACTTCGGAGGGATTCGACCGGCGATCGAGGGCGTGCCGCTGCATGACGGATCGCTGCACGATTCCAAGCTTCCCGACGCCTCATGCGACATTCTCGTGATGCGCCTAACGCTTGAGCATGTGATTTCGCCCCGGGATGAATTGGCCGAAATCCATCGTGTCCTCAAACCCGGCGGGATTTTTTACGTGAAAGTCCCCAATGTCCGTTACGAACAAGGGGCGGGGTGCCGCCTACTCTACGGGCAATCGACCGCATTTGGGGCACCGCATCATCTGAATCACTTCAGTTCAAAAACGCTCGACCGCATGCTGGAATCCTCTGGATTCACTGTGCGGAAACCATACCTCGAACGTCCCGCGACACGCCGATCCTGGAAACAGAATCTTCCACGGCAGGTGTTCCACCTCTTCGCGCGCGTCCTCCAGATCTCGACCTACGGAATCCTCTTTCCCGAAGTTGTGATTTCAGGCACCGTCCGCAAACGCACTGCGGCAGCGCATACTTAAATTCTTCCGATGCCCTCCCCCAAATCCATCGCCCTGCTCGGGGCCACCGGCTCCATCGGCGATTCGGCCCTGAAGGTCCTCCGCCAGCACCCCGACCGTTTCCGCTTGGCAGGCGTCGCCATCGGCAGCAAGATCGACCTCCTGCTCCCCATCCTGCGTGAATTCAACGTACCCATGGCCGTGGTGTTCGACCGCGCCGCCGCCGAAAAACTCGCGGCGCAGTGGAAGGAGGGCAAGGTCATCGCGGGTATGGACGGCCTGCTGGAATTGGTCGCCGACCCGTCGGTCGATTACGTGTTGAACGGCCTGGTGGGTGCCATCGGCATGCGCCCCACACTGGAGGCCATCCGTCACGGCAAGGCCGTCGGCCTGGCAAACAAGGAGAGCATGGTGACGGCGGGCGACCTCATCAACGCCGCCCTGCGCGAACACCCCGAGGCCTCGCTGGTTCCCATCGACTCGGAGCACTCGGCGATCTTCCAATGCCTCGCCGGCCGCCCCACGAGCGAGGTGGACTTTCTGCAGCTCACCGCCTCGGGCGGCCCGTTCCGCGAACGCCCGCGCGACACCTTCGCGGCCATCACCAAGGCCGACGCGCTCAAGCACCCCACGTGGGTCATGGGCGCGAAGATCACCATCGACTCGGCGACCTTGATGAACAAGGGTCTCGAAGTCATTGAAGCCCATCAGTTGTTCGGCGTGGGCTTCGACCGCATCAAGGTGGTGGTGCACCCCAAATCGATCGTGCATTCGCTGGTGCAGTTCCGCGACGGCTCGCTGATGGCGCAGCTCGGCTGCCCCGACATGTGCGTACCCATCCTGTACGCGCTCGCGCACCCCGAGCGTTTGCCGCTCGAGACCCCGCGCCTCGACCTCGCCGAGGTGGGCCGACTCGAGTTCTTCCCGCCCGATTTTGAAAAGTTCCCCTGCCTGCGGCTCGCCTTCGAAGCAGGCGCGCGCGGCGGGACCGCCCCGGCGGTGCTGAATGCCGCGAACGAGGCGGCGGTCGACCTGTTCCTGAACGATCGCGTGGCCTTCCACAAAATTCCCTCGATGCTTGAGGACGTCCTCGGACGCGCCACCATCACCGACATCGACAGCATCGAAACCGCCGTGACGGCGGACGCGTGGGCGCGCCATGCGGTGATCGAAACGGTGGGCTAGAAGACAAATGAGCATCGACCCCAGCGAGGGGCGGGTGCATATGGGTCATTTCGAAACGCCTCGCCTTTTCGTGCATTGGTAACGAAAGCCCCGCAGCGTTTTAAAGCATCCGCTACGAGCGCGCCGGAGCCCCGACCAAGCGAGGCCAGGCGGCCGGACGCAGTCGTACTGGTAGTACGACGAGGAGGGCCAACGCCGCCTCGCGACGGTCGCGGCCCGGCGCCCCCTAACCCGGGCATCCCCCATTTCCTACCTTACCCCCATGCCTGAACTCACCGGATACTGGTCGCTCCTTTACCAACTCCCCATCGGCATCATCGGCCTCAGTTTCATGGTGTTCGTCCATGAACTCGGGCACTTTCTCGCCGCCAAAAAGATGGGCGTGCGCGTTCACACCTTCTCGATCGGCTTCGGCAAGAAGCTGATCCGCGTGAAGCGTGGCGACACCGAATACTGTTTGTCACTGATTCCCTTCGGCGGCTACGTGGCCATGGCGGGCGAGAACCCCGACGAGGGCGGCTACGGCGCCACCGACGAGTTCCAGCGGAAGTCGATTCCCGCGCGCATGTTCATCGCCGTGGCGGGCCCGGCGGCCAACATTTTGTTCGCGCTCGCGCTGCTCTTCGGCCTGTACATCACGGGCGTGCAGGAACCCAAACCCGGGCTGATCGTGGGGCATGTGGAGGAAACCTCCGCGGGCGCAAAGGCCGGGGTTGTGCCGGGCGACGAGATCATCGCCTTCGCGGGCAAGCCGATGACCAACTGGGAGCAGTTCGTGCAGGAGGGCGCGCTTGGTGGGAGCAACCCCTACCCGCTCACCATCCGCCGCGCGGGCCGCGATACGACGCTGACGCTGGTTCCCGAGATGAACCCCAAGTTCGGCGTGGCCCTCACGGGCATCCTGGGCGAATGGGACGTGAGCGTGCACAAGGTGATGCCCGGCCGCGCGGCCGACAAGGCGGGATTGCAAGCGGGCGATGTGATCAAGGCCGTGGACGGCACGCCCATCCCCTCGGCCACCGCGCTGATCGACATGATCAACGGCTCCGAGGGCCGCGCGCTCTCGCTCGAGATCCTGCGCGAGGGCGCGCCTCTCACGCTCTCGGTCACTCCCGCCTACGACGACGACGCGAAGCGTTGGCTGATCGGCATTCAACCCGCCAGCGTGGTGCCCACGGTGCTGGTGCGCCGGGGCGTGCTGGAAAGCGCCGAGGCGGCCGCGGTGACCACCTGGGGCCATGCCACCATGGTGTTCCGCACTTTCTCGCGCCTGATCACCGGCGACGTGCATGTGAAGGCGCTCTCGGGTCCCATCGGCATCGTGCAGATGATTTCGGGCAGCCTTCAGCAGAGCTTCCAGAAGTTCATCGAGTTCACCGCGCTGCTGAACACCAACCTCGGGGTGCTCAACCTGCTGCCCCTGGCCATCACCGACGGCGGGCTCATTCTGCTGCTGCTCATTGAAGCCATCCGCCGCAAGCCCGTCAGCCCCGCCATCCAGGGGGCCATCAACCGGGTGGGCATCAGCTTCTTCATCATGCTGTTCCTGTTCATCACGTTCCAGGACATATTGCGGGTGCCGATGTTTTTGGATTAGGCCTTCCGGGTAGTGGCTGGTGGGTAGAGGGTCGGGGTCGATGTTCCGGCTTATGCCGTCACGGCTCCCGGGAGAGGGGAACCTGAACACCAAACCCCACTCCCTGCAAGCCACTACCCACCAGCCGCTCATCCCTCCCTCCCTACCACCTACTACCTTTCCCCCCCATGAAAATCCTCGTGATCGGCAGCGGCGGGCGTGAGCACGCCATCGGCCTGAAACTGTCCCAGGCCACCCCCAAACCCACGCTCGCCTTCGCCCCCGGCAACCCGGGCATGGCGGACCTCGGCCCCTGCCACCCCGTGACCGCCGACGATGTCGACGGCCTTTTGGCCCTCGCCCTCAAGGAACGCTTCGACCTCACCGTGGTCGGCCCCGAGGTGCCCCTCGTCATGGGACTCGTGGATAAATTCCAGGCCGCCGGGCTCACCGTGTTCGGCCCCAGCGCCGCCGCGGCCCGGCTCGAAGGCTCCAAGGCGTTCTCCAAGGACTTCATGGCCCGCTACGCCATTCCCACGGCGGCCTACCGCAACTTCACCGACCTGGCCGCCGCGCGCGACTACCTGGTGAACGTCACCGGTGCCCCCGTGGTGGTCAAAGCCAGCGGCCTGGCCGCGGGCAAGGGCGCCGTGGTGTGCATGACCATGGAGGAGGCCCACGCCGCGCTCGACTCGATGCTCGGCCCCGATGCCGTGTTCGGCGACGCCGGCCGCGAGGTGGTGATCGAGGAGTTCATGGACGGCGAAGAGGCCTCGGTGTTCGCCGTGTGCGACGGCACCGACTTCGTGCTGCTCCCCACCGCGCAAGATCACAAGCGCGTCTTCGACAACGACGCGGGCCCCAACACCGGCGGCATGGGCGCCTATTCCCCCGCCCCGGTAATGACCCCGGCCTTGCTCGAGGAAACCCGCCGCGCCATCATCGCCCCCACGCTCGCGGGCATGCGCGCGGAAGGCTGCCCCTATCAAGGGGTGCTGTTCGTGGGTCTCATGCTCTCAAAACGCGGCGATCGCGTGATCCCCCGCGTGGTGGAGTTCAACTGCCGCCTGGGCGACCCCGAGACGCAAGTGGTGCTGCCCGTGTTCCGCGGCGACCTCGTCGACCTGTTCACCAAGGCCGCGCAAGGCAACCTGAAGGACTACAAAGGCACCGACGGGGTGGCGGAAACGTCGGGCGGTGCGGCCGCGGTGATCGTGCTGGCGTCCGGCGGCTATCCCGGCGCCTACGCCAACGGCATCGCGATTACGGGACTCGACGCCGCGGCCGCGGTTCCGGAGGCCGGGGTTCTGCACGCGGGGACCAGGCTCAAAGACGGAGCCTTGGTGACCGCCGGGGGCCGCGTCCTCGGCATCACCGGACGCGGCCCCACCCTGAAGGCCGCCCTGGACACCGCCTATGCCGCGGCGGCGAAGGTGTCCTTCGAGGGCATGCACTACCGCCGGGACATCGGGCAGCGCGGTCTGCGCGCGGAGACGGGGACGGGAGCATGACCTTGTCAGCGCGATGGATGGTCCTCGCCGCTGTCATTGTCGCGCTGTCCCGTCCGGTCGTCGCGAGCCTCCCCGTTCCCACCGACACCACCGACCTGCGCGACATCCGCGCCACGGCCGCGGCCGGCCTGAAAGCCCCGGAATACCTGTTGTTCGACATCATCTGGGGCGGTTGGAGCTTCAACTGGGTCAATGCCGGCACGGCCACGCTCGACTTTCTGCCCACCGAAAACCCCAAGGTGTCCCAGATCCGCAGCATCGCCACCGGCAACAAGTTCTTCCAGTCGTTCTACCCCGTGCGCGACACGGTGGTTTCGTTCGTCAACGAGAACGGCATGTACCCGCTGGCGTTCCACAAGATCCTGAATGAAGGCAACTACCGGGACCGGCAGACCACGGTTTACGACCAGAAGGCCGGGCGCGTCCGCACCAAGGACACCACGCTGGCGGTGGAGCCCTTCACCCACGACATCCTTTCGGCGTTCTACTACATCCGCACCCAGCCGCTGACGGTCGGAAAAAGCTTCGAGCTGGCCGCCGTGTCGGGCAAAAAGGCCTACAAACTCAAAGTGATCTGCCACCGGGAGGAGACCGTCACCGTGCCGGCGGGCACCTTCAAGACCTGGGTCATAGAGCCCGTGCTCAAGGACGACGGGCTGTTCAAGGCCAAAGGCCAGCTTTGGATCTGGGTCACCCGCGACGCCCGTCGCATGCCGGTGAAGATGCAGAGCAAGATCCCGGTGGGGTCGGTGAAGGCCGAGCTCACCAAGGTCGGGCCCCGCCGGTAAGGGTTCCGGAGCCCGCGCGACCGCACCCCGAGTGCCCGACAGGGTCCGCGACCAATCCCCCGGGGGCTTCCCACGCGGTGACGCCCTCCCCGGAAAATCACCCCCGAAACATCGTTTTTGCGACGCAAGATTATATTCTCGGTGTCCACCCACCCCAACCCGAGGATCTCACATGCGCATGGATGACGATATCAAAAGCGTTCCGCAAGCCGCCCAAGACCTGGTCGCCTCCGTTGTCGCGGCGGTGCCGCCTGCGATGACGACGGTGAAAGCCGTCGTGAAGAAGGCGAAGAAGGCCGCGAAAAAAGCGGTGAAGAAAGTGAAGACGGCGGTGAAGAAGGCGGCCGCGAAAAAACCGGCGAAGAAGGCCGCCAAGAAGGCCGCGCCGAAAAAAGCGGTGAAGAAAGCCGCGAAGAAAAAGGTCGCCGCGAAAAAGGTCGTGAAGAAGGCGGCCAAGAAAGCGGTGAAGAAGGTCGTGAAAAAGGTCGTGAAGAAAAAGGCGAAGAAGAAATAATCGCCGCTGGGTCGTCTCTCATCCTCACCCCCATCCCCTCTCCAATGAATTGGAGAGGGGGGCCCTCCCGGAAACGGACTGAACGACTCAGCGTAGTCCAACGGAGGGGGCCCTCCCGGAAACGGTACTGAGCGACGAACAGGTCAAACAAAAATCCCCGCTCGGCATGGCCGGGCGGGGATTTTTTTGTCGGCGGCCTTGCGGCTAGAACGTCAGCGGCAGCACGATGGCCAACAGCGTGAGGCCCAGGAAGGCGAAGATCCCGATCCAGATTTTCATCAGAAGAAATAGGCCAGTTTGGTGCTGAGGTACCAGTCTTTGGGCGTGATCATGATGGCCTGGCGACGCGGCGGGTTGTTGTCGCCGTCACCCGCGTAAATGCCGGGGCGGAAATGATCGTTGGCCGCCTGCACGCTCCACTTCACATGGTTGCCGAGCATGCGCGCGCCGTGCAGCGACCACTTCCAGTCGTCGCGCGTCACGTGAGGCACCTGCCCGGTTTGGTCGGGATCGGCGGCCGGCAACGGCGAGGGCCGCACGCCGCTGGTGTGATTGTAGCCCGTCAGGTCGTCCCGCACCGTGGAGCCGTACCACTGCACCTCGAGCGAGAGGTGATCGAGAATGCGGAAGGCGGGGAACGACACCGGCAGGTTGAAGCCCACCATCACGGGCATGCGGTCGGTGAGGTCGCCGTACAAGGCCTTGTGCGCGGAATCGTTGTCGAGGCCGATGAGGGCGATCTCGCCGTACACCTTGAGATCCTCGCGCCCGAAGATGCCGTCGCCGATGAGCGCCTTGGGGTCGAACGAAACGTTCGCCATCAGTTTGGTGCCGCTGAAGGCGATGGTGTCGGTGGACTGAACCACGGAATTGGGGGTTTGCCACGCCTCGCCGCGCGTGGTCTTGCCGTCGATGGGAATCGCGTGGTAAAAATTGACGCCGGCACCCACGCGCAGAAGCCGCCCGTGGGTGTACGACGCCACGTAGGCGGGCGAGAGGTCGTAGAAGGGCGCGAAATCGGTTTCGCTGTTGAGGATGAAGTCCTGCTGGAAGCCGCCGATGCGGTGGTTCACCTGCAGACCGAGCATGTTGGCCACCGGCAGCACGTGCTTGGTCTCGAATCCCGAGATGAGCACCCCGGGGTAAACCGGGCCGCGCAGCAGGTACAAGCCGAGGTTCTTCACGTCGGGGTTGTAGTTGTACGGGAAAAACCCGCCCCGCACCAGCAGGCCGGAGCGATCGGTGTTCAGCACCTGGTAGGTGGCGTTGGCTTCGGCGATGTAAGGGTTCACGCCCGAGGGCGCGTACCCGCCGAAACGGCTGGTGGAGCCGTTCACGGTGTGCCCCATGGCGACCCCAAGCCCCACGGCTCCGGAGAAGCGGTCGGAGAAGGCGCGTTTGACGGTCAACTGCGCGCCGTTGCCGATGAGGGAGCGCCCGTTGTAATCCTGCTGGTCGCCCTTGTCGGAACTGTTGATGATGTAGGAATACTGGGTCCAGCCGGCGGCGTGGAGGTCGAGGTCGCCGAGCTCGAGCGCGGCCGCCGGCAACGACGCCGCCGCGACGGCGGCGGCAACGAGCGACGGAAGCGGGCGGCGGGCCGGACTGTTCGATGCAAAGGGTTTCATGAGCACAGTCTCCGGCTCTTAAAAGAAGTAGGCCAACTTGCAGGTCCAGTACCAGTCTTCGGGCGTCGTGTAGGCTTCGACGCCCGTGGCCACGTCATGGCTGCCGCCGAGGCGGGAATGATCGTTCGCGACCTGGCCCGAAAGCTTCAGGTTGCCCCAGAGCACCTTGCCCGCCTGCAGCGACCACTTCCAGTCGTCGCGTCCGTTGTTGACGGCGGGGTTGATCACGGGAACCCATGAGCCGTTCTGGGCGGCGAGGTTGTCGCTGGAGTTCTTGGAGGCGTAGTACTCCGCTTCCACGGAGAAGTCATCGAGAAACCCGAGCGTGGGAATGTTGAAGCCCAGCATCACCGGCATGCGGCGCAGCTTGTCGTCGTAGTAGTTGGGGTAGTCCTTGAGGCCGAGCAGGGCGGCCTCGCCGTACACCACCCAGTCGCGCTTGCCCCACGCGCGCGCGCCCACGCCCGTCATGCCCCAAAGCACCTTGGGATCGAGACTGAAGCGCGCCATCACCTTGGTGCCGGCCAACGAACCCGTGACCGTGTCGGGCGTCGCGCCCGAGGAGTCGATGGTGTAGCAAGGGTGACGATCGGCCGTCGGCGACCCGGCATAAGGACCCAGTTGCTGCTCGCAGTTTTTGCCGGGCGAGGTGAGGCTGGGGTTTTGCGCGATCACGCGGTACAGGTTGATGCCCGCGCCCACTTCGAGCCCAGGAACCACGCGGTAGTTCACCACATCGGCCACCGAGAAGTCGTATTGGGGTTTGTCTTCCACTTCGGACTTGAGGATGAGGTCGTTGCGGAAGCCGCCGCGCTCGTACCGCGCCAGCGCCCCTTGCACGTTGCCGAAACCCGAAACCAACGCGCCGGGATACACGTAGCCGCGCATCAGATACTGGCCGAGATTGTGAACGTCGGGATTGTAGCCGTAGCCGAAGTTGCCCACCGTGACCTGCAGTTTGTCGTCACCGGAGAACAGCGGGGTCGTATACGTGACACGGGCTTCGCCCACGTAGGGCACCGTGAACGGGTACCAGTTGCCGTTGGACCGCGTGCCGCGGATCAGGTGAACCTGAACCATGCCGAGCGCCAGCCCGCCTTCCCAGTTCTCGTCGATCTTGAGAACCGTGCCCACCTGCGCGCCGGAGGTCTGCATCCAGTTTTTGCGGTAGTCGTTGTTGTTGTTCTCTTGATAGTTGGTGCTGCCTTCGACGCGGCCGAACTGGAACCAGCCCGCTCCGCTGATGCTCAGGGCGGGCTCGTCGGCGGCGCGGGTGGCGACGGGTAAGAGCGCGAGCAAGGCGCACAAACCGGCCTGCACCGCGCCGCGGGCGTGGCGGGGCGCCAAGGACGTCATTCGATTCGGGTTCAGATTCCGCATGATGCTCATGTCCTCCGGCCCCTAGAAGAAGTAACCCACGCGCAGGGTGAAGTACCAGTCGCGAGGAGAGGTGAAGGCCGCGGAAGTGCCGCCGGCCGCATTGATGAGGCCGGTGGCGATGGGGCGCGGCCGGAAGTGATCGTTGGCGACCTGGGCGGTCAGCTGAACATGCTTGCGGACGGTCTTCTCCGCCGTCAAAGACCATTTCCAGTCATCGCGGGTCGAATCGGCGTGCGTCACCGGAGCGGGCGATGGCACATCGCGGATTTGGGTGGTCCAATCCGCCACGATGCTGTTTGGGTTGCCGATTTTGGCGAGGTCGTTCTTGTAGGGCGATCCGTACCACTCCACCTCGAGCGCGAGCAGGTCGAGCACGCCGAAGGTGGGAACGTTGAAGCCCATCATCACGGGAATGCGCTTGCCGATGTCGTCGTAGTAGGAGCCTTGGTCCTGTACGCCGATGATCGCCGCTTCGCCGTACAGGCGGAAGTCGCGCGGGCTCATCGAAGACGTGCCGAGCCAGCGCTTCAAATCCACGTTGAACATGCCCATGAGCTTGATGCCCTGGTGGGAGTAGAAGAGCGTATCGCCGCCGGCACCGGTTCCGGTGGTGTCGTAGGTGGACGGATCCGCATTTTCGAGCTTGCCGGGCTGCATCAGGTCGGGGTTCGACGGCAACGCGCGGTAGAAGTTGACGCCCGCGCCCACTTCGACCGCCCCGAGGAACTTGTACTTGCCGATGTAAGCAACGCTCCAGTCGAAGGTGGGGGGCAAATCCTTTTCGTTCATGAAGATCAGGTCATGGGTGAAATCGTGATGCGCATAGCTGACCCGCGCCCCCAGCACGTTGGAGCGCGTGGTGTCGGTTCCGTAGTCACCCTGCCCGCCCATCAGCACGCCGGGATACACCGGCCCCCGCAACAGGTAGAGCCCGAGGTTGCGCGCGTCGCGGTTGTAGTTGTGGACGAAACCGCCGAACGTCAAACCGAGCTTGTCACCCGCCACGGCGAAGTCGTTCCGCTGGTAGCTCAGGCGTGCTTCCGTGACGAAGGCCTTGTTCAGCGTGATGGAGAGGAACTTGGGTTTGTTCTGGTCGGAAGGGGTCGACGCCAGCGAGTGGTTGACCTGATAGGCGCCGAAGCCGAAGGCGGCCTCCCAACCCTCGCCCAGGTCGGCCACCGTGGTGAACTGCGCGCCGGTCGTTTGCAGCCATGAGCCGTTGAGGTCGTACTGCAAGGTGTCCGACGACTTCATCACGCGCCCGGACTCCAGCCAACCCTTGCCGTGAAGCTGGAACGGAACGGCCGCAAGGGCCGACGCTCCCAGACATCCCAACGCGAGTGAGACGAGGGGTGTAGTTCTCATGTAATCGTGTTCCTTGGGGAGTCGGGGGACCCGGTTCGGCGGTTCCCGCGGGGCGGGAACCGAAGGGCTTGCCGTACGAAAACCCGTTACGGGGCGAGGTGAGCGATCCGCAAGGCCTGGGTGCCGCGATCGGTCTCGATGCGCACCAGCAGCACACCCTGACCGCGCGGCAGTTCGTATCGCACCGCGCCGGCCGTGCCGCGCGCGGTCTGCAGCAGGCGGCCCGAGGCGTCGCTGACGCTCAGCGTGTAGTTGCGGTCGATCATGCCCGAGAGCACGCTGCCCACGGCCTTCACATCGTAGCGGGCCTCAACGCGCGCCTCGCCGGGAGCGATGGAGGTCGGGCCGGTGTAGTTGCCCAGGGAGTCGAGTTCGCGGATGCGGATGTTGCGGTACCACGTGCCGCGCGTCGCGCCGAAACGGCCGCCGCCGTGCACCTGGAAGGCGATGGGGTTGGGCACGCCGAAGCTGTCGACCGCGGCGCCGGTGTAGACCATGGAGTCGGCCCACAGCGGGATCCACTTGATGGTGTTGACGCTGGTGCCGGTGTCGCTCTTGCTCTTGAAGAACGACTGCATGCGCACGCGGTCGAAACCGGGATTGGTCAGGTGCTGGCTGCGCGAGGCGCCGCCGTAGAATTTGATGCGCACCGTGTTCCAGCCGTCGGTGACCGAGGCGTTGGAACCCATTTTCCAATGCTCGCGCCAGCTGGCCTGGGTGCAGCCGGTGGTCGGGCAGGGGAAGTCGCGGCCCGCGGCGCGCAGGCCGGCTGTGAAGGTCGTCCAGTTGTAGCCGGTGTTGCCGGGGATGGAAAGGGTGCTGTCGTTTCCGTTGAAGGCCGACGGGCGGTGGTCGCGGCTCGGGAAGCCGCCTTCGCCCCACGTGCCGCCGAACGACGCGCCGCCGAGGTAATCGAGCACGGTTTGATAGCAACGTCCGCTCACGCGGTTGCGGTGGAAGAAGCCGGCGTCGTTGCCATAGGCCGCCCAGGTTTCGAAAATGACTTCGTAGTGGAGGTACTTCTTCTTGGTGGAGAGCAGGCCACCCGTGCTGGTGCCGCGCTGGGTGGAGTAGATCGCCTGGCGGGTGGAATCGACGCGCCAGATCGCCCCGTTGGTGCGGTCGGAGCTTGAGTGCGACGAGCGGCAGTTCTGCCACCAGCCCTTGAAGGACTTGCCGTCGAAAAGGTTGAGGAAGCCGTCGGCGTCGCGGGCGGACACCACGGTGTCGAGCTGGGCCGCCGCCGAAGTGTCCGCCGGGGTCGCACCGCCGGGGGAACAGAGCAGGTCACCACCTGTGGGCGCCGGGGTCGGCTGCGCCGTGGCGAGGCCCGCCACGAAGGCGGCAACCAACGCGGCGCGGACGAAATGTCTGTTCTGGGAAGAAGTCGGCTTGTTCATGATGCTTCCGGATTCGGGGGACAGGACAAAATCACAGCAAACGCGAAGGATTCAGCTTGGTACCATTCTTACAAGAAGTAGCAACAAAACACAAACCAAGGCGCCGGTCTATTCACGGCTAATCTAGGCCGAAACCTCAAAAAATCAAGCCGAATTTGCGTTGACAGTCCCTTGACCGCCCAAAAACACAAAATTTCGGGTGGGCAAACGTCAGATCGCTCCCACCGGGAACCGGATGATCCCCGAACCGGTCCGCAGTTCGATGAGCAGAAGTCCGCGAGGGGCGTCGGTCAGGTGGTAGCGCACCTCGCCGCCCCGTCCCGCGAAGCGCCCCAGCACACGGCCATCCACGCTCCTCACCAGCAACTGATGGTCGCCTTCAATGCGCCCGGTCAGAACGCCGCCCCGCAGGCGGAACCCTTTGGGGGCCGCGTGAAGCGCGTTGCGCCCGAGGGAAACCGTCACCGGGTTTCCCGACGCGTCCAGCGGGCGGATCCTGATGTTGCGGTACCACGTGCCGCGCCCGGCGCGGTTCCAGTAGTCGGATCCTTGGTGGATCTGCAGGCCGATGGGGTTGGCCGGCGTGAGCGTGTTCATCGCGCTGTCGTGCGTGGGCACCCAGTTGTTCGGCGGCGCGACCGGCGGGTTGTTCAGGCGACGGATCCACGCCTGCATGCGCGTCGGGCTGCCGGAGGCGAGACCGCCGAAGAACTTGACGCGCACCTGGTTCCACCCGGCCGTGTCCCACACCGCATGCCAATTGGAAACGCCGCAGCCGCCGGTCGGGCAGCCGAACGACGCCGGGTTGCGCGCCGCCGTAAGTTCGTCCCATGTGCTCACGGTGATGACGCCGAAGGTCGTGGTGAACAAATACGGGTCGATGTTGAAGTTGCCGTAACCGCCCTCGCCGTACGAGCCGCCGACGCTGCTGCCCTGCTTGTAGTCGAGCCCGGTCTGGTAGGTGCGCCCGGCGGTGGTTCCCGTCGGCACCACGCGGTTGAACACCCCGGCGTCGTTGCCCCACGTGGGCCAGAAGTCGAAGATCAGCTCGTAATGCTCCCAGCTTTTGTTGGTCATCAGCACGCTGCCCGCCAGCGTGTTCGCCTGTTGCGAATAAATCGCCCCGTGCGTGGAGTCGGCGACCCAGATTCCGCCCAAGGTGCGGTCTTGCGACGAGTGGGTGGTCAGGCAGTTTTCCCACCAGCCCTTCAGCGACTTGCCGTCGAACAGCGCGTAAAATCCGTCGGCATCCGGCAGGGAAACCACGGTATCGGGAGCGCCGCCCACGGAGGCGGGAGCCGAGGCGCAGGCGGTGTTGGTGGCGGGGATGCTGAGCACGGGCTGCGCCCCCACGGCCGTCAGACCGGACAGAACCAAGAGCGGAGCCGATCGAAAACAGAAACGCGGCATGAATCCTCCGAAACGTTCCGGAAATCTATCGCGGGGGTGATGATCCGGTGGGCGGATTCGCGCAAAAATGCGGTGTCTGGACCGTGGCACCCATCAACGCGCGCAGAAATCGCGCCGTCGCAACGCCCGAGTGCCGCGGCTGAACATTCACGCACGCGAAAACACCGCCTCAGGGGCCGTAAAACCCCCGAAAATGTTGACAGAAAACCCCTTTTCTGCTCCTATTACCCCTCCCCCGGCACCCACGAAAACCCAATATTTTCGGCCGTTTTCCGCTCTTTTCACGTTCCAAGGATATTTCATGGACAGCTCCAAGATTCGCAACGTGGCCATCATCGCCCACGTTGACCACGGCAAGACCACGCTCGTCGACGGCCTGCTCAAGCAGAGCGGCGCGTTCCGCGAGAACCAGGTGGTCAGCGAGCGCGTCATGGATTCGAACGACCAGGAACGCGAACGCGGCATCACCATCTTTTCGAAGAACGCCTCGGCGGTCTACAAGGACCACCTGATCAACATCGTGGACACCCCCGGGCACGCCGACTTCGGCGGCCAGGTGGAGCGCGTGCTCGGCACCGTCGACGGCGCGCTGCTGATCGTGGACGCCTTCGAAGGTCCCATGGCGCAAACGCGCTTTGTGACCAAGAAGGCCCTGGAGCTCGGCCTCACCATCGCGGTGGTCATCAACAAAATCGACCGTCCCGGCTGCGAGCCCGCCAAGGCGCTCGACAAGGTGTTCGACCTGTTCGTCGACCTCGGCGCCAGCGACGAGCAGCTCGATTTCAAGTACGTGTTCGCCGCGGGCCGCAACGGCACCAGCCGCCGCCGCCTCGAGGACGAGGACTCCAACTTCGTGCCCATCTTCGACCTCATCGTCGACACCATCCCCGCACCCAAGGTCGGCGCGCCTGATGCGCCGGCGCTCCTGCAAATCACCAGCCTCGACTTCCAGGAGTTCCTGGGTCGTATGGCGGTGGGCCGTCTGCGCCAGGGTTCGCTGAAGATGAACCAGACCGTGACGCACATCAACGCCGCGGGTGTTGCCAAGAAAGTGCGCGTCACCAAGATCTTGTTCCCCGAAGGCGTCAAGCTCAAGGAAATTCCCGAAGCGATCGCCGGCCAGATCGTCTGCCTGTGCGGTATTCCCGACTTCACGCTCGGCGACACCATCTCGGCCGATGAAAACCCCACCGCCCTGCCCCGCATCACCGTCGACCCGCCGACGATCGCCATGCGTTTCTGGGTGAATGATTCGCCCTTCTGCGGCGTGGACGGCGGCAAGTTCCTCACCGCCAACCACATGGCCGAGCGCCTCGAACGTGAAGCCGTTTCCGACGTGGCGCTCCACGTGAAAAAGCTCGAGGACGGCGGCTACAGCGTGGCCGGCCGCGGCGTGATGCACCTCTCGGTGATCATCGAGAAAATGCGTCGCGAAGGCTACGAGTTCACCGTGGGTCGCCCGCGCGTGCTGACGCAGGAAATCGACGGCGTCGAGCAGGAGCCGATCGAAACCATCACCGTGCACGCGCCCCAGGATTACGCCGGCATGGTGATCGACGAGATCAACAAGCGTCGCGGCGAGATGCTCGACATGACGCTCGAAGGCGCCATGACGCGCGTGGTGTTCGACATTCCCGCGCGCGGCGTCATCGGTCTGCGCACGCGCCTGCTGTCGCTCTCCAAGGGCTATGCGGTGTTCCAGCAGCTGTTCAAGGGCTATGAACCGCTCAAGGGCCACATCGAGCAGCGTCCCACCGGCGCCCTCATCTCCAAGGAGCGCGGCACCTCGGCGGCCTACGCGCTGTGGAAGCTCGAAGAGCGCGGCGTGATGTTCATCGGCGCGGGCACCGACGTGTACACCGGCATGATCGTGGGCGAGAACAACCGCGCCGACGACCTGGTGATCAACGTCATCAAGGGCAAGCAGCTCACCAACATGCGCACCACCTCGGCGGACGAAGCCACCACGCTGACCCCGCACCGTCAGATGTCGCTCGAGGAATGCCTCGAGTTCATCAACGACGACGAGTGCGTGGAGTGCACGCCCAAAAGCATGCGCCTCCGCAAGATCCTGCTCGACGAAAACGCGCGCAAGCGCGCGGGTTGACCGACGCGGGTGTCCGGTACCGGGAAAACAAAGGGCGGCTCCTTCGGGGGCCGTCTTTTTTTTGGGGGCGTTTTTTCCTCATCTTCTCTCGGCAGTAAAATCCACACGATCCGATGCGGGCGCATCGCTCAGGGCTCCCCGAAACCGTAAACCCGTCCTCACGACCACGCCCCACGCCCCACGCCCCACGACCCACTAACCACTACCCACTACCCACTACCCACTACCCACTACCCACTACCCACTACCGGCTATCTTTAACCCATGATCCCCGGCCCCGCACTCGGTCTCGATTTCGGTGAACGCCGCATCGGGGTGGCAATGAGCGACGCCGAGCGCCTGATCGCCACCGGCATCGCCACCATCGACCGGCGCAAGCACCCCGACCCTTTCGTGCCGTTGGCGACCATCGTGCGCGAACGCAAGGTGACCACCTTCGTGGTGGGCTATCCGCTCCGCACCGACGGCGTGGAGAAGGCGGGCGCGAAGACCGAAGCCGTCGACGCCTTCGTGACCGAACTGAAGGAACGTTTCGGATTGCCCGTCCATCTCGAAGACGAGGCCTTCACCAGTTCCCTGGCGGCGGACACGCTGCGCAGCCGTCGAAGCGCGCCCAAGCGCGCCAAGGGTCCGAAGGACTGGGCGCGCGACAAGGCCGAGATCGACCGGGTGGCCGCCTGTTACATCCTGCAGGATTGGCTCGACCGGGAGAACGAGGCGGGATCCGCCCGAGGCGGTACACCATGATGCGCATCTCTCCCTGCGCGTGGTATTGCTTCGAAGTGAGCGATGACCACGCCTGGCGCGTCGACGAGGACCGTGAAACGACCACCCTGCGCGCGCCCGACGGCAGTTGCGCCATCGAGATCGCCGCCGCCCTCCGCACGGCGGCGAACCCCGACAAGACCGGCCGCGGCGTGCCTTCCGGCGGCCACATCGACGAAGATGAAATCGCGGGCATCCACGAGAGGTTCCTCAAGGACGAAGGCATCCAGGCCCTCAAGACGGCGCTCGCGGAGAACCCGCACCACATCGCCGCCTACGTGACGCGGGGTTTGGGGCTCGACGAGCGCGAGCACATCGTCTGTCATGCGTGGTGGGGCAATTATTGCGCGTTCATCCGCTACCGCGGGCGCCGGGAGGCCGCCGAAGCCGGCCGCATCCGCGCCTTCTACGACCTGGTCGATTCGCTGCAGCCTTTGGCCTTGTAGAGGCGAATCATCATTCGCCTCTACTGAAACACCCTCAGGTTGTTTCTGATGAACCGCTGCTGATCGGCTCCGAGGGTCTTCTGGGTCGCTTGACACTTGTACGGGTACATGAGATTGTTGACGTCCGCACAAGCGCAGGTGACCGCCGTTCCCGTGACGCGCAGACACCAGGCCCGGCCGTCCCGCCCCTTGACCTCGATGTTCCGCGACCCGGCATCCCCCGCACCCGTCACTGCGCGCTTGGTCAGGTCGACGCAATAGGGCGTTGAGGAGAATCCGTCGTCGCGGTTGCTTTCGTCGTTGTCGAAGCCGCGGTCGGTCTCGGTCGCGGAGGTGTGACGCAATCCAAGGAAGTGGCCCATCTCGTGGGCGGCGGTCACCGCCATGGAGGACGCGCTGCCTCCCTGCACGTTCAGCACGATGCGGCTTTCCTCGTTGGTGGAGAGGTCAAAGGCCTCGCGCGGCGCGAAACCCACGACCGTGGCGCCTTCGCTGCCGCCTTCGATGCTGTTCACGAGGTAAATGTTGATGGCTCCGGCCTGCTTGGTTCCCGGAAGCGCCACCGCGTCGCCGTTGAACACGATCGTGAGCGAATCACCGTCGGGCTCCACGATGGCGGTCGAGGTGTCGATCGCAATGTTGTAGGCCTGAAACACCGTCTTGAGTTCGGCATGAAACGCATTGGCGTATGCGCCCTTGGCGGCCGCGTTGGAAAGCCCCCTCAGTTTTCTCACCATGTGCAGACGCACGCTGACGCTGGTGGCCCCGGCGGTATCCACCGGAATGAACTTCACGCTATCGGGCCTTGTGACCGGCATTCCGTTCGTGCCGCGTAAAAAAACGAGGTAGTAGTCCGCGGTCGACTTCGAGGTCACGCCCGACAGGGTGTACTGCGCGCCTCCTCCGGAAGCCGTGCCCGCGATCGATTGCTGAAAGGTGAACCCGCCGCTGGCGTTGCGCGTATACAGGTCGAGCGGGTCGGAAGCCGAGCCGCCGGGGGTCCGCAATCTGTACTGCTTGCCGCCGGGTTGAAGCACGAGTAAAAGGCCCTCGGTGATCAGGGTCGACGGGAGCGAATCGTTCGCGGCCTGATCGTTCAGGTAGGCGCGGCGCGGGTCGACCTCGCCGCTGCGGCCCAGGTCGATCAACGTACCGCAACCGCTCACAAGCGCCGCCGCCAGCAGCGCCGCGGGAGCTCCCCATAGGCCTCGAAAACGCTTCATCTTGGTTCCCACGATCACTCCCCTGCTGACAGCCGTTCTCACCCGATCCCCTTGTCGCCGGTCACGCCGTCACCCGGACGCCCGGGCGCGCATGTCCGCCTTCAGCTTTTCCCTGATGACCCCAAGTGTTTTGTCGTAACGCCCGTCCCGAAAATCGGGAAAGGCCCACGGGGTCGGCGTGAACACGCCCCGCGAATATCCCAAAATCACGTCGGCCCAAACATCCCGACCAAGGTACAACTTGAATGGCCCCGGTTTGAAGGACGCCAGGACCAGCTTGTCGGGGTCCAGGTACCCCACATCGAGGTTGCAGGCGCGCGGTCCGGCGGCTCCGTCGGCCGCCGGCAGCCGAAACCTGTTCTCGACGGCACGCGCCTCATGCTTCCAATCCGCCAAGGCCGAGGGATCCCTCACCTCCCGGAACGAAACCCAACCGCGATGCAGCCCGTCCCCCATTTCATCGCGGTAATAGGTGTCACCGGTGAAGGGCACGAAGGGTCCGCGATAATCGATGGCCCCGAACGCCGACTCCAGCGCGGCGCAGAGCGAGGCGTCCCACGCCGTCGCGGCCGTGAGCACCGCCACCACACGCTTGCAAACCGGGCCCGAGACGGGGGTGATTCTGGTGCGGATCATGGAATAGGGGCTGATGAACGGGGTGGATGCGCGCCTTGCGGCCTGGTACGGGTGATGAAACGCTGAACGCGGGAGGAAGCTGAAAACGACTCGAACGCCCGCCGGGCCGCGCGTCGCATGACCGAACCGCCGGCGTGATCGAAGGCGAACGGTAGAATTTCAGGGACGGGAGCGCATCCGGGTTCGCCTCAGGCGCCCGGCCGAAGCGACACGGCGTGGGCCGTGGCAACGGGTTTTCGGAAACGCCTCATGGCGCGCGCCCCGTCCCGTCGACGCGATCCGCAGCGCCGAAAGCGCGACGACGGGAATCCTATCTCCTGCAATGACAGCGTGTTGCGCCCGGAGAGGCGGCCGTGCACGGCGTGACCGCGTCGGTGCGCGAGAGCGCGACCGCGCGGAAAGCCCCTGTTCATGGGGGTGAAAACGATGTCACCCTTTTAAAAACCCCTCGCACGGGCGCGCGGGATGACGTACATTATGCGAGCCGCAAGGCCGGGACGCGTTCCCGCCATTCAACTGTTCCTCAATCGTCCCACTTATCAAAGGATCCACAATGGCAGACAAGAGCCTCACCCAGAGCGAGATCGTTACCCAGGTTGCCGCCGCCACCGACCTCACCAAGGTTCAGGTCCGCGCCTTCTTCGAGACCCTCTCGAAGCTCGCGTACAAGAACGCCAAGAACGGCTTCACCATCCCCGGCCTGGGCAAGCTCGTGCTCGTGAGCCGCAAGGCGCGCGTGGGCCGCAACCCCGCCACCGGCGCGACGATCAAGATCCCCGCGAAGAAGGTCGTGAAGTTCCGCGTGGCCAAGGCCGCGAAGGACGCGATCGCCGGCGCGAAGAAGAAGTAAGGCCGGCGGCGCAAGCCGCGGTTGAACTTTCCCAAGGATGTCTGCGCAAGCGGGCATCCTTTTTTTTCGCCCGCCGAAAACCACCGGATCGCCCCGCTTTCGTGACGCTGGTCACGATCGCCGCCGCGTGGCGCGACGCGGGCCCTCACGCGCGGTTATCATGCGGCGATGAAGCCGGAAAAGCGCGAAAGCCAAAAAGGCGGACAGGGGTGTGCGGGTCTCCTCCGCAAGGCCGTGAGCGCATGGCGAAAGGGGCGCGACCGCGCGGCCCTGCAACCGGGCACCCTGATCGCCGCCCCGGTGGTGTGGGCGGCCTTCGCGGTGTTCGCGCACCCGCTGTGGGGCTCAGCCGGGTTTTTGCTGCACGCCTTTTTCATCCTGCCGCGCCGCAAGGGCGGCGCGGCGGCGCTGCTCGCCGCCTTTGTGCTGCTCGCGTTGTGGTTCGGCGCGCGCGCGCCGCATGTCAGCGTGGAAGGCGCGCCGTTCCACGAAGCCTTTCCTGGCGACACCGCGCGCGCGCAGGGGCCAGCAATCGTGCGGACCGGTGTGGTCGCGGGCATTCCCGCGCCCACGGCGCGCGGGTTCACCTTCCTGTTTCGCGAAACGGCCCGCGGCAAACCCGATGACGCCCGCACGGGAGGTTTCCCCCGTTTGATCCGTGGCGCCCTCACCTATCGGGTCACGCTTGAAGCGTCCACGCCTCCGGCGTGGGGCGCGGCGGTGCGCCTGCGCGGACCCGCCGCACCCGAGGATGCGCCGCCCAACCCCGGACAGATCGACATGCGGCGCGTTCTGCGCGGCCTGGGCGCATCGGCTTCCATTCGGGCGGAGTCGTGCGAGCCCGTCGCTCCTCCGGCCGCGTGGCACCGCGCCCTCACCGCGGCGCGCGAGGCGCTGGCGGCCAGTTTGACGCGCAACGTGCCCGCACCCGCGCGCCCGTTGCTGGAAGCTTCGCTCCTCAACATCACGAGTCACGTCCCGGATGAGACGCGCGAGGCGTTCGCGCGCAGCGGCATGCAGCACATCCTCGCCATCAGCGGCCAGCATATCGGCCTGTTGTTGGGGTTTTTGCTGATAGCCGGGTTGTGCGTCCGCCTGCCGCGAAAAGCCGCATTCGCGCTCGCCGGTTTGCTCGCCGCGGCGTACATCCCGGTGGTGGGTTCGCCCGTGAGCGTGGTGCGCTCGGGACTGATGTTCGCCATCCTGTTGCCCGCCTTGTTTCGCGACCGCCCCTCGGCGGGCCTGCACGCCCTGGGTCTCACGGCCGCGGTCGACCTGTGGTTCGACCCGCACAACGTGGCGAACCTCGGATTCCAACTCTCGTACGCCGCCACATTGGCCCTCATCCTCGGCGCACGACCGACGCGGCAGGCCGCCGTATCCGTCGTTCAAGCGTTGGTCGGCACGGGAACGACATGGATCACGCGCGTTCACCTTGCCCTGGCGGCACGAGGAATGAAGGTCACGGAGCCGTCCCGCGAATCGAACCAAAACCGGAACGACAAGCCGCGTGGTGAACGCCGCCCGGGTCGCCTCGCGGAATTCACCGCCGCGAATCTGCAGATGGTTTTTTTGAGCACGCTCATCACGCTGTTCACCTACCCGGTCCTGGCGGCCTCCACGCACGCCGTGACGCCGTGGGGCGTGCTCGGCAACCTGGCCACGGTCCCTGTGGGCGCGGCCATGCTGGTGGGCGGGTTGTTCACATGGGGTTTCGACTTCCTCTTGCCCTCTTCGCTCGACGCGCTCGCCTCAGGAGCCGGCGCCGTCTCGGGATTGTGCGCGGTGGGATTGGAGGGAATGGTGTTCCTCCTCGCCGACCTGCCGCACGCCGTGCGCCCCATCGCCCACCCTCCCGCATGGTGGCTCGCCGTGCTGGCCGCCGCCCCGCTCTCGACGGCGGCGTTGCTGCGCCGCGGACAGTGGACGACGGCCGCGTTGTGCGGCCTCACCCTTCTCGCGGCGGAAGGCGCGCGTCCGGCCATCGCGCGCCTTGCGGACGGCGGCCCGCGCCTGACCTTTTTGGCCGTAGGGCACGGGGACGCGATCGTCCTGGAGCTGCCGGGAGCGGCGCTTTTGATCGACGCCGGAGACGCGCCGCGCGTGGCCCGGAACGTGATCCTCCCCTTCCTGCGCTTTCGGGGCATCGCGACTCTTGACGCCGCGCTCGTCACCCACGCCGACCGCGATCATTACGGCGGCATGGCCGCGGTCATCGCGGGAATTCCGGTGCGCCGCGTGATCGGACCGCCCGAACATGAAGCGTCCGAGGGATCGGCGACCTGGAATTGCCTGCACCGCGTGGCGCGTGAGCGGAATGTTCCTTGGTACACCGGGCGTGCCGGCCAGCGCGTCTACGCGGGGCGCTCGGACACCTTGTGGGTTTTGGCCCCCGACACCGCGCGCGCGGAACTCGCGAACGCGGACAAGAACGACGTGTCGCTGGTGACCTGGTTGAAAACGCCGCAGGGCCACGCCCTGTTCAACGGCGACATCGAACAGGCGGCGCAGGCGGCGCTGGGAGGCACCTGGCCCTTGTGGCGCGGCGCATGGCTGAAGGCGCCGCACCACGGCAGCGACCGCACCACATCGCCCTGTTTCCTCGCGGCGGCGAGGGCGCCACGCGCCGTGGTGTCGTGCGGCGGGCGGCGCGGGTTCCCCGGCCATGCGGTGATGACCGCGTTCGCGACCGGAGGGACCGCAGTGGATGTGACCAAGCGCGTCGGAGCCGTGACATGGATCCTCGGAAGACGGGGGGCGCGCGCGCAGACCCAATTCCCGCCGCCACGGTCGCTCCCCTCCCCCGAAATCCTAAATTGAGACGTCCGCATGACCGCTTCCTCTCCGCTTTTTCCCGGCGCGCACCCCGATCGCCTCCGCCGCGTCTTCGAGCGCACCGAAATCCGGCGTGCCCCGCTCACGGGGATCATCCGCGGCTATCACACGTTGCCCTTTTCGCTCATCGGCCCGGACGACAGCCTCGCGGCGATCGACGAAGCCGCGTCCGAAACGACCGCTTCCCGTTCACCAGGCGGAAGCGTCCTTTTGACCGGCAAGATTTCGGTAAGCCCGCGGCTTGTGATTCCCGTGACGCCCGAGGCCGAACAGTTCGGAGAGGCCTTCCCCGAAGACGAGCCGTTCATGGATCGCGACCTTGTCGGCCGCGTTTTCGCCTTCGCCGTGGGCAAGGGGCGCAACCTGCGCGTGCGCAACGAGCATTTGCACGTGGAGACGTTCGCGGATTCCGACACCATCGTGCTGGAGCGCGTGCTGGACGACCTCGACCGCAGCGAAACCATCGACCGCGCCGTGATCTGGTGCCCCGAACCGCGTTTTTACCCGGTGAGTCTGGAAAAATTCATCCTGTCGGTGCTCGACCGGGAATTCCGGTAAAGGGTCCGGCTTCGGCGCCCCGCGTGCGGGGGCCCTGACGGAACGGCCCGCACCCGATTTTACGAACGTTCGAAAAATTCGAACGGAATCTTGCGTCCCGCCGGCCCCCGAACCCGCGCCGCGCGGATACCTTGGGGTCATGAATGCGACAGCCTCCCCTCCGTCCGCACGCCCGGAACGCCCGGTCGTCTTCCGGTATCTGGACGCCCGCAAGTTCCTGGCCGATGCCTTCGAGCACGCCAAGAACCTCAGCGGCGCCTTTTCGCACCGGTACGTCGCCAAGACCATGGGCGCAAGCTCGTCGGGGTTCTTCAAGGACATCCTGAACGGCCGCGTGCGCATCAGCGCGGCGCGCGCCGCGCGCTTCTCCAAGCTGTTCAAGCTTTCCGCCGCCGAAGCCGCGCACTTCGAAACCCTGGTGCAGTACACGCAGGCCGAAACACCCGACGAAAAGGAGCGCCTGCTGGCGCGCCTCGGCGAGGCCGCGGGCGGACGCAACCATGTGTTGGAGGCTTTTCAACTCGAGTACTTTCAGAAGTGGCACTACGCGGCGGTGCGGGAACTGTTGGCCTTCGATCCAGTGAAGGCCGACGATCTCGGAGAGGGAGAGCTCGCCCGCATCGCCGCACGCTTCGACCCGCCGCTCAAGACCGCCGAGGTGGATGACGCGCTGCGTCTTTTGCTGAAGCTGAAAATGATCCGGAAGAACGCCCAGGGCGTGCTGGAGCGCTGCGAACCCGTGGTGCGCTCGGGTCCGCTCCGCGATCCGTCCCGCATCAAGCCGGCGATCCGCGGAAACATCGAGCTGGCGTTGCGCGCGCTCGACGCCCAACCCGCGGCGGTGCGCCCCTTCTCCTACCTGACCATCAGCGTTTCGGAAGCGACGCTCGCGCCCATTCGCGAGCGCATTCTGGCTTTGCGTCGCGAGATCCTCGACCTTGCCGCGCGCGATGAACAGGTCGACCGCCTCTACCAGATCAACATCCAGATGTTTCCGCTGACGCGCCCAGGAGCCCCGCTGGCTCCCGCCAAAACCCGTCCGTCAAACCCGTCCCGCCCACCTCGGAAACCCGCCTCAAGGGGGAAATCATGAACCGCATCAACCTGATCAACCGCTTCCGACTTGTAGGCGCGTTCGCGCTCATCCTCCTTGCGAGTTGCGAACTCGGAGCGCCCACCAAGGGCGGCGGGACCGAGGGCGAAGGCGTCGTCGGCTCGCTGGTCGACCCGACGGGGGCTCCCCTGGCCGGTGTGTGGGTGAAGGCGTGGCCGCTGGAGACCGCTCTCGCCAAGAGCGCCGCCGTCGCCGCGGTCGACTCGGTGCAAACCAATGACGAAGGCCAATTCCACTTCCCGGGTCTTTCGGCCGGGGTCTACAACTTCACGGCCACCACGACCGTTTCGGGCACGACCTACGCGCTCTTCCTGAAGAGCGTGATCATCGCCCCGGGAACGAACTCGATCCACGGCGATACGCTGCGGGTGTCGGGTACGCTGACCTTCCAGGTTCAGGCTGGGGGTCAGGGCGTGGAAGGCGCCGTGTGCTACCTCGACGGCTCTCCCTGGGCGGCCGTGAGCGATGCGAATGGAACGTGCACACTCACGGGTCTGCCTCCGGGCACCTTGCAGTTCAGCGTCTCCCACCCGGCCTTCGCGTCGGTGCTGACGCAAGCGGCATCCGTGGTTTCGGGCACCATCAGCAGCGGGGGTGTGGTGGTCGGAAACAATACGGCCACGGTCAGCCGATACGTGAAGGCCTCGTGGCCCGACAGCGTGGCGCCGATTGCCGGCGAAGATAAATTTGCAGTCGGGATCGCGCGCCTCGTGTTCAAGCGGAACAACGTCGTCGTGAAGGATACCGTCCGTCTCACGTACTTCACGGATATCCCGCGTACGTTCGCGACGTTGTATCACAACCTCAACATCATCGGCGGCGATACGCTCAAGGTGACCGCCTATGGCCAACTGAAAGGCATGATCGAGATCGCCTACCCCGGTCCGCATCCCGAAGACTCGGCGAGAATCCTGTTCACCGGGAAGCATGTGGTGCTGCTGACGGACTTGCCGCAGGACACGCTCACCGTACCCCTGACCTTCACGGGCCCGACGGGTATTCCCGATGCCCCCGCGCTCCAACCGACGTTCACCACCGTGATGCCGCTCAGCGACACGCTGCGCTGGGGTTCCGTCGCCTTGGCGGAAAGCTATCACGTGCAAATGTCGACCGACAGCATGTTCGTCAACCTCGTGCAGAACGACTCGGGCCTGGCCACGACCACGCGCGCCTACGGCCCGTTGACCCCGGGGTATTATTTCTGGCGCGCGCGCGCCAAGAACGGCATGGGCACGAGCCCCTGGTCTCGGTGGCAGAGCCTGGTCACGGTGGGAGCGGGCAACGGTTCGGGCGGAAACGACTCTACGCCGCCGGCGAAGCCGGGCGTGCCTTCCCTCATCTCACCGACCCTCGAAGCGACCGGAATCAGCGTGTACGCCACGTTGAACTGGACCCGCGGGACATCGGAATCTGCCGGGGTCACGCTCGCCTACCGCGTTCTTGTGGGGACCGACACCGCCTTCTCGAACCCGATCATGAACGACCAGATCTCGGTTGAAACGGGCGCGACCGGCTATTCCCGCATGACGCCGCGGCTTTCATCCGGAACGCGGTATTTCTGGAGGGTGGTGGCCGTCGGGCCCGGAGGAAACTCTCCGTCTCCGCTGTATTCCTTCGTCACCGAATCGCCCGCGGGTCCCTTGATGCCCATCGGGATCACGCCGACGGCTCCGACTCACAATGCCGTCAACGTGCCCGTGCACACCACCTTGACCTGGTCGCCTCTCCTGCAAGGCGCGGTGTACGACCTCACCGTTTCCCGCGATTCGACGTTCTCCACGATCGTGCGCCGGGACTCGAGCCTGCTCGTCACGCAGCGCAGTCTGGATTCATTGCTGCCGGGTTCGCGTTACTTCTGGAGGGTCACGACGCGCATCCCGCAGGGCGTCGGCATCATGGGAGAATACCAGTACTTTGCCTTCACCACGGCCGGCACGCCGCCCACGATTCCCACGCCGCCCCCCGTATCCCCCGAAACGACGTTCACCGATACCGGAGTCGTGATTCGTTGGGTGACTGCCTCCGACGATTCGGGGAAGTCCTCTTCCCTCTCCGACTCGGGTCATGGCGGCGCCCCGGTTCCCTACACACCCTGGAGCTCGACCACCATTCCCGACACGCTCGGTCTGGATACCGTGTCCCACATTTCTTGGCAATCAAGCACGATCCCCGACACGAGCTGGATGGACACGGTCGCTCATTCAACAGGGGATTCAACCTTTGTTGCCGACTCAAGCGGGAGGGACGCCCTCCCGCCGGCGCCTTGGGAGTCACCCGCACACCAGGACTCGACGTTCGGGGACACCGTCAGTGCGGCCGGAAGCCTGAAGGCCTCCACACGCATCGCCAGCCATGCCACGCTGCTGGGCGCGGAAACCTTTCGGATGGCGCTGCGGTTCGAGCGGTCACGTCCGGTGCGCCCGGACCAGCGTGATGCGAGACGTCGCGAAACCTCGGATGAACCCGAACAATCGAACCCCCTCGTTTAGGGTCAACGGGGCCGTCCCGCTCACCCGATCCCGGCACGGCTTCTGAAGCCGGATTCCTACGCCACGGCGAGGGCCGCAAGTCGGCACATTCGCTTTTTTCACTATTTTTGGCCTCCCGAAACCGCCTGGACAATTTGTCAGGCGTTATTCCGTGTTGTCGGTTGACGGACGCTTGACGGTTTTGTCAAACGTTTGAAGATTAAGTTCGGTACGCCCCCTTGCCACCGCGGACTATTTCGCGAGGCGGAGGCGCCGCAGGACGGCACCATGGTCAAGGCACCTCCCGATCTGAACGTGTTCCAGTTTCTGGACGCGCGCGAGTATCTGCGGCAGGCCTACGCCGCGCAGAAAAAAGTCAACAAGGGGTTCTCGCACCGCTACATCGCCAAGGCGATGGGCGCCGGTTCCTCCAGCTTTTTCAAGGACGTGTTGAACGGGCGCGCCAGCCTCAACCCGGCACGCAGCGCGAAGTTCGCCCGCCTGTTCTGCCTCTCGCCCCGCGACACAGAGTATTTCGAGAACCTCGTTCTCTACACCCAGGCCGCCACCCCCGAAGAGAAGGATCGCCTGTTGCGGCTGCTGTCGCGGACGCGCGGCGCGGGCGAGCAGGCCGTGCTGGAGGCTTCGCAGACCGAGTACCTGCAGAAGTGGCATTACGCGGCGGTGCGCGAACTGCTGGCGATCATGGAATTCAGCGACGATTACGCCGCGCTCGCGTCACGTCTCGATCCGCCCATCACGGTCGCCGAGGCCCGGGATGCCATTCAGCTGCTGCTGCGACTCAAGTTGATCCGCAAAACCCCTCAGGGCACCTTTGAAAAGGTCGACAAGGTGATCGTCACCGGGCCGCGCCATCACCCGTCCCAGTCCCGTCCCGGGATCGTCGCCAACCTGGATCTGGCCCGACGGTCCCTCGAACGTCACGAAGCCGACAACAGGCCTTTCTCGTACCTGACCCTCAGCGTCTCGGGCGCCTCGCTCAAGTACATCAAGGAAAAGCTGCGCGAAGTGCGGCGTGACATCCTCGAACACGTCAGCATGGATGAAAGCGTGGATCGACTCTACCAATTGAACATGCAGCTTTTCCCGATCTCCACCCCGCCGGATGCCGCACGCACCGGGAGGCCCCAATGATTTCCCCGAGCACGCGTCTGAAATCCGTCGCCGCACTTTTGAGTGGTCTTCTTCTGATCGCAGCCTGCAATTTCGGTGAACCGACCGTGAGCAGCGGCGGCGGAACGGGGGTCGAAGGCATCGCGGGTCAACTCGTCGGACCGGGCGGAATGTCCGTCTCGGGCGCGACGGTGAAGGTCTATCCGATCCTGTATTCGGGGCTTGGAAAGCCGGGCGCCATCCGGTTCCCGGTCGCCGACTCGGTGACGGTGGGGGCGAACGGAACATTCTCGTTCCCCGACCTCGCGCCCGGCACCTATAACCTGCTGGCCACCATCAAACGCGGCGACTCCACGCTCGCGCTGCTTGTGACCGGCATCATCATCAAGGACAAAGGCACCGACCTGGGCACCGACACGCTGAAACTCACGGGCAAAATCACCTTGAACGTGGCCTCGAACGGCGCGCCGCTGGCGGACGCCAACTGTTACGTGCCCTACACGCCGATCGCGGCGGTCAGCGACTCCACCGGAAAATGCACGATCACCGAAGTGCCGGCCGGTACGTTCGAAATCACCGTCACCCACGAGGGTTTCCAGGTGGGCCTCAGCGGTGACATCAGCGTGTTGCCGGGGCTTCTGGTCGCAGGCGGCGTCGTCGACCTCGTGAGCACGGTGGCGGGGCCTCCGGCGCCCTCGTTGGTGATGCCGATTGACGGGACCACGCTCGGAGCGACCGACAACGATTTCGTGTGGATGATCGCAAGCGGCGCGACCGCATATCACCTGCAGGTGACGACCGGAACCGACACGAACTTCGCGGCGCCTTTGCTCAATCTCACCGATCTGTTGGAACCCTCCGCGCCGGTCACGCTCAAGGAGGCCGGCCAAACTTACCGCTGGCGCGTGAGGTCGCGGGCAGGGCTGTCGTTCGGTCCCTGGTCGCCTTCGCGCACTTACTCGATGAGCGACGGCGCGCCCGTGGCGAGCCACTTTACGGTCACGCCCGCCACTCTGGCCTTATGGACGTTCAACGACAAGGACAGCCTCAACCGCTATGTGGATGCGAGCGGCAACAATCGTCATCTGAGCGTCCCGGCCGAAGCGAGCCTCTCGGCCTCCCCCCACGGAAACGCGATCTCCTTCAACGGCGCGCGCATCACGGTGCAGAACGCCGCGGCCCTGTCCCTCGAGGGAAACGACACGATCACCTACGAGGCGCGCATTTGGCTCGACGCCTACCCATCCGCCTCGCTGTGGAACGGAGGAACCACCTTGATCGGGCAGTACGCCGGCCTCAAACTGCTCATCAACAAGGCCGGTCGCATTCAAGCCGGGAGTCAGAGCGGTGATGGGGCGAACTGGTTCTGGTTTCCACCGGTCTCCGACACCGGAGCGGTTCCGCTGGGCCGCTGGGTCAACGTAGCCGTCGCCGCGGTCCGCAACGGTTCGCTGTTATTCGCTTACGTCGACAATGTGCCCGTGGGCCTGTATCTGGATATTGCGGGGGGCGCGACCTTGCGTCCCACTTCGACCGTCGAATTCCCCTTTACCATCGGAAACGACGGACAGGATAACCAGCCGTTCCCCGGCCGCGTCGAGGAAATCAGGGTGTCTCGGGGGCTTCCCTTGGGACCCGGTGTGCATATCCGAGGGCAACCCCCGGGCTGCAGTACGGCACCCGTGATCTGCGATCCGTAGCGTGAAGGTAGGGAGAGAGGGGCCCCGTGCGTCACCGGGACGCACGGGGCGGGGGCCTCACACACTCACACCGTTTTCACGAGCACGCGCGAGTTGCGCGTGGGGTTCCAGCTCTTGCGGCGCGCGGGCGGCAAGGCCGTCACGGGCGCTTCCTTGAAGCCCATGCGCATGAAGAAATCGCTGGTCTGCGTGGTGAGCAGGAACACCTTGCGGATGCCTTTTTTGCGCGCCTTCTGCACGAGGTAATCCACGATCTTTCCGCCCGTGCCACGCCCGGCGTAAGCCGGGTCGACCACCAGCGCCAACAATTCCGCCGCTCCCTGCCCCCCGCTCTTGCCGATCGGTTTGAGCGCGCCGCAGCCGTGCAGCACGTCGTCGATCTTGTAGACGGTGTAATGGTCGAGGTCGGTCGCGAGATCTTCGGCGGTCCGCTGAATCAGCACGCCGGCATCCACATAGGGTTGCATGATGCGCAGAATTTCGGGAATGTCCGACGCCTGCGCGGGGTGCACGTGGTCGTAGTCGTCGAGGTAGAACATGGTGCCCTGCCCCGCGCTGCTGAACACTTCCTGCAGCAAAATGCCGTCGCGGGCGCCGCCCACCACGTGAACGCGCTCCACCCCACCTTCCAGCGCCTCAAGCGCCAGGGCGATCAGCTCCTGCGACGCCGGTTTCAGGGTCGCCGAGTAATCCTTCAGCAGCGCTTGCCCCTCTTTCCGGTCGAGGTTGGAAAACTGGCCCGAGCGCACTTCCTCGGGTTCGGCGAACTTGCAGTCCGCCACCACGGGGATGCCCGCTTCCTCGCCCACGAAGAACAGCTTGGTGGCCTGCATGGCCCGCGCCACCGCCACCGCCAGCTCGCTGCTGTTGAGGTTGTAGTCGCGTCCCACGTTGTTCCAACCGATGTTCGACACGATGGGAATCAGCCCGTCGTCGAGCATGCCCCGCATGAGATCGGTGTTGATCTTCTCGACCCGGCCCGTGTATTCGTAATCGACGCCGTCGACCACGCCCACGGCCCGCGCCCGCACCCAGTTGCCCACCACGCCGTGCGCTTCGTTCTCCGACAGCAGCGACAGCAAGGCGTTGGCGATGGTGGACGCACCCAGCTTCACCAGCGGCATCGCCCCGGATGAGGTCACGCGCACGCCGCCCACGGCCCGCGTTTTCTCGCCGTATTTGGCGAGCACCGCGTCGATGGAATGCTTCGCGCCGGGCACCAGGATGATCCGGATCCCCGTTTCATGCAACAGGACGATGTCGCGCACCAAAAGCGGAAACAACGGCCGCTCCATGAGGGCGTCGTCGATCTTGATCACGAACACCTGGTCGTGATAGCGCCGCAAGTAGCCGAACACCTCGCGAATGGCCTGAATGGATCCGGCAGGGGCCGTTTTGACGGCCCGGTTGTTGGAAGGGCGAGCCGCCGGGGGCGTCTTCTTCGGGTTCTTCATGCGTGACCGCCTGCAGAGGAAGGAGAGGGAGGAACCGTGCGCGGCACCGCCGCGCCCGCCGCGCCGATGACGTACCGGAGGAACGCGAGGTGATAGGCGAGCACGGGGCCGAGGGCGCCATGCCCGGGCTGCGCCCATTGCGCGGCCCAGTCGGCGAAAGAGCCGAGCGTATAGAGCGAGGCATCGGGCTTGAGGCCCAAATCGTCGGGGTGGAACCATACCGTGCGCACGGTGCCGCCGGGCAACACCTCCCACACCTCGGTCTCCTTGTGGAGGACGAGGTCGGTGGTGCCGTGATTGCCCAACAGAATTTTCGCCGTGAGGCCCCGCCTGGCAAAGTGATCGCACATCCGTTCGGCGTAGTGAAGGTGCGAAATGCCCAGCACCAGCGGCTTTTCGGTCCACGGGTTCAACAGTTTTTCGGCGGTGTGCAAACACGAGCGGAAGCCCAGCTCGCCGCGGATCGTCCGCAGGCTCCGCAGCGGGGGCACGAGATCGTTGGCGTCCACCACGCACAGCGAAGCGGGAGGTTGCCCGTGATCGCAGGCTTCGTCCTCTTGATGATCGGCATGATCGCACGGCGCCGAAACCCCGGAGGCGCCGCCCGCCCCGGCTAGCGTCTTGACCAGCGCCCAGGTGCCGTCCCAGGAGGCGCGGTTGTGCGTGAGCACCGGTTCGCTGCGCACCACGCCCACGGGCACGCCTTGGCGCGCCAGCGTGGCGGCGGCAAGCAGGGAGGCGTAACCGCCCTTGCGGGGCGTGTCGGAGGCGAGGTTCAAGGTGAACCCGCCGGCGGGAAGGCGCGGCACGGCGGCGGGCTGCAGACTCCGCAGGCAGTCCATCATGCCGTCAAGTTCGTCACGGCTCAGCTCCTTGATGCGCAGAGCCTGCAAAAAGGCCCCCGCCTGCGACGCGGCGAACGCGCCCCCGAGCAACAGCGCGAAGGCGTCGGCGGCTTCGGCCCGGTCGAGCGATTTGAGCAACGTGCGGCCCTTGCCGACCTTGCGGACGAGGTTCCCCACGCGGGTGGCCAGGGCCGCGCGATCCGCGCCGGAGGCATCCGGAAGCACGGGGGATGGGGATGGGGCCGCAGGAGAGGCCACAGAGTGCGGTTGTAAGGTCGACATGGGATGTAACTTAAAACTAATTGAAAGCCCGGTTCCCCATGCAGAACGCTCCCAAAACCCAACGCTTCGACCGCTTCCAGCGCCTCACGTTCCTCGTCATGCTGGCGCTGATCAGCATCGGATTCGTGGTGATGGTGCGGCAGTTTCTGGTCACCGTGTTCCTGGCGGCCGTGTTCACCGGTTTGAGCTGGCCGCTGTTCACCTGGCTGTCCGCCAAACTGCGCAACCGGGTCGCGGGGGCCGTTGCGACCCTGCTGCTTTTGTTGGTGGTGCTCGTGCTGCCGTTGGCGGGCATCGCCACGGCGGCCTACCAGCAAGCGATGGACCTGTGGGCATCGGGCGTGCACACGCGCCTGCTCGGGGCCGCCACCACGTTCGGGGCCGACGTGCGGGCCATGCTCCCTCGGCAACTCGCGCACCTTTACCCTTCGGCCGCGGAGATCGCCAAGGCGGCGGAAAACGCCGTGGCGTATTTAGGGCAGCAGGCCGGGGGCTGGCTGGCCGGCGCCGCCGACGTGTTGATCAAGATCGCGCTGATGTTCCTCTTCATGTTCTATTTCCTGCTCGACGGCCCGCGCATGCTGCAGCGCATCGTGCGGCTCTCCCCCTTGCCCGACGGCTACGAGCACGCGCTGTTCGAGCGCTTTCTGGTGGTGGGTCGCGGGGCGTTCATGGGCATTTTCGTGATCGGGGCGATTCAGGGTTTGCTGACGGGCTTGCTGCTGTGGTTGACGGGCGTCCCCTCGCCCGTGTTCCTCGGCGTGCTGGCGATGGCCGCTTCCATCATTCCGGCGTTCGGGGCCGGCCTTGTGTGGGTGCCCGCGGCGCTGTACCTGTTCCTCAGCGGCTCGCTGCTGGCGGGGTTGGTGGTCGTCCTGGTGGGCGGCGGGGTGATTTCGACGGTCGACAACCTTCTGCGCCCGCTGGTGGTGGGCAAGAGCATCAAGATGCACGACAGCATGGTGCTGGTCTCCACCCTCGGCGGCCTGCTGGCTTTCGGTCTCCCCGGCTTTTTGCTCGGCCCCATCATCGCCGCCTTCTTCCTCAGCGCGTGGGACATCTATGAAGACATGTTCGCTGCGGAGCTGGATCGGAATGAGAGGAGCGGACAGCGGACAGCTGACAGCTAACAGCAAAACAGAGCGTCTCCTGCATTTGGCTGTAAGCTGTAAGCTGTAAGCTGTAAGCTGTAAGCTGTAAGCTGTAAGCTGTAAGTTCTCAGCTATCTTTACCCACCCATGCGCCTCTTCGCCCTGTCAGATCCGCACCTCGCGTTCGGCGTGCCGAACAAAACCATGGACCGCTTCGGCGCGGAGTGGGTGAACCATCCGGCGAAGATCGAGGCGGCGTGGCGCGCGGTGGTGGGCCCGCGCGATGTGGTGGCGGTGCCGGGCGACATCAGCTGGGGTAAAAAATTGCCCGACGTGATGCCCGACCTGGAGTGGCTTCACCGCCTGCCGGGCATCAAGGTGATTCTGCGGGGCAACCACGATTTCTGGTGGCCGACCAATGCCGTGCTGGAACGCGAACTACCCACATCCCTGCGCTTCGTGCACAACAACCACGTGAAGGTGGGGCCGTACGTGTTCTTCGGCTCGCGGCTGTGGGATACCAGCGAGTACTCGCTGTTCGATCTCATTGCGTGGGATCCGATGAAGGGCCCCATCCCCGGGGTGAAAGCCGATGCGGATCTGAAGAAGCAGGAAGAGATTTACGATCACGAACTGCATCGCTTGAAGATGAGCGCGGCCGGGCTGCCCGAAGGCATCCGCATCGGCCTCACGCACTATCCGCCGCTCGATCACCTGCTTTCGCCGTCACGCGTGTCGGCGGTGATGGAGACAGCGGGCGCGCGGCACGTGATCTTCGGGCATCTTCACTCCGTGAAACGGGAGTGGAACGGCCAGGCGTTCGGGACGTTGAACAACGTGACCTACCACCTCACCTCGTGCGATTACCTCGATTTCAAACCGAAATTGATTTGCGAGGCCTAATTCAACGCTTTTGGCTCAACTTCCTCAAATCGCCTGATAAATAAGTTGAATCCCTTCAACGTTTCGCTATCATATTTTTTCCTTGCATCGTCCCTCCTCAACGGGTAGGCCTCGTCTAAAGCATCTTTCAATTCATTTAGCATGTCATTGCAGTTTATACTTTTTTCCTGCATACTGACATAAATATCCACCAAACCAAAACTTGATGCTGAAACAGCGAACCCAATCATATACTCAGGGTTTAGAATCGAAAACTCCTCATGCAGGGTCACCAGATTAATTTTTTCAGATTTTTCGCACGAAAATCTGGCAATCATTAACGTCCAAAAACCGACATTCGATGAAGCATTTACATAGCTTCTTGAAATTTTCTTTACGTCAAGATTCGACCAATCCGTCTCAGCGCTCTTTGAGGTTTCTGCGCTATAAGCTCCAGCAAACGCTTTCTTAACTCCCGAATCAAGGTTGGCAAACCCAGAATCCACTTTTTTGTGCAGTGTTTCCAAATGATGCGGCAACACAGACAAGGCCTCACTAATTCCTTTACTAATAACTTTAATATCAGCATAAACATCATTCATGTTTCGCGAAGCCGCACTAAGATCACTTAAACTATTCTGAGAACTTGTATTCGTAGTAATGGAGTGAATAATCGCAATGGTTGATATTAGAATACCCGCTAAACTTGCAGCAAAGCCCACATAAGAAACCAAACCATTATTGTTTCCAAATTTCACAGTAACGATTAATACGACTATGCCCAACAAAATTCCAATCCAGTATTTGTAATGCAGAACGTTCATATATCACCCCAAATTTAAATTTGGGACAAAATTAACAATTGCGAACCCGCGCTAGCAAATCCGCGGCGATTTCATCGAGCAGCGGCCAGCCTTTCTCCAGCAAGCGGACGTAGCCGTCCTCAAGCCGCGCGTAGTCCGCGGCCTCAAGCCGCGCAAAAACCGCAGGGTCCCACGTCGCGCCGTGGTCGCGCTCGACTTCGGCAAGCGAGAATCCGCGCGCCTGTCGCAACCCCAATGACACCGCCTCCGTCAAGCGATCGTTGTCGTCGAGCACGTCCCACTCGCGCGCGGTGTCATCGAACCCCGCTTCGCCCCACGCCAGGTAATCCTCCAGCTGGCGCGGGTTCATCCAGCGGCGTTTGCCGTCGAACCCGTGCGCGCCGGGCCCGAAGGCCAGCCACGAGGCGCCGTTCCAATAGCCTTGGTTGTGACGACACTCCTGCCCCGGGCGGGCGAAGTTGGAAACCTCGTAGCGCCGCAGGCCCCGCGACGCCAACAAACCCACCCCGGCGTCGTACATGTGTTGGTACACATCACCCTCGGGCAAGGTGAGGCGCCCCGCCTTGTGCAGTTCGTCGAACTTGGTGCCCTCTTCGATGGTGAGGCCGTAGAAGGAAATGTGGTCGGGGTTGTATTGCAAAAGGCGATGGAGGTTGGCGAGGAAACGCTCGGAGGTTTGCCCCGGCAGGCCGAAGATCAGGTCGGCGCTGTACCGCAAGCCGCTTGAGGCGGCTTCGGAGGACAACAACTCGAGCGCGGCTTCGGCGGTCTCGGGCGTGTGCACGCGGCCGAGCAAGGTGAGTTCGTCCTGATGAAAGCTTTGCACGCCCACGCTGACGCGGTGAAACCCGAGCGCGCGCCAGGTTTTGAGCTTGTCGTGCGTGAGGCTGCTGGGGTTGGCCTCCAGCGTCATTTCGTGAACGGCGGAGAGGTCGAAGTGCTCACGAAACCTGGCGAGGAGTTGTTCGAGGTAGCGGGTGGGAACCACGCTGGGTGTCCCGCCTCCGAAAAAGATCGTGGAGACTTTCGCGCCCTTGAATTTCCCGTCGTTAGAGGCCGCCGCGTGGTCGATTTCGCGCAAGGCGACATCAAGCCACTTCTTTTGAGTGACCGCCGGGCTTTCCCAACTGGCGAAGTCGCAGTAATGGCACTTCTTTTCGCAGAACGGAACGTGGACGTAGAGTTGGAGAGGTTGGGTCACGATGGTAAAGGTAGAAGACCGTGAGGTTCCAATTGAAGGTTTGGGATTCCCAGGCGACGATTCTTCGGATGGTTTGGGAGAACACAAACAATCCAATGTCGTCATTCCCGCGCAGGCGGGAAGGACAAACCTTGAATTCGCCTCAACGACATCGATGTGGGATATGACAGCTTTCGTGCCTATGGCACTGCCTGTGTCCGTCCCCGCACATCCTTCCCGGCCCCATCGAGAACAATCACCCGGCCATCAACAAATCCCAGTGTTCTCACCTGTTCCACGTTTTTGTTCCCGAAGAAGCCCGACCTCCCGCGCTTGATTGACACCGCGTTGGAATCATTCATGCGGTAATACATCAGCTGTCCCGGCGCCGGTGACACCGCACGAGCCTGATCGGCGTTCTCGGGCCAGGTTTCCCAACGCAGCGCGTGCATTACGGAAGGATTGGCCTGCGACCGCACGCCCAACCAATTCACCTGCATCTGCAGCGGGCTCCCCGTGGTCGTCGAGTTCACCACGCGATACGCCGTGTCCAGCGCTTTGGGCCAATATTCATCGGGTAAAACCTGCGTGGGCTGCAAGGTCGTCGGGTTCAGCACCATCACGCCCCGCCCGAGTTGCCAGTGCGAATACCACTGCGTCAAGCGCCCGTCGGGCTGCAGCGTGACAGGGCCCAATTGAATCTGAATCACCAAGCTCCCCTGCCCGCCGAAGCTCCAGCGGTACGGCCAACTCGTGGTCTTGTAAACCACCCACGAGCCGTTCTCGAGCCGCGCGTTGTAGGCCTGCGTGTAGCCGCCCGCCACGGTGGAATCGTGCTTGTGATAAGTGATGACGGGGCGGTTCTGCGCGTCGAACCCGATCTGCCCGCGGTTGATGAGACCCGCGAACTGCGGCACGTTGTCGACGATCACCCCGGGGTTGTTGTCGAAGGAAACCGGCAGCGTGACCGGGGTTCCATTTGATGTGAACCAACTCGTGAGGTTCACCGATTTCATGTACGACACCCGGTGCGTGGTGGCCGCATCCGATGTCGCCCGCCAAAACCAGAACAGGTGATACCAGCCGTCGGGGCCGGCCACAGGGCCCGCATCATTATCGCCGAAGTACACGCTGCGTGTGCCCGTCGTGCTCGCGCCGCTGAACAGGTTGGTGCCCAGCAGCCGCGACCACGCGCGCGTCTCCGGGTTCCACTTGTTGATGATGTGGTTGCCGCTGCCGCTGCCGCCATCGCGGTAAATGAACACCAGCTCTCCATTCGTCCCTTTCACGAACACCGGGTAGGTGACGCTGCTTTCTTGCGTGCCCGTCATGCCGGTCACCTGCACAAGACTGTCGATCTCGCCAGGCACGTTCGAACGCCAATAGCGCAGGGGGTTGTTGTGCATGTTGCCCGCGAGGTGGATGAGACCCTGTGCGTCGACCACCATGGTGAGCGAGTTGTGGCTGTCCCATCCCACGGTGGCCGCCGCACCCGTGAGCGTTTTGCTGCGCCACAGTCCGCCGGGAGCCTTCATCGCCACCACGATCTGCCGCGTGTTGCCGTGATAATAGGCCACGTAAACCGTATCACCCTTGGCCACCATGGCGAAGTCGACCGGATGACCCGACCACACTGACCCCACCAGACTCGAGTCTTGAGGACTGACGCGCTGCTGCGCGACGGCGGAGAGGGGAAAAGCCGTGAGCAGCGCAGCCATGAGCGTGAAACCCCTCACGACCAACCAGACGCGGGGAATCAGGGACCCAGACGGGGTGATGGAGAGAAAACGCGACATGAAGAGGAATCTACCGTCGACCGGGCGCGCATGTGGCAGGAACCGGCACAAAAAAAGCGGAGGCTCTCGCGAGCCTCCGCCTTTCCGTTTCAGTTTTCCGCTTTCAGTTTCGCAGACCCGAGGTCCGACTAGTCCGCCTGATTGCGCAGGAAGGCCGGAGTCTCGTAGTCGATGTCCGGCTCCGAGTCCGCCTTGGGGTTCCCGAACAACCCGGAGAACAGGTTGTTGGAACGCGCCGCGGCGGTCTCCTGCAGGGCCGGACGTTCCTCACCCGCGGGGCGGGGCGAGGGCACGAAGGCCGAAGGCGAGCGCGGCCGGCTTGCGCCGAAGGGCACCTTGCCAGAGCCGGGTTGCGCGATGGGGTTCCCCGGAACCGCCGGTTCGTCGAAGCGCGAGCGCGATTCGGGGGCCTGCGGCAACAGCGACACCTTGTCCGCGTCATCGTCGGTCACATCCATGTCGTCGGCGGAGGCCGCCGCGGGCGCAACGGAGGAGGGAGTGGCGGTCGTCCCGAAGAACGACGGGGAGGGAGCCACGGGGGCCACCGGCGCGGTGAACGACGGACGGGCGCGGAACGGCTCGGCGGCCACGCGGGTCTTGCGGGTCGCGGGCGACCCGAAGCCGGTGGCGATCACGGTCACCGACATCTCGTCGCCCATGGCCGGATCGACCACGGTGCCCATGATGATGTTGGTGTTGGAATCCTGGCCCACGGCCTCGTAGAGGTAGTTCATGGCCATGTCGATCTCGTCGATCGACATATCCTCGCCGCCGGTGATGTTGACCAGCACGCCGGTGGCGCCCGCGATGTTGATGTTGTCGAGCAGAGGCGAGTGGATCGCGCGGTCGGCGGCGATCTGCGCGCGGTTCTCGCCCGACGCGCGGCCGGTGCCCATCAAGGCGTCGCCGCCCTGGGCCATCACCGTGCGCACGTCGGCGAAGTCGACGTTCACCTCGCCGTTCTTGAGGATGATCTCCGAGATGCCGCGCGTGGCGGAGGTCAGCACGTCGTCGGCCACCATGAAGGCCTGCTTCATGGGCGTGCCCTTGGGCACAACCGAGATCAGCTTCTGGTTCGGCACCACGATCACGGTGTCGGCGGCCTGACGCAGGTTCTCAAGGCCCGAGGTCGCGTTGGCGTCGCGCACGCGGCCCTCGAACGTGAACGGCTTGGTGACCACGGCCACCGTGAGGATGCCCATGGAGCGCGCCAGCTCGGCCACCACCGGTGCCGCGCCCGTTCCCGTGCCGCCGCCCATGCCCGCGGCGATGAACACCATGTCGGCGCCTTCAAGCATGGCGCGCAGGCGTTCGACATCCTCCAACATGGAATTCATGCCGATCTCCGGTTTGCCGCCCGCGCCCAAGCCCTTGGTCAGTTCGTTGCCGATCTGGATCTTGAGCTCGGCCTTGCTGCACTGCATGGCCTTCGCGTCGGTGTTGAGGGCGATGAACTCCACGCCCTGCAACCCGCCCTCGATCATGCGATTGATGGCGTTGCCGCCGGCTCCGCCGACGCCGATCACCTTGAGCTTGGCGACCGTCTTGTCCTTGTTGTCGAGTTCGAACATCATGAGGCGCTCCTTGAGAGAGATTGAAAACGGATGGGGGAAACGGAAACGGAAACGAACGCTGAGACGGAAACGGAATCACAACTCATCACACATACCTCTTGAACCAGTCGAGGATCTTGGTCCACAGATCGCCGAGGCGATCCTTGCCGGGCACGGCCGCGTCGTCCTTGCCTTCGGCGCGGCGCAGCAACCCGTATTGCACGAGGCCTACGCCCGTGGCATGCGAGGGCGTGGCGGCCGCCTCGGTGAGGCCGCCGAAACCCTTGGGGGCCGCTACCTTGACCGGCATGCCGAACACCTGTTCGGCGAGCTCGGCCGCGCCGTGCAGCTGCGAGCAGCCGCCGGTGAGGATGATGCCCGCGCCGAGGGTATCGAGGTAATGGTTTTTCTGCAGCTCGCGCAGGGCGAGCGTGAAGATCTCGCGCATGCGCGGCTCGATGATGGAGGCCAATACGGCGCGGCTGACTTCGCGGTCGTCGCGGCCGCCCACGCCGGGCACGGGGATGTACTCGCTTTCGCCCTGGCCGCCGCGCAGGCAGGTGCCGAAGGCGCGCTTGATCTCCTCGGCCTTCTCCAGCGGCGTGCGGATGCCGATGGCAAGGTCGTTGGTGACGTTGCGCCCGCCCAGGCCGATGCTGGCGGTGTGGCGCACGCTGTCCTCCACGAACACGATGATGTCGGTGGTGCCGCCGCCGATATCGATCACGGCGCAGCCCAGCTCGCGCTCGTCGTCGTCCAGCACGGCGTACGACGAGGCCAACGGCTCGAGCACGATGCCCGCCACGCGCAAGCCGGCCTTCTCCACGCTCTTCTGCAGATTCTGCACCGAGGTAATGGCGCCGGTCACGATGTGCACGTCGCCTTCAAGGCGCACGCCCGACATGCCGACGGGATCCTTGATGCCGGGTTGTTCGTCCACCACGAAATCCTGCGGGATGACGTGCAGCATTTCGCGGTCGAGCGGGATGGCCACCGCGCGCGCCGCCTCGATCACGCGGGCCACATCGGGCGGGGTGATCTCGTTGTCGGAGCGCGACACGGCGATGACGCCGCGGCTGTTGATCGACTTGATGTGGTCGCCGGCGATGCCGACGTACACCGAGCCGACATCCACGCCCGCCATGAGCTCGGCTTCCTCGACCGCCTTCTGGATCGACTTCACCGTCTTGTCGATGTTGATGACCACGCCCTTGCGCAGGCCGTCGCTGGGGCTGGAGCCCACGCCCACGATCTGCAGTTCGCCGCCGGGGCCGGCCTCGCCGATGATCACCCCGATCTTGGTGGTGCCGATGTCAAGCCCTACGATGGGACTACCCATGAAACGCCCTCCTGTTCCCTTCCGCGCGGCGCGCGGCGCCGCTGCAAACCCCTGTTGTCGACCGATCCGCCTTGCACGCCACGCCCCTACAGCACATACGCATAACCTTCCACCCTGAGATCCACCGTCGCGCCTTCGGCCCAGCCGGCCTGCTCGCGACGCATGAGCTCCGTGAGGTAACCCAGCGACGCGCCGGGCGCGGCGCAGTCGACGCGCAGGCGCACCCGTCCGTCGCGCCAGTAAACGTCGGCCTCGCCGCCTTCGCCGCGGGGCGTCACCTGCGAGAAACCAGCGAACACGTCGGGGTGGCGGGCGCGCACGCCGGCCAACCAGGTTGCCGTCCGCAGGGTCGTCTTGCGGGACAATCCACGGCCTTCCAGAACGGGGACGTCCTCCGGCGCATTGCCCGCGAGCGGCATCCACGCGCCGTCGGGCGCGAGCCCGCGCCACCCGTCGCCCACGCGCCTCACGGCCACCACGTCGGCCTCCTGCACGCTCACGCGCAGACGACCGCCGGGCAGGTAACGCACCGTGGCGGATTCGATGCCCGGCAAGGCCAGCAAGGCCTTGCGCGCGGCGCGGAAGGGAACCTCGCCAAGGCGCAGGCCCACATCCAGCCCGGCGCGCTCGAGCAGGCGCGAGGTCGCCCAGTGGCGGTTGCCCACCACCTCGACGCGCGCCACGGTGAGGAAGGTGCCGCGCTGGTAAGCGCGCCCCAGGGGCCAGGCCGCGAGCGCCATCAGCGCGAGCGCGGCGACGAGCACGACGGCCGAGCGGCCGCGCGGCAGGCGCGGGCGCGGGACGCTGCGCAACATGCCGCCGGTTTTGGCAGAGGGCGCCTTGCGGCGGCGGTTCTTCTTGCCACGGGAGAGGATCATGCGCGGACCTCCTGTTTCCCCAGTTCGTCCAGCACGGCGGGAGCGAGCGAACCGACGTCGCCGGCACCCATGGTCACCAGCACATCCCCGGCGCGCAAGGAGCGGGCGATGGCGGGAGCGGCGGCGACGGGCGTGGCGGCCGACGCGAGGAAGCGCGCGTCGGCATGACCGAGGCGGGTGGCCTCATCGGAAATGAGGTTGCCTTCCACGCCGGGCAAGGGCGCTTCGCGGGCCGGGTAAACGGGCAACACGAACAGGCCGTCGCCGCCGAGGAACGCGCCTGCGAAGTCGGCCGCGAGCTGGCGCGTGCGCGAGTAGAGGTGAGGCTGAAAGACCACCACGAGACGCCCGCCGCGTTCATGGGCGATCAGGCGGGCCGCGCGCAGCGCGGCCGCCACCTCGGCAGGGTGATGCGCGTAATCGTCGATCACGGTGACCTCGGCGCGCGCGCCGACCAGTTCGAGGCGACGGCGCATGCCGGGGAATGCGGCGAGACCTTCCGCCACGGCCGCGAAGGGCACGCCTTCTTCGAGGGCGAGCGCGGCCGCGGCCAAGGCATTCGTCACGTTATGCGCGCCGAACACCTTCAAGGTCACGCGTCCCAGCGCCTCGCCTTGGCGGAACACCGTGAAGGCCGCGCCGCCCGCATCGGTGGTCATCTCGCGCGCCTGGTAGTCGCCGGCGGAAAGCCCGCAGGTGCGCACGCGGCAGGTGAGGCGGTCGGCGATGCGACGAATGCCGGCATCCTCCGCATTCAACACGGCCACGCCATGGAACGGCAGGCGGTTCAGGAATTCGACGAAGGCGTCTTCGATGGCGGCGAGCGACCCGTAGTAGTCGAGGTGATCGGCGTCCACGTTGGTGACGATCGCTGACACGGGACGCAGCGACAGGAAGGCGCGATCGTACTCGTCGGCTTCCACCGCGAAGAACTCGCCGCGCCCGGCGTGGCCGGCCTCGCCGCCTTTCCACGCCGCGCCCACGGCCCAACCGGGTTCCGACCCGGCGGCGCGCAGAATGTGGATGAGCATGCCCGTGGTGGTGCTCTTGCCGTGGGTGCCGGCCACCGCAAGGCCGTGACGGCGCCCCATCACCATGCCGAGCAGATCGGCGCGGCGGACCACCGGAATCCCTTGCGCGCGCGCGGCTTCAAGCTCGGGGTTGTCGGACGGCACGGCCGCGGTGAACACCAGCGCGTCAAGTCCCGGCGTGACGTGCGCGGCGGCGTGCCCCGCGAAAACCTCGACGCCGCGCGCGCGCAGATCCGCGACCGCCGCGCCCTCGGCGCGGTCGGAACCTTGAACCCGGAAACCGGATCCGTGCATGACGCCGGCGAGCGCGCTCATGCCCGAACCGCCGATGCCGGTGAAGTGCAATGACCGCAGGCGTGACGAAGGCTTCATGCCGACCTCCGCTTGTTCGGCACGGTGTAATCCGCCTGCACGCCGGAAGCCGCGCGGGCGGATCCCGGGGCGCGCCCGGCGCCGGTGGCGACGAACGGACGCAGCGGGGTGGTGCGGCGCGCGTTCCGCCACACCAGCGGCGGAGCCTGCTCCACCGGTTCGGCCGCGGTGCCGCTGATGTTCAGCAGAATGCCCATGGCCAGGAGGTTGATGATGAGCGACGTGCCGCCGTACGAGACGAACGGCAGCGGTTGCCCCGTGGTGGGGAACAGCTTGACGCACACGCCGATGTGAACGGTCAGGTTGAGCGCGATGGAGGCGACCACGCCCACCGCCATCAACGAACCGAAGCGATCGGGGCAGTCGCGCGCGATGCGCAGGCCGCGCCACACCACCACCCCGAACACCATCATGACGAGCAAGGTGCGGAAGAACCCGAGTTCCTCTCCCAAAATCGCGAACACGGTATCGGTGAACGGCATGGGCAGATACCCCAGCTTTTGCGTCCCCTCCCCCAACCCGGTGCCGATCAGCCCGCCGTTGCCCAGGCTGATGAGGGCCTGCAGACTTTGGTGCGCGCTTTCGGAGTTCGCTTGGGGATCGAGGAACGCCATCACCCGCTTGAGGCGATAGGTGCTCGACACCATCAGCACCGCCAGGCCGGGAAGCGCGATCGCCCCTAGGATGAGCAAATGCTTCACGCGCACGCCGCCGGCGTAGATCATGACGACCGTCAACCCCGTGAGCATCATCACCATGCTGTAGTTGGGCTGCAGGAGAATCAGCGCCATCACGATGGCCGGGAACATCAGGACGCCCAAGAGCCCCCGACCGAACATGTGCATCACGTCGGCCTTGGCCGCCAGACGCGAGGCGAGGAACATGATGAGAGACAACTTGGCCAGCTCGGAAGGTTGGATGCCGAACACCCAGCGGCTCGCGCCGTTGAGGTTGGTGCCGCCCGTCGCAAGGATGTAAAGCAGCATGGCGATCGAGACCCCCAAAAGGTAGGGCGCGAAGGTGCGCCACATCCGGTAGGGGATCAGCATGCCGACGAAGAAGACGAACAGTCCGATCACGACCTTCTTGACGTGCTGGGTCAGGTAGAACGACTCGGGCAACCCCTTCACCACGGCCAAGGGAGCCGAAGAACTGTAGATCAGCACGATGCCAAGCCCCACCAGGGCCAGCACGCTGATGCACAGCGGCACGTCGAATTTCAGTCCCTTGCGCGCCATGGTCACTCCCGTTCCGCTCCGATGCGCGAGCCGGAACGCAGCGTCTGGCGCAGCGTGTCGCTCACGCGCTCAAGCCGCATGCCCCGCGACCCCTTGACGAGCAAGGCGTCACCGGGTTCGAGGGTGGCGGTCAGTTCCTCCATCATCAGGTCGAAGTCGGAGAAGTGGTGCGCGGCGCGGCGCGGCAATCCCTTGCCCCGTGCGGCCTGATTAAGGTGTCGGGTCGCGTCCCCGAAGGTGAACAGCTCGTTCACGCCCATTTCCACCAGATAGTGACCGATCTCGGCGTGCAGCTTGGCCGATTCCTTGCCCAGCTCGAGCATGTCGCCCAGCACCGCCACGCGGCGGCCCGAGACCTCCTGGGCGGCCAACGTGGCCAGCGCGGCGCGCACCGAGGTCGGGTTCGCGTTGTAGCAATCGTCGAGGATCGTGACGCCGTGGACCTGCCGCACCTGCATGCGGTTTTTGGGGGGCGCGAACGACGCCAGCGCGGCGGCGATGTCGGCCTTGGGCACGCGCAGGTGAAGACCCACGGCGATGGCCGCCAAAGCATTGTAAACGTTGTGAAGGCCCGGGACGGGAAGGCGGAAGGCCGTCCGCCCGATGCGGAAGGTCGCGCAGCCGTCGGCGCCCAGCTTGACGTCGGCGGGCTTGATCTGCCCCCGCTCGATCCCGAAGGTCACCACGCGCACCTTGGAGGGCGCGCGGAAATCACACAGCATCGGATCGTCGACGTTGAGGAAAAGCGTCCCGCGGCCGCCGGGGAACCCGCCGATGATGGAGAGCTTTTCGTCGCGGATGGCTTCGCGGCTGCCCATGGTCTCCAGATGCGCGAGCCCGATGTTGGTCACCACCGCAAGCCCGGGCTTGGCGGTCTCGCTGAGGCGACGGATTTCACCGGGATTGCTCATGCCCATTTCGAGGACGGCGTAACGGTGCTGCGAGCGCAGACCGAACAGGGTCAGGGGCAGGCCCACGTGGTTGTTGAAATTGCCTTCGGTCGCCAGCACCTTGCCCGACTTGCGCAGCACCGCCGCGATCATGTCCTTGGTGGTGGTCTTGCCGTTGCTCCCGGTCACCCCGATCTTGGGGATGCGGAAACGCTCCGCGTAAGACCGCGCCAACGCCGTCAACGCCTCTTGCGTATCGCCGACGGGGACGTACACATGCGCGGACGTGCCGTTCTGATCCATCCATTCCTTGTTCACCACGGCGGCATCCCCCCCCAGTTTGAATCCTTGACCGACGAAATCATGCCCGTCGAATTTCTCGCCCTGCAACGCCCAAAACACCTTGCCCGGCCCCATCGCGCGCGAGTCGATGCAGATCTCCACCCGGCGGCGCGCGGAGCGCTGATCGGGTTTGCCCTTGAGTTGCGAGCCCAACAGCGAAGCCAGTTGACGCAACGTGAGTTCCATCAGGCACCCGCCTTCGGTGCCGCCGCGGCCCACTGCACGATTTCATCCTGATCGCTGAAATGAATCTTGCCGGTGGGCAGGATCTGATAGTCTTCGTGGCCCTTGCCCGCCACCAGCAGGCAGTCGCCCGCGGCGAGCCCTCGCAGGCCGGCGTGAATCGCCTCGCGGCGATCGGGGATCACGAGCGTCGTGTCGGGATCGCCCATCCCGTCGCGGATCTCCTTGAGGATCGCCTGCGGATCTTCGCTGCGCGGGTTGTCGCTGGTGAGAATCACCCGGTCGGCGAGGCGCTCGGCGATGGCGCCCATCAAGGGACGCTTGCCGCGGTCGCGGTCGCCGCCGCAACCGAACACCACGTGCAGTTGACCGGGCGTGAGCGCGCGCAGGCTGGCGAGCACGCGCTCCAGGGCGTCGGGCGTGTGCGCGTAGTCGACCACGGCGAAGGCATCGCCCGCCCCGGCGGCCGGCACGGGGAAGATCTCGTTGCGTCCCGGAACGACCACGTCGGCGATGCCGCGCGCCACGGTTTCGGGTGCGAGTCCCAGGGACAGGCCGAAGGCCGTCGCGGCCAACAGGTTCTCGATGTTGATCGCGCCCACAAGGCGCGATGTGACGGTGAACGCCGCGCCGCGATACTCCAGCGCCAGCGTGGTGCCCTCAAGGGCAAGCGTCGCGCCGCGGACGACGAGGTCGGCACGCCTGCCTTCGGGGGTCTCGCCGCGCGAGAAGGTGAGACGCGCGCCCTTCCATTCCTCGAGCAGGCGGACGCCATAGGGCGCGTCCAGGTTGACGATGCCCACGCCGTCGGCCTTCAGATATTCGGTGAAAAGGCGCTTTTTGGCCGCGAAGTAGTCCTCGAACCCGTCGTGGAAGTCGAGGTGATCCTGCGTCAGGTTGGTGAACAAGGCGCGCGCGAACGTCACGCCCTTCACGCGATCCTGGCTGAGCGCGTGCGAGGACACCTCCATGGCCACGGCATCGCAGCCGTCCGCCACCCCGCGCCCGAGCAGATCGTAGAACGACTCCGTCGAAGGAGTGGTGAGGGTCGAATCGAGCACGGTGTCGCCGATCTGGTAGCGGATGGTGCCCAGCGACACCACGCGGCGGCCCGCGGCCCGCAGCACGGCGGTCATCAACAGCACGGTGGTGGATTTTCCGTTGGTTCCCGTGACGCCGTAAAAATCCAAGGCTTGCGAAGGTGCGCCGTGCCAGGCATCGAAGAGGGGGCCGGTGCGGATCCGCAGCGCGGGAATCCACACGGCGGGAAGGTTCGCGAAGATCCCGGCGCGCAGGGCGTCATCGTCCGCGGATTCGATCAGCAGCGCGGAGGCGCCGCGCGCCGCCGCGTCGGCGGCGAAGGCCGTCCCATCGAGTTTGGCGCCGCGCAACGCGATGAAGGCGTCGCCGGCCGTCACCGCGCGGGAGTCGGTCTTCAGGCCCGTGAGCGCGACATCCGCGAGGGTCTGGGGGGCGGCGAGCCCGGCGGCGCGGAGCAACGCGTGAAGTGTGCGCGGCGCGGTCATTCGGCCCACCCGAGGACAAGGCGCGCGCGGTCGCCGCGACGCAGCGCGACACCGGGAGCCGGGGTTTGATCGTGCACGCGACCCGCGCCCTCATAATCGACATCGACGCCCAGGCGGCGCAGACGTTGCAGCGCATCGCGCAGGGTGGCATTGTGCAGGTCGGGCATCACGGCGCGCTCGGAGCGCGCCGACTCTCCCTGCGAGGCGGCGGGCTCGGTGACCGCGGAAGGCGCGGAGGTCCCGGAGGCGGTTTGCCCAGCGGCCTCGCTGCGCGGCAGGCGGAAGGACGCGAGCGCCGTCTTGACAGCCCGTCCTGCGGAACCCGCGCGATCGTCGTGGGAGACTTTGGCGGGCTCGGCCGCACCGCCCGCGACGGTGAGCGACGAGTCGGACGGCTGTGACGGCCATTCTCCCGCAATCCCACGCTCCGACACGCGATCGATGATCTCCCGGAAGATGGGACCCGCCGCCTGACCGCCGTACTTGAATTGCTTCGGGTCATCCACCACCACCACCACCACGAGGTTCGGTTTGGCGACCGGAGCCATGCCCGCGAAGGACGCGTAATAGCTTCCTTCGATGTAGCGGCCGGTTTCGGGATTGATCTTTTGGGCCGACCCCGTTTTGCCGGCCATCTCGATGTAAGGGTGACGGATGTCCTTGGCCGTGCCGGAATCCACGACGCCCTTCATCATCTCGCGCAGGGTTTCCGCGGTCGAGGCGCTCAAAACGCGACGCACCTTGCGTACAGGCTCGTCGCGCACCACCTGGCCATCGCCGTTGAGCCACGATTCCACCAGGCGGGGACGCATGAGCTTGCCGTCGTTGGCGATGGCCGCGAAGGCCATGGCCAATTGCAGCGGTGTCGTGGACACTTCATGTCCGAACGCGATGGTCTGCTGCGTGCGACCGCTCCATGCCGACACGGGTTTCAACACACCGGTTTCTTCCGCCGGAAGGTTGACCCCCGTCTTCATGCCGAACCCGAAGGAACGCAGATACTTGTAGAACGATTCCTGGGAAATGCGCGTGGAAACCTTGGCGAACACGATGTTGGAGGAGTGGGCCACGGCCTCGGAAAAGGACACGCGGTCCATGGGGTGGGTGTCGCGGATCCACTGGCTTCCGATCTGCCAGCGACCGCCCTCCGCGTCGATGATCTCGTCCGGCCTGATGCGCCCTTCTTCCAGCAAGGCGGCAGCGGTGAAAATCTTGAAGGTCGAACCGGGTTCGTACACCATGGCGATGCCGTTGTTCCGCCAAGCCTCCCCCGCACGGTCGCGCGAGGCGTTCGGATCAAAGAGCGGATAGTTCGCCATGGCGAGGATATCGCCCGTGCCGGGATCGACGACGATCGCATTGCCGGACTTGGCGCCCGTGCGCAGCACACCACGCTCGAGCGCCAGCTCGGCGATCGACTGAATGCGGGCATCAAGCGTCAGACGGACGCCCAGACCATCGATCGGCGGTTGAATCTGGTCGGACGCACCCGGCGCGTAACGACGTTTCGAATCACGGCGGGTGTAGCGCCAGCCGTCGGTGCCGCGCAGATCGCGATCGAGATGCAGCTCCAGTCCCGATTGCCCGTACCCGTCGCGTCCCACCATGCCGAGCACCTGGCCGGCAAGCGGACCGTTCGGGCACAGGCGGCCCGTCGGGTTCACCAGAACCTTGTCCTTTTGGGCCGAGGTCGCGGAGACCTTGTGTCCGGACGCGCGAGCCGCCAGGGCCTGCGCCGCCGCATCCACGCGGACGTTGACGACCAGGCGCAATCCCGTGCGGTCGAACACTTCGCCGCGGGCGGGGGTCAACACATCGCGCGCGATGCTCTGTCCTTCGGCGATGTCGCGATAGTGTCCGGAGCGCAGCACCTGGATGTAGGCCACGCGCAGGGCGAGCACGCACCACACCGCGGCGAACGCCATGCCGAGAAGGGAAAGGCGCTTGTTCATCGGAACAGCCCCTTCCACCGCGCGGAACGAATGGGTTCGCCCATGGTCGCCGAATCCCCATGGGCATTCGGCTCGACCTCGCGGCTGGCCACCACCTGGCCGGCCGGCTGGATCACCGTGGCCGGCCCGGGCTTCACAAGGCCCAGCCGGTCGCGAGCCAAAGCCTCAAGACGCGAAAAATGCCGCAGGCCGCGGGTTTCGGTGTCAAGCAGCAGCACTTCGGCGGCCAAGGCATCGCGCTCGCGAGACACCTTCACCAGGTCGCGCGAGAAGCGCGCGTGCGTGTTCTGCTTCCACACGTGACCGACTGCAAGCACCGCGAGAAGCCCCGTCACGCCGACCCACGCGGCCACGCGCCGCAACTTGATCGCGCCGCTCATACCTTCTCCATCACGCGCAGCTTGGCGCTGCGGGCACGGGGGTTGACGGCGATTTCGGCGTCGGAGGCCTCCATCGGACGGCGGAGCACCTTGCGCAGCACGCGACGGTTACCGCCGCAACGGCACACCGGCAATTCTCGCGGGCACACGCAGTCGCGCTCCAGTTCGCTGAACACTTCCTTGACCTTGCGGTCCTCAACCGAGTGATAGCTGAGGACGCACACGCGGCCTCCGCGCGCCAGCGCGTTGACGGCGGCGTTGAGGCCCACGCGGATTTCGTCGGCTTCGCGGTTGACCTCCATGCGGATGGCCTGAAACACGCGCGCGAGCAACCCGGGACGTTCGTTGTCGCGCGGGCGGTAAATCTCCTGAACCGCTTGACGCAACACATCGCTGCGCGGGGTTTCATCCGCCGGAACCGCTTCCAGCAATTCCTTCACGCGGCGCGCGAGCGAACGCGACTTGTCGAGATCCGAATTGAAATGAAAGGCTCCCGCCAGCTCTTCGGCGGAAGCGGCGCGCAGCCACTCCAGCGCTGAGGCTTCGGCGTCCGGGCCCATGCGCATGTCGAGCGTGCCGCCGGGCTCGAACGAGAATCCGCGCTCACGCGCGTCCAGCTGATGAGAACTGACGCCCAGGTCGAACAGCGCGCCGGCGAGGGTTTCCGGTTGGCAGTACTCCGCAATGCGGGAGAAGGGCGCGAAGCGAACGGTCAGGCGCGGATCGCTCTCGGCGAGTTCGCGGCATTGCTCCACGGCTTCGGGATCGCGGTCGAACGAGGTGAGACGTCCGTTCGCATCAAGGCGCGCCAGCAGGGCGCGCGTGTGCCCGCCTCCGCCCAAGGTCGCATCCAGATACGCGGCGGACGGATCGCGGACCAAAAAGTCGGCCACCTCCTGTTCCAATACGGGGCGGTGGTAATCGCTCATGGCGGTCGCCCTCAGTACCAGTTGGAGAAGGAGGTTTCTTCTTCGGGCGTCACCGTGGAGATCTCGGCCTCGTAGCGGGCCGGAGACCACAGGCGCACGCAATTGCCCGCGCCGACGAAGGTCACTTCGCCTTGAATGCCGGCGTACGCCAGCTGCTCCGCGGTGAGCACGATGCGGTTCTGCGCGTCGAGCGTCGAGAGCTTCGCCATCGCGGTGACGCGCGTGCGGAACTTGGTGACGTCGGCGCCGCGACCGAGACTGTCGAGATACTGCACGTAACGGTTCCACTCGGCGAGCGGATACAGCGCGAGCGTGTTCGAACCGCCGATGGTCACAACGACCTGGCCCTCGTTCTCCTCGGACAGCACCTTGCGGAATTCTTTGGGAAAGTTCGTACGGCCCGCGTTATCAACCGCGAGTGTCGCTTTTCCAATGAATGATTCGAGCCGCATGAAGTTTCCTGAAGGATTCCGAAGGGTGAACGAGCGCCGTGAACTTTCCCCTTTATTACCCAAAATCTACCATCGCTACCCATAATGCTGCAACGGATTTCGCGAAATTTCTGAAATTTCGCATAATCCGAGGACTGACAACTGCTTAGGGTTTGAGGCGAGTCAACTCACGGAAAAAGATTTCACAATCACCTGCACGGGCGTGCAGCACGTTTTACGGTGAAACGGGTACGGGAGGGGTGCACCGTGGGAAACTCCGCACGGATCGCGTTCGGAACAGATCTCAAGAAGCCGCATATGGCGACGCATGACGCGACGAACGACGCGTGACGTTAAACGACGAGATTATTGAATGAAAATGCGACTATTGAAAAAGACATTATTCAACTAATTCCCCGAATACATTCACAATCATCGCAATTAAACGGAGTCCCATTCAAACAAGCCTCATCATACCATCGACTGAAAACTCATGGTGGAAGTAAAACCATCCGGTTTAGTCGGTTTCGCGCGAGGCCGCGCGGGTCTAGTCGAGTCGGCTGCGCTTGCGCCACGCCCAAACGGCGGCGAACAGCAACGCCAAGGCGAGCGCGGTGACCGCGGGCGGCGTGAAGACGAGGGCGCGCACGGCGCGCTCGCGAACCTGTCCGTCGGGAAGTCGGGGCCAACCGTCTTCGGCACCACTGAGCGTCAACAGAGCCCCGTCGTGACGCGCGGCGAGGCGCACGAGCGCCTCGCGGTCGATGCCCGCGCGGGCGTAGGCGCGCGACGGAACCGGGTCCCTCTCGTCCACGCGTGACGCCCGCGCGGCGCGATGAAGCGAGAGCGTCCACAGCGCCACACCGCGCAGCCACGCGGATGCGGCCTCCGCGCGCACGCGCCGCGTCGCGCCCCGGTCGGCTCCCTCCGCCTGGAAGCGCGCGCTCCACAAGGGCGGCAGGGCCGCGCCGATCACGCCCGTGGCCTTCTCGCGCCACACCAGCAGACCTCGTCGCCCGCCTTCTTCGGCCCACGCCAACGGTTCACGATCCGCCCGCGTCCCCGGCAGCGCGAAGGACGCGGAGGCCTCACCCTCGCGAACGCCGAGATCCGCGAGGCGCACGACCCCCGCGGGCAGAAAAGCCTCGCCGCCCGCCGCGCGCGCCACGCGCGCGTCGGGGCTGAAACCGTAGTCACCGTCCTCGGCCTGCTCCGCGAGGCGATAGACGACGAGCGGGCCGTCCACGGCGTGCGGCGCGCGCCCCGCGCGCCGCCAGGTGACCATCCCCGCTCCGCCGGCTGACAGGCCCGCGTCGACCTCATCGGCGCGCGCGGTCCGCACGCTGAAGGAAGGTTCCTCGCGCAGCGCATCCGCCAGCGCGCGTTCATCGAGCGTCGCGAGCGGGCGCACCAGCCGCTGCGTCACGCGCGCGGACCCGGCGTCGTACAAGGCCAAGGTGTCGTTGCGCCCCAGCGTATTGTCATCCGGGCGCAAGGGACGCACCAAAAGGCGAACTTCGGTCGCGCGCGGAAGGGCGGGAATAGTGACGCTCGTCGTGACCTCGGCACCCGGCGGAACCTCCGCGGGGTGCGCCAGCGCGCCGTTCCACACGACGCGACGATCCACCCGTACCTCGGCACGGGCATCGACGCGTTGCCCCAAGGCGCGCCAGCGCACCACCAGGCGGTCACCCACGCCGCCGTCTTCATCGACCGCGACGAAAGCGCTTTCACCCTGCACCTCACGCGTTGCCAAGGTGGGCACCACCGGAAACACGCGCGCGGTAAACGCGGGCAAGGAATCCGGAGGCGTCCGCCCGTCGCTCCAGAGCAAAACGGCCTGAAGGTTGGGGACCGAAGCAAATGGCGCCCGCGCGGATTCGCGCAGCGACACCCACGAGGCCTGCACGACCTTGAATCCACGCGCTTCGTAGTGCCGTCGAGCCGCCTCCGCGGCGCGAAGGGCGGAATCGCGCGCGCCCAAGGCGGCATAGCCCGGGCCGTCGTCCACCACCAGCAGCACGGCGGGAGGGTGCCAGGTTTCCGATCGCAGTCGCAGGCTCGGCGACACGAGCCACAACGCGAGCAGCAGCCAGGCCAGCGCATAGGTCAGCGCGAGGATCGGACGACGCGCGCCCGCCCCGCGCGGGCGACCGAAGCCCTCGGGAACTCCGGGGAGCCCGTACAGCGCGTGCGCGAGCCACAAGCCCGGCGCGGCGACCAGCGCGAACAGCCACGGGGACGCCGCGAAATGCAGGAGCGCGTCCACGCTTCGGCCCCGGCTTCAGCCGCGCGCGCGCGGCGGACGCAGTACGGTGTGCTTGGCGACGGCGGCGCGCCGGGGGTGATCGACGTTGTAGTGCAGCCCCCGCGACTCGTGACGGCGGCGCGCGCTGCGGACGATCAGCTCGGCGCACAGCGTGAGGTTGCGCAGCTCGATCAGGTTCGGCTCCACCGAAAACGACCAGTAGTCCGCGTCGATCTGCCGCCCGATCACGCTCAAAAACTCCGCCGCGCGCGCCAAGCGGAAATCGCTGCGCACGATGCCCACGTAGTGCCACATGGTGGAGCGGATGGTTTCCAGCGAATGCGCGTAGATCACCGTCTCGGGGGCCGGGCGCAGCTTGAAGCTGTTCCAGGCACGGAAGTGCCGCGGCGAGGGGCGCGCGGGCGCGGTCTCGAGGATGCGGGCCAGCGCGCGCTCCGAGAACACCACGCCTTCCAGCAGCGAATTGCTCGCGAGGCGGTTCGCGCCGTGCACTCCCGTGCAGGCCACCTCGCCCACCGCGTAGAGGTTGGGGAGTTCGGTCGCCGAATGCTCGTCGACCTTGATGCCGCCGCACATGAAGTGGGCCGCCGGCACGACCGGAATCCACTGGGTGGACATGTCGATGCCGTGCTTCAGGCAGTGGTCGAAAATGTTGGGGAAGTGCTTGCGCAGGTCGGCGCGCGTGCCCGTGGCCGTCATGTCGAGGTACATGCACGGCTCGGCGGTGCGCTTCATCTCCGCGTCGATGGCGCGCGCCACGATGTCGCGCGGCGCGAGCGATCTGAGCGGGTGGGCGTGCTCCATGAAGGCGACGCCCTCGCGGTTGCGCAGCACGCCGCCGTGGCCGCGCAGGGCCTCGGAGATCAGGAAGATGGGCTGACCGGGATTGTAAAAGGCCGTGGGGTGGAACTGCATGAATTCCATGTCTTCCACCGCCGCGCCCGCGCGGTAGGCCATGGCGATGCCGTCGCCCGTGGAAACCGAATCGTTGGTGGTGTAAGCGTATACCTGCCCCACGCCGCCGGTGCACAGCAAGGTGGTCGCGCCCAGGAGCATCTCCACCGTGTTGGCGCTGGCGTCGAGCGCGTACACGCCGTACACGGCGCGCGAGGTCGGATCACCAGCACCTTCCTTGAGGTGACGCGCCGTGATCAGGTCGATGGCGAGCATGTTCTCGCGCACGGTGATGTTGGCGTCGGTCTTCACGGCCTCGATCAGCGCGCGCTGGATCTCCCGCCCCGTCCCGTCGCGGGCGTGCACGATGCGCGCGTCGGAGTGCCCGCCTTCTCGGGCCAGGTCGAAGGGCAACCCCTGCGCGCGCGCGGCCGCATCGGCCCGCGTGAACCGCGCGCCCCAGTCGGCCAGGCGGCGCACGGCAGCCGGGCCGCTTTTCACGAGGATCTCCACCCGGTCGCGCCGGCACAGGCCGGCGCCGGCGACGAGGGTATCCTCCACGTGACGATCCAGGGAGTCGGCCGGGTCGAGCACCGAGGCGATGCCGCCTTGCGCCATCTGGGTGGAGCCCGAGCCCGTCAGGCTTTTGGTGAGAACCAGGACGCTCCCGTGCCGGGCGGCCTGCAAGGCGAAAGAGAGGCCGGCGATGCCGGAACCGATGACGACGAAATCGTAGGACGCGGGTTTTCCCGAACGTGCGCTCATTTGGAGGGAAAAGGTAACAGCGAGGGGAGGGAGAACTGGGCGTGGGGTTGACTGAGCGACCGTAAATGGACGATTTGGGGTGGGTCGTTTCAAACCTGCTTTTCAGCCACGACCCACCACCCACGACCCATTCGGGACGCCTCCCAAAAATCCCCCCGCCCCCCAAAAAACACCCCCACGGTGCCGTCCGGGAACGTAGTTTTACCGCCTCGTGCCCTCGTCCCTTGGTGCGGACGCAGGGTCTGGCGCGTCTCGCCGTGTGGTGATGACGATGAACTTGTCGTGTCCTTGTCGCGATCCCCTCCTCGTTGAGGGCTGTGAGGTTTGTCATGAGCATGATGTGGGTCAAAAAACAGTCGAAGTGGGCCATCGTCGCCGCCGCCGTGTTGATCGGAGGCAGCCTGATCCTGATGGATCTGCCTTCCAACCAGGGCATGACCGCGGCGCAATCGGTCGGCGAAGTGGACGGGGAGGAAATCTCCACGGGATCGTTCCAGCAGGAATACCAGAACTACCTGCAAAGCGAGGAAGCCCGCACCGGCCGTCAGCCCGACGCCGCCCAGGCCGCCCAGATCCGCACGGGGCTGTTCCAGTTCCGCGTGCAGAACATGCTGCTCGCCCAGCTCCAGAAGGCCTACGGCCTGAAGGCCACGGTCGAGGAAATGCAGGCGTGGCTGATCAAGAACCCCCAACAGGTCGCGAACACCATCGCCCAGTACGAAGGTCCCGGGGCCGTCCCCGCTTTCCTGACCCAGGAGGGCGCGAACATGATGCTGTACCGCAACTGGCTCACCCAGGATTCCATCTACGACCGCCCGGCGCTGCGGGTGCTGGAATCGCAACTCAAGACGACGCAGGTTCCCCAGATGCAGCTGCAGCAGATCTTCCGCAGCCAGGTGCACCGCACCGACCTCGAGGAGGCCTTCCTGCTTCAGACCCGCGAAGACCGCGCGTCGCTGACCTACTACCGCGTGAACGCCGATGACTTCATGATCGCGCCCGAGTCGCTCGACGAAGCCGCGTTGAAGGCCCACTTCGAGGCGAACCCCGACAGCTTCTGGTCGCGCGACGAGGCCGCCAGCCTCAAATACGTGGGCCTGCCGCTGACCCCTTCGGCCGCCGACACCGCGCTCATGCGCGGCTTCGCCGACGAGTTGCTCGGCCGCCTCGGCAACGGCGAAGCGTTCGAGGACCTCGCGCGCAGCTACTCCAACGACCCCGGCAGCGCGGATTCGGGCGGTAAACTGCCCGCGGCCGCCCGCGGCGAATGGGTGCCGGCCTTTGCCGAGGCGGCCTTCGCGCTGGCTCCGGGCCAGGTCTCCGCGCCGGTGCTCTCGCCGTTCGGTTACCACATCATCAAGATGCACGGCAAGGCGGTCGAGGGCGGCGTCGAAAAGGCGACCGTCAGCCACATCCTGCTCACGATCACCACCGGCGCCGACGCGCTCGACAGCGTGAAGGCCGTGGCGGTGTCACTCCGTGAAAAGGCCCTGAAAAGCGGCCTCGAGGCCGCGGCCAAGGAAGCCGGCCTGAGCGTGGGAACCACCCCCGTGTTCGTGAAGGGGTCGCCCGTGCCCCTGCCGGCCTATGTGATGGGCGCGAACTCGTTCGCGTTCAGCCCGCTCGAGAAGAAGGCCAAGATCTCCGAGGTTCTGGAAAACGAGACCGGCGTGTTCGTGCTGGAGCGCGCCGCGCGCTTCGAGCAGGGTCGCGACTTCGAGCGCGCTCGCGAGGCCGTGGCCAAGGACCTGGCCCGCGTGAAGCGCCTCGAGGCCGCCAAGGCCGAGGCCGAGCGCGCGCGCGCCGAGGTGCTGGCGGCCGTCAAGGCCGGCTCTCCCGCGCCCGCCACCGTCGGCAAGGCGGTGCTGGAAAACGTCGCGTCGCTCTCGGGCGAAGCCTACGCGCCGGGCTTCGGCTTCGGAAGCCCCGTGCTCTTCAAGACGCTGCGCCAGAAGGCGGGCGAGTGGGGCCCCGTGCAGTCCACCACCGAGGGCGCCGTGTTCGCCCTCGTGACCGCCACTGAATTCCTGCCCGCCGGCGAGCGCGGAGCGCGCATCCAGGCCGCCCGTCGCGAGAGCGACATGTTCCAGACCTCGAACCTTTACCAGCTTTGGGCCCAGGAGCTGACCCGCGCCGCCAAGGTGGTGAACCGACTCGATGAGGTCTACCGGGATTGAGCCGAGAGCTTACAGCCGAGTGCAAATAGGAGCGGGCTTACCCCCGCTCTTTTTTTTGTTCAAAACGGCCCGACAAGCGAGATCCAAGGTCAAGAAGGCGCGAAATAGCTGTCGGCTGTGAGGTGTCCGCTGTAAGCTGTCCGCTCAAAACCCCATGACATCCCCCGCCCCGGTTACTAGTTTTGCCGTCCCTTGGAGCGTTCGTCTAGTGGTTAGGACACCGCCCTCTCACGGCGGGAGCAGGGGTTCAACTCCCCTACGCTCTACCAAGTTTCCCGGTTCGTCGCCCGGCACTTTGCGGGCTCCCGTGCGGTCTTCACGCACAGGCGGACCTCCCCCCGACGACACGCCCTCCCCCGCCACCGCCTTGCGTTTCCGCCAAAGATTTTGCCGGACATGCGCGTATCACGCCCTAAGGCGCGCCGTATGCCGTATATTTGAAAAAACGGCGACGTCCCTCCCGGGAAACACCGCCGTTTCCAACCCCCGTTTTCAAATCCATTCCAGCGGATTCACCTCCGCTTCCGGAAGGCCTCATGGATAACCTCCTCGCGATGATTTTGGCCGGTGGACAAGGGTCCCGCCTGCAACCGCTCACGCAAGACCGCGCCAAACCCGCGGTTCACTTCGCGGGCAAGTACCGCGTCATCGATTTCGTGCTCAACAATTTCGTGAACTCGGGCTGCCATCGCATCAAGGTGCTGACGCAGTTCAAGTCGGATTCGCTCAACCGCCACGTGGCCACCGCCTGGCAGCTCAACCGCAACCTCGATCAGTACGTGGACCTGGTGCCCGCGCAAATGCGCATGGGCATGAACTGGTACGAAGGCACGGCCGATGCCATCTACCAGAACGTGAACCTCATCCGCGACGTGAAGCCCGATTACGTGGCCGTGTTCGGCGGCGATCACATCTACAAGATGGACGTGAAGCAGATGCTCGCGTACCACCAGCAGAAAAGCGCGGTGGCGACCATTTCGGCGATTCCCGTGCCCATCGAAGAGGCTTCGTCGTTCGGCGTGGTGGAGGTGGACGAGGAAGGCCGAATGATCGGGTTCGAAGAGAAGCCCGCACGTCCCAAGGCCATGCCCGGCCGCCCGGGTTGGGCGTTGGCCTCCATGGGCAACTACATCTTCAACAGCAAATACCTGGTGCGCGAACTGCTCGCGGACAGCAAGCTGGAGCATTCGCAGCACGATTTCGGCCGCGACATTCTGCCGTCCATCTACAACCACCACCCGGTGTACGTGTACGACTTTCAGACCAACCGCATCCGCGGCGAGGCGGAAAGCGCGGCGGGCTACTGGCGCGACATCGGCACACTGGAGGCCTTCTACGAGGCCAACATGGACATCTGCGCGGTGACGCCGCAGTTCAACCTGTACAACGCGCGCTGGCCGCTGCGCACGGTGAACTGGAACCTGCCGCCGGCCAAGTTCGTGTTCGGCAAGGGCGACGGCGAAAAGCGGCGCGGTATCGCCGAAGATGCGATCATCTCGGAAGGCTGCATCCTCTCGGGCGGCCGGGCCATCCGTTCGGTGTTGTCGCCGGGCTGCACCATCCACAGCCACGCGCGCGTGGAGGACAGCATCCTGTTCCCCCAGGTGAACATCGGCGGCGGGGCGATCGTGCAAAAAGCCATCATCGAAAAGGGCGTGAACATTCCCCCGGGGTTCCAGATCGGCGTGAATCTGGAGGAAGACCGCAAGCGCTTCCACGTCACCGACACGGGCATCGTGGTGGTGGCGAAGGAGACGGTCATCGAGGCCTAAAGGCCTCGATCAATGGGGAATTGGGAATGGGCAATGGGGAATAAACACGTCAGGTCTCCCTTGTTTTTATTCTCAATTCCCCATTAAAAATTCGCAATTTAAAACGCGCATCCACACAGGAAATAACTCATGTCCCTCTCCTCCTCCATCTTCCGTGAATACGACATCCGCGGCGTAGTGCCCCAGGAACTGAACGTCGACTCAATCTCGCAAATCGCCAAAGCCTTCGGCACGCACCTGCGGTCGCTGGGCCTGAAAACCATCTCCGTGGGCGGGGACGTGCGCACGCACACGCGCGAGCTGATGGATTCGTTCATCGCCGCCATCAATTCCACGGGCATCGACGTGATCGACATCGGCATCGTCACCTCGCCGCTGTGCTACTTCTCGGCCTTCCACCTGCCGGTGGACGGCATCGCGATGATCACCGCGAGCCACAACCCCAAGAACTACAACGGCATCAAGCTGGGCGTGGGCAAAACCACCATGTTCGGCGCGGAGATCACCCACATCCGCGACATCGCGCTGAAAGGCGAGTTCGCCACGGGCGCGGGCACCACGCGCAAGCAAGACATCACCGAGGACTACATCGACCTGATCGTGTCGAAGTTCAAGCTGAGCCGCCCCATCAAGGTGGTGTACGACCCGGCCAACGCCACCGGCGCGCTGTACGGCACGCGGTTGCTCAAGCGCCTGGGCGTGGAACTGGTGAGCATTTACGATACGGTGGACGGCACGTTCCCGAGCCATCACCCCGACCCGACGGTGGCGGAGAACGTGGTGGACCTCGGCAAAAAAGTTGTGGAGCTGGGCTACGAAGTGGGCTTCGGGCTCGACGGCGACGGCGACCGCGTGGGCGTGGTGGATGAAAACGGCGAATTGATCCCGGGTGATTTGCTCACCCTGATCTACGCGAAGGATATTCTCAAGGACCTGCCGGGCTCCAAGATCATTTACGAGGTCAAGTCGTCGATGGCGCTGGAGGAAGAAATCGCCAAGGCGGGCGGCGTGCCGATTCTGTGGAAGGTCGGCCACTCTCTGCTGAAGAAAAAGATGTCGGAGGAAAACGCCCCGCTGGCCGGCGAGCTGAGCGGTCACGTGTTCTTCGCCGACCGCTGGTTCGGCTACGACGACGCGCTGTACGCGGCCTGCCGCATGCTGGAGATCATGGACAAGACCGGCAAAAAGCCGACCGAATTGCTCGCGGGCGTGCCGCGCTACTACAACACGCCGGAGATCCGCTGCGGCTGCGACAACGACGACGAGAAGTTCCGCATCACCCAAGAGGCGATCGCCTACTTCAAGTCGAAGTACGATGTGATCGACATCGACGGGGTGCGCATTCTGTTCGGCGATGGGTGGGGCTTGATGCGCGCGTCGAACACGCAGCCGAGCCTTGTGACACGCTTCGAGGCGCGCACGCCGGAGCGGGTGGAGGAGATCAAGAACGAGGTTTTAACCAAGCTCCAGGAGTTCGGGCACATCCAGATCGGGATGAGTCACTAGGAGTGGACGGCCAGCAGCAAGCAACGCTCCGCGATATCACGAAAGGCCAGGGAAACCTGGCCTTTTTCCGTTAATTGGGCCATATTGACGCGAATCGTCCGTAAAACATAGTTTTACAGCATGCTCAAGAAAATCACCAAAATCGGCAACTCCAGCGGCATCATCTTCGATGCGGCCTTGCTTGACATGGCCCACCTCAAGGCGGGTGACGAGGTGAGCATTACCGTACATGAGGGCGGTGCCATCACCATCATGCCCGTGAGCCCCCGGCACACTGACGCGGAGTTCGACGCGATCGTCAAAGAGACCGTTCAGCAGTACGGCAAAACCCTCAAGCGCCTTTCATGATGCGCACACCTGACGACTGCGAGCACCTGACCGTCATGCAGGTGCATGCGATTCACGATGCCGTGATCGAAGCCTACGGGGGGAGTCCCGGGATCCGGGATGCCAACCTTCTTGAATCCGCCGTGAATGCACCGCAAGCTACGGCGTTCGGCTCCTCGCCATTCGCGGACTTGATCGAAGTCGCTGCTGCGTATTTGTTCTACCTCTGCCGGAACCATCCGTTCATCGACGGGAACAAGCGCGTCGGCATGACGGCGGCAATCGTTTTCCTGCGCTTGAATGGCATTCGACCCAGTCCAGATAGTGACGACTGGGAAGCTTTAGTTCTCGATGTCGCGTCTTCGCGCATCGACCGCGATCGGACGACGGAGAGGCTCCGCGCGCTTTTGAATTCCTGATTTGAAAAATGCCGGGTCTCCCCGGCGATCATCGTGTCAGGCGGTTCATTTTCTGCGGCCGTTCAGTTCCGGTACGTATTCCCCACCACTACCTCGCTCCCCTCCCCCCCATTCAATTCCGCCAGCGCGCCGTAGTCGCGCGTTAAATCGTCACCCATCGACGCGAAGTAGTCGTGCAGGTGCCCGTGGAACTCCGGCACCGACTGCGACCGCAAGAGCGACAAGCGCGCCAGCGAACCGCCCGGCAAACCTTTGAGAATGCGCGCGGCCATCTGTTTGAGCTTGCCCAGCACGCGCAGATCCAAATCCATCTGCTCGCGCAGCAGCGTCTCGTATTCCGAGAACACCCACAGGTAATCCGCCTTGCGCGGCTCCCTCCACATACGACCTTCGTACAAATCGGCGATCTGGCCGAAGATCCACGGGTTGTGCATCGCCCCGCGGCCCACCGCCACCCCGTCGACCCCGTAGGTCTCCAGTCGGTGCAGCACGTCTTCCGGCTTCACGATGTCACCGTTGCCGATGACGGGAAGATGGGACGGGGCAAGACGCTTCGCTTCCGCAATCAGGTCCCAATTGGCCAGGCCCTTGTAGCCTTGCGCGCGCGTGCGCCCGTGAATCACGAACGCCGCCGCGCCTTCCTCGGCCGCGATCTTGAGGGTTTCGAACAGCGTGATCAGGTCATCGTTCCAACCGACGCGCACCTTGATGGTCACGGGAATATCGACGGACTTTTTCACAGTGCGTAGAATGGACGCGAGGTTCGGAAGGTCTTTCAGCAGCGCCGAGCCGCCGCCCTTGCCCACCACTTTGGGGGCCGGGCACCCGCAATTGATCTCGAGAAAATCGCAGCCCGTGGCGGCCGCGATGCGCGCGCCTTCGCCCATCTTGTGCGCGTCACCGCCGAAGATCTGGATCGAGAACGGGCGTTCCTCTTCGGCGAAGGCCATTTCGCGGTGCGACTTGGTGTTCTCCTTGCCGCCCGCCTGCGTCAGCACCTGCACCGACACGAACTCGGAGACGAGCAAGCCCGTGCGGCCCTGCGCCAATCGAGACACCAGGCGACGGAAGCAAATATCCGTCACACCCGACATGGGCGCGAGGTACGCGTTCGGCCAAATTCGCCGATCGCCGATAGGGAACGATTGTTGGACACGCGACGCGCGTTCGATCAACGTCGCGGACGCGGAATCAACCGATGAAACGGCGTCGGTTGATTCCGGTGCGGTCATTACGCGTACAGCGGGAATTTGTTGCACAGTTCCGCGACCTGGCCGCGGATCGACGCAAGCTTCGCATCGTCGCCCGCGTTCATCAGCGCCGCGTCGATGAACCCGCCGATGGCTTTGGCTTCCGCCTCGCCCATGCCGCGCGTGGTCAGCGACGGCGTGCCCAAGCGGATGCCCGACGGATCGAGCGCCTTCTTGGTGTCGAACGGAACCGTGGAGCGCGAGCACGAAATGCCCACCTTCTCCAGCGCGATTTCCGACGCCTTGCCGGCGAGGTCCTTGGAGCGCAGGTCGACCACCATCAGGTGGTTGTCGGTGCCGTCGGTGAGGATGCGGTAGCCGCGGCCCATAAGTTCGCCGGCGAGCGCCTTGGCGTTCACGATCACCTGCTTGGCGTAAGCCTGGAACTCGGGGGTGAGCGCTTCCTTGAAGCACACCGCCTTGGCGGCGTTGATGTGGTCGTGCGGGCCGCCCTGAATGCCGGGGAACACCGTACGGTCGATATCCTTCTTGAAGGCCTCTTTGCACATGATGATGGCGCCGCGCGGTCCGCGCAGGGTCTTGTGCGTCGTCGTCGTGACGATGTCGAACAGACCCACCGGGTTCTCAAGCTGCTTGCCGGCGATGAGGCCCGCGATGTGGGCGATGTCGGCGAACGTCACCGCACCCACCTCGTCGGCGATGCTCTTGAACGCCTTCCAGTCGACGTCGCGCGAATAGGCCGAGAAGCCGGCGATGATCATGCGGGGGCGTTCGCGCAACGCGATCTCGCGCACCTTGTTCATGTCGATACGGCAGGTGGTTTCATCCACTTCGTACTGCGCGAAGCTGTAATTGAGGCCCGAGAAATTCACCGGATGGCCGTGGCTCAGGTGACCGCCGTGGTCGAGCTTGAGGCCCAGCACCTTGTCGCCGGGCTTGCACACCGCCATGTACACCGCGAGGTTGGCGGGCGAACCGGAGAGCGGCTGCACGTTCACGTGTTCGGCGCCGAACAATTCCTTGGCGCGATTGATGGCAAGGGTCTCCATGTGGTCGACCACTTCGTTGCCGCCGTAGTAACGCTTGCCCGCATAGCCTTCCGAATACTTGTTCGTGAACACCGAGCCCATGGCCTCCATCACGGCCTTGCTCACGCTGTTCTCGGACGCGATCAGCTCGATCTCATGCTCCTGGCGCGCGGCCTCCTGATCGATCAGGCGGGCGATTTCGGGGTCGATGGCGGCGAGCGGGGCGGTGAACGACTTGGAGGCGGACATGAGGGCCTTTCTATGGGGGCGGGGCTTGAAGCCCCCGGGAATCGAGGCTCAAATTTAGCAGAAAACCCGTGGATCGGGGGTGAGGAACACAACCGGGCGAGCGCGCGCCTAGAACCTTTAAAATCAAGGGGTTGCGAATATCGGAGAGGCGGTGGAAATCGATGGAAGCGAGGTACTGGGTACTGGGTACTGCGAATCGGGAATATAGCCGCGGAGAAAAATCGCATCTGGCAAAATGGGCCGACTACAAAAATCAACCATGCGGACATTTGATGAGCGATCGACGCAAACCGGAAGAGGGTTTCACGGTATGAGCGACATGACTTTATGCCGTGCATTCAGTGTTCACGCGAAATCGGGTCTGTCCCCGCCCCATCACCCAGTACCCAGTACCCAGTACCCGATACGGTTTCACCCCCTGTTTCTCGGATGAAAACTCGCGTGCACTTCCCTCAAATAATCCTGGTCCAAATGCGTGTAGATCTGGGTCGTTGAAATGTCCGCGTGGCCGAGCAGTTCCTGCACGGCGCGGAGGTCGGCTCCCGCCTCGATCAGGTGCGTGGCGAAGGTGTGGCGAAAGGTATGAGGCGATATCGTTTCAGCGTCGAGGCCCGCGCGCAGACACAAGGTGCGCACGCTGTTCCACGCCGCCATGCGCGACAGCGGCGCGCCGCGCGGGCCCACCAGGATGGTGGCGACCGCAGGCTTCGCCACCGCGGCGCGCCCGGTCTCACCCCCCTCGAGCCACGCCTTCAGCGTGGCGCGCACCTTCGCGCCGAGAGGAACAAGCCTTTGTTTACCGCCCTTGCCCTGCACCAGCACCACGTCGTCCTCGAACCGCAGGGCATCGCGCGGCAAGGTGATGGCCTCCGAGACGCGCAGACCCAACCCGTAAAGGAGGTCGAGCAGCGCCGCATCGCGCCGCGCGGCGGATGCCGCGCGGGCGTCGCCGGCCGCCATGGCGGAGGCGACGCCGCTGTCCGCCGCGTCGTACAACGCCGTCATCTCCGCGGCGGACAGCGCGCGCGGCCGGTAGCGCTGCGCGCGCGGCACGCGCACGCCCCGGAGATGTTCCTCTCCCACCCCCGCGACGCCCGCATGGTCCCGCAGAAACTCCGCGTAACTTCGCAACGCGGCCAGGTAGCGGGAGAGCGTCGTGGGCGCAAGGCCCACCTTCGCGAAATCGTCGAACAACGCGCCCACGTTTTCGGATGTCAACAAGGTCGCGGGTTCAACCTCATCCCCGGCGCCCAAACCCTCCCAACAGGCGCGCAGGTCGGAGAGGTAGCCCTCGACGCTGTTTGCGGCCAGGCGCCGCTCCAGCAGCAGGTGGGCGCGGTACGCGTCGAGGTGGGGAAGGGAGGACATGGTCAGAAAGTAGCGAAGAGCGGACAGCATACAGCTGACAGCGCACAGCAAACTTCGCCCGATATTGACGAAACCGCAACCCCGACCAACCAGAGATGTGTTGCTGTATGCTGTAGGCTGTCCGCTGTCAGCTATCTTTCCCCCATGCCCCTCAAATCCATGACCGGCTACGGCCGGGCCGAATTCTCCGACGACGCCCACCGCGTGTCCGTCGAAATCAAAACCGTCAACAACCGCTACCTCGACTTTCAATGCCGTGGCCCCCGCGAACTGCTCAACCTCGACAACGTCTTGCGCAAGGAACTGGGCGATTTCGTGACGCGCGGTTCGGTGACCTGCAACGTGAACGTGGATTTATTGGGTGGGGTTGCGGAAGCCTCCGGGGTGGCGCTCAACGAATCCTTGTTTACGGCCTATGTCGCGTTGGGAAAACGCATGGCCGCGACCTTGGGAGGGCCGCTCCCGACCGCGGCGGATCTTTTGCGCGTCCCGGGCATGGTGACGCAGGACGCGCCCGAGGAGCAGGCCGGGAGCGTGTCGAAGGCCGAAAGCCAGACTGCGCTCGAAGCGAAAATCATTCCGGTGTTCCGCGCCGCCTGCGCCGATCTCGTCACCATGCGCGCACGTGAAGGTGCCGAGCTCGCGCGCGATTTCGAGACCCGCATCCGCGCCTTCTACCCCGCGCTCGACAAGGTCGCCGCCCTGCTGCCCGCGCGCAACCGCGAATACGCGGCCAAGCTCCGCGAACGAGTGGCCGAACTTTTGAACGGCGCGGCCATCGCCGAAGACCGCATCGCCACCGAAATCGGCATCATGGCGGAAAAGCTCGATGTCGCGGAGGAGATGACGCGCCTGCGCGCGCACCTCGATCACTTTCTCGAGATCCTCGCCACCAATCCCGCACCGGGAAAAAAGCTGGGGTTCCTGCAACAGGAAATGCTGCGCGAGGTCAACACGCTGTCGAACAAAAGCCAGCAGTACGACATTCAGCAGACCTGCATCGGCTGGAAGGAAGATCTGGAGATCATCCGGGAACAGATCGCGAATGTTGAATAGCTGAGAGCGTACAGCTTACAGCGGACAGTCCAAAACAAAAGAACGGCTGACGTGAATCTGCTCCCGTTAAATATTGTGGCTAACGATTTTTGTCGCGCAGTAACTTGTTCGCTGTAAGCTGTAAGCTGTGAGCTGTCCGCTCACATCACCCCATCGCCCCATCCAAGGCGCTCATCAATTCCTTGATGTCCTCGCGCGAAAAGGTCAACGGAGGCAACAGGCGCAGCACGTCCGCGCCCGCGCGGTGAACGAGCACCCCCGCGTCCCGCAGACGCTTCTGCAGGGCGGGCAGATCGTTGTCGCCGCTGCCGGTCCACTGCATGCCGATCAGGAAACCGCGGCCGCGCAGCGGGCCCACGGGCACACCGCTCTTTTGCTTCCGTTCGATCAGCGCGGCCAGCTCACCCCGCAACAACGCGATGCGCTCCTGATAATCTTTCTGGAAACCCGCGTCGCTCAAAGCCTCGAGCACCGCGAGCCCCGCCGCGCACGCCACGGGGTTTCCGCCGAAGGTCGACCCATGGTCGCCCACGTGCAACGCCTCCGCGATTTTTTTGCGGACGAGAACCGCGCCCAAGGGTAAACCGCCCCCCAAGGGTTTGGCGAAACTCACGAGGTCGGGCTTCAAGCACAAGGCATCGGAACCGAGGAAGGTTCCGGTGCGCCACAAACCGGTCTGAATCTCATCGGCGATCAGAAGCACGCCTTGGGTCTGGATTTCGCGCAGCGCATCGGCGGTGGCCTGCTCCATGTTGACCACGCCTCCCTCGGCCTGCACGGGCTCGAACAGGATGGCCGCGGTGTTCGGGCCCACCGCCGCCTTAAGCGCCGCGATGTCGTTGGCGGGAACGTGGATGAAGCCGCCGGGCAGCGGGCCGAATCCCTTGTAGATCTTTTCTTGTCCGGTCGCGGCCATGGCCGCGTACGTGCGGCCGTGGAACGAGCCGGTGAAGCTGATGATCTCGTTTTTTTGGGGCTGACCCGCGAGGTCGAAATAACGACGCGCGAACTTGAGGGACCCTTCATTGGCCTCGGTGCCGCTGTTGGAGAAGAACACCGCGTCGAAGCCCGACAGCGCGACGAGGCGCGCGGCGAGATCGCGCTGAGCGGGCACCACGTAGAGGTTGCTGGCGTGCAAGAACTCGCCGGCCTGTTTGGCGATGGCGAGCAGGACGCCGCTGTTGCCATGGCCGAGCGCGTTCACGGCCACGCCCGAGACGCAGTCGAGGTAACGGCGTCCCGCGTCGTCCCACACGTGCGACCCCTCGCCGCGAACCAGGGTCAGATCCCGCGTCCCGTATACTCCCAGCAACGCCTCGCTCATCAGGACTCCTCCAATCTTCCTAAAAAGTATGTAAGGGCGACCTCTTGATCGCCGGGTAAAATCGATCGGGTTCACGACCGTTTGATCGGCCTGCTTGAATCCCGACGACCGGAAAAACAAAAAAGCCGCCCCGGAGGGCGGCTTCAAGACTCGCTCCGGATCAACTCAAACCGATTGAACGGCCGGCTGATCCGTCGAACCGGTTTACTTGGTCTTGGCGGCCTTGGTCTTGGCGACCTTCGCGGCCTTGGCCTTTTCGGCCTTGGCCTTGGAGGCCATCACCGACTTCGCCTTGGCGACCGGAGGCACAGCCGAACCGCCGGCGGCGATCACGGCAATGGCCTTCTGAACCTTGCTCTTGTAGTTGGAGGCCGCGTTCTTGGTCACGCCGCCCTGGCCGCGGCGCGCGGCCTTGTCCAGCATGGAGAACAGATTCGGCACTTCCTTCGTGGCCTCTTCGGCGGTGGCGGCGGTACGAACCTTCTTCAGGCTGGTACGGATGGCGGAGCGAACCGCACGGTTCACCAGGCGGGCCTTTTCGGCGGTCAAGAGACGTTTTTCGGCTGACTTATGGGTAGGCACATCGCCCTCCCTGTTAAAATTTGGGGACAAATGATAAGTAAAACGGGGGAGTTCAACAAGGGGAAACGCCCGGGAATTGATGAATGATGGGTGATAATTGATGAAATGAAAGCAGGCGACGCAGAATCCCTGCAAGAATTTGGAGTTTTGCTGAAAAACCGGAGGCAAGTCGGACATTCAAGGATAAGCAACCGTCGAGGAAAGGGTCGCCGGAAACCGCGATGCGCTGAAAATTCGACCGGCCAGTTATGCGAAAGCTCCCCGAAATGGCGCGTCGAGCCGGATTCCCCACCCTACCACCCGCGCCTCATCAATCATCACTCATCAATCATCAATTCTCATTTTAAACTTCCCCCATGCCCACCCCCGCCCCTCTCGGCTTTTTCGATTCCGGCTTCGGAGGCCTGACCGTCTACCGGAAAGCGCGTGAAAACCTGCCCGATCACGACATGTTGTATTTGGGTGACACGGCGCGCACACCTTACGGCAACCGCTCCTTCGAGGCGATCCTCCGCTTCACGACCGAGGGCGTGGAACACCTGTTCGCGCAGGGGTGCCCGCTCGTGGTGATCGCCTGCAACACCGCATCGGCGAAGGCGCTGCGGACCATTCAACAGAAACTGTTGCCGGCCAAATATCCCGACCGCAGGGTGTTGGGGATCATCCGGCCTTCGGCCGAAGCCCTCGCGACCATGGCGGCCGAGGCGACAGGGCAACAGGCGCCGCCCAATGTGGCCCTGTGGGCGACCGACGGCACGGTGCGTTCGGAAAGCTATGCCTTGGAACTGGAGAAGCTGGCGCCCCGCCTCAGGCTGACGCAGGTGGCATGCCCGATGCTTGTGCCGCTGGTGGAGAACGGGGAGCTATCGGGGCCGGGGCTCGCGTACTTCCTTCAAAAATACTGGCGTGAAACCGTGGACAAGGCTGGCGGCGTTCCGGATGCCTTGCTGTTGGCCTGCACGCATTACCCGCTGCTGATCCCCGCCATCAAGGCCATGGTGCCCACGACCACGCGCCTGCTGGTGCAGGCCGACATCGTCGCGCCGGCCTTGCTCGATTACCTCGCGCGGCATCCGGAGATGGCCGCGCGGTTGACGCGACAGGGTCACGAACGCTTTCTGACCACCGACCGCACCGACGGCTTCGCGAAACTGGCCTCCTTGTTCCTGGGTCGCGAGGTTGCGGCGGAGCGGGTCGAATTGTAGCGGGGAGTCTTCCGGTAACCATCCCGGTTCGGGTTCGGGAGTTCTTCCGGTGACCCTGCCGTTTCGGGTTTTGGAAAACGCCTTATCGTGCCTCCCGCGAGTTCCAAACCGGCCAAGGATCAGACCCGCTCTCGCCTGAAACCGGCCGTAAAAGGACCAGGATAAAACCATGTCCGTTGGCGCCGCGCCATCCCGCCGACGCCCACCCGGCGGCCCCAAAAATCACATCGGTGCCGGTTTTCACAGGTCGTTTGACGCCTCACACGGCCAAAATCGTGTGCATTCCCCATGTCTGGTGTGTATATTGAAAGTTCCATCGGAAAAAACGGGCAAAATTGCACATGAATTGCACTCATTCTTTCACCGCCCCCCCGCTCACTGCGGTTTCCGTTCGGTTTTTCCTCCCCTAAAACACACGACCATCGGACACGCGGAGCGATCGGAACAAACCCTTCCGACGCGACGCACTCACCGTGCGCGACCTCGCTTTCACGCGATTTCGCCGGAAAGGATGCACAAATGACACTCACCAATTCTGGCTGGCAGGATTACCGCGGCAAGGCCGAGGGCGTGCTCATTCACACCGGCTGCACCAAGAGCCACGAGCTTCCGGTTCGCGACCTGACCGACGCGAATGGCCATGCCGTTCTGGAGCCCAACTACGAGAGCGGTACCTACGGCCTGATCCAGTGCCAGGAGGCGCGCACGCGCGCGGCCGCGTTCAAGGCGCGCCGCCGCTACTTCCTGTTCGGCACGCGCTACCAAGGCACGCGCGAGGAATTCCGCGGGCGCTTTTTCGTGATCGGCACCATGCGCCTCGACAAATCGCTCGAAGTGCGCAAGCGCCATTCGCTGAAGTGGATGGAGCAAACCGATTCACCGGCCCCCGAGTGCCGCGAGATGGACGCCTGCTACGCGTTCCAGTCGTCCGCCATGAACTTCTACGCCATCGAAGATTGCTTCGAGCTCACCGAGGCGCTGATGCAGGAATGGGGCTACAAGGGCAAGATCACCAAGCAGATGAAGCTTTCGTTCACCGAGGACAAGCTCAACCTGATCCTCGCGCATTTCGAAGGCAAAACGCCGCGCAATGCCGACTACCAGGAGGTGGTGCGCCAGCTCGAGGCCGAAGAGTCGGCGAAGCCGAAGGAAGAGGCGTGGTGAAAATCAGAATTCAAAAATCAAAAATCAGAAAGCGCACCCGCACAGGAAGAATTTTGGTTGTCCGTTAATTTTAGATCCGGACGCGCTGCTTCTTTCTGATTTTTGGTTTTTGAATTCTGATTTTCCGTTCATCCCCTGATAAGGTGCAACAGCACGGCCTTTTGCGCGTGCAGCCGGTTCTCCGCTTCGTCGAACGCCACGTACTGCGGCGAGTCCATCACCTCCTGCGTGATCTCCTCACCGGGATGCGCGGGCAGACAGTGGGTGACGACGCAGCCGGCCGGTGCGGCGGCCATGAGCGCGGCGTTGACCTGATATGGCAAAAAGCTCTTGGATTTCTCAGCCGCCTGCGCCTCTTCGCCCATGCTCACCCACACGTCGGTGTAGATCACGTCGGCGTCGCGCACGGCTTCGAGCGGGTCGTAGGTCTGCTTGTAGCTGCCGCCTGAAATCTTGCACAGCGATTCGACCTTTTGCAGAAGCGCGGCGGGCTGCTCATAGCCTTGGGGGCAGGCGAGCGTGAAGTGCATGCCGCAGTGGCCGGCCAAGGCCGCGAGGCTGTTGGCCACGTTGTTGCCGTCGCCCACGAAGGCCACGCGGACATCCTTGAGGGCCTTATCACCGCCGCCGCGGCGGTCGTAGATCATTTGGCCGAAGGCGAGCGCCTGGCAGGGGTGCTCCTCATCGGTGAGCGCGTTGATCACGGGCACCGAGGCGTGACGCGCCAGATCGTCCACCAACGCCTGCGTGAAGGTGCGCGCCACGATGCAGTCGACCCAGCGGGACAGGCTTTTGGCGGCGTCGTGCACCGATTCGCGCTTGCCCAGCGACACCGAACCGGGATCGAGAATCACGGCGGAGCCGCCTGTCTGGATCATGGCGACCTCGAAGGTGACGCGCGTGCGCAGGCTGGGCTTCTCGAAGAACAGCGCGGCGGTGCGCCCGTGCAGGGCATCGCTCGGGCCCGAGGCGCGGAAATCGGCGCGCAGGCGCGACGCGTCGCGCACGAGCTCCAGCACGAGGTCGGAAGGCTGATCGACGAGGTTCAGAAGATGGTTGGGCATAGGAATGAAGTTAAGAATTGGGAATGGGGAATTGGGAATGGGGAATTGGGAATGGGGAACAAGAAGCGGAAGATCAACCAGACGAGAAGCCGCCCGGGAGGACATGCGGGACCTCCTCCGCTTTGCTGAAACAATCTCGCCAGAAATGAAAGTGAGTTTTAATCCAAATTCCCAATTCCCAATTCATAATTTTCGGAACAATGACAACCCCGCGTGTTCTCTCCCTCGCCTGTCCCGCCAAGGTCAACCTGTTCCTCGAGATCCGCGGCAGGCGCGCCGACGGATTCCACGAGCTGGGCACGCTGTTCCAGGCGGTGGAGACCGGCGACGTGCTGCATGCCGAACCCCACGACGTGATCGCTCTCGCGGGCGCGGAGGGGGTGACGAACAACCCCGACGACAACCTCGTCATGAAGGCCGCGCGCCTCGTGAAGGCGCGTCACGCCTCCCGGATTCCGGTCGGCGCAGGGGTCCGCTTCACGCTCGACAAGCGGCTGCCGTCGGGTGCGGGGTTGGGAGGCGGCAGCTCGGACGCGGCCGCCGCGCTGCGCCTCCTGGACGCGCTCTGGAACCTGAACCTGTCCGCGACGCAGCTGCAAGGCCTGGGAGCCGAACTCGGATCCGATGTTCCCTTTTTCCTCTCATCGGCCACCGCGTACGGCGAGGGACGGGGCGAGGCGCTTTCGCCCGCTCCCGCGCCTTTTCCCTTTCACGTGGTGATCGCCACGCCTGACAGCCACGTGGACACCGCGGGAGCGTACCGCGACCTGGCGAGATTCCGGACGGAAAAACTGCAGGGAAAATTCGGCACGCTGTGGGAGGGCTTTCGCCGCGAATATCAGGAACAGGCGGCGAGTCCCGCCTTTTACGCGCGCCTTCACAACGACTTCGAAGCGCCGGTGATGGACGCGTATCCCGACATCGCGACGGCGCGCGACACGCTGGCGTCCTTCGCGCCGCGCAAGACGATGTTGAGCGGGTCGGGCGCGAGCGTTTTCGCGTTGTTCGAGGATGAGGCGGCCGCCGGCCGGGCCTGCGCCGCGGTGGCGGGCCGTTGCCGTTTTGCGGTGGTCACGCGCTTTCTCACCGCCCTTCCGGCACCGAGCGCTTGACGCCTCGCCGTTTTTCGCTCGTTTAGGCGGTTCCGGTCGCCGCACCCCCACCCCAAATCAACCCGGACACGGGAAATTCCTGGGGGTTTTTCTAGTTTTCCGCGCCCTTCGGGGACGTTGGGGCGTCGTCAAGCGGTAAGACAACGGTTTTTGGATCCGTCATTCGTAGGTTCGAATCCTGCCGCCCCAACCATCCGGGGATTTTGTGCCCTCCGGCGGCTTCGGGAATGGTTCCCGGGCCACATCAAAGACACGACGGGAAGGCGCGCGCCGGCGCGATGTACCGTCACGGATCAAGGATTCATCATGCATACGCTTTCCATCACCGCGCGCAAGCGCCCGATCAGCACCAAGGGCACCCTCGCCTCCCTCCGCCGCGACGGCAAGGTTCCCGGCGTTCTCTACGGCCTCAAAGGCGAACCCGAGACCATCGAGATCACCGGCACCGACCTGCGCCCCGTGCTCGCCCACCGCAACTCGCTGATCGAACTGAACATCGACGGCACCGTGCAGAAGGCGATGATGAAGCAGCTCGATCGCGACCCCATCAGCGGCGCCAACCTGCACGTCGACTTCGTGCGCGTGGACGACGTCACCCCCGTGACCGTGGTGGTCCCGGTGACGACCGAAGGCATCCCCGCGGGCGTGAAGAACCAGGGCGGCATCTTCTCCGTGGCCAAGAAGTTCGTGAAGCTGCGCGCCAAGGTGCAGGACATTCCCGACGTCTTCCACATCGACGTGTCCGAAATGGCCGCCGGCAAGACCTTCTACGTGAAGGATCTGGCGTTCGACAAGGGCACGTTCGTGACCCCGCCGCGCACGGCTCTGTTCGCCGTGAGCGAAGGTCGTCGTCAGGAAGAAGCCGCGGCTCCGGCCGGCAAGGCGGCTCCGGCGGGTAAGGCGGCTCCGGCGGCCGCTGCCAAGAAGAAGTAAGCCCTCCCCATGGCGCTTCTCGTGGGGCTGGGCAACCCCGGCCCCAAGTACGACGCCACCCGGCACAACGTCGGGTTCGCCCTCGCGGACTCGACGGCCCGTGCCTTGGGCGCTGCGGACTGGAAGACCCAGGGCAAAGCCTTGCTCACCAAGGTGTCCCCGGGTTCTTCCGTGTCCGTGGGCTCCACGCCCCTCCTCATCGCCAAGCCGCAGACCTTCATGAACCTCAGCGGCGAAGCGGTTCAATCCCTCATGGCCTTTTACAAGATTCAGCCGGCCGACGTGATCGTCGTGACGGACGACGTGACCTTGCCGCTCGGGTCGATCCGCGTGCGCGCCGGCGGCGGGCATGGAGGGCACAACGGGCTGCGCGACATCATCGCCCGCGTGGGTGAGGGGTTCCCCCGCATCCGCGTCGGCGTCGGGTTGTGCCCGCCGGGCCGCGACCTCGCGAACTTCGTGCTGGCCCGCTTTTCCGCCGCCGAGACCGAAGCCCTGGCGCCCGTGTTCGCCGATTTCCCAAAGCTTTTGGAGACGGGACTCACAAAAGGTTGGGAACTGGCGGCCACGCGCTTCAATCGCCGCACCGAGGGCTGAACGACTCCGCAACCCCGGCTTTGGAGGCCGTTGCGCGTTACCCGAAAGGCCTTTCGTTGAAACGCCTCGGCATTCTAGTTAGTTTACCCGAAGCGTTCCGGTCCCCATTCAGGGGAGCCGGGACGTTTTTTTTCATGGCAACCTGAACCCGGACAACGGCTCCCCCGCATGCCCCGCATGCCGGGCCGCGCGCTGCCCGCCTTCGGGGAGCCGCAGGAAACGGGTGCCACAATGCCTACAATCGAAGAAGATCTCAAGAATCTGCTCCAGCTCTGGGCCGTGGACAAAACTGTTTTCGCCCTGAAGCAAACGCGGCGCGACCTGCCGCAGCGCATTCAAGCGCTGCGCGACAAACTCGCCCGCGAGCAAGGCGCCGCCGAAAAGGCGCGCGCCGAAATCGCCAAGGTCGAACGTCAGATCAAGGAGACGCAAGATTCCGTGGTGTCCGAAGCCGCCGCGCTGGAGGACAGCGACAAGCGCCTCGCCGCCATTTCGACGAACCGCGAGTACGATGCGGTCCATCTGGAGATCGCCGCGCACCGCAAGAACATCGACGCGGCGCAGGCGCGCGTGCTGCATCTGCAGCAGATGATCGAGAACCTGCGCAAGGACGCCGAGGAGGCGGATGCGGCCTTCGAAAAGGTCAACGCCGAAATCGCGCCGGAGCTGGAGACCCTCTCCGCGGAACTGGGCGGCATCGAGGATCGCATCGCCGAGGAGGCCAAGAAGGGCGAAGCGCCCCGCGCCGCCATCGGCAAGAAGACCCTGTCGATCTACGACCGCACGGTGACGCGGCGCGGCACGCCGCACGTGATCGCGCTGGTGAACCACGCCCACAAGGCGTGCGACATCTGCAGCCGCACCCAGACCACGCAGCGCGTGATCGAGGTGGGCAAGATGCGTCAGGTGATTTTGTGCGAAGGGTGCGGCAGCCTGCTGGTGTGGCGCCCCGACGACGTGGCCGCCCTGCACGAGTAAAGGCCGCAGGGTTAGGACGCGAGGGCTTCAGCCGCCGGCGACATCATCGCCGGCGGCTTTTTCGTGGTGGTCCGGAGCGCTCAAGCCCCCTGGCCGCGCGCCGTGGGCAGGGTGAACGGCGTGAGCGTGAGACGAAAGCGGGCGCCTCGGGCGCGCGGTTCGTAGGCCAGATCCCCTCCGATTTCGCGGGCGATCTTGCGCGACAGCGCCAATCCCAGGCCCGTCCCCTCTCCCCCCGTGCTTTGGAAGGGGATGAACAATCGCGGGGCGAGCGCGGGGTCCACGCCCGGTCCGTCATCCTCCACGCAGAGCTCGGCGAGGCGCGGATCACCCGACAGGCTGAGGCGCACCGGCCCTCCCGGCGTCTGGAAGCGCCGCGCGTTGCGCACAAGGTTCATGAGAATTTGGCGCACGGCCTCGGGTTCGGTGCTGATCGGGAGCGAGGGCGGGCCGTCGGAAAACACGACCGGGTGATCGGCGGCCCGCAAAGATTCGGTGGCGCAGAAATCGGCGAGGAACGCGGTGAGATCGACCACGACCGGGCGCACGGGAAAGGGACGCGCGAACTGCAGGAAACCGTCCACCACCCCGTTGAGCCTTCGCACGTCCTCGAGGATGGCCTCCTTGTAGCGCGGGGTGCCGCCGGGCTCGTCCCGCAAAAGCTGGGCGAACCCGTAAATGGCCCCGAGCGGGTTGCGGATCTCGTGAGCGAGGCCCGCCGCCATGAGAGCGCGTTCCTCTTCGCGCGCCGCGCGCCCGGCTTCGAACCAGCGCAGGTCGAACTGCCGCCGGATGTTGTGCGCCGCCACGCCCGTGAGCAAGGCGAACGCCACGATGAACACGAAGGTGTCGAACAGAAAGGCGAAATTCACCTTGTCGCCGTGCACGTGTTCGAAACGGGTCCCGTACTCGAGTCCCAATCCGAACCGTGACAGCGCCCACAACCCCACCAGCACGGCGATTCCCAGCGTTCCCGCATACACCGCGAGAAAGCGATGCACCCGCAAAGCCGCGAGCCCCACGCAGCACAGCACCGCGAGATAGAGCGGCGACTTGATCACGAAAACCGGCCCCGCGACTACCGCGTAGGCGTACAGCATGCCGCCGGAAACCAGCATATCGATGCCCGTCAGCACGTATTTGTAGGCCTCGCGATAGGGCCGGTGAGACAACCAGAGGTGGTACGACAGGCTGACGAGCAACAGGATTCCGCCCGAGACCATGTTGATGACGTTGAAGGACGTCGGGTTTCCGGGGATGTATGACGCCGTGGTCCCCAGCCACAACACGGCGAACACGAACCTCAAGAGGTTCGAGAGGCGTTCGCCGCGCGACTCCTCCACGAACCGGGCTCCCTGCGCCCATGCGGAAGGGTGAGGCTCCAGCAAGCGGGCGAACACCTGACGCACCGTGAAGAAGTGTGAAATTGATGCGGACGTCGCAGCAGACATCGTGAGGGGCTGGTTTAAAAGCGGGGCTGAAACCTGGGGACGGCGACCGGGAAGATAAAATTCGGGGAGAGGGGGTACCGGGTACTGGGTACTGGGTACTGGGTACTGGGTACTGGGTACTGGGTACTGGGTACTGGGTACTGGGTACTGGGTACTGGGTACTGGGTGCTGGGACGAAAAAACTGCCTATCCGGTCGTCGGTGTGGGGAGCGGGGGAGTTGCTAGTGGCTGGTGGCTAGTGGCGCCAAACAATTGCCTGGTTTGACTTGTCGCGCGCGCACTTCTCCTCGTACCTGCCTGGGCTGTAAGCTGTAAGCCGTAAGCCGTAAGCCGTAAGCTGTAAGCTGTAAGCCGTAAGCCGTAAGCCGTAAGCCGTAAGCTCTGCCCCCCCTACCCGATCCCGTAATCCTTGACCTTGTAGAGCAGCCCGCGACGGGAAATACCCAGCCGCTCGGCGGCCTGGGTTTTGTTCCAACGGCAGGCTTCCAGCGCCGCGAGGATCACCTCGCGTTCGGCCGCGCGGCGGCGGCCGCGCACCGAATGATCCGTCGTACCGGCACCGGCTTGCAAGGCATCCTGCGACGGATCGAGCTCGATCATGAGCGAGACCCCGTCGGAGAGCACCACGGCGCGCTCCATGGCGTTGGCGAGTTCGCGCACGTTGCCGGGCCACGCGTGGGCGAACAAGGTCCGTTCGTTCTCGTGCGTCAGCGTGAGGGAGGTTCCATAGCGCGCGTTGAACAACGCCAGGAAGTGCCGCGCGAGTATGACGATGTCGTGCCCTCGCTCCCGCAGGGGCGGAAGCTGCACGGGAATCACGTGCAACCGGAACCAGAGATCCTCGCGGAACCGGCCCGCGCGCACCTCCTCCTTGAGGTCGCGGTTGGTGGCGGCGATCAACCTGAAGTCGGCCTTCACCGGCATCCCGCCGCCGACGGGCTCCACGACGTGCTCCTGCAGGGCGCGGAGCAGACGCACCTGCATGGACGCGGGCATTTCGCCGATTTCATCGAGAAAAAGCGTGCCGCCGTCCGCGAGCACGAACTTGCCGGGCCGGTCGGCGAGGGCTCCGGTGAACGCGCCGCGCACATGGCCGAACAGTTCCGACTCGATCAGGCTTTCGGGAAGCGCGCCGCAGTTCACGGGAATGAAAGGCCCTTCCGCGCGATCCGAAGTCTCGTGAATGAAGCGGGCAAAACCTTCCTTGCCCGTCCCGCTTTCACCGGCGATCAACACGGTGGAATGCGTGCGGGCCGCCTTGCGGGCGCTTTCGAGACTTTTGAGGAACGCGGGGCTGTCGCCGAGAAGCCCCGAGGGGGTTTTCCCCGAGCCCCCGCCGCCTGCGGGAAGCGCCGATCCGGGCACCGCCAGCAAGCGCGCGACGATGGCCCGCAATTCGTGGTTCTCGAAGGGCTTGGTCACGAAGTCGGCCGCGCCCAACCTGAGAGCACGAATCACGGTGTCCATGCTGCCCTGCCCGGAGAGCATGACGAAGCGCACGGCCGGTCGTTCATCGCGCACGCGCTTTAAAAACTCGAGGCCATCCATGCGCGGCATGCGGAAATCGCTCACCACCACGTCGATGTTCTCGTTGGCGAGGGTCTCGAGCGCCTGCTCGGCCGAGGCCGCCCCGAACACCTTCACCTTGAGCGGCGCCAGGGCGGCCACCACGATTTCACGCATGTGCGCCTCATCATCCACAACCAAAGCGGCGCCCGAAGGCGAGGTTTGAGCCCGGTTCGTCATACATCCCCCTGCCCGGCGAACGGGCGTAACGTGAGCACGAATCGCGCGCCGCGAATCTCGTGACCGGACCGCGGCGCAAGGTCCAGATCACCGTTCAGAACCCGGGCGATCCGGCGCGACAGGGTCAGCCCCAACCCGGTCCCCCCCTCCCCCGCCGTTTGATAGGGCTGGAACAAGGTGGCGAGTCGATCGGCGGACACCCCGGGACCGTCGTCTTCGACCTCGACGCGGGCCTCGCCGGAATCGCCGGAGATCCGGACCCGCACCGGGGTGCAGACCGGCTGAAAGCGCCGCGCGTTGCGCACCAGGTTATGCAGGATTTGGCGTACGAGCTCGGCATCGGTGCGGATCATGAGGTGTGGAAGCGTGGTCCGAAAGTCGAGAGGCGAGTCGGAATGCACGGCCGAGTCGCTGCGGCAAAAGTCGGCGACGATCGCGACCAGATCCAGATCGGCGGGGTGAGCGGTATAGGGGCGCGACAAGCGCAGGAATCCTTCGACCACGCCGTTCAACCGGCGCGCGTCACCGAGAATGGCCTCGATGAATTTCGGCGAACCCCGTCCTTCGTCGCGAAGCATTTGGGCGAAACCGTAAATGCCGCCGAGAGGGTTCCGGATCTCATGCGCCAGCCCGGCGGCCATGAGCGCCCGCTCCTCCTCGCGCGCGGCGCGCTCGGCCTCCCCCACCCGCAGTTCCAGCTGACGCCGGATGTTCATGGCCGCCACCACGGTCAAAAACCCGAACGCCACCAGGTACATCAGCGTGTCCCACAGGAACGTCATGTTCACCTTGTTTCCGTAGGTGTGTTCCAGCCGGGTGCCGTATTCGATGCCGAACCAGAAATGGAGGAACAACCAAAACCCCACCAACATGACGACCGTCAGGCCTCCCGCGTAGAGGGCGAGCCCGCGATGCATGCGCAAAGCGGCCAGCCCCACGGAACACAGAAAGTTCAGGTAAAGGGGAATCTTCAGGATGAAGGCCGGACTTTCGACCGCGGCGTAGGCCACCATCAAGCCGATCCCGATCAACAGATCGAAGGTCGCCATCCCGTATTTGTACCAAGGACGGTAGGGATGAACGGACAGCCACGCGTGATACCCAACCGCCACCGACAGGTAGGTGAACCCCGAAACCATGTTGATCACGTTGTAGGACGGCGGATTTCCGATGACGTAATACCCCGTGGTGATCAGCCAGTTGCAGGCGAACAACGTGCGGATGATGTTCGCGAGCCTTTCGCCGCGCGCCTCCTCCACGAAACGCATCCCGCGCGGCATTTCATCGGGATGGGGGCGCAGCAGGGCCTCCCGAGCCCGTCTGAACAGACTTCGTCCGCCTCCCGTATCGAGCGCAACGATATTCACCATTTGTGCCATCTTTTCCGTTTTCAATTAAAGGAATGTTATCATTTTCCGCGAACTTTAAGTATGCGATTTCAAAAAATCATTCGCTAGGGCGAACCGGAATGCGAAACGAATTGCGCAAAACTGAAATTACGACACAGAAATTGACGTAAAGTCATGGATCAGCCGCCCATCCTTGACAAGGAGCGGAATACCCGAGGACCGGCCGAGGCAATTCCACTAATTGAAATCACCGCGATTCATGATACTAAGGAGGGCCACATAGGCCATCGCGACGAAACTCAGGCGGCGATGCGCGCGGCTTCGTCGAGCTGCACCGCGACGAGCTTGGAGATGCCCTTGATCTCCTGCGTCACGCCGTAGAGCATGTCGGACGCGGCCATGGTGCGCTTGTTGTGCGTCACCACGATGAACTGCGTCTGGTGGCTGAAACGGCGCAACAGGTTCACGAAGCGCCCGATGTTGGCGTCGTCGAGAGGTCCGTCGACTTCGTCCATGATGCAATAGGGCGAGGGACGCACGAGGTACAGCGCGAACAGCAGCGAGATGGCCGTGAGCGCGCGTTCGCCGCCGGAGAGCAGCGAGACGCCGCGCATCTTCTTGCCCGTGGGGCGGGCGTTGATCTCGATCTTGGCATCGAGCGGGTCGACGTTCTCCTCGAGCACGAGCTGGGTTTCACCGCCTTCGAACAGGGAAGAGAACACTTCCTGGAAGTTGTTGCGGACGATGTCGAAGGTGGCGGTGAACTGCTCGCGCGCGGCCTTGTCGAGTTTCTTGATGGCGCGATCGAGCCCCTGACGGGCGCGGTCGAGGTCGTCGAACTGCTTCTGCACATCCTCCAGGCGGGCCTTCTCGGCCTGGTAGTCCTCCAAAGCGCCGGTGTTGATGTTGCCCAGGTTCTTGAGCTTCTCCTTCAGCTCGGCGATCTGCGCGGGCGCGCTGGCGGCGTCGTAATCGGTGCGATCGAACACGACCTCCTCCGCGCCGAAATCCACTTCGTGAGCCTCGAACATCCGCTCGCGGATGTTCTGCAGGGCCGCGCGCCCCTGCTCCATGCGCAGCGAGCGTTGGTGAACCATTTGCGTCACCTCGCGGAGTTCGTCCTGCAGGCGGCGCAACATGGTGCGCCGCTCGTCGAGCAGCGCGACCTTGCGGTCGTACACCGATTTTACGGCGTCGCGCTCGCGCTCTTCTTCGGCGAGGCGCGCGTGGATGCTCTCCATCGACTCGCCGATGGTCGCCGCCTTCTCGTTGAGGAGGCTCATCTGCACGTTCCATTCTTCGGCCTGGCCTTCGGAACGGTCCATGGACGCGCGCAGGTCGCGCGCGGCCTTGTCGAGGTACTCGGCGCGCGCGCGCGCGGTCTTGAGGCGCGCCTCGCTGTCGGCGCGCTCCTGATCGACGCCGCGCCATTCCAGATCGACGCGACGGTGTTCCTCCTCGAGGGCGCGGACCGCGTCGAGCGCGCTCTGGTAGCGGCCCTCGAGGGCGAGGCGCGCCTCGTCGGAGGCTGACCACTCGCGCCGCAGGGCGTCGACGGAGGAATCGAGTTCGCGACGACGGTCGCTCACGGTCTCAAGGCGCAAGCGGAACTGCGCCGCTTCGCGGTCGAGCGCCTCGGCCTGACCTTCCGAGACGCGCGCGCGGCTGCGGGCGTCGTCGGCACGGCGTTCGGCTTCGCGCGTGCGGGAGCGCGCGACCTCGGCGTCCTGAACGGCCTTGGCGCGGCGCGCGGTCGCGGATTCGAGGTCGGCCTGCGCGGCCTTCAGCAAGGCCGTGAGGGTTTCAAGGCGCGCGGAGGCCTCGGCCAATTGGGTCTTGCGCTGAAGCAGGCCGCCGGCCTTCTCCTCGCTTTTACCCGCCGAGGCGGAGAGGCGGCCGCCGTAAAGCGCGCCGCCGGAGTGCAATCCCGAACCCTCGGGGGACCAGTACCAGACATCCTGGTGTTTGGTTTCCTCCGCGAGGCTGAAGGCGGTTTCGAGCGAGTCGACCACCGCGTGGTTGCCCAGGGCCCATTCCAGCAAGCCCGCCCACTCGGCGGGGCCCTTCACCAGATCGGCCAGCCAACCGCCGAAGCCCGCGCGCCCCGACAACTCGGGACGCGGGCGCTTGAAACCCGAGAAACCCGGGAGGCCGAACACCGCCTCGCCCTTGCCGCCGTCGCGCAGCGCGCTCAGCAGTTCGACCCCGCGTTCCTTGTCGGACACCAGCACAACCTGCAACGATTTGCCGAGGGCGCGTTCCACCGTGGATTGATGCGCAGCGGGCACCTCGAGCACATCGCTCAGGAGCGACTTGAGGCGATCGCGCGAGGACTGCAGCAGAAATTTAACGCCCGCGTCCATGCCCTCGCCCGAAGCCTCGAGGCCGGCGAGCAACGCGCGTTTCGATTCGAGCACGGCCTGTTCGCGGCGCGCGTCCTGTTCGCGGCCGCGGGCGGAGGCGAGATCGTTTTCGGCCTGAACCAAATCCTGTTGGGCTGCGAGGGCGTCGGCGTTGGCGGCGTGCAGCGCGGTGAGTGCCTCGGCGAGATCGGCCTCAGCCTGCGCGCGCAAACGGACCTGCTCCTCAACGCGCGCGACCCGGTCGTCGCGCTGTTCGCCCCATTCGTCCTCGCTCCCCGCAAGGTGCGAGAGCTCGGCCTCGGCCGCGCCGAGGCGCTGGCGGAGGCCCGAGAGTTCCTCGAGGGCCATCATGCGCTCGCTCCCGTACTCGTCGGCTTGTCCGCGCGCGGTTTGCACGCGCGTCAGGGCGGCGTCGGCCGCCTCGCGTGCCAGTCGGCTGCGCTCGGCCGCACCCGACAGGAAGGCTTCCGCCTCGGCCGCTTCGCGCAAAGCCTCGGCGCGCTGTTGCGCCATCTCGGCGAGGCGGCGTTCGGCCTCCTGGCTTTCGGCTTTGAGCCGACGCAACGATTCATCGAGATGCCCCACGCGGTCGCGGGCGCGGTCGCCTTCGCTCTCCAGCCTGATGGCCTCGGCCTGCGTGGCGGCCGCCTTGCGGCTGAGATCCGCCACCTGTTGTTCCTCTTCGTACAGCCCGAGCTTTTGCTCCTCGAGCTCCGCCTCGCCGGTGGCGTGACGGGCGTCGAGCTCGGCCATGCGGTTTTCGTCCTTGGCCTGCTCGAGCTGGAGCTTTTCCAGCTCCGAGGCGATGTGGGTGTAGGAATCGTGCTGGTAGCTCAGCTCCAGCGCGCGCGAGGCGTCGCGCAGTTCGCGCCAGCGTTCGGCCTTTTTGGCCTGACGCTCGAACATGGCCACGTTCTGCTGCACGTGCTTGAGGCCGTCCTCCACGCGCGACAGGTCCTGCTGCGTGCGCTCGAGCTGGCGCAGCGTCTCTTTGCGCTGCTGCTTGTATTTGGAGATGCCGGCGGCCTCTTCGAACATGGTGCGGCGTTCATCGGCCTTTTCCGACAAAATGCTGTCGATCATCTTCGCTTCGATGAGGCTGTACGAGGCCGCGCCCATGCCCGTGTCGTAGAACAGGTTGTGAATGTCCTTGAGGCGGCAGGGCTGGTTGTTGATCAGGTACTCGCTCTCGCCGCTGCGGTACGCCCGGCGGGTGATCATCACCTGCGTATAGTCGGAGGGCAGCAGGCCGCTGTCGTTGTGGATGAGCAGACTCACTTCGGCCAGGTTCTGGGCCGACCGCTCGGCCGTGCCCGAGAAGATGACATCCTCCATCTTGCTGGAGCGCAGCGCGCGCGCGCGCTGTTCGCCCAGCACCCAGCGGATCGCATCGATGATGTTCGACTTGCCGCAACCGTTGGGGCCCACCACGGAGGTGATGCCTTCGCTGGGGAAGTTCACCTCGACACGGTTGGCGAAGGATTTGAAGCCGGAGATGCGGAGTTTTGAGAGGTACATCGGGTCTCGTGGGGCCTAAGGTCGAAGGAGGACGTGCGACGAACCTTCCGGGGGACTGACCTGACCGAAAGGCGGAAACTCGCGGGCCGGGACGTCCACCGGGTGGGGGACGTCCGAAGCCGGGTACCCGGGGAAAGTTAAGAACCGGGAAGGGGTCGGGGGTGGAGAAATAGGGGCTTTGGGCGATACCGCGCGCCCCCGAGAACCGGGGCGGAGCGCAATTCGAACTTTTTGAATATCAAGGGGTTATCGGCTTCGCGGCCGAAGCCGGCGCGTGAATTCAGCCCCGCCCCGCAACCTGCCCGAGCTCCTCCGGCAAGGGCGCGTGGAACACGCGCTTGTGCTCCCCATCCTTCCACGACAACTCCTCGGCGTGCAGGAACAACCGGGTCAGCCCCAAGGCCTTCATGCGCTGCCGCACCTCGGCGGGTCGCAACGCGCCATAGCGCGTATCGCCGGCGATGGGGTGGCCGATGTGCGCCAGGTGCGCGCGGATCTGATGCATGCGCCCCGTTTCGATCACCACCTGCAACAGCGCGTGACCATCGACCGGCGTCCCCATCGTCTTGATGGTCTTGTACCGCGTCACCGACGCCTTGCCCTCGTCATCCTCGGCGATCAACGACTTCGCGCCCGAGGCGCTATCCACCCGCGACAGCGCCGCATCGATCGTACCCGACGCGGGATGCGGATGCCCCGCGACAAGCGCGAGATAGCGCTTGCGGATTTTGCCGGCCCGCAAGGCTTCCGTGAGCGTGCGCAGCATCGGCCCCGACTTGGCGATGAGCAGAACGCCGGAGGTTTCCTTGTCGAGACGATGCACCAGCGCGGGCCGAAAGAGTTCCGTCCCCCACCCCGGCGTCAGCCCTTCGGAGGAACCGGCGAACAGTAAATCCTCGAGCGGGGTTTCCTCCTCACCCGACCCATTCCACCCATCGCCCCGCGACCCGGCGGATTTCGAACCCCCGTTTTTGCCGGGCTTCCCTTCGGTCTTGGCTTTTGATGCCGCCAAGTAAGCCTGCACGCGCTCAATCAAGGAGGCACCCGGCGCGATGCCGCTGCCCGCATGAGCGGCCATGCCCGAGGGTTTGTTCACGACCAGCAGCTCGTGGTCTTCGTACACAATGGGAGGCGGGGGGAATGCGGACGGGATTCCGGCGGCGCCGCCGCGCGGCAACGCGGAAGCCGATGCCACGTCGCGCTGCGCTTCCTCGTCGCGAATGCCGTACACCTGAACCACATCGCCCGCCTTGAGTTGGTACGCCGCGTCGATGGGTTTCTTGAGAACCTTGATCTCCTTGCGGCGGAACAGCGACTGCAATCGTCCGCTGCTGATCAGCGGGAACCACTTGCGCAGAAAACGCTCCGCGCGTTGACCCGCATCGTTGGGCGAGATCCGGATCTCAACCAGCATGCCAGGCCTTTACCGCATCCGCGAACCGTACGCCGTCCGCGCCCGACGAGACGATGCCGCCGGAGTAGCCGGCCCCTTCCCCCAAGGGGTAGAGCCCGGGCGTGTTGACCGACTCGAAAGTCTCGGGTTGGCGGGGAATGCGAACGGGGGACGAGGTGCGCGATTCGGGGCCGATCATCAGCCCCTTGGCGATGAAGCCCGGAATCTTGCGCTCGAAGTCGCGGAATGAATCACGTAGGGCCGAAGCGACTTCCTGATCGAACAGCTCGTGGAAGTTCGCCCAGCGCAGGGGTTTTTGAAACGAGGTTTTCCACAGCGGCCCTTCGTCGACCCGTCCCTCCACGAACGCGGCGATGGTCTGCGCGGGGAACGCTCCCTCACCGCCGCCGAGCGCGTAGGCGCGACGTTCCAGATCGCGCTGGTAGGTGACGCCGGCGAGAATGTCGCCGGGAAACAGTTTCAGCAGCCGCTCGGGGCCGACCGCGGCCACCACCGCGGAGTTCGCGAACGCGGAACCGCGGTTCGAGTAGCTCATGCCGTTGGTGAACAGCGCACCCTCCGCATCGGCGCAGGGCACGATGACGCCGCCCGGGCACATGCAGAACGAGTACGCGGCATCGCCTTCGTCGTTCTGCCAGGTGAGGAAATACTCCGCCGCGCCGGTGATTTTGGCGTCCACGCGATCGCCGAGCTGGCGCGCGTTGATCAGTTCCTGAGGATGCTCCACACGCACGCCCACGGCGAAGGCCTTGGGTTCCATGGCCACGCCGCGCGCGTTCAGGGCGCGGTACAGGGCGTGCGCCGAGAGGCCCGGCGCGAGCACCACGGCGTCGAATCGGGCCGTCGCGCGTTCACCCCGGTGATCGAATTCAACCCCCTGGCACCGCCCGTCCTCGATCAACAGATCCGTCACTTCGGACTCGAACCGGAAGGTTGCGCCCGCCTGTTCGCACAGCACGCGGTACTTGTCGACGATGAACTGCAGCTTGTCGGTGCCGATGTGCGGGTGGTGCAGATATTCGATGGACGGATCCGCGCCGCACGCCACCAGATCCTTGAGGAAGACGTCGGTGTAGGCGTTGCGCGTGCGTGCGGTCAGCTTCCCATCACTAAAGGTGCCCGCGCCGCCGAGGCCGAACAGAATGTTCGACTTGGTGTCGAGAATGTTCTGCTTGATGTGGCGGCGGATGTCGCGAAAACGTTCCACCACGCCCTTGCCGGTCTCGAACACCGTGACCCGATACCCTTTGCGGGAGAGGCCCAGAGCGGCCGCGAGGCCCGCAGGTCCGCTGCCCACCAACGCAACGTTGCGGCCGGGCAGGGCGTGACGAACGACGCCGTCATCGGGCGTTTGGGTCGGGGCCGCATCGGATTCAGACTTCGTCGGCGCATCGGGAACGGTCTTCACGGGAACCGTCACCAGGCGCGGGTGCTTGAGTGTGCGCTCGCTGGAGAACTCCACCGCGTAGCGCCACACCGGGCGGTTGCGGGCGCGGGCATCGAGCGACTTGCGCACGATGCGGACCTCCGCCACGGCCTTCACGGGCAAGCGGAGATAGTCCGCGACGGCCTTCGGAAGCGCCTCCAGTTCGCGCGCGCTATCGATCGCAGCCGTCACCGGCAGAGCGATTTCACGAACAAGGTAGCGGGGGGAGGTGGGCATGGGGATGGAAAGGTAGTAGGGCGTCGTGAGGGGTGCTGGGTACTGGGTAGTGGGTAGTGGGTAGTGGCTTGTGGACGAATGACGATGGCTTCTGAAGGCCCGCTTTGCGTTACCCACTACCCACTACCCACTACCCGATCCCCTTGTCTAATGATGATACGGAAACCCCTTGAGCACGCAATACGCTCGATAAATTTGTTCGAGCGCGAAGGTACGGGCCCATTCGTGGGTCATGGTGAGGGCGCTGAGACGGATATGATGCGGCACGGCCTTCTTGAGGTCGGCGTCGATGCCGTGCGATGAACCGATGATGAAATCGAGCGAGGGTCCCTTGTGCTGGGCCCGGTCTAGAAAGCGGGCGAAGGCGGCGGTGTCCGGCGAGTCGCCGCGTTCGTCGAGGAGCACCGTGTTGGCCGGAAATTTCGTGCCCTTGAGCCCGCCGAGCGCGGCGATGATGGACTTGGCCTCTTCGGCCAGGCGGGAAACGGGGTCGGCGGCCTTCCCGTCACGGAGTTCGATGATTTCCAGAGGGGCGAAACGGCTGACGCGGCTCCCGTAATCGGTCGCAAGGGCGCGCAAGGCCGTGTTTTTCATCTTTCCGACGCATACGACACGAATTTTCACCGCTGTCTCCGGTTCAGGTCTGGAAAATGTACCCCCTCCGTTGTTACCTTTGTCGCCCCGCGCGGTGAAACTCAACCCTTCCCGGCGTGGATTCAAGGCTTTCACGTTCCCATCGTCTAGTGGCCTAGGACACTGCCCTTTCACGGCGGCGACAGGGGTTCAAATCCCCTTGGGAACGCCACATTCAGGGGCGATTCGCGACAAGACGCGGGTCGCCCCTTTTTTGTGCCGATTGTGTGGGTATTCGGCATCAAAACGACCGGGAGGAGGGCGAGCAAGAGCTCGCCCCTCCGGACAACGGCCTGCAACCTGTCACCCACCCACAACCCACAACCCACGACCCACGACCCACAACCCACGACCCACAACCCGCCTATACGCTTAAAAACCTGATACCTCTCTCCTCATGCTCACCTCCGACTTCGACTTCACCTTCCCCGAATCGCAGATCGCCCTGCGCCCGCTGCCGCGCGGCGAGGCCCGTCTGATGGTGGTGTCCGCAAGCGGCGCCACCCCGCCGACGTTCGGGAAAGCCCGCGATCTGGTCGACATTCTGCAGCCGGGTGACGCCCTCGCGCTCAACGACACCAAGGTGCTGCGCGCGCGCCTCCGCGGGACCCTTCCGACGGGCGGTCAGTGCGAGGTGCTCCTGTTGAAGCCCCGCGCCGATTTCGGTCAGTCGGCCTGGGAGTGCATGGCGCGGCCCGGCAAAAAACTGAAGCCGGGAACCGTGGTGACGTTCGGGGGCGGACTGTCCGCCGAGGTGGTGGATGTGCTGCCCGAGGGCGAGCGCGTGCTGCGCTTCGACCGTGCGGGCGCCGACTTTTACGAGGCCCTGGAGCGCATCGGCGCCATCCCCCTGCCACCCTACATCAAGCGCGACGCCGACGAGGAGGATGCCGAGACCTATCAGACGGTGTTTGCGGAGAACCCGGGCTCGGTGGCGGCTCCGACGGCGTCGCTGCATTTGTCCGAGGAGATGTTGGCGGCGCTGGAAGCGAAGGGCGTTCGTCTCGCCAAGGTGACCCTGCACGTGGGCGCGGGAACCTTCCGTCCCGTTCAGGCGGAGCGCGTGGAGGATCACCCCATGCACACCGAGGCCTACACGCTGCCGGAGGATTCCGCCCGGACCTTGAACGAGGTGAGAGCGGCGGGGGGCCGGATCTTCGCCGTCGGCACGACGGCGGCGCGCGTACTGGAAACCTGCGCCGACGACCGCGGCGTTCTGCACGCGCGCGGAGGCGAGACCGGCATTTTCATCTACCCCGGTTACCGCTGGAAGGCCGTGGACGGCCTCTTGACCAACTTCCACTGGCCGCAATCGACCCTGTTCATGCTGGTTTCGGCCAAATTGGGCTCGGGCCCGGAGGGCATCGCGCGCGCGAAAACCGCGTACGCCGACGCCATCGCACGCGGGTTCCGGTTGTTCAGCTACGGCGACGGGATGTTGATATTTTGAGCCGACAGCTGACAGCTTACAGCTGACAGGAACACCATGTGATTTGTGTTGCTGTAGGCTGTATGCTGATCGCTGTCCGCCTAAGCTAATCCCCGTGCACCGCGTCGACGAACGCGCGCGCGTGGTCGGGCGAAATGTGCGGCATGATGCCGTGACCCAGGTTCCACACGTGCGGTCGGCTGCCCACGACCTGCTTCATCTCGCCCACGCGCTCGCGGATTTTCTCGATCGGCGCCGTCAGGTAGCTGGGATCAAGATTCCCCTGGAACACCTGGTTCGGGTGCGCCTTGAAGGCGTCGTCGAGTTCCACGCGCCAATCCAGACCCACCACATCCGCACCCAGCCCGACGAATTCGTTCAGCAGCGACGGAGCGCCGTTGGCGTAATGGATGACGGGGATTTCGGGGAACGCGGCCTTCACGGCCTTCACGATGCGCTGCGTGTAGGGCTGCGCGAATTCGCGGTAGTCGCGGGGACCGAGGTAGCCCGCCCACGAGTCCATGATCGTCAGCGCGTTCGCGCCCTGCCTGGCTTGCTCGATCAGGTACGAGGCGGTGATGTTCGCCAGCTTCGACAGCAAGGCGTGATAGGCCCCCGGGTCCGCGAACATCAATCCTTTGAGCTTCGCCAGCTCCTTGGACGATCCCCCCTCGACCATGTACGAGGCCACCGTGAAGGGGCCGCCTGCGAAGCCGATCAGCGGCACGTAGCCCTGCAGGTTGGCCTGCGTGCGGCGGATGCCCTCGAACACGTAGGCGAGGTCGCCATTGATGTCGTCGCCCGGGTTGCCGCCGGGCAGGGCGGCGATGGTGGCGGCGTCGCGCACGGGGTTGTACACCACCGGGCCTTCGCCCTCCACGAACTCGAGGTTGAGGCCCATGGGCGGGAGCAGCACGAGAATGTCGGAAAAGAGAATCGCCGCGTCGACGCCCACCTGATCGACCGGCTGGACGGTCACCTCCGCCACCGCGTCGGGCGTGCGGCAGAACTCCAGGAACGACGGGAACGATTTCCGCACGCGGCGGTAATCCTCCAGATAGCGCCCGGCCTGGCGCATGATCCACACGGGCGGGCGCGGTGTCGGCCGCCCCATGGCGGCCTCGAGGAACGGATGTTTATAGCCCTCAGGGCGCGTCACGCGGGGGATGTTGTGGGTCGTCATGGAAGAGGAAAGGTAGATACGGGGAAACCGTACAAGGAACTCAGAACTATGAGGTTAGAACTCAGAAAAGACGGTAGGCCCTTATGTGATTGCGTTTCTGAGTTCAGAGCTCTGGGTTCCGCACTTCACCAAGGGACACCCCACCCGCCCCTACCACATGTACACCACGCCCATGTTGACGGTCGGCCCGAGCCGGTAGGCGTCATCTTCGGGGTCGTCTGAGTCGAAGGTGGCGCTCCAACCCGAATCGAGCATGAGCCGGAACATGCTCCCCAGTTTCCAGATCACTCCGATGCCGCCCCCCGTGGAGAAGGTGGAAGCTTCGTCGGTCCGATCGCGGTATCCCGTGCGGGCGCCGCCCGCCCAGGCATAAGCCCCGTCGTAAAGCGTGTACAGGTAGCGCAGACCATAGCTGTATTGCAAGGTTCCCGTTTCACCGAGATAAAGGATGCCCAGCCCGGTTTCCGCGCCATGGCGGCCCCGACTGAAGCCCAGCTTGACGCCGTTCCCCGATTCGAACCCCGCCCCCAGACCGATGTACAGCTTGTTGGTCGACGTGTCGGGCAAGGCCGGCACCGAGACCGCGTGCCCCGGAACGGCGGAGAGGCAGGCCGCCAGCGCGCCCCACGTGCAGAGGGCGAGGAGGAAGGCGCGCACCCGCGCGCGGAAGGGCATCGTGGGTTTCATGACGACTTTCATCACAGGAAGTAAAAGCTGAAGTGAAGCGCGTAATAGGGATACAGCGAATAATCGCTGGCGGGGCGATCTCCCGAGTAATCGCGCGAGTCGTTGTAACGGGTGTAGAACCGGCTCCCCTGAAAGCCGATTTCGGGCGTGAAGCGCGTCCCGCGGATTTCGCGCAAGCCGAGCTCTGTGCCCGCGCCGAACTGGGCGCGCACCGCGCGGTTGGGCGTATCGTACCAACCTCCCGCGCCGCCGGCCTCGCGCTCCCAGTAATAGCCCGAACCGCCGAACAGATAAAGACGCGTGAACATCTGCTCGCCCGCGAGGTAAAATTCATGCACGGCATAGAGCAACGAGGCATTGACGCCCACGGCGCGCTGCGAGCCGCCGAGAACCACGCGGCCATCGACACGCGCGCCGAAATCGCCGTACCACCCCAGGACGTTCATGCCAAGGCCGAGATTCGGGTTGAGGATGTAGCCCACCGCCAGCGCGCGATTATCGAACGCCTCCTCGAGTTCCCGACGACGTCGGCGCTCGGCGACGACCTCGTGCCAGATCACCGAATCTTCACGGCTTAATCCCAACGCACCCACGCCGGGTGCTCCGGGCTGCAAACGTCCGAGTCCGACGCGCAGGGAATCGAGAATTTTCCCGGTCCGCTCGTTCAGCGTGCGGGCTTCGTTCAGGCGGAACATCAGCGAATCGCGCCCGTCGACCTGGGCGGAGGCGGCGCCCCACCCCAATACGGCAAAGGCGGACAGAAACGCGCCCACCGTAAAACCGGAAATTCCGTGTGAACGTGAAGGACCTCGAACCAATTGGGTGGCAATCATGACGCCTGCAAGATACTGCAAATAGCCTGAAAATGTGCCGGAAACAGCCGTATCCAAATCGATGAAGCGGAAAAGTGTTTGAAAAACGGAAGTCGGACGCCAAAGTCAAGGCGCCCGGTCGTCACGGCACCAGAGGAGGCTACCTGAGAGGCGGTACGCATGCCTTCGGCGCAATTTCCCCGATTTCCCGTTTTGAACTCAGGGGGATGCCTTCGCCTTGGGCGACTTCATCGACCGCACTGGTTTCGGGTTTGGAAATGGTGTCCCCGCCCCGACTCGAACGGGGATCAGCGGTTTAGGAAACCACAGCTCTATCCTGTTGAGCTACGGGAACACGGAGGGGAAAAACTAATTCCCCATTGGCCTCGTGTCGTGTGTTTGGGACTCGTTGAAGACCATACGTGGGATGGTTTGGGAGCGCGACGTAGTCCATACAGGTCTGTTGATCTCGCCGCTAGCGACCACATACCTTCGGCGGGGTTCGGGAAAGAACTCGAAGCCCCATCCATCTGGGGCCGTGATATGCTGAATCCCAAACCATCCAGGGAGTCGTTTAAAATCATTCCCAAACCAATACGCGAACCTCCACAAAAGCCATCTCCCCCCCATTTTCGCCCTCCCCCCCGGCCCCGGCAGAGGCTAAATTTAGGGGCTCCCAAGCCTCCGCCCCGAAGGAAATCCAGCCTTGCTCCACCGCATCGAGGTCGCCCAGAAATCCCCCGCCACCGACTCCCCCGCGCACCGCCTTTTGAAAGCCATGCGCGAAGATCTGGGCATTTCCGCCGCTGCGGCCGCGGAAGCCGCCCTCATCAGGGTTTACACGCTGGAAATGGATCTTTCCGCCGACGAACTGGAACGCATTGCGCGCGAGCTGTTCTGCGACCCGGTGACGGAAACCTTCACCATCGATGCGCCGGCTGCAGAGGCCGCCCTGCCCGGCTTCGACTGGGCGCTCGAGGCCGGCTTCAAGCCCGGCGTGACCGACAATGTGGGCCGTTCGGCCCGCGAAGGCATCGCCGACGCCCTGGCGTCGGCGGGCCGTGTGCTGGTTGAGGACGACAAGGTGTATGCCGGTCGCCAGGTGCTGATCAAAGGCACGCTGACGCGCGACCAGGCGGTGCGCACCGCCACGACCCTGCTGGCCAATCCGCTGATCGAGACCTGGCAGGCCGTGCCCCGTGCGGAGTGGGATCCGAAGACGGGCATCGCCGCGCAGTCGCGCAAGGTCATCGTGCCCCGGCAGCCCGAAGTGAAAACCATTCCGCTGCCGGAAGACCCCGCGGCGCTCGAAGCCCTGTCACGCGACATGCTGCTGGCCCTCACGCTTGAGGAGATGCAGGCCGTGCGCGCTCACTTCGCCGACGCCGCCCATCGGGCCGCGCGCGTGGCGGCGGGCCTGCCCGCCGACCCCACCGACGTCGAGCTGGAGATGATCGGGCAGACGTGGAGCGAGCACTGCAAGCACAAGATTTTCGCGGCCGATGTGGAGTACACCGACGCCGATGGCAAGTCGACGACGATCAACTCTCTGTACAAGACCTTCGTGAAGGCGGCGACCAATGCCGTGCGCCCCAAGGCCCCGTGGCTCAAATCCGTCTTCACCGACAACGCGGGCATCATCGAGTTCGCGCCGGGCTGGGACGTGGCCATGAAGGCCGAAACCCACAACAGCCCCTCGGCGCTCGACCCGTTCGGCGGCGCGATGACCGGCATCGTGGGCGTGAACCGCGACATTCTGGGCTGCGGCATGGGCTGCAAGCCGATCTTCAACACCGACGTGTTTTGCTTCGCCTCGCCGCACCGCGGCGCCGACGCGAAACCCGTTCCCGAAAAGCTTCACCACCCCAAGCGTTTGCTCAAGGAAGTGCACCGCGGCGTGAAGGACGGCGGCAACGAGTCGGGCATTCCCACCGTGAACGGCAGCATCGTGTTCGACGAACGCTACCTCGGCAAGCCGCTCGTGTTCTGCGGCACGGGCGGTTTGATTCCCTCCATGCTGCACGGCAAACCCTCGCACGAGAAAACCATCGTGCCCGGCGACCGCATCGTGATGGCCGGTGGCCGCATCGGCAAGGACGGCATCCACGGCGCGACCTTCTCATCGATCGCGCTCACGGAAGCCTCTCCCGTCTCGGCGGTGCAGATCGGCGACCCGATCACCCAAAAGAAGATGTCGGACTTTCTGCTGGAAGCCCGCGACTTGGGCCTGTTCCGCTTCGTCACCGACAACGGCGCGGGTGGCCTGTCCTCGTCACTCGGCGAAATGGCCCGCGAGAGCGGCGGTTGCGAACTCCATCTCGACAAGGCGCCGCTGAAATACCCGGGTCTCGATCCTTGGGAAATCCTCGTTTCGGAAGCGCAAGAGCGCATGTCGTTCGCCGTGCAACCCGAAAACTGGGACGCGTTTGAAAGCCTTGCCAAGCGTCGCGATGTGGAGGTCTCGAACCTCGGCATCTTTACCGACAGCGGGCGCTTCGAGTGCTACTACGAAGGCAAGCCCGTGTGCCGCATGGACATGACGTTCCTCCACGAGGGCAACCCCAAACTGCACCTCAAGGCCCGCTGGACGCCGCCCTCGCACCTCGAGCCTCCCGCCGCCGCGCTCGCGGCGCGCGACGACGCCGGCTGGACCACCGATGCGCTCGCGCTGCTCGGCACGCTCAACATCTGCTCCAAGGAAACCTGGGTCCGCCAGTACGACCACGAGGTTCAAGGCCAGAGCGTGGTGAAGCCCTTCATGGGCCGCGAGAACGACGGCCCCAGCGACGCGGCCCTCCTCAAGCCCCTGCCCGACCGGGCCGAGGGCCTGGTGGTTTCGCACGGCCTGGTGCCGCGCTACAGCGACATCGACGCGTACCACATGGCCGCGGCCTCGGTGGACGAGGCCGTGCGCAATGCGGTGGCCACCGGCGGCGAGCCCGGCAAGCTCGCCGCGCTCGACAACTTCTGCTGGCCCGACCCGGTGGAGTCCGCCGAAACTCCGGACGGCCAATACAAGGTGGCGCAGCTGGTGCGCGCCAATCAGGCGCTGTATGACATCTGCCTTGCGTACGATCTGCCTCTGATCTCGGGCAAGGATTCGATGAAGAACGACTACGGCAAGGGCGCCACCAAGATCAGCGTGCCGCCCACCTTGATGGTCACGGTCATCGGCCCCACGCCCGACGCCACCAAAACCGCCACCATCGACTTCAAGAAAACCGGTGACCTTGTGTACGTGCTGGGTACCACGAAGGAAGAACTGGGGGCTTCGGAATATTTCGGCCTCACCGGGGTCGTGGGCAACGGCGTCCCCGTCACCGACTTCGCGGCCAACTTCGCCCTTTACAAAAAGGTGTTCGCCGCCATCCAGGCGGGCCTGCTGAACTCGGTGCACGATTGCTCGGACGGCGGCCTCTGGGTCGCGCTCGCCGAGTCCGCGCTGGCCGGACGCCTGGGTCTAGACGTTGACGCGGCGCGTGCGCCGCAGGCGGGCGAGCTGACCGATGCCGGCCTGTTGTTCGGCGAAAGCCAGGGCCGCTTCGTGGTTTCCGTCGCGCCCGACAAGGCCGCCGCCCTCGAAGCCGCGCTCGCCGGCGCCGCCCACGCGCGCGTCGGCACGGTGACCGAAGGCCCCGCGCTGATCGTCCGCCGCGGCGACCGCACCCTCGTCTCCACCACCGTCGACGCCGCCTTCACCGCCTGGCGCAAGCCGCTTGATTTCTAAGGCACACTGAAATGACCAAGCCCCGCATCGCCATCCTCACCGGTTACGGCATCAACTCCGACGTCGAACTCGCCCACAGCTTCAACCTCGCGGGCGGCGATGCCGTGCGCGTGCATCTGCACGATGCCATCGACGGCCGCGTGAGGCTCGACGACTTCGCCATTCTCGCCGTGCCCGGCGGCTTCTCGTTCGGCGACCACATCGCCAGCGGCCGTGTGTTCGCCAATCGCCTGCGCTACAAGCTGGGCGACACCCTGCTGCGCCTGCGGGAAAAAAAGGTGCCGATGATCGGCATCTGCAACGGCTTTCAGGTGCTGGTGAAGCTGGGCCTGCTGCCCGGCACCGAGCCGGCCTCGTTCGCGCAAACCTGCACGCTCACCTACAACGATTCGGGCCGGTTCGAGAACCGCTGGTGCCATCTTCAGGCTGATCCCAAAAATCCGAGCCCGTGGCTCAAAGGCATCGTGCGCCTCTACCTGCCCGTTCGCCACGGCGAAGGAAAATTCATCCCGGGTTCCGACGCGCTTCTGAAGGAACTTCAGGGGAACGGACAAACCTGCCTGCGCTACGTCACCGCCGACGGTTCGACGCCTCAGGGCTTTCCGGAGAACCCCAACGGGTCGGTGGATCATGTGGCGGCGCTGTGCAGCAAGGACGGCCTGGTGTTCGGGCTGATGCCTCACCCGGAAGCGCACGTGCTGCCCACGCAGCACCCGCAATGGCAGCGTGACGGCCTCAAGGCGGAAGGCGACGGTTTGCGGATCTTCCGCAACGCCGTGGAATACGTGAAATAACCGCAAGCGGGGGGCGCGCCTTTCGGATTTCGCACCTCGCCCCGGCCGGCGGCAGGCTTCCGTTCGCCCTTTTGTAACTTCCGCACCTTATGAGCATCGCAATCATCACAGGGTCCGCCGGATTGATCGGCAGCGAAGCCGCTCGCCATTTCCACGGGGCCGGGTATGACGTCGTCGGGGTGGACAACAACCTCCGCGAGTACTTCTTCGGCAAGGACGGTTCCACGCTCTGGAACCGGGAGCAGCTGACCCGGGCCCTCCCCCGCTACACCCACGAAAGCTTCGACATCCGCGACGCCGGCGCCGTGGAAACCCTGTTCGCCAAGTACGGCAAGGACGTCGCCGTGGTGATTCACACGGCGGCGCAACCTTCGCACGACTGGGCCGCGCGCGAACCCCTGACCGATTTCCATGTGAACGCCACGGGCACCCTCCACATGCTGGAGGCTTGCCGCAAGCACTCTCCGCAAGCCGCGTTCATCTTCACCAGCACCAACAAGGTGTACGGCGACACCCCCAACGCCCTCCCGCTCGTGGAGAAGGACTCCCGCTGGGAGATCAGCGAAGATCATCCGTGGTTCGCCCACGGCATCGACGAAACCATGAGCATCGACCAGTCGAAGCACAGCCTGTTCGGAGCTTCCAAGGTCGCCGCGGACGTTCTGGTGCAGGAATACGGACGCTACTTCGGCATGAACACCGCGGTCTTCCGCGGCGGTTGTCTGACCGGCCCCGCCCACTCGGGCGCGGAATTGCACGGCTTTCTGGCCTACCTGGTCAAGTGCGCGCTCACCGGCCGCGAGTACACCATCTTCGGGTACAAAGGCAAACAGGTACGCGACAACATCCACAGCAACGACCTGATCTCCGCGTTCGCGCGCTTCGTCGAGAAACCCCGCAGCGCGGTGGTGTACAACATGGGCGGGGCTCGGTTCAGCAACTGCTCCATGCTGGAGGCCATCGCCGCCATCCGCGACATTTCGGGCCGCGACCTGAAGTACCGGCTGTCGGACGAAAACCGCTCGGGCGACCACATCTGGTGGATCAGCGACGTCCGCAAGTTCCAGGCCGACTATCCGGGTTGGACGCACCAGTATGACATCGACCGCCTGCTCCGCGAGATCATCGCCGCGACCGCCGAGCGCGAGGGCATTCGGCTTTGATCCGATCGTCATGAACTACGACCGCATTTACCAGTACCGCTTTCGCGACGTTCCCGATGAGCAAAAAGAGGTGGCCTGGCGCAACATCGCCGGTCACCTGCAAACCTTCATGCCGGGCGCCAAAAAACTACTGGATCCGTGCGCCGGACGGTGCGAGTTCGTCAATCATGCCCAGGCCGACGAGGTGTGGGCCGTCGATATCGAGGCGCGCTTTCTGGCCGCCGCCGCCCCCCATGTGCGCACGCAGGTCGGAAACGTGCTCGAAGTTCCCCTGCCTCGCGGGCATTTCGACGGCATTTTCGTTTCCAACTTTCTGGAACACCTCGAATCCGCCGAAGTCGCCGCGCGATATTTGGAACGCATGTGGACCTTGCTCGCGCCGGGCGGGCGCATCGTGGTCATGGGGCCCAACTTCAAATACTGCGGCGACGAGTATTTCGACTGCGCGGACCACAAGCTGATTCTCACGCATCACGCCGTGGAAGAACTGCTATACTCGGAAAACTTCGACCTCGTGAAAACGTATCCACGCTACCTTCCCTATTCCTTCCGCAAGCAGCGGCTTCCGGTCCTTGATGTGTTCGTGAAAGGCTATTTGGCGTTTCCCCTCGCATGGAAACTCCTGGGGAAACAGTTTCTGATCGTGGCGGAAAAACCCCGGGGTTTGCCGTGAAACTTTCCATCGTGATGCCGGCTCACAATGAAGCGGGTGCCATCGGGCCCGTACTGCGCGCTCTGCACGCGACCCTGACGGCAGAGGGCATTCCTCACGAACTGCTGGTGGTGAACGACAGTAGTCGCGATGAAACCGAGGCGGTGTTGCGCGCCTTGGTCACCGAAATCCCGACCTTGCGTCCCGTCAACAACCCTCCCCCCAACGGTTTTGGCTTGGCCGTCCGGTACGGTCTGGAGAACGCCCAAGGTGACGCTGTGGCCGTGGTCATGGCCGACGGGTCCGATGCTCCTCGCGACGTGGTCAAATACTACCGCAAAATGCAGGAGGGGTACGACTGCGTGTTCGGATCCCGGTTTATGGTTGGTTCCGAGATCGTGGATTACCCTCTTTTCAAGCGCGTCCTCAATCGCTTCGTCAACTTCCTGATCCGCGTTCTGTTCGGCCTGCGCTACAACGACGTGACCAACGCGTTCAAGATGTACAGGGCCGAAGTGCTCCAGGGCCTGAAACCCTACCTCAGCAACCACTTCAACCTGACGGTGGAGCTCCCGCTGAAGGCCATCGTGCGCGGGTACACCTACGCCGTGGTCCCCAACGGGTGGTACAACCGCAAGGCGGGGGTTTCCAAACTGAAGATCAAGGAGATGGGCAGCCGCTACCTGTTCATCATCATCTACTGCTTCATCGAGAAATGGCTGGCCTCCAAGGATTACCAGAAAAAGCCGGTCGGCTGACGGGCGGCGACGCGCCGACGGTGTACTTTTCACCACCATGAACACGATTCTCGTCACCGGCGGCGCCGGATTCGTCGGCTCGAACCTCGCCCTCTCGTGGAAGCGCGACCTCCCCGACGCCCGCGTCATCTCCTTCGACAACCTGAAGCGCCGCGGCTCCGAGCTGACCTTGCCGCGCCTGCGGGCGGGCGGCGTCGAGTTTGTGCACGGCGACGTGCGCAACCGCGAGGACCTCGAGGGTCTGGGGGACTGCGACCTGCTGCTGGAATGCTCCGCGGAGCCGTCGGTTCAGGCCGGATATAACGGCGACGCGCGCTATCTGCTGAACACCAACCTCGGCGGCACGCTCAACTGCCTGGAGTACGCGCGCGCGCGCGGCGCGCGCATGGTGTTCCTCTCAACCAGCCGCGTTTACCCCATCGCTCCGGTCCGTGCCCTCCCCCTTGAGGAGCGCGGGTCGCGCTTCGTGATCCCTGAAAACGCATCCGGCCTCGGTTGGTCGGCGCAGGGCATCAGCGAGGATTTCCCTCTCGCCGGCCCCCGGTCGTTGTACGGCGCGACCAAGTTGGCCTCGGAACTGTTCATTGAGGAGTACGTGGCCACCTACGGTATGGAAGCCGTGGTCAACCGCTGCGGCGTGCTCACCGGTCCATGGCAAATGGGCAAGGTGGACCAAGGGTTCGTGACCCTGTGGGCCTCACAGTTTCTGTACGGGGGGCGCCTCAGTTACATCGGGTTTGGCGGCACAGGCATTCAGATCCGCGACATCCTTCACGTTGAGGATTTGCACGAGTTGATCAAGCTTCAGGTCGCGGACATTACGCGTCATTCCGGGGTGGTTTATAACGCCGGGGGCGGGGCTGCCAACAGCGTGTCGCTGCGCGAACTCACCGCCCTGTGCCAAGCCCGTACGGGTGCGACCTTGACGCTGGGTTCACGCCCCGAAACCCACCCGGCCGACATTCCCTACTATGTGACCGACAACACCAAGGTAACGGCCGCAACGGGCTGGGCCCCGCAGCGTTCCGTGGATCAGATCCTCGATGAAGTCTTTACCTGGCTGCGCGAACATCGCGCGCAGCTTGAGCCGTTGCTGCTCAACCGCTGATAGGCGCTCAGTGACGCGTGACGCGTCGCGCGTCATCGTCACCATTTCGGGGCCACGCCACAATCTCGAATGAGGGACGCTCGCCGGACGCGTAACCGCTAAAGCAGCCGTCACACCCGCGATGCGCGGTTTTCACCGCACCGATCACCGAATCACCCCGCGTCAACAGAAGAACCTCCGGATATCCATCGTCAAGCGCGCCCTCGAGCCGTCCGCTCACGAAATAGCCGGAGCGTGACGCTCGATCGATGCGCCGGACATCAAATAGCTTGGCCTCGAGCATCGAGTCACTCCGAAAGTGAAGCATCTCGCGCGACACGGTTCCTCCGACGACTTGCGCCCACGCATCTCGATAGACCGACAAGCCATCTTCTTTCAGAATTCCTCCTCGCCGCCACATCGAATCGATCGTAGGGGTTAGCTCATAGAGGGCCGCTGAATCCTCGACTCCTGCGATGAGTGCCAACGCGCCATTGTCATAGGCCACGAACTTATCCCGCATTTTGCCAACCAGAAGCACTTGAGTCGGGACCAAATAGCCGAGGCAAACCGCCAAGGCGGTTCCGAAATAAATTCGTCGGACTCTGGGTGTCGCGGCGGCGGCGAACCACGCGAACAAGACGACCCAAAAAATGACCGAGGTCGTCACATAGCGGTTTGAAGCGGCCGCCTGGAGCCCGAATGATGCCCTTCCCCACGAGGTGACGAAGACCATAGCCACAACGTACGTCGAGACGGCAAAGGCAAATCGGGCATACAGCGGTGGTTCGGAAGAGCGAAGAAACCGGATTCCGTACCAACCAAAGAGCATCAGTCCGGCGAAGCCAAGACAAACAGAAAACCCGATCGGAAATTGGGCCATGGTAATCACATTTCCGAGATAAGCCCCCGCGAAGGCGAACAGCTCCAGCGGCGATGGGTGGGGCAGCCCGACAATTTTCGGTTCCGGAGCGACGTAGCCGATCATGTAAGCCGTCGCCAAAGCTACCGCAAACGCTCCCCAGAGCAGAAGGCGCCTTTGGGAAACTCCAGATCGCCACAACATGAGGCCGATCACAAACGGCAACAAGATTCCGCTCGCAAGCGACAAGCCCGCCACCACACAAGCGGCGGCGGATGCCAAAAGTCCACGCGCGGTCGGGCGAGTCGCCGCAAGGTAAACCGCCAGACTCGCGAAAAAGGCGTTGAGGATCCAAGCGATTTGAAACGGCCAGATGAAGTTCTCGCGCTGCTTCAGCCAAACAAAAGCCATGGCGACGATACAGGCATACAACAACACATGGAGTCGGTCTGCGCTGCCGCTGCGCGCGTAAACCCATACCAGAAGCCCGGCATGAGCCGCATGCAAGACGAACAGCAAGGTCAGCAACAGATTCCCAGATGCCGAGGCGAAGAAATAATCGAGCAGGATCAACAGGCGCGGGAATACAATGCGGTGCTCATAATGCAGGCTCCAGAAAACCGACCAACCGGCTTGGCCATCGCGCACATCCCGATACATTTCCACGGTGTCCCAGATGTCCCACGCAAACACAATATGCCGAAACGAAAGAACGGCATACAGCATGATCGCGATCATCGTTACCGTAACGCAAAGCGCGGCGATGCCCGTGAACCTTCCGGCGCCGCGTGCGTCTCGAGAGGCATGCGATGCGTTCACTCCGGCCTCCGTTTGATGAGGCTGTCGCGCGGCTCGACGAGGCGACGAACGAACCGGTCAGCCTCATTGTAAACGGCATACAGATTCAGATCAGCAGTTCCCGAAGAGGTTTCACCAAAAGTCGATGCATAACCAGAAAAGCATCCATCGCATGACCTGCCTCGCAATCCCGCGTAACCCACGATACGCCCGGCTCTCGTGATCAAGATTCCAGCCGGTTGCTCGCCAGCCGCTGACGGTTCAAGATGCCCTTGCAGAAGCAAACCGGGGCGATCTGGGAGGGTGACGATGGTCCTGGCTTGCCACCTTGCGGGAATTTCCGCGTCGGGTGAGAGCTCATAACGGTCGAAAACGCCCTGCCCGAACGTCCGCAACCAAGGGTCCCGATACAGGGAAAGATTGCGTGATTTCGCAAACGCCATTTCGTTCCACAACGTCGCGGAATCGGGATGAAGATGAATGTAATGCAGGGTCGCGGAATCACCGACGTTCGCGGCGACGGCGAGTGATGCGAGGTCGGACTTCACAAGACGTGCCGCCCTCTCGGGAAACGAAGCCGCCTGACCCGCCCCCACAACTGCCGCCGCTCCGATGGCAAGTGCCGCTCGCAGTCGGCTCCCTCCACGGTAACGCCCTGCCACAAGCCACGCAAGTCCAAAGAGGAGACACCAGAACAACACGACCGGCGGGTAATAGCGGCTGGACGCTGCATGCTCTACGCCGTTGGAGCTTCGTCCGCTCGCGATCAGCCATGCAGACATGACAACGTATGCGGTTTGCGCAAACGCGAACGTGTGGAAAAAGCCGCCCATGCGCTTGAGCAAAAAACGTACCGCGAAGATCAGAAAACCCGTAAACCCCACAGCACCCAGCAAAAGCCCCGCTTCAGGATGAATTCTGGAAACAGGGTTTCCAAGGAGGGTGAAAAAATACGGCACGTTCCGCGGAGCCAAGAGTGACAAGCCGCCTCCGCCGCCACCTGCCGCCGACAAACCACCCCAAGCCACAAGCAACGCGCACAGCCACCACGTGAGTTGCAAGAAGACCGGAGCGCGATTTCTCCAGAGTAGGAACCCAAGTACGCACCAAATGAGCAGACCGTTCGCAAGCGAAAACGAAGCGATGGTGGCCAGAAGCATCGCACCGACACCGCGCCCCAGAGTTGACCAGCCAGTGCGCCCCTCCAGATCGCAGGCAAACAGAATTGCACCGGCGACCGCCAGCGCGTTTAAAAACCAGGCGATCTGAAAACCCCACAGCATGTTGCCGCTCATCACGAGCCAAAAGCAGGCGACCCACCCGGCGGAGGCGAGTATCCATTTGTCTTCGGCGGTTACGTCGTGTTGCCGTTTCACGGCTGCCCCCACAATCAGCGCCACACCCGCCTGACACGCGAGGTTGAGAAAAACAAGCAGGGCCCCCGTCGCGCCTGCGAACCGGAAGTCGAGTGCGTACAAGAGTTTGGGAAACACGATGCGGTGATCGCTCCACGGACGCCACACCATTTCCCAGAAGGCGTTTTCACGGGGAGATGCCCGCAGCAACTCCAGCATGTACCACATATCCCGGTAAATGACGGGGTGGAAATACCGAATGACCCCGAAAATGCTGCTCAGGACGATCGTTGCAGCGACGAGGACCGCGAGGACTGAACCCAGACGCTTCCGGGGATCATTGGAAACCGAGCCCGGAGGACGTGTGTAAACCGGCATGGGTGGAAACATATCTCAGGAAACCGCACAATCACATCGTTCGTCGTCTCACCCACCCTGAACGTCTTCCTGCATTGGCCTGCAAATTCACGGTCCCCCTCCGACCGGATTGTGGGTCAGAACCCACCAACCGACGCCCCCATTCCCCCCCACTTTTCTAAGTTTCACGTTCGCCTTTTCCGAGGAAAATCCACCATGTCCACCGCCCCCAAGCTCAACAAATTCAGCGCCCGCCTCACCGAAACCGTGTCCCAGCCCGGCTCCAAGGCCATGCTCCACGCCGTCGGCTTGTCCGATGAAGACATGCACAAGGCCCAGGTCGGCATCGCCAGCACGGGCTGGGACGGTAACCCCTGCAACATGCACCTGAACGGGTTCGCGGCAGAAATCAAAAAGAGCGTGAACGCGAACGGGATGGTGGGCCTCATGTTCCACACCATCGGCGTGAGCGACGGCATTTCCATGGGCACCGAGGGCATGAACTTCTCGCTGCAATCGCGCGATTTGATCGCCGATTCCATTGAAACGGTCATGAGCGCCCAGTGGTACGACGCCAACATTTCGGTGGTGGGCTGCGACAAGAACATGCCCGGCGCGCTGATGGCGATGGCCCGCGTGAACCGGCCCTCCATCATGGTGTACGGCGGGACGATCATGCCGGGCCATTTGCACGGCAAGGCGCTCGACGTGGTGTCGGCCTTCGAGGCCTACGGCGAGTTCGTGGGCGGCCGCATCGACGAGAAGCAGATGAACGAGGTGATCGCGCACGCCTGCCCCGGCCAGGGCGCCTGCGGCGGCATGTACACCGCCAACACCATGGCCTCGGCCATTGAGACCCTGGGCATGTCGTTGCCGCACGACTCCTCGTCGCCCGCGACCAGCAAGGACAAGAACGCGGAACTGGCCAAGCTGGGCCCGGCGATCCGCAAGGCGCTCGAGCTCGACCTCAAGCCGCGGGACATCATGACCCGCAAGGCCTTCGAGAACGCCATCACCATCGTGATCGCGCTGGGCGGCTCCACCAACGCGGTGCTGCATCTCATCGCCATGTCGAAGGCGGCCGGGGTGAACCTCACCATCGACGATTTCATGGCCATCAGCGCCAAGACGCCGTACCTGGCCGACCTCAAGCCCAGCGGCAAGTACGTGTTCGAGGATTTGCACAACGTGGGCGGTGTGGCCGCCGTGCAAAAGCTGCTTTTGAAGGAAGGCTTCCTGCACGGCGATTGCATGACCGTGACCGGCAAGACCTTGGCCGAAAACGTGGCGGACCTCCCCGGTCTCAAGGACGGCCAGGTGATCATCCACGACGTGAGCAAGCCTCTCAAGCCCACGGGTCACCTGCGCATCCTGTACGGCAACCTCGCCACCGAGGGCGCCGTGGCCAAGATCACGGGCAAGGAAGGCCTGCAGTTCACCGGCCCCGCGAAGGTGTACGACTCCGAAGAGGAAACGCTGCACGCGCTGGAGCGCAAGGAGATCGTGTCCGGCGACGTGGTGGTGATCCGCTACGAGGGTCCCAAGGGCGGCCCGGGAATGAGCGAGATGCTCACCGTGACCTCGGCCATCATGGGCGCGGGGCTCGGTAAATCCGTCGCCCTCATCACCGACGGCCGCTTTTCGGGCGGAACGCACGGGTTCGTGGTGGGCCACGTCACGCCCGAAGCGCAAACCGGCGGCGTGATCGCGATCCTGAGGAACGGCGACGTGATCACCATCGACGCGGACAAGAACACCATCGACGTGGACCTGACCGACGCCGAGATCGCGGAGCGGTTCGCGGGCTGGAAGGCTCCGCCCTACAAGGCGACGCAGGGCACGCTGTACAAGTACATCAAGACGGTGAGCACGGCCTCGGAAGGCTGCGTGACGGACGCGTAAGGCGGACGGGGGGCCTTACCTCAGCAACTTGAACGCATGCCCCCATTCATTCCGGAGGAACCCCGGAATGCACCACAGCATGCAGAGCGGCTCGATCGCCCGGGCCGCCACCGCCCCGCCCATGTCCTCCACCTCCCAGCCGAACCGGTCGAGGATGTCCGACGCCGTCTTCTTGGCGTCCCCGTCGTTTCCGCAGATGAACATGCCGGGTTTCCCTCCCGCGAAGGCGGGATCGACCATGAAGGCCGCGCCGACCGAGCTGAAGACCTTCACGAAGCGCGCCGCCGGAAAGGCACGCTGCAGGCGCTCCATCAGCGAATCGTCGAGCGTGGTGAAAAACTTGAGCACGCCGCCCTCGGGTGGCGCATCGGCGATGGGGTTGGTGGTGTCAAGCACGACCTTGCCCGCGAGGTGCTCCGCACCCGCCAGGTTGAGCGCGCTCATGGCCGCCACACCCTTCACCGCCAGCACGACGGCCTCGCCGTAGGCGGCGGCCTCGGCGAAGGTGCCCGTATTCCCCAGGGGATTCGCGGCGCGCCAATCGGCCAGCTTGGCCGGCTCGCGCGACCCCACCATCACCTCGTAACCATGTTTGAGGAAACCCGAGGCCAGGGTTTTGGCCACCCCGCCGGAACCGAGAACGCCGATTTTCATGGGAACCTCCTCCCCGGAAAACTAGACACCTGCGGGACGCACCGGGTCCCCCGCCGGGCCCGCCGGCCGCCTCAAACCGCCAAGGCGGCCCTGAACCCCCGCGCGGCGTAGTACGAGTCCGCGCCGTTGTGGTAAACGAACACCGTATCGTACCGCCGGTCGCAGAACAAGGCGCCCTTGAGTTTGCGGATCTTCGCGGGCGTCTGCACCCAGCTCGACGTCTTCAGGTCGAACTCGCCGAGCGTTTGCAGAAAGCGGTACTGCTCCTCCGAGATCAATTCAACGCCCATCTCCGCTGCCATGTTCATCGCGCTGTCTTTGGGCTTATGCTCCTTGCGCGCCTCAAGCGCGGCATGATCGAAGCACACGCTCCGCCGCCCCGCGGGACTCTCGGGCGCGCAGTCGAAAAAGGTCACGACCCCCGACTTCTTGTCGACGTCAACCACATCGGGCTCGCCGCCCGTGCGCTCCATTTCGGAGAGGGACCAAACCGCCGCCGGATTTTTGGCCAAGCGCGCTTCCACCTTGGCCCACTCGATTCCCGAATGCCGCTTCGCGTTGACCACGAACCGCGCCTTCAAGGTCTGCATGAGATCCTCGGCCTGTTTGGCCGTCAGCTTTTTGGCCGCGGGCAAGGTCAGGCCCCCGCGCCGAAGCTTCCGCCCAACCGGCGGCTCGCGGGCCGCAACGCCCAGGAAATCGCGGTCAGGGCCGTCAGCAGAATTCCGGGGAACACCTCGCCGAACGGGCTGCCGACCGCGAGGTGGGAGATGAAGGCTCCCGTCCCGATGAAGAAGAAGCCCGCGTAGGCCCACTCCTTGAAGAGCGCCAATCCGGGAGCGAGCACCACGACCACGCCGAGCAGCTTCCAGATGCCGATGATGTTCAGGAAGTAATCGGGGTAGCCGAGGTCGGTGATGATGAATTCGTGCGCGCCTTCAAAGCGGATCAGCTGAAAGATGCCGCTGGAGGCCATGCCGAAGCACACCCATACGGTGAAGATCCAATAGGCGATGGTTTTGAGGCGTCCGGGTTTCATGAGGGCTCCGTTGTTCGGGGTGTATTGGCGTGGTGGATTCCGGGTAGCCGACGCGGTTCAGGTTGGGGAGACGAGTGCCTGCAAGGCTTCGTGCATCATTCGCCAGCCGTACTCCGCGCCCATGCGTGCGTGCTGCTGCGAGGGCGTGAAACCGGTTTGCTCGAAATGTAAAATCGTCACGCCCTCACCGCTTTCGAGCCGGTAGCGCACCACCGTGTCGATGCCGCCCGCCACCCATGTGAACGCCAGTTCGGCGGGAGGCGCGCAAACGATGACTTCACACGCAACGGTGAGCCCTTCGAATCCGACTTCGGGCTTGGCGGGAACCTGGAACGTGAATTGATGGCCCAGACGCGCTTCAAAATCGTTCGGGTACATCCACGCGGCCAACGCCTCGCGGCTGGCGATGGCGTTCCAGACAACCTCACGGGACTGCGGAAACACCAGTTCCCGCCGCACGGCCTCATTCATGGCTCGAACCTTTCTCAAGATGGGCGCGCAAGCGCGTGAAGTGATCATCCCAGAACCGCTCATAATGGGCGATCCATTCGCGGACGGGTTTCAGGTTCTCCGGCACGAGCCTGTAGCGGTTCTCGCGGCCTTGCCTGGCCTGAGACACAAGTCCGGCGGCCAGCAAAATGCCCAGGTGCTGTGAGATGGCGGGGCGGCTCATCGCAAACTCGGCGGCTATATCCACGACCGGGCGTTCGCCCTCCACGAGGAGATCGAGAATCTTTCGCCGCACGGGATTGCCGATGGCCTCGAAGGCCTGGGTCACCGCGGCTGAAGAGTGCGAAGGCGAACCGGACATGAACCCATAATAGGTAAGAATTTACTTACCTGTCAAGGCCCTGAAAAAAAAGGCCCCCCGGTCACCCGGGAGGCCTTCTTGTTTTGCCGTTCGCTGACGGCTGGACGCTGTCCGCTTACTTGCTCATCGCCCATTCGGGCATGCGGATGATTTCGCCGCCCTTGAGAGCCGACTCGTGCGCCAGAATGCCGGTGCAGGTGATGTTGGCCGACTGAACCGCGTTGGGGAACGGGTCGCGGCCCGTGACCAGCGAGTCGATGATCTCGTGCACCAGGTGCGGGTGCGAACCGCCGTGTCCGCCGCCCTGCGTGAACGACAGGTGCGCGTGCTCATCGTCGTAAACGCCCTTGGTGGTGAACGACTGTATCTCCTTGGGCAGACGGTGCGCGAAATCGGGGCACTTCTGCAGCGAGGGGATTTCCTTCTCGGGCTTCTTGGCGGTATGGATCACCAGAGGCTCGTCCTCGATCAGCGGCCACTCGACGGCCTGCTTGTCGCCGTACACGTCGATGCTCTCGCGGTACTGACGGGCCACGTCGAACAGCGAGCGGATCACGCGGGCCGACAGGTCGGAGTCCTTGAACTTGAGGTGCGCGGTCTCCACGGCGAACTTGGAGCCGTAGATGCCGTGCATCTCTTCGCGGATGGTGCCCGAGCCGAAGCACGAGACGTATTCGACATCCTTGCCGGCGAGGCCGACCATGGGGCCCACGCAGTGCGTGGCGTACCACATCGGCGGCAGTCCCGGCCAGTAACCCGGCCAGCCGTCCATGTCCTGCTGGTGCGAGCCCTGCAGATACTGCAGCTTGCCCAGTTCGCCCTTGTCCAGCTTCTCCTTCATGAACAGGTATTCGCGCGAGTACACGACGGTCTCGGCCATGGTGTACTTCAGGCCCGTCGACTTCACCAGTTCGACGATTTCCTTGCACTCCTCGAGGGTGGTGGCCATGGGCACCGTGCAGGAGACGTTCTTGCCGGCCTTGAGCGCGGCGATCGACATCCAGCCGTGATCGGGAATGGGGCTGTTGATGTGAACAAGATCAACGTTCGGATCCTTGAGCAGCTCCTCGAAAGCGGTATAGCGCTTTTCGATGCCGAACGCGTCGGCGATCGTCTTCATCTTCTCTTCATTGCGCTGGCACACCGCGTACATGTTCGCGTTCGGGTGCTTCACGTAGATCGGGATGAACTCGGCGCCGAAGCCGAGGCCGACGACGGCGACGTTGATTTGTTTCTGGCTCATGTTTTCTCCTGATGATACCGGGCTTGCTGTCTCTGACTATCTGAAGGGAACTGTGAACGGACCTATATCATGGCTGCGGAATCCGCGTGCAACGGCGACAAAACTCACTGTGAAAATGAGGTTTCGCACCGGAATCCGGGATGTGGGAAGCTAACAAATCCTATGGTAGTTTTTCCATCAAAATCGTGCGCTTTCGCCCCGAATCACCGTCTCCCGTTCCGCCCACCCCTCCCCGGGGTTAATTTTCCGCCCATGAAAGCCCTCTCCTCGCGCGCGCTCGGCATTTCCCCCTCCCCCACCGTCGCCGTGGACGCCCGCTACAAGGAGCTTTTGGCGGCAGGACACCCTGTCGTCAGTTTGGGGGCCGGCGAACCCGACCTTCCCATGCCCGCCGTGGGCGTGAAGGCCGTGGTGGACGCGCTGAAGGAGGGTAAAACCCGCTATTCGCACATGGCCGGGCTCCCGGAACTCCGCGCCGCCCTGAGCCGCAAGTTCGCGACGGAGAACGGCATCACCCATGGACCGGATGAAATCCTGGTCACCTCGGGCGCCAAGCAGGCGGTGTTCACCGCCCTGACCGCGCTCCTCGACCCGGGCGACGAGGTCGTCATTCCCTCGCCCTACTGGGTGACCTATCCCGAGGCCGTGCGCCTTTTGGGTGCCGTGCCCGTGGAAATCCCCACACGGTTCGAAAACGGGTTCAAGATGACAGCGGGGGAACTGCGCGGCGCCATCACCCCGCGCACCAAGCTCGTTTTGCTCAACTCGCCTTGCAACCCCACCGGCGCGGTGTACGACCGCGCCGAACTGGAGGCGCTCGCCGCCGTGATCGTGAAGCACGACCTCTACCTGCTATCCGACGAGATCTACGAGCACATCACCTACGACGGCGCCGCGCACGTGAGCCCCGCCGCCCTTTCGCCCGCGATGGCCGCGCGCACGGCCACGGTGAACGGATTTTCCAAGGCCTTCGCCATGCAAGGCCTCCGGCTGGGTTACGTGGGCGCGCCCGCGATTTGGGCGAAGGCCATGGTGGCCGTGCAAAGTCACGCGGCCCACCACCCCTCGACCATCGGCCAGCACGCCGCCGTGGCCTGCCTGGCCGCCGCCGCCGACCTGTACCCGGCCATGCGGGCGCACTATGCCGAGGCCCGCGCGTACGCGCTCGCGCGGCTCGCGCCCTTGCGGTCCTTGGGCCTTGCCTGGAACGACCCCGACGGTGCGTTCTACGTGTTTCTCGACGTGAGCGCGCTCCTGCCTTCGCGCGCCAGCGACGGGAAAGCCGTAAACTCCTCGGTGGAACTCGCGGAATACCTTCTGAACGTTCACGAGCTGGCGGTCGTTCCCGGCCTCGGCTTCGGGCGCGAGGGGTACCTGCGCCTTTCGTTCGCGAACTCCGTGACGGTTCTCGGCGAAGCCTTCGATCGTCTGGAACGGGGTTTGCGTGCGCTTGCGAGGGCATGACCCTAGCCCATACCGCACCCGGCGCCCCGCGACTTCACGACCCTTCGAACTCCGGAAATCCTCCGGAAAACCCGCATCAGGCGCCGTCTCCCGCTGACGCGACGCGCGATCACCGCATTCCCTTGGGACGAACGGGTGAAGATGCGGCCCTCACCTGGTTGCTCGCGCGCGGCTACGCGCTGATCGAACGCAACTTCCGCTTCGGGCGGCACGGCGAACTCGATTTGATCATGGCGACTCCCGAAGGCGACATCGCCTTCGTGGAAGTGAAGACCAGTCGCGGCAGCACGGCGGGCGATCCGCTCGGGTGGATCCACGGGCGCAAGCAACACAAGATTCAGCGCATCGCGCAAGCGTGGTGCCTGCAGCGCGGCGTCAGCATGAACAGGCCGATGCGGTTCGATGCGGTGGCCGTGCACACGGGGCCGAACGGCGAGGTCAACATCGTTCATGTGCCGAACGCGTTTCTGCCGGACGGAGGAGCTTATTGGCGATCGGGTTGACATTCGTTGCGGCCGCAGGGATGACGCATGCGTCACCCCTGCAGATCGCCGGAATCATCCAATACGTAAATTGAATCCATGTTGTTGCCTCTACATCCTGTGACCCCCGAAGCGCGGCACATGCGGCGCGCTCTCGAGACCTTCGAGAAGGGCGGCATTTGCGTGTACCCCACAGACTCGGGTTACTCGCTGGGGTGCGACGCGCGCAACCGCGCGGCGGTGAACAGGCTCTATCACCTGAAGCGCGCGATCAAGAAGTACGTAATGGCCCTCATGGTGCGCGATTTCTCCACCGTCACCGATTTCGCGCGCGTCGACAACACGGCCTACCGGTACATGAAGAAGATCGTGCCCGGCCCTTACACCTTCATCTTACCAGCCACCGTGCACGGGAGGAAAATCCTCGACGTGAAGCGCCCCGAGGTGGGTGTGCGCATGCCCTCGCACCCGTTCGCCGACGCGCTGTTCGCGTTCAAGCCAGACTTGATCTTGTTGACGACGGCCGCGAAGGTTCGGGAAGACGACACGTTCGTCGATCCGGAGGAAATCGAAGACGCCTTCGGCCACGAGGTCGATCTGGTGCTGGGCATGGGGATTGTGACGGTGAACCCGACCACCATCATCAGCCTGCTCGGCAGCGAGCCCGAACTGATCCGCGAGGGGCAGGGAGCGGTGCCCTAAGACCTTCTCCCCTTGCCTCCCGATCCTCGCCGGCGCGAGGGCAAGTGAAGGAGGCGACCGAAGGGCGGAGGGAGGGTGAAGACGTTACTTCTTCAACCCCTCCAACAGCTTCTTTCCCTGCTTCTTCGCTTCGGCCGCGGCCTTGTCCTGAAGCTTCTTGCTCTCCGCCGCCGCTTTTTCCTGAAGCACCCTCTTTTCGGCATCGAGTCGCTCACGCGCGGCGGCCTCGAGTTTCGCCTTCTCCTCAGCCGCCCGCGCGGCGAGAGCGGCCTTGGCGGCGCCCGCGGCGGCGTTGGCTCCACCCTCGGAGGCCATCCGCTTCGCGTCGAGCGCGAAGGTCGGTTTTGTGACCTCGCCGCGGACGGTGAAGTACAACAGCGCGCGGCCCTGCTTGTCGGTGGGAAACAGCGACGCGCCCGCGACGCCGGGCGCGAACTTCTGCAATTGACCGATCAGGGCATTGCCCGCACCCGAAACCACGGCCGAGGCCGCGGGCGGCAAGGCCTGGGTGAGGTCGAGGCTGAGCGCGTTGTCGAACCCGATTTTGCCCGTGGCGCGCCCCGCGCCCGCGCGCGGGGAGTCGAAACTGAGGTCCCGCACCAGCAGGTTGCCGTTCTCCGCGAGCAAGTCGCCCTTCAGCGCCGAGAACTCGAGTTGTTCGAAGCCGAGCGACGAGTGAGCCTTGGCGAGCGACGCCGACAGACTCTTGGTCCACTCCACGCCCACGATGCGGCCGTTATTGACGGAGAACACGATGGGACCCGAGAGGTTCTGGGCGAAGGCCGCCGGCAAGCCGCGCGTCTTCAGGTCCATGTTCAGGGTGAACTTCCCGAAGAGCGCGCTGTCAGTGCCCGCCAGCGACTTCAGCATTTTGTTTTGCAGGGGCACGCGATCGTTCAGGCGCGAGATGAAATCGTTGGCCTCCACCCTGTTCACGTTGAGTTTGAAGCCGAAGGCCCAGTCGGTGGAATCCTTCGGCACCACGGAGACCGCCGAGGAGAACGAACCCGTGTAGAGCGTTCCCTTCAGATCGGTGGTCGCGCCCTTTTCACGCACCACCGTTTTCAACGTAAAGGCCGTCATGTCGAGATTCAAAAGACGCGTGCGCGCGAGCGAGACGTTCACGTCGGCGTCGATCGGCGGCCACGCCGGATAGGCGGTCAGCGGCGCGGCGGTGTCGGGCGCGTCGGCCCCGGTCTTGGGCAAAAGCTCGTCGAGGTTGATCAGCGACGACTTCACGTCCACGCCCACGTGGGTGCGCCGGCCCGCGGCCTGTTCGGGCCACACGAGCGCGAGATAATCCCTTACCAGCACGCCCACTTCGGCGTCGGAACTGCCGAACCGGACCGAGAGGCGGTTGCGGATGGTTTCATTGGTGATGGTGGCGATGCCATGCAATTTCACGATAGGCAAATCGGGCAGCTTCGCCTCCACGCCGATGAACTCCGCACGTCCGTCGGCGGTCAATCGCTGCGGTTGCGCCGCATCCACGGGCCCGGAGGCCGTGAGGCGCAAGGTCTGGCGCCCCTTGAGGCCGATGGCCGGGTCGACGAGTTCCATCTTGTGCGCGAGCGCCATCAGATTGCCGAGGTCGAGCTCGCCCTCGGCGAGCAGCTTCCGCAAAACCGGGATGGAATCGAGCGCCCCGGTTACGAGCGCTTGCACACGGAACGGATTGGGACCGCTGCGGAACGAGACCTCCTTGAGGTTCACGCTGTCCCCGCGCACGGCGAGGTCGACCTTGAAGCGCTCCACGCCCTGCGGCACATCCTTGTGCCCGAACGCGCCGTCGCGCACGCCCGCGTCGAGGGACACCGCGCGGATCGCCCGCGTCGGGTTGGTGTCGAGCACGCCCTTCACGCGCAGATCGAATGACGCGGTCCCAGCCACCGTCAGTTTGGCGAGTTCGGGTGAAACTTCCTTGGGGATCTCGGCGAACAGCGACGCGAGGGAAATATCGGGGGCGGAAACATGGATGTCCGCCACAGGGGCGGGCGTGGAAAAGGCCTTGAGGGATCCCGACACCGCGACCTTCACGTCCTGGAAACTCACATCCACCGCGTTGATGCGGAGGCTGTCGCCGGGGAGGTCGACGCGCAGGTCGTGCGACACCGCGATTTTGACGCCGCCCTTGCGCAGGCCCGAGGCTTTGTCGGACAGCGCGATTTCGGAAATGACCAGCGAACCGGCCGTGCGGACGTCGGTGAGTTTGGGGTCGAGCGAGAGCGAGGCCTCCTGGTTGATGCGGCCGAGCGTCACCTCGGTTCCGGCGCCGAGGTCGCGGTAACGGACGCGTCCGTCCACCATGGCGAACGATTCGAGAGCCACCGAGGCGGGCAGTTCCGGCAGGCCTGTGGCGGTGTCGACCTCCGTGCTGTCCTTCGGGCCGCCCAAAGACGCGAGGTTGTTGCGGCCCGTGGAATCCACCTCGAACAGAATGTCGGGCTCCACCAAACGAATCTGGATGATGCGCGGCGAAAAGGTCAACAGCGACCACCAGCTGATGGTCAGATCGAGACTCTTGAGCCTCAGCGCGGGTTCCTCGGAAAAACCGGAATCGTTGGCGAGCGACACATCGCGCACCGCCACCTTGAGCCGGGGAAACACCCCCACGCTCACCGATCCCACGCCCACCTCGCGTCCCAGAATCGCGGAACCCTGGGTCCGCACGATCTCACCGACCTTTTCGGGCGGGAACGCCACGCGCACGGCGACATACCCGACGACGGCGAGGGTGACGAGAGCGGCAGCGGCGATGATCAGGATGAGCTTGAGACGTTTCATGAAAACTCCAGGGTCCGGCCGCACACACGCGCCGGGGCAGGAAATTTACCAAGACACCCGGCGAGGATCCCCCTGACATGAAAAAAACGCCGCCCCTTGCAGAAGCAAAGAGCGGCGTCGAAAAACCGAAAGATTCGAAGTCGTCTGATTAGGGCAGTTCGCCCACGAACAGCGTCAGGCCTGCGGTGCCCGTCGCGGAAGCGGAGACGCTGCGCACTTCGAGGTAGTTGTACACATCCTCGCTGCTCTTCACGACGAACTTGTCGCCCGCCACAATGACGGTCGAACGCAGCTTCGTGCCGGCCTCGTAAAGCGAATCCGCGGCTGCGATGGTCGCCGGCTTGGCGGTCACCTTGACCAGCTGGATGTTCTTGACGGTCGAAGCGTTATAGCCGTTCGTCAGGTTGATGGAGTACTTGACGCCGGAGTCGCGGGCCGCGAGCGCGCCGTTGAGGCTGGCGATGTTGTTGTAGTACAAGTACACCAGATCGATCTTGGCCTGATTGGCGTTGGCGACCTGCGAAGACCAGACCTTGCCCGAATCGAGGTCGATCACCGAGCCAACCGTGAGGTTGCCCTGGGCGCCCAGCGTGAGCGTATCGCCCGCGCCGTAGGTCACCGTCACCGTCACGCTGTTGCTCGTCACGGAGGTTTTGCCGTCGCTGACCACCGCACGCAGCGACAGGCCGGTCATATCGGATTCGACGGTGGTCGAAATCGTGGCGGTCGTGTCGGTCAGCGTGTCGGATTCGCCGCCCATGGTCAGGATCCACATGTACTTGATCGTGCCTTCGCCGCCGCTGGCGGCCACCGAGAACGAGATGGAGTCGCCGATGGCGGCGGTCACGCTCTGGGGCTGGGAGGTGATCTTCAGCGCGTCGTCCTCGTTATCTGTGAGGCAGGCGGAGAGGCCGAGGCTGAGCGCCAGAGCGGCACCCGCGAAGAGCGTGGTGGTAAAGCGGTTTTTCATGGATAACTCCTGGGGGTGGTATTCAATGTGTAATCCGGGACGTTTCCGTCCCAAGGCGCTGTCAAAGTTATCAAGAACGGCGATTTCCCGCCGAGGTTTTTTTGAGCCTGCTCGAACCTGCCGGGGTTTTCCCGCCCTTTTTCGCGCCGGCGCCCGCCTCTCCGGCCGGGGTGTCCGCCTCCAGCTCGCGGATGCGGTCTCGGAGGAACGCCGCGCGTTCGAAATCGAGGGCCGCGGCGGCCTCGTCCATCTCGCGCCGCAGGACGCCGAGGTCCTCGCGACCGTATTCGAGCGTCTGTTCGGCCAACGCCAGCGCCCGGGCGTCGGCCGCCGCGTCGCCCAGGTCGGGGAGCATCTGCAGGTCGCCGTGGATCTCGCGTTTGATCGACTGCGGCGTGATGCCGTGCTCGCGGTTGTAGGCTTCCTGACGCTCGCGGCGGCGTCGCGTCTCGGCCACCGCATCGCGCAGGCTGTCCGTGACCACGTCGCCGTACAACAGCACCTTGCCCCTCACGTGGCGCGCCGCGCGGCCGATGGTCTGAATCAACGAGCGGCGGCTGCGCAGGAACCCTTCCTTGTCGGCGTCGAGGATGGCCACCAGCGACACCTCGGGCAAATCCAACCCTTCACGCAATAGGTTGATGCCCACCAGCACGTCGATCACTCCTTCGCGCAGCTCCTTGATGATCTCGCTGCGCCGGATCGTATCGGTATCGGAGTGCATGTACTCCACCTTGATGCCGGCCTCCTTGAGGAAGTCGGTCAGGTCCTCCGCGCTGCGTTTGGTGAGGGTGGTGACCAGCACGCGCTCGTGAAGGACGATGCGGGCCTGGATTTCGTGCAACAGGTCGTCGATCTGACCGCGCGTGGGGCGCATTTCGACGTCGGGGTCGAGCAGGCCCGTGGGGCGAACCACCATCTCCACCACCTCGCCCCCGGTTTTTTCCAGCTCGTAGTCGGCGGGCGTGGCGGAGACGAAGAGCGTGCGCGGCATGCGCGCCTCGAACTCGTCGAACTTGAGGGGGCGGTTGTCCTTGGCGCTGGGGAGGCGGAAGCCGTAGTTGACCAGGCTTTCCTTGCGCGCCTGGTCGCCGTTGAACATGGCGCGGATCTGCGGGATGGTGACGTGCGACTCGTCCACGATCAGCAGCCAATCATCGCCGAAAAAGTCGAGCAGCGTGGAGGGCGGCGTGCCCGGAGCGCGGTTCTCGATGATGCGGCTGTAGTTCTCGATGCCCGAACAGAACCCGATCTCCTTGAGCATCTCCATGTCGAAAGTGGTGCGCTGGTTGATGCGCTGGGCCTCCAGCAGCTTGCCTTCCTGGTTGAACGCGTTGGTCTGGGCGTCCAGTTCGGCCTTAATGTCGCGGAGCACGCGGTCCATCCCCTCCTCGCTGGTCACGTAGTGGCGGGCCGGATACAACAGCGCCTCGTCCAGATCGGCCAACACCTCGCCGGTGAGGATGTCCACCCGGCGGATGCGTTCCACCGCGTCGCCGAAGAACTCGATGCGGTATGCGAAATCGTCGTAGGCCGGGCGGATCTCCACGGTGTCGCCGCGAGCCCGGAACGTGCCGCGCTTGAACTCGATGTCGTTGCGCGTGTAGTAGGCGGCGATGTAGGACTTGAGCAGCGCATCGCGCCCGGCCCCCTCCCCCACCCGCATGGTGATCATCATCTTGGCGTACTCGACCGGCGTGCCCAAACCGTAGATGCACGACACCGAGGACACCACCACCACGTCCTTGCGCGACATCAGGTTGGCCGTGGCCCGCAGGCGCAGCTTGTCGATCTCCTCGTTGCGCTGCGAATCCTTTTCGATGTAGGTGTCGCTGGCCGGCATGTAGGCTTCCGGCTGGTAGTAGTCGTAATAGCTGACGAAGTACTCCACCGCATTGCGGGGAAAGAACGACTTGAACTCCTGATACAACTGGGCCGCGAGGGTCTTGTTGTGCGACAGCACCAAGGTGGGCCGCCCCAGCTCGCGGATGACGTTCGCCATGGTGTAGGTCTTGCCCGAACCGGTCACGCCCAGCAAGGTCTGGAAGGGCGCGCCCGCGCGGAACTCGCCCGTGATGCGTTCAATGGCCTGGGGTTGGTCGCCGGACGGCTGGTACGGGGCGGCAAGATCGAATTGGGGCATGGGTCAGAATTACGAATTGAAGGGAGGGGATTAAAGCTGCCCGCCATAAACCACAATAAAAAAGCCTCCCGAAGGAGGCTTTTTTGACATCGTTCCGAAATCGGACGACTACAGAATGGTGAGAAGCTTCTCCGCGTCCTTGGCCTCGCGGCTCGCGGGGTAAACCTTGACCAGACGTTCGGCGGTGGCTTTGGCGTCGTCGCGCTGACCAAGCTCGCGCTGGCACAGGGCCAGCTTCCACAGCGCGTTCGGGATGCTGGGGGCGAAGTCGCCCACTTCGCGGCCCACGAGGTTTTCTTCGGGGGCGCCGGTGCGGGCGCCATAGGTGTCGACCAGTTCGTTCAGCAGTTCGACGGCCTGCGCGTACTCGGCCTTCTGCATGTGGGAGGCGGCCATGCCGTGGAGGGCGCCGGCGTGGAGCAAGCCGACCTTGGTGCCGCGCGCGCCGACCTTGCCGTACGCCGCGATGGCCTCGTCGTAGCGCTCCTGCAGGAAGTAGGTCTTGCCGAGGAACAGGTTCGCCTTGTCGGCGGCCAGACCGGCGGGGTTACCCGCCAGGAACGAGGTCAACGCCGCTTCGGCGGCGGGCAGATTCTCATCGCTCAACAGAACGTAAATGGACCCGAGCTTTTTGTTGTCCGCCTCTTCGGCCCGGGCCGCCACGGCCTTCCAGCTGAACCAGGCGATCACGGCGACCACCAGCGCGACCGCGACGATCACGATCTGGCGCGAGTAGCGGATCCACAAATCTTCGCTGAACGTGCTCAGCGAAAAGCCGGGTGCGGGAGCCTGGGTATTCTCTGTGTTTTCCATACTGATCCTTGCGCTGTGGCCCGAGCAAGCGTCGGGCCGAACGGAAACGTCACCGCGCCACCCCCGCGAAAACGCGACGGGCGGCAAAAGGGTCGCGGAAAGATAGCACGGGTCCGCCCCACCCATGCGGGCCCGCTCCCTGTAAATTGACGCCTCTCCGGGAGCCACTCCGGGACCATTTTCGCTCCCCGATGAGCCGCGCGCGAGCGTTCCGCCGAAAACCGCCCCGAAAACATCCCAAAAACCCGAAAGCCCGCTGCGACCGCCTATCTTGAAGCCATGCCCGAGCTTCCGAACGCCTCGACAACCCACCATCCCGGTCCCGCGCCGGTTCCCGAGGTTTTGGAGGCCTTTCCGAACCAGGGCGCGTCATCGGCGGGAGGGACGGAGCAGGGCGTGATCGGCATCCGGGCTTTTTTCACAACGCGAAGAGGCGGATTCAGCGCCGATCCGTACGGGTCGCTCAACCTCGCCGACCACACGGGCGATGACCCGGCCACGGTGCGCCGGAACTGGGACCACCTGCTGGTCGCTCAAGGCCTCGACCCCGCCGCGGCCGCTCATGGTGGCCTCGTGGTCCCCCGCCTGTGTCACGGGGACCTCCTGCTGGACGCCGATGCCTCGGGCCTTCTGCCCCCTCGGGGCGATGCCTTCGCGCTCGCGCCCTTCGAAGCCGATGCGGTGGTGACGCGCACGCCGGGCCGCGTGGTGGCCGTGACCACGGCCGACTGCTTGGCCGCGCTGATCGCCGACCCGGTCACGCGTTGCGTGGCGGCGGTGCACGCGGGCTGGCGCGGCACGCGCGAGAACATCCTCGGAAAAACCCTCGCGCGCCTGTTCGCGGCGGGCTGGTGCGCGCCGGCCACGACGGTCGTGGCCCTCGGCCCCTGTCTCTCCCCCGCCGCGCTGGAGATCGGCGAGGACGTGGCGGCGACTTTGCCCGCCTCGCACGTCCTGCGATTCGAGGACCGCCCGCACTTCGACCTGCCCGGCTGCAACCGGGCGCAGGCCATCGCCGCCGGTGCCCGGCCGGAGGCGATCACGCAGCGCGGCGGATGCACCTTCAGCGAACCTGACCGCTACTTTTCCCACCGGCGCGCGCAGCGCGACGGCACCGGAACCACCGGTCGCCTCGCCGCGTGCATCGCCCTGGTCACGTGACGATAACCAACCGCTCTGCGGTGTTCATGAAGAGCCCGTGCGAAAGGAACTCCGCGAGCCGTGGGGGGGCCGCGAAAATCCCGAAAACGATAACGCCCACCGCGATTGAAGATTGTTGCGGTTTAGTACACTTGAGCCGCGGTGCCGCTCGTTCGCATCGAACCGCCCGCGCATCGACAACACACACGGAGGAAGCATGAAAACGACCTGGATCAAAACACTCGCCCTCACGGCGCTGATCGCGCTGCCCTCGCACGCCATCATCGGCCTGGGCGCGCACATCGCGCCTGCCTTCGGCCCCGAAATCAAGGGCTCCAACGGTTTTGTGATGCCCGACGGTTCGACCTACGCCAGCCGCATCCGCCTCATGACCGGAAGCGCTTCGGGTTTCCAGGGCCTCGGCGCCAAGATCTGGATCGACTTTCTGCCCATCGTGGACGTCGAAGGCACCGTGAACGTGCAGATGGGTTACTACGACATGGCCTTCGCCGTCGACACCAGCGTGGCCAACTCGGGCAAGTACGACACGATCAATGTCGACCCGGAACTCGACATCCCCTTCGCCGATTCGAAACCCTTCTTCGCCCGCGTCAGCGGTGACGTCGCCGTGCTGTACCCGTTTTTCAAGATCCCCCTGTTGAAGGTCTACGCCGGCGGCGGCTTGTCCTACATCATGGCCACGCCCGTGCTCAGCAGCGGCTTCGCCAAAAAAGCCCTCTCCGACGCGCAGACCGCCGGGACCTTCGATGCGGACAACGCGGATGCGGACGCCATCGCCGACGTGTTGATCGACGCCATGAAGGACGAAGGGCTCAGCAGCGGCATCGGGTTCTTCGCCCAGGTCGGGGCGAAGGTCAAGCCCCCCATCATCCCGCTCGCGGTTTACGCCAACGGCAAGTACGGCTTCGGCGGTCCGTCCGTCTCCGGTGTCACCGGAAGCGGCCTGACGGTCGAACTCGGCGGCGCCATCGCGTTCTAATCGGGCCCTCTTGGCGGCCACGAAAAAGGCGAGCCCGTTGCGGCTCGCCTTTTTTTTTTGTCGGGATGAAAGGAGGTACGGCAACGGCAACGCCGGGGCGAATGATGATTCGTCCCTACGGCAGATAGGGCCGCACGCGGATGCGCATCACACCGAGGTCCGTGCCCACCCACAAGAACCCTTCGCGCGCCATGAGGGCCGTGACCTTGCGCCCGGGGATGCCGTCCTCAAGGCGGAAGTCGGTCCACAGGTTGTTCTTGAGGTTGTAGACGCGCACGCCCAGCGGATGGGCCACGAACAAAAAGCCCCCGTCCACCGCCAGCCGGAAGATGCCGTCCTGCGTGAATACGGTGCGAGGTTGCGCGCCCTGGGGCTTCACGTACAGGCGGTCTTCGCCCGCCCAATAAAGATTTCCGTTCGCCGACGACACCGCCGACACTTTCACGCCGTAGGCCTCGGGCACGTCGTCGCGCGTCACGTCGCGGATGGTGCGCCACCCGTTCGGCAACAGCACCAGCAACCCGAAATCGGTGGCCGCCCACAGGTGATTGCCCTTGGCATGGGCATTGATGTGGAAATCGCGGATGGCGGGCGTGACGTCTACCGGGAGCTCTTCGCCCCGGAAGGTCTCGGTGGGGTCCCCGAGCGACGCGATGCCCCGCTCGGTGCCGACGTATAGGCGGTCGTTGTGGACCATAAGGCGATTGGCCTTCAGATCGGTGGAACCGAGCATGCGACGGTACTGCTGGAACTTGCCCGTGGCGGGTTCATGGCGGACCACGCCCTGGTTGGTGGCGAACCACACGTTGTCGCGCCAGGCGACGATGTCGTTCACGGCCGCGTCGGGGAACGTGTAATCCTGTTGCCCCGGATAGACCGTCCACCCCGTGAGGTCGGACGCGGCGCTGACCACCGCCCCGCTCGAAACGGGGGATCCGAACCACAGGGTTTTTCCGTCGGCGTAAATGGCCGAAACCGCGGAGTCGTACAGGCCGAACCAGTTGGGGGACAGATCCTTGCGCCGTTCCGACCCGAGGAACGCGCCGTGCCCCGCGGTCAACACCCACAGGTTGTCGTAGTCGAAAACGCGCGAGGCATTGACGTCGACGCGGCGGTTGTACTTGTCGCGCACGCCGTCACCCAGCCAGAAGTATTCGGAACCGAGCGACAAACCGCTCAGATCATTCGCACCCGCGCCGGTGGCTTCCTTGCTGAAAGCCTGCGACGACGGCGTGACGCGACGGAAGGAGGGGTTGTACTCCAGCACGGCGCCCGAGGCGGTTTGCATCAAGAGGCGGTTTTGCGACGTGTTGTAGGCGATGTCCTTGACGTCGCGGCCCGCACCGATGTTGTCCTGCCACTGGCGGCGGCGGTAGTCGTACATCAACACGCCGCCCTCGGTGAGCACGAACGCGACCTTGTCGTCGGATTCGACCACGGTGGGGTTGCGGTGCTTGGAGATGAACAGCAGATCCTGCGTTTGCAGGTTGGCGGCCCGGACCGGGCCTGGAAGGAGGCACGCGGCGAGCGCGGCGCCCAGCGCGAAGAAGGCCCGGCGGGAAGGTCCGGGCGCGCACGATGTCAGGGTTGAAAATGAGGTCATGGGCACAAGGTCGAAAATGCCCCGGCCCCGGACAACCCCGCGGCGGTCACTCCGCGGTCGCGACCAAAAGCAGAATCTGGGACCAAAGGTCGTCGAGGCCCGAGCGGTCGGCGGAACTCACCGGCAGCGGGTCTTCCGGCAATCCGTGGCTGCGCTTGATGTCGGCCAGGGCGGTTTGCAGGGCCGCGCGCCTGAGCTTGTCGGCCTTGGCGGCCAACACCAGCACGGGGCGCTCGCAATCGAGCATCCACGACAGCGCCTCGCGGTCGACATTGCTGTCCGGCACGCGCGAATCGACCAGATACAGAACCCCGCGCAGCTCGGGGGCGTCCTTCACGTAATTGTGGAGAAGCACTTCCATCTGAAAACGGGTGGAGGGAGCCACGCGGGCATACCCGAAGCCCGGCAGGTCGACGAGGTAAAAGGCGTTGTTGATGCGATAGAAGTTGAGCAACTGGGTTTTGCCCGGCACCTGGCTTGAGCGCGCCAGCGATTTGGTGCCGCACAGCGCGTTGATCAGCGACGATTTTCCCGCGTTGGACCGGCCCGCCAGTGCGATTTGCGGCAGCCCGTCCTTGGGAAACCCCGGAAAGTCGGAGGCGGTGGCGACAAGCTCGGCGGAGGTGATTTTCATGGGAAGACCTTTGAGGAAACTCAGAACTCAAAACTCAGAGTTCAGAAGCAAAAACGCATGACACGCATTGAATGAGGAGCTTTATGCACTCTGAGTTCAGAGTTCTGCACTTCATGGAAGTCTTACTCCAGACTCACCCTTCCATCCAGCGCGCGCTTCATGGTGAGTTCGTCGACGAACTCGAGGTCGCTGCCGGCGGGGAGACCGCGCGCGAGGCGGGTCACGCGCGCCGGTTTGCCGCGCAGGCGCTGCACGATGTAGGTGGCCGTGGCCTCGCCGTCGGCGTGGGTTCCCAAAGCCAGGATGACCTCCTCCACCCCGCCCTCGCAGCGCGCGAACAGGGAGGCGAGGTTGAGGTCGGCCGGGCCGATGCCGTCAAGGGGCGAAAGCGTCCCGCCCAGAACGTGGTACAGGCCGCGGTAGCTCCCGATCTTTTCGAAGGCCGCCACGTCGGAGGGGCGTTCCACCACGCACACCATCGCGACGTCACGGCGCGGGTTGAGGCACACCGCGCAGCGCTCCTCCTCGGCGTGGTTGCCGCACACCACGCAGGGCCGCACGCCCTTGCGGGCTTCCACCAGCGCGCGGCTCAAGGCCTCCACCTCCTCGAGGGGGGACGCCAGCACGTGGTGGGCGAGTCGCTGGGCGGATTTCCGGCCGATGGACGGGAGGCCGGCGAGGCGATCCACGAGGGTGTCGAGCAAGGAGGTGCGGGCCTGGGACAGCATGGCCCCAAGATAAAATCTTTGGTAGTTTGCCCCGTCGTTTTCGGGTTTTCCCGATCCGCGTCCCGCGCCCGCTCGAACCCTCCGCGTCGGCCCGACGGCCGATCCGTCCTCGCCGGGCCCGGAGGCGCGATTACATTGGGTGACCCGTGCCGCGACCCTCCGCGCGAGGGACGGATACGAAGACCGCCTGAGCTGAACACACCGACCCAGGGAGATTTCCCATGACCACCGCAACGCCCCCCGATCTGAAAGACCTCACCGAAAAAGTCCGCCAGGAAGGTGCGTGCCTGCGCGGCGTGCTCGACGAAATGGGCCGCACGGTCGTGGGCCAGAAGCACATGCTCGAGATCCTGCTCATCGGGGTGCTCGCCGACGGCCACGTGCTGCTGGAGGGCGTGCCCGGCCTCGCCAAAACCACCGCCGTCAAGGCGCTCGCCGCGGCCATCTCCTCACACTTCAGCCGCGTGCAGTTCACGCCCGACCTGTTGCCCGCCGACCTGGTGGGCACGCTGATCTTCAACCCCAAGAGCGGCGAGTTCAACGTGAAGCGCGGTCCCATTTTCTCCAACATCGTGCTGGCCGATGAAATCAACCGCGCACCCTCCAAGGTTCAATCCGCCCTGCTGGAAGCGATGCAGGAAAAGCACGTCACCATCGGTGACACCACCTACGAGTTGCCGCGCCTGTTCCTTGTGCTCGCCACGCAAAACCCTCTGGAGCAGGAAGGAACTTATCCGCTGCCCGAAGCCCAGGTCGACCGCTTCATGCTCAAGGTTGTGATGGGGTACCCGTCCGCCGAGGAGGAAAAGGCCATCGTCAACCGGGTGTCGGGGGCGGGACTGGGCGAATCGAAGCACGTGGCCAGCGAAGAGGACATCCTCCGCTGCCGCAAGCTGGCCTCGATGGTCTACATGGACGACAAGGTGCTCGACTACATCGTGGCGCTGGTGGGCGCCACGCGCGACCCGGCGGGCGCGGGCCTGAAGGACATCGCCCCGCTGATTGAATACGGCGCGTCGCCCCGCACCAGCATCAGCCTCGCGCGCGCGGCCAAGGCCCACGCCCTGCTGCGCGGCCGCGCCTACGTCACGCCGGAAGACGTCAAGGCCATCGGCATGGACGTCATGCGTCACCGCATCATCCTCACTTACGAGGCCGAAGCCGAGGACATCAAGGCCGAACAGATCGTGCAGCGCGTGTTCGACAGCGTGGAAGTGCCGTAAGGACAACAAACGCAAAATCAAAAATCAGAAATCACCACGTCACACATGATCTTCACACACGAACTACATGTTGGAATTCATCACGCGGAAAGTCTGCGTTGATGTTTCTGATTTCCGATTTTTGATTTCTGATTTATCCCCATGATTCCCTCCGAAATCCTCCGCAAGGTCCGACAGATCGAGATCCGCGCGCGCGGCACGGTGAACTCCGTGCTGTCGGGTGCGTATTCGTCATCGTTCCGGGGGCGGGGCATGGAGTTCTCCGAGGTGCGCGAGTACGTACCCGGCGACGAGATCCGCACCATCGACTGGAACGTGACCGCCCGCCAGGGCCACCCCTTCGTGAAAAAATTCACCGAGGAGCGGGAACTGACGGTACTGCTGGTGGTCGATGCCTCGGCCTCCGGCGATTTCGGCAGCCGGAAGGAGATGAAGGGCGAGATCATGGCGACGCTCAGCGCCTTGCTGGCGTTCTCGGCCATCCAGAACAACGACCGCGTGGGCCTGCTCATTTTCACGTCCACCGTGGAGCGCTTCATCCCGCCCCAAAAGGGCCGCAAGCATGTGCTGCGCGTGATCCGCGAATTGCTCTACCACAAACCGCAGGCTCCGGGAACCGATGTGGCGGCCGCGCTGGCGCACGCCAATCGCCTCTTGAACCAGCGGGCGGTGGTGTTCGTGGTCTCCGACTTTCTCGCTGCCGATTTCGAAAAACCCTTGCGCCTATTGCAACGTCGGCACGACGCGGTGGCGGTGCGGGTGACCGACCCGCGCGAACGGGAGCTTCCCGATGCCGGATTTCTGGAGTTCGAGGACCCTGAAACCGGAGTGGTGTCTTTGGTGGACACGGGAAGCCGCAGGCTGCGCGAGGCCTACGCGGCGCGGCGGCGCACGGAGGAGGAAGGACTGCGGGCGGTGTTCCGCCGCACCGGCACCGATGCGGTGGAGATCCTCGCCGGGCGCGACTACGACGAAACCATTCAGCCTTTGATCCAGTACTTCCGAAAAAGGGCGAAACATCGTGGGTGACGTGAGAGCTTGCAGCGAAAAGCGGACGACGCACGGCAAATCATCGCCGCGCGGCGCCGTCGCGACCATTTGCCTGGCGGCGACGGTGTGGGCCACTGGGGTCGGGCATGGGTTTACCGGGGCGGACATCGACCTGACGGCGCGCGTGACGCCCTCCCGGGCCACCGTGGGCGAACCGGTACGCTTCGAGATCACGGTGACCTTGCCCGGCGAAGCGCCCGCGAACGCGCGGGTCGATCTGCCCGGCCTGCGGGGCAACACCGGCGAGCTTGAGGTGCTCGACCACGCCGTGCGCACCGACCGCGCGCCAAGCGGACAACGCACGCTCGTCCACACCCTGACGTTGGCCGCGTATGAAGTGGGCACGGATACCCTGCCGCCGCAGCGCGTGGAAATTCGTGTTCCGCCCGATACCGCGGTGCTTGTGTTCTACACCGAGCCGACCATCCTCACGGTGAAATCGGTGGCGACCGGAGGCGATTCGTTGCCGCTTGCCGACATTCACGATGAGGAGCGGATGCCGCGCCCCTTCCCTTGGGCGCTCCCGCTGGCGCTCGCGCTCTTGGCCGTCTTGGTCTGGGCCTTGCGTGCGTGGCGCAAACGCGTGGCAGCCTTGCGCGCGCGGCCCGTGCCGCCTCCGCCGGAACCCGTGGCGTCCGCAGGAGACGCGGCGCTCGCGCGCCTTGAATCGCTGCGCCGCGAAATCGACCGGGCCGGGGGCGCCCTCGAACCGCGTCATTTCACCTTCACGCTCTCTGAAATCCTCCGCGAATATCTGGCGGAACGCTTTCACATCGATGCGCTGGAGGCCACTTCGTCGGAACTGCTCGCGCGCGCGGGCGCGCTTGTCCCTCGCCTCCTGAAACCCGGGCAACACGATTGGCTGCGCGCGTTCTGCGACGAGACCGACACCGTGAAGTTCGCGAGCGCCACGCTCGGCGCGGCAAGCGAGGCCCGCTTGCTGGATGAGGTCGTCGCCTTCGTGCGGGCGACCGCCATCAATTCCGTGCGGCCGGTCAACCCGGGAGACGCCGCCCCGTGATCTCTTGGCTCCCCCATTTTCACAACCCGCAGCTGTTGTGGCTGCTGCTGCTCGTGCCGCTGCTGGCGTGGGACGCGCTGCGCCGCGAAGGAAAGCGTCGCGCGAGCATCCGCTTCCCCGACTCGGGGCACTTGCGCGAACTGTCGTCGGGTTGGGTGCAGCGTTTCCGTCACCTGCCGCTGGCGCTGCGGCTCGCGGCACTCGCCCTGATCGTCGTCGCGCTTGCACGGCCGCAATCGGGCGAACGGCTTGAGGAGACCGATTCGCTCGGCCTGGACATCGCCCTCGTGCTCGACGTCTCCACCTCCATGAAGACCATGGACTTCCAGCCCCGCAATCGCCTGCATGTGGCCAAACAAGTGCTGGAGAATTTCATCAACGGACGCCGGCACGACCGTATCAGCCTGGTGGTGTTCGCCGGCCGCAGCTACACCCAATGCCCGCCCACCCTCGATTACGACGTGCTGACCACGTTGTTGCGGCAGGTCGATTTCGGACGCGTGCAGGACGGCACGGCCATCGGCACGGGGATCATGAACGCGGCCAACCGTTTGCGCGGCGACGGGGCGCAGGGCAAGGTGATGATTCTTTTGACCGACGGCGTGAACAACGCGGGCGAGGTGTCGCCCGTTACGGCGGCGCGCGCGGCGGCGGCCTTGGGCATCAAGGTGTACACCATCGGGGTGGGCAAGGAGGGCGAGCACCCCATGGAGGTCGACGATCCGCTGTACGGCCGGCAGGTCGTGATGGTGAAGACCGAGATCGACGAGGCGATGATGCGCGAAGTCGCCGCCGCCACCGGCGGCAAGTACTACCGCGCGCAGAACCCCAAGGCGCTCGAAGCGATCTACAAGGAGATCGACGGGCTCGAGAAGGTCGAAATCAAAACCTCCCGCTACACGCGTTACAGCGAGCAGTTCATGACTTTCGCCATCATCGCGCTGGTGCTTCTGATCACCGAGCTGGTGCTCGCGCAGACCCGCTTCCGGAGGGCTCCCTGATGCGCTTCGGTGACGCGGCCTTCCTGTGGACGCTGGGTCTGGTTCCCCTGCTCGGGGTGTTTTTCGCGTGGGCGTTGTGGCGGCGCGCCGCACTGCTGCGGCGTTTCGCCGAACCCGCCATGCTCGCCCGTTTGGCCGGAGGCGCCAGCATGCCGCGCCGCGTGCTGAAGATGGTCCTCACGACGCTGGCGGTCGCCTTCCTGATCATCGCCATCGCGCGGCCGCAGTGGGGCGCGAAGATGGAGCTGGTGCAGCGCAAGGGCCTTGACATCGTCGTGGCCGTCGACGTTTCGCTCTCCATGCTGGCGGAGGACATCCGCCCCAACCGCCTCGCGCGCAGCAAGCAGGAGATTCAGCGGTTTGTCGAAAGACTGGAGGGGGACCGCGCGGCGCTCGTGGCCTTTGCGGGTGACGCGTTTTTGCAATGCCCCCTCACCTCCGACTACGGCGCGTTCCGCATTTTCCTCGACGTGCTCGAACCGGGTTTGATCGAGTCGCCGGGCACCGACATTTCGCGCGCCATGGAAACGGCGCTGCAGGCCTTCCCGCCCGGCGAGGGCAAGCACCGCGTCATGGTCCTGCTCACCGACGGCGAGGATCACGGCGGACGCGCGTTGGCGATCGCCGAAGAAGCGGCCAAGGCGGGTGTGGTGATTTATACCGTCGGCATCGGCTCCGAAGGCGGCGTCCCGATTCCGGTGCGCGACGCCTCGGGACAACGCGGGTACAAGCGCGACCGCGAGGGGGCGGTGGTGACGACGAAACTCGATCCCGAACTGCTCGCGGGCATCGCCCGCGCGACGGGCGGCGAGTTCTACCACGCGCAACCCGGACGATTCGAGCTGCTCGACGTCCTCAGGAAAATCAACGCGATGGAAAAGCGCACGCTGGATTCGCAGCAGCTCTCGCGCTTCGAGGAACGGTTTCAGTGGCCTCTGGCCATCGCGTTCGCCTTTCTCGTTCTTGAAATGCTGATCTCCGACCGCCGCCGCCGCAAAGGTCCGTGGAGCGGGAGGTTTTCATGACGCACGCGGTCGCCTCCATGAACACAAAAAACCCGTTCGTCGCGCGTCTCCTGAAGGGCACGACGCCGATGCTCGCCCTCGCGGCGATGCTGTGCGCGGCCCTTCCCGCCGCGGCCAAGGATGACCAGAAAATCTCGGAACCTGGAACGCTGTCGAAGGCGCTGCGCGCGCTGGGGCTTGAAAGCCCCCCGGGCGTGCGCGGTGACAAGGCTTACCGCAAGGGCGACTTCGAGGAAGCCATGCGCCAGTACGGCCAGGCCGCCGACGAACTCGACACCGCGGCGCCGGAACGGCGGATTCTCGACCAGAACATCGGCAACACGCTGTACCGCCAAGGGCGCTTTGAGGAGGCGGCGGATTACTACGAACGCTCCCTCAAGCGGGCCGGGCGCGACGCCGGCGCGGCGGCGCGCGCGCACTACAACCGTGGAAACGCGTTCTACCGCAAGGCGGAAGCCGCTTTCAAGGCCGACTCGTCGCAACTCGAACCCGCCATCGCCGATTTGCGCGACGCCGTGGCCCACTACAAGAAATCGTTGCGACTCGACCCGAAAGCTCCGCGCACCAAACAGAATCTGGAGAAAGCAGGCGGCCTGCTCAAGCAGCTGGTGGCGCGGCAGGAACGACAGCGGCAACAGCAAGGCCAGCCGCCCAAGCCCCCCGAACCCAGCGCGCGGGCGAAGGAAGCGCTCGCACGCGCCTTGCAGTTGGCCCAAGAACGCCGCTATGCCGACGCCGCCGCGGTGCTGGACGACATCATGCGGACGGACAAGACCGCGGCCGCCTTCTCCGCCCACCGCAAACGCCTTGACGACGTGATGAAGATCCTGCGCGGTGAACGCCCCGATGATCCCCAACCCCGCGATCCCCGAGCCACCCCATGGAAACCCGGAGCACCCGGAAGGAGCCTGCCATGAAGATCCGGCATGCGACTCCGTGGTCAATGATGGCGTTCATCGTGATGGCCGCCGGCGCCACGCCCGCGCCCGCGAAGTCAGCGGATGATTATTTCCACGGCGCGGCGCACCTGTATGTCGCCGGAAAGATCCAGGAGGCTTCGGTGGAAGCCGAGGAAGGCCTGCGCCAGAACCCGGGCGATGAGAAGCTGCGTGCCCTCGCCGATCAGCTGCGCAAGATGAAGGACCAGCAGCGCGGCAACCAAGGGCAGAACGGCCGGAACAACAAGAACGACAAGAACGATAAAGACGGGCAGGACAAAAACAACCCGGATGGTGACGAGGGCCAAGACCAGGACAAGAATCGCAAAGGTGAGAACGGCGACAAGCAAAGCGACCGCCCGGACGACAAGAAGAACGATCCTCGAAAGCCCGACGAGGGCGATAGGGACCAGCAAGGCGGGCGCGACGGCAAGCAAGGCGCGCAACCTCCGAAGATGACGGAAGCCGAAGCCCGGCGGTTGTTAAATTCATTCGCCGACGACGAGAAAAAAGAACAGGCCGAACGCCGCAAGGTGATCCGCGCGCGCGGCGGCACGGAACAGGACTGGTGATGACCCGATTCCTCCTGATGGCGCGGCAAAACACGGCGGGCCCCCTTTCCGCGGGCCGCCTGTCTTCCGCCTCGTTCACCGTGAAGGTCGCGCTCGCGGCGACCGCCTTCCTCGCCCTGACGCTGGTCGCACCCGCGCGTGCCGACATTCTGTCGGCCGAAGCGAGCCTCAGCAACACCAATGTGGTGACCGGCGAGGTGTTCGAACTGCGCGTGCGCGTGGCCACCGACAAGAAGGAGAACCTCCCGTGGCCCCGCGTCGGGGGGCTGGAGGCCTTCGCCGTCACGAAGAACAGCGGCACCTCGACCAGTTCGCAGACCACGATCATCAACGGCGTGGTGAGCCGCAGCGAAAGTCACATCACAGATTTCGTCTACGCGCTGACCGCGCGCGAGGCCGGAACCTACACCTTGGGTCCGATCACCTACGCCCACAAGGGCTTCGAGCGCGACCTCGGACGCGCGACCGTCACCGTGATCAAAACCGAGGCCGGCATCGCGACGCGCACCTCGGTCAGCAAATCCCGCGTGTACGCGGGCGAGCAGGTGCTTTACACCCTGCGCATCATCCCCAAGGAAGGCGTTCAGTCGATCAACCTGCCGGAAGATATCCGCAAGAAGGTCGGCGAGAAGTTTTACTTCCAACAGCTGGACCGTGAAATCGTCCGCAAGACGGCCGTGGTGGACGGGCGCGAAGTCGCGGTGTTCGACGTGCGCATCGGCCTGTTTCCCCTGCTGTCGGGCCCTGCGGTGCTTGAGGGCATTCCGGTGGAGTACCGCCAGATCCGGCCCGGCACCTCGCAAGCCCAGTCGATGTTCGACGCGTTCTTCGGCGGCGGCGGCACCGTGATCACGCAAACCGCCCTCGCCGCGCCCCTGCGCCTGAACGTGACGCCCTTGCCCACGGGCGCCCCCGACGACTTCACCGGCTCGGTGGGGCAATACACGCTCACCGCCTCGCTCAGCGCCGCCGTGGTGGCCGCGGGCGAACCCGTGACGCTCACCGTGACCGTGCGGGGCAACGGACAGCCCAAGTCGATCACCCGCCCCACTTTGCCGAACCTTCCGCACTTCGAGGTGTACGACCCCGAGGAGTCGGAGACCATCGCCCCCGAAGGCACGGTCCTGTGGACCACTCGCACCTTCAAGTACGTGCTGATCGCCGGGCGCGAAGGCACCCAGGATCTCGGGACGGTCTCGTTCCCATACTTCGATCCGGCACGCGGCGCGTACGCGCGCGCCGAGTCCGCCCCGCTCACGCTGCGCGTAACCCCGGGCAAACCCGGCGCCCCGGCCTCTCGCCGCGCCTCGCAACGCGACATCGCCGAACTGGGGGCCGACATCCGCCACATCAAAACCGGAGACATCCGCCTGCGAGACGAGGCCGCACTGCCGCTTTCGTCCCCCGGATTCTACCTGCTCGCCGCGCTGCCGCCGCTCCTGCTCGCCGGCGCCGTCGCGGTGCGGCGCCGCAACGAACGCCTGCGCACGGACGCCGCCTATTCGCGCCGCTCGCGCGCGGGCGCGGAGCGCCGCCGCCGCCTGAAAGCGGCGCAGCAGGCTCTGGACGCCCACGACGCCAAGGGATTCTACAAGGCCCTCTCGGAAGCGGTGATCGCCTTCCCCAGCGACAAGCTCAACCGCGAGTTCCGCGGGCTCACGCTCACCGAAGCCATGGCCTTGCTGGGCGCGCGCGGCGCGGCCCCCGAAACCGCCTCGGCCTACGATGACCTTCTGCAGCGCTGCGACGCGGTGTTGTTCGCCGGCATGAGCCCGACCCCTGAGGAGAGACGGCGCGACATCGAGAGCGCCGAGGCGCTGCTCGCGCGTCTGGACAAGGAGTTGACGTGAACCCCTTCTTACGCCTTGCGCGCGCGACGGACATCAGGCGCCCGCTGACCATTTCTGCGGGATTGACGCTTCTGGCAATGCTCATCGTCGTCGCGCCCGTGCGCGGCGCGGACCTCGACGCGGCCACGGAGGCCTTCCGTGACGGCAATGCCGCGTACGAACGAGGCGCGTTCGCGGATGCGGTCGACGCCTACGCACGCGCCGAGGCCGCCGGCGCGCGCGATGCGCGCCTGTACTATAATCACGCAAACGCCCTGTTCCGGGCCGGCTCACTCGGCCCGGCCATTCTCTATTACGAGAAGGCGCGAAAGCTGTCCCCCACCGACGAAGACATCCTCCACAACCTGAACTTCGCGCGCGCGCGGGTGGCCGACAAGGTGGCCGATCCGCCCGTCAACGCCTTCACGCAACTCCTCTGGAGCGTTCACTCGTCCTACTCGCCCCGCGCGGGGGTCTGGATCGCGCTCGGCCTTTTCGCGGGGATTTTCTTCGCGCTGGTCGCGGCCTTGTTCGTGGGCGGCCTGGGCCGGATCGCCGCGGCGAGCGTCGCCGCGGGTTCGCTTGTGTTGCTGCTGGCCTTTTCGCCGTCGCTGGTCTACAAGCTCCGCCAGCACGGCATGGCCGTGCGCGCGGTGGTGCTGGAGCCCGTGGTGCCGCTTTACAGCGGTCCCGGCGATTCCTACGAACTGCTGTTCCGCGCGCACGAAGGCACGGTGTTCACCATCGTTTCACGCGAAGGCGAATGGGTGGCCGTCAAGCTGCCCGACGGGCGCGGCGGGTATGTGAAGGCGGGCGCGCTGGGAGAGGTGTGACGCGCGAGGACGGTTCTACGAAGAAACTCAGAACTATGAACCCAGAGCGCAGAAACACGCATTCTCACATCAGCTCGCGTCCATTTTCATGGTTCCGTCATCAGCGTTCCGAGCTGTGAATTTCATCAATCATCACTCATCATTCATCATTCATCATTCATCAATTCACCGGAAGCCTCCCATGATCTTCATCCGCATCGCCGCCGTTCTCGCGTTCCTCGGCGTCGCGCTCGGCGCGTTCGGCGCGCACGCCTTGCGCGACCGCCTGTCTCCCGCCCTGCTGCAGGTGTGGAACACCGCCGTGCTCTATCACCTGCTGCACGCCGTGGCTCTTTTCGCCTTGGGACTGTTCATGCGCGCCACCGGCGCGCAGCTGGCGACGGGCGCGTGGCTGCTAACCGCCGGGGTCATCGTGTTTTCGGGAAGCCTTTACGCCTTGGCGCTGTCCGGCATCAAGCCCTTGGGCGCCATCACTCCCCTCGGCGGGGTGTTGTTTCTGGCCGGTTGGGCCTGGCTCGCCCTCAAGGCCTCCTGAAACGGCGCCCGCACACCCAGACCGCACGGACGACGCCGATGGGCGGGCGTGATATTCGTGGGTCTCAGTAACCCTTGCTGCGGAAGTAATGCACCGTGAGCTCCTCACCCTCCGGAAGGCCGAACGAGAAGGCCTCGATCAGGTCGCGCTGGGTCGAATAGACCCAAGGGTGCCACGGGTTATCGCCGTTCTTGGTGAAGTACAGATCGTCGGCGATGAACACCGCCACATGGCGCATGCGCCGGTCGGGCGACAGGAACACCGCCACATCGCCGTAGCGGGGATCCGACAACACCGGGAGGTAGTCCTCCGACAAGGTTTTGATCACCGTCGCCTCGTCGGCGAACTCGGGGCGCGGCGTATCACGGAAAAAGTTGAGCGCCGTCCACGAACAGTTTTTGACCTCCTCGGGGCCCGCAAGGAAATTGTGAGGCGCCGGGTAACTGTGCAGGAGCGCGCCCGCGAGCGGAGGCAACACCTCGAGAATGTTCACCACGCCGCCGTCGGGACGATTGCGCACCGATTCCAGGATCGCCTCCACATCGGTGGTCCACATGCCGCGGCCCCAATAGGCCGCCAGCGCCTGAATGTCGGTATCGGGGCGAATGCGGATGCGCACCAGCATGCTGTTCTGCTGCGTGAGCGCCTTGGACAACCCGAGCTTTTCCTCATCGTTTTCGACCTGCGCGAACACGCACGGCATGGCGTAGGTCACGATGTAACGCCCGTACTCGACACTGTAGTCATCCAGGGCGCGCGCCGCCTTCGATGAAACCCCGAACTTTCCGAACGTGCGGGTGAACTCGCCGAGGATTTCCCAGCGATCGGGGGCGTTCTGAATTTCGTTCGCGAGTTGCCCGAAGATGCGGCCACGCGCACGGCTTCCGAGACCGGCGACCATTTCGCAGCTGGGTTCCAGCATGACGCCCTGCGGATGCTCGGAGAGCACCGAGGGGGCCGTGATCGCGGTCACGACCTCATCAGGAACCTCAACCTGCCTGAGCAGCGCGGTGACGCTCGCGCGCGTCTCGCCGGTGAGGTACCAGCGAACGGGATCGGTTTCCAGGCCCTGGATCCTCAACAGCTTGCGCGGCGCCGCGATGGTGATGGGCAGATATTCGACCTCGCCCCACGGCCCCGGCTTGAGCTTGATGCGCCCTTCGGACGGATCGATCTCGTTCCCGAAGAACGCCGAACGCCCCGCGAAAAACCCGGCGGTTACCGCCAACACCACGATGATCAGGACGCGAAACCCGGTTCGTGCGATGAGGGAGCGGGCGAAGGCACCCGCGCGACGGAACCTGGAGGCGGGCAAGGAACCGGAATTCAAGGACGACATGAAGCTCCATCAAAGGCAGGTGAGACCCAAAAGTAATGAAACGGTCAAACGCCCGGAACCCCGCCACGCCCGAACCCTCCCCTCCCCGCCGCGGCCGGAGGGAACGTCTTACAAGTATTTGGGGCGGAAGTAGCTGACGCTCAAAGGTTTGTCGGCCGGGAGCCCGAACGAGAACATTTCCAGAATCTCGCTTTCGGTGGAGAACACCCACGGGTGCCACGGGTTTTCACCGTTCTTGGTGAAGTACACGTCATCGGCGAGATAGACCGCCACGTGCACCATCTGCTGCTGCGCGTTCAAAAAAACGGCCACATCCCCGTACCGCGGATCGGAATTCACCGAGACGTAATCCTCCCCCAACTTTTTCACGACATAGGGTGCGTGGGCGAACTCAGGGTCGGGCTCGTCGCGGAAAAAGTTGAAGGCGGTCCACGAACAGTTCTTGATCACCTCGGGGCCATTGAGCGCGTTGTGCGGGATGGGAAAGGTGTGCAACAGGCCGGTGGGAAACGGGGGCAGAATGGCGGTCAACTCCACGGCGCCGCCGTCGGGACGATTCCTCAGCGAGGTAAGGATGGCCTTCACGTTCGTCGCCCAGATCGCCTTGCCCCAGTAGTTCATGAGCGCTTCGACATCGGTGCGCGGCGTCACATTGAGGCGCACGAGCATGCTCTGCTGCTGGGTGAGGGCCTGCAGCATGCCCGCCTTCTGCTCACGATCCGGAATGGCGCGGAACACGCACGGCATGGCGTAGTTCACGAGAAAGCGGCCGTGAGCCACGCTGAGGCGCCGCAATTGCGAGGTCGCGGCGGGTGTGACCCCGTACTCGCCGAAGGTTTCCAGGTGTCGGGCCAGCACTTCCCAGCGCCCCGGCGCGTTCATCGGCGAACGCGCCAACAGACCATAGAGGGCGGCCAGCACGGGCTCGTCGAGTTCCGTCAGGGTTTCGCAGACCGGGTCCAGCGTCACGCCCGCGGCATGCGACGACATGACCGATGGGCTCATCAGCCTCGCCCGTTGTTCCTCCGTCATGCCGGCGGCCGTCAGCGTTTGCGCGAGCTCCTGCGGCGCCGTGCCCTCGAAGTACCAGCGCAGCGGGCGGTTTTCGGTGTCCTTGACTTTCAGGATTTCCTTGGGGGCCACGATGGTGATGGGCAGATACTCCAGGTCACCCCAAGGTCCCGCGCGCAATACGACCTTTCCCTCGACAGGTTCCCCTCCGCCGAAGCCGCCTGCCTTCAGGCTGGCCCGGCCCACCCACACCCCGGCGCCGAGGGTCGCGGCGAACAACGCGACGATGATCGCAAGGTTCGGGATGGACCGCCCGGCCCGCGGGGAGCGTCCTCCCGGACGGCCCTGGTTTTGGGGATTCATTGACGCGGCGTTCGATGTGACGGAATCGGGTCGTTTCGGCATGCGGCGTAGATAAGTGTTCAAGGAAATTTTTTCGACGGCGAAGTTACGCAATTCACTTTTATTGCGGGGACAAATCAACCCCGGACACACCTGTTCGCGTGCGCGAGCGGGCCTATTTCATGCACGGTGGCCCGTGGAAATAACGAATCGTGGTCTTCTCACGGCGCGACCGGCCCCTCGTTCCGCGCCTCCCCGCCAGGCGATGATGCCAGGGCGCGCCGCTGAGCCGCGCGCCCGAGGCCGCGCCGCACGAGGAGCTTTTGGATCGTGGGGGAGCTGACGGACTCTCCCTTGAGCGTGAGGTACCACGCGATGCGGTCGCACCCCCAGTCCGGATAGGTTCTGCACACGGCCATCACGGACTCCTCGAGCCTGCGGGACTTTCCTCCCCCGCCCCCACGCTCCACATTCGTCGTCACGCCTCGCGCGGAGCGCGCGAGCGCGCGATAGTACGCGCTGCGGTCAACCCCGAGCCGCCGACAGGCCGCGGATATGTTGCCGAGTTCCCGGGCGAGCCGCAACAGTTCGCCGTCCGGCATCCGAAGGCCCTTCCGCCCGCTTTCGGCCTGTTCCATGCTGAATTTCCCTCCTCCTGTGGCAACCCGGTTAGGAGGATCGGGATGATTTCCCCTTTCCAACCGGGCTCATGATGATAAGATTGAGACTGAATCTTAATTTAATTCAAGCGTGATGAGAAAGGGCGATGTCACCATGAACGCACACCATGACGATCTTCGCGGTTCGGGAACAAGGGAACAGGCCGCGACGGATCATCGCCTGCTGTTCGCCACCGACCACGGTTGGGTGCGTCACTGCGCCTGCCGCGACGTGCTGGTGTTGTCCTTCGCCGACCACTGGATGGTCCTCTCCCGCCCTCAATACCGGGACTTCCATCTGCGTCTGATCGCCGCCGTGCGCTGCCCGATGGGCCAGCTTCAGCTGCACGCGGGGGGACGTTTCGCCTTCCGCAGCGGCCCGGGCGCGCCGGCCTTCACGCTCGACCTGGCGGGGATGGAGGAACTGCTGTGGCTTTTGGACTCGGCCCGCTTCATGCTGGAGGCTCGCGAGCATGCGCAACGCGGATTCGAGCCATCGGCGAGGGAACGCGAGGGAAACCGACAGGAACCATAGGCCGGGGCGCCGCGCAAGGCGCCGGCCCGTTTGCGGATCCGCGGCACGTGGTGGTGCGCTTGCGGATCGTCCGGCGCGGCTTCGGCCGCACCGGACAAACGGGTCCGGCGTTCTGCGCCGCCCCGATGCCAGAATCCCGGTCGCGTCCGAACGCGGCGACCTGAAAACTTTTGAGGACACCATGAACGAATTGATCGACATCAGGATTCTGCAAACCATCGAGCGGGGCATTCTCGCGCTGTTGCTGGTTTTGGGCGCCCTGTGCGTCGGGGTGTTTCTGATGCGGTGGCGCGCGGTGGGTCTGGCGCGCGACGGGGCGCTGCGCGCACGGGCCAGGCTTGAGTCGGAACTCACCGACGCCCTCGGCGCGCTGGAAGCGCCCGCGCAACCCGGACCCGGTGAAGCGGGCTTGGGCGACCGCGTGCTGCACGCGGCGCACCGCAACGCACACCTGTGCCCCGAGGCGCTTGAGAAGGTTCTGGAAACCCAGGAGTCGCGAGCGCGCGAATCGCTGGAGAGCGGCGCGTCGTTCCTCGGTACGGTGGGAGCCAACGCGCCGTTCCTGGGACTCACCGGCACGGTGCTCGGCATTCTGTCCGCGTTCAGCAAAATGGCGGAGACCGGCGGCGGCGGCGCGGACGTGATGGCGGCCATCGCCGGGGCGCTGATCGCCACGGCCGCCGGGTTGCTGGTCGCGATTCCCTCCGTGGTCCTGTACAACCTGCTGAAGGCGCGCATTAAAAAAACCATGAACGCCCTGGCTGAAATCCGACAGCTGCTGCTCGCCCGCAGCCTGCAGGCCACGGCGGGAGAACCCTTCTGATGGCCGCCGCACCGGACGAGAACGAAGACGGCATCACGGGCATCAACATCACGCCCTTGGTGGACGTGTTCCTGGTGTTGCTCATCCTCGTGATGATCTCTTCGACGCTGCTCGCATCGCGCGAGATTCCCGTGAGCGTTCCCAAGGCCGCCACGGCCGGAAAACCCGCGCCCAAGGCCTCGGGGCTGACCATGGACCTCGACAAGCGGGTATACCTCGACGGTCTGCCCGCCGACTCGACCCTGGTGGCCGCCGCGCTGCGTGAGCGCGTGGCGGCCGATTCGGCGCACCAGGTCCTCGTCGCCGCCGACGAACGTTTGGCCTATGCGGACGTGGTGCGTTTGCTCGACTGGGTGCGCGGCGCGAACGTCCGCAAATACGCCCTGAAGGTCTCCACTCCTGAAACCCAGGCTTCACGCTAGCGCCCGAACGCCCTTGACTTCCATGCCGCATTCATCGCACCCATCACGCCAATCCCACGCCGGACAAGCCGCGCGCAGCGGTTCCCGTCACGCCCGAAAGCCCTCGGCGATCATGCGCGCGTCGGAATGCGAACTGGGTAACCCGCGGCCAGGCGAACCGATGACGACGCGCCGTCGAAGTCTTCCACGTCCCCGTCGGCGGGTCGACCTCACAAAACTCGAGGCTGTGCGCATTCACATGTCCGTCGTCGGTTCGACGCCGACACGCGCACGGAATCGTCGGCTCGTGGGCGGCGCGCTCATCGCCCTTTCACTGCTCACGTTGTCCGTAGTCCTGATGGGACTCCGCGAACCGGCCGCCCGGGCGGAACCGGAGACCGTGTTTCTGTTCGAGGAACTTCCTCCCGACCCGGCGCCGCAGGCGCGCCCCGATCCTTCCCCGCCCCCACCCGTCCCGCCCGTGGAAAAACCCGCGGAGACCCCGCCCCCGCAATTCGGGATGCAGGAAGCACAGCTGTCGCCGGCCGGGGACCTGTCGGTGGCGACGGGCAATACGCTGATGACCGAAGCGGATTCGGTCGTCAAGACACCGGTCGCCGCGCTGCCCGCGCAACCACAGATCATGGATCAAGCGCCCCGCATCCTCAAAGGACGACCTCCCGAATATCCGGCGCGTGCGCTGGAAAGGGGCCTTGAAGCCACGGTGGTCGCGCTCATCAGCATCGATACGCTCGGTCGCGTGACGCAGGTGGATCTGGAACGCAGCGGTGGCCGCGACTTCGACCCCGATGTGATCCGCGCCGTCAAGTCACTGGTGTTCCAGCCGCCCGTGCGCGACGGAAAGCGCATGGCGGCCCGTTTCCGACAACCGTACGAGTTCCGACTTCAGTAAACGACGGAACCGACCACAACCCCATCATCAATCTCATCACACACACACCATCCGGAGACTTCATGAAAAAGTCACTCATCACTATCAACCTGTTCACGTTCGCCCTCATCGGTGCGACGGCAGTGGGCACGCACGCGCACGGCCTGTGGATCGAACCGACCAAGACCGGCGTCTCCATTCACTACGGTGAAGTGGGCAACAATGAAAAGGAGCCCAAGGAGAAGCTCGCTCCCTTCGCCTCCTCCCTGAACGTGAAAAACGCCGCCGGCGAAACCGTGAAGGCCGAGCTGCGCGAGGACGGCTTCTACGTGGCGGAAAAGGACGTGAAAAAGGGCGGGGTGACCGCGTCGATTCCCGGCGGGCCGATCTACGGCGACGGTGACGGCGCGACGCGCTATCAGGCCTGGCTGCGCTATGCGCCCGTTTGGGGTCAAGCGGTCGAGCCCTCGGCGGAATTCCCCGTCGATGTGGTGCCCGTCGCCGGAAAGCAGGCTGTGTTCGCGGTGTACAAGGACGGCAAAGCCGCCGGCGGCGCGTGGGTCGAGGTGACCGCACCCAACGGCTGGACCAAATGGTTCGAGGCCGACTCCGCGGGACACGTGGCGATTCAGGCCCCTTGGCCCGGGTTGTACGTGATTCAGGCCGAACACGAAAACAACAGCGCGGGCATGCAGGACGGCAAGGCCTACGCGAAGAACCACCAGTCGGTGTACCTGAGCATCCGCAAGCCCTGACCATGGCACGCTTTCTCCCCGGCGCCCTGCTTGCCGTCACGGCCTTTGGCGTCTTTGCGCAGAACGGGACTCCCGTTCTGCCTGAGGTCGCGCCCGAACCAGTCGCCACCGCGGCCGCCCCCGACGATTCGCTCGCCCACAACGTGAGCGATACGGTCTCCCCTGCGCCGGAGGCGAGCCACGGGCCGGGTGGGAGCATCGTGAACCTGAACACGCGCGTCATTCGCGCCTCCAAGGCCGCCGCCATCAAACGACAAGCCTACAACGTGAACGCGCTCGACGTCGCCAAGGTGAAGGAAAAGAACGTGACCGTCACCGAAGTGCTCAACCAAAGTTCGGGCGTGGTCGTGCGCGAGGAAGGCGGCATGGGTTCGGGTTCCACGATCTCGCTCAACGGCATGTCGGGCAATCAGGTGCGGACTTTCATCGACGGCTTGCCCCTCGATCTGTTCGGCCCGGCCATGACCTTGGGAAACCTGCCTCCCAATACCCTCGAACTCATCGAGGTCTACAAGGGCGTCGTGCCCATCCATCTGGGCGCGGACGCGCTCGGCGGCGCGGTCAACATCGTGACGTCGCAGCGCTACACGCCGTATCTCGATGCCACCTACGCCTACTCGTCGTTCAACACGCACCGCGGAACGCTCGCAGGACAATGGGCTTCCGATTCATCGCGGATGTTCGTGAAAACGCTCGGGTTCTACAACCACTCCGACAACGATTACAAGGTCACCGTCAGTCCCAAAAACGAGGACGGCACCTATCGCGAGCCGCAGCGTCTGCGCCGCTTTCACGACGCCTACACCGCGTGGTCGGGAGGCGTGGAGACCGGCGTGTTCGACCGCCCGTGGGCCGACCTCTTCAGCGTGAGCTACGCCTACGGGTTCAGCCACGACGACGTGCAACACGCCAAAAGCCTCGACCGGGTGTACGGCATGGTTTTCACGGAATGGGATTCGCACACGTTGGGGGCCAAGTACCGCAAGCGCGATCTTCTGCTCGACGGCCTGTCGGTCACGGCCTACGGCGCCTACAACGACGGCTTCTACAAAAGCGTCGACACGGCTGCGCGAATCTACGACTGGTACGGCAACCACGTGCCCAACGTGGTGCCCGACAAAGGCGAAAGCGAGTGGCGCAAGATCTTCTACACGTGGAACTCCGACGCCATCGCGGCCAACCTGAACCTGGCGTACGCGTTCGCCGACGGCGGCGAAGCGTCCCTCAATTACGCCATGACGCGTTACGCCGTCATCACGCGCGACAAGCTCGACGAATTCGCCTTCGCGCACGACAAGCCCAGCCTGATCCGCAACCAGACCTACGCCGCCGCCTACAAGAGAAGCCTGTTCGACGTGTGGACCACCACCGTGTTCGCCAAACTCTACCGGACCACCCCGCTGCTCCGCGACTACGACTACTGGGAGTCCGAGGAGGGGGTGAAGACGACCGACCGCACCTACCCCGGTTACGGATTCGCCACCACGGTATTCGCCGCGCCCTCGCTGCAGGCGAAACTGTCGTACGAAAACGCGGTCAGAATGCCCGAGGCCGAGGAGATCTTCGGGGACGGCGTTCTGCAGAAAATGAACATCGACCTGGAACCCGAACGCAGCCACAACCTCAATCTGGGCGCGATCTACGCGAGGAGCTTCTCCGCCTACCGGCTGTCCGCCGAGGCCAACACCTACTACCGGGGCATCACCGGGCTGATCCGCGAAGACTACCAAGGCGGCCCCAGCAGCAAGTTCGTGAACCTTTCGAATTCGGTGATCATGGGGGCGGAAGGCGAAGTGGGGGTCGATTACAACCGCGTGCTCGAAGCGCGCGCCAACCTCACCTACGACCACGCCATCAACACCACCGAATACGAGCAAGGCCTCCCCAGCGCGGTGTACCTCGACCGGATTCCCAACCGTCCTTATCTGTACGGCAATACGCAGTTGGCCGCCCACTGGCCCTCGCCCGCGGGGCTGCCTGGCAAGGTCAGCCTGTCGCTCGATTCGCGTTGGGTGCACTCCTACTACCTGTTCTGGGAAAGCCAGGGGGCGTCCGAAACAAAGTTCTCGGTTCCCTCGCAACTGTCGCACAACACCGCGCTCGTTTACGCGGCTCCGGGCGACCGCTACAGCCTCGCGCTTGAATGCCGCAACCTCACCGACGAAGACCTGTACGACAACTTCCGTCAGCAGAAGCCGGGGCGCACGCTTTCGGGGAAAGTCCGCATCAGCCTTTAGGCCGGGGGCCCCTCCCGCACCAAACCTTCACGACCACCCATCACAACAACCCGACAACCAACCAAGGATCCAACATGCAAAACCTCGCTCCTCTCCCCCGCCTCGCCGCCGCTCTCGCGGTGGCGGGACTTTTCAGTGCCTGCCTCGTCGATGACAAAAAGGAATCGTCGGAGCTGACGCAACCGGGCCCTTACATCATCGGCATCACCAGCCAGGGCGAGGAAGGCACCGACTACGTGATGACCGCCGCCAGCCTCGACGCCGGCACGCTGTCGCCGACCGGGCGCGGCATCGAGCAGACCGGATGGCGCTACATGGCCGCCACGCACGGCATGCTGATCAGTATGGGCTATTATGCCGACAACAACTTCATCGTGTACCACAAAAGCGCCTCCGACAGCACGAAAGTGGTGGAGAAGGGGCGCTTCACCTTCCCGGTGACGATGGACCAGTTCGGCGAAGTCAGCGCCACCGAAGCGCTGGGCATCGAAATCCCCCGCAAGGGATTCGTGAAGCGCACGCTGTTCCGCATCAACCTCGCCAACGTCTCCATCGCCGACACGGCGATCCACGAAATTTGGGAGAACCGCACCGATTCGCTCGGCGCTCAACCCGTCTCGGTGCTGTACCGCGACAACAAGGTGTACGTGGCCTTCTATCCCATCCACGCGCGCGGCGACTTCAGCACCCCGCAGACCGATACGTCGTACGTGGCCGTGTTCAGCTACCCCGGCCTTGATTTCGAAAAGGTCATCAAGAAGGCCGGCGGCGGCGCGCTGGGCATGTACGGTAACAACAACGGCCTGATCAAGACCGCTTCGGGCGACATCTACGGCTACTCGTGCGCCTCGCGCGCCTGCTTCACCACCGACGCGACGGTGCAAAACTCCAAAGTGGTCCGCATCAAAGCGGGCGCCACGGATTTTGACGCGACCTATGAGTGGGATTTTCAGGCCGCGACCGGCAAGAAGCTGACGTGGTTCGCGCCCATCGGCGGTGAGCTCGCGATCGCCCGCGCCATGGCCGTCAGCCCGCTCGAAGCCGCCGGCGTCATCGACACCGCCATCGACTGGGTCGCCCTCGGCTTCTCTTTCAGCCAGGATCTCTACATCCTCAACCTCGCCAACAAGACGGCCACGCCGGTCACGGGCGTTCCCACCCACGGCGGCGAGTACGGCACGGGCGTGTTCGTGGAAAACGGAAAGGCCTACCTGAACGTGATCACCGCCGCCGAGTCGTACATCTACGCGGTCGACATCGCCACGGCCACGGGCGTCAAAGGAGCCAAGGTTTCCGGGGCCGGCGTGAAGCTGATCACGCGCTGACAGCAACCCCGTCCCCGTGCGCGGCTCACATCGCGCACGGGGACGCCCTTCCTCCACCTCCCATGAGTTCCGCCTTTTTTCCGGACATCCTGTGAAACCTCAAAACCTCTCCGCGATTTCTTCTTCGGCGCGAACGCCCGTTCGTCACCGCCTCTCCGTCGCCGCCCGCGCGATCGCCGCCATCTTCGGCGGCTATGCCCTGGCTTCGCTGGTTTCGGCGCTGCTCGCCCTGACCCTTCCCCACCCCCGTGAGGAAGCGATCCTCGCCGGCAACCTGCTCGCCCTTGTCGTCTACCCGGTGGTTGCCGTGTGGGTCTTCCTCGCCAAAAGCGCGCGGCGCGCCTGGATGGGACTGCTCGTCCCCGGCATCGTCATGGCCTTCGCCGTGTGGATCCTGCGGGAGGCACTCTGATGCACAAGACCTTCCGCGCCTCCATGACCTGGCTGCACACATGGTGCGGCCTGCTGCTCGGCTGGCTGCTGTACGCCATCTTCGTCACCGGCACGGCGAGCTATTACCGTCCCGAGATCACGCAATGGATGCAGCCCGAACTGCGGCCCCACGTCGCCGCGCCCTCCGTGCTATTGGAACGCGCGCTCGCGGAAGTGCGCCGTCAGGCTCCGGATGCGACGACGATCTACATCCGCTTCCCCAGCGACCGGGACCCCGGGCTTCAGCTCAACTGGGAAACCCCCGACGGCAAGAGAACCACCAAGGTCGTGGACGCCGAAACGGCCCGCCTGACGGCGCGCGACAGCCGCGGCGGCGAGTTCTTTTACCGCTTTCACTTTCAACTGCAACTCCCCTACCCCTGGGGGCGCTTCATCGCCTGCATCGCCGCGGCATTCATGCTGGTGGCCCTGTTCACGGGCATTGTGGCGCACCGCCAGTTCTTCAAGGACTTTTTCACCTTCAGGCCCTCGAAACCGGGCGCTCGTTCGTGGCTCGATGCTCACAACCTCGCGGGCGTCATCGCGCTTCCGTTCTATTTCATGATCGCGTACAGCGCCCAGATCATGCTGCTCGACATGTTCATGCCCTGGAGCCGCATGGCCACCGAGCCTCCGGCCTTGGTCGCGGACGCGCCGCAAAAACCGGCGAAGATTCCGTCGGGGGATTCGACCCGAACTGCGGGTGATTCCGTCGTCGCCCCGACAGCAAAACCGGCGCTTCCTGCGCCGCTTCCCGTGGCCGCCATGGCGAAAGCGTACGCTCTAAAGCACGGTGACACGCCATTGGCCTGGCTGTACGCCTCGGGATTGGGCACCCCGGCGGCACGTCTCAGCCTGGGGCCCGGCGCGGGGCGCGGCATCGCCTACAACAGCGCGGGCACGGTGAACCTGGACGCGGTGACCGGTGTCCCGATCCCCGAGGATGTGTCGCAGCGCGGAGCGTTCGCGAAACTCCACGACACGCTTTACGGTTTGCACATGGTCCGGTTCGCGAGGCCGGCGCTCCGCGGTCTGTTCTTTTTCCTCGGACTCTTGGGAACGTTGCTGGTGGCGACGGGGCTCATCATGTGGTCGGTCAAGCGGCGCAAGCGCCAGGAGAGTTTGCACGGGCCGGGTCGCGCGGGCTTCGGGCACGCACTGGTCGAGCGATTGAACATCACGACCATCGTCGGGTTCCCGCTCGCGCTCGCGTCGATTTTCTGGGCCAACCGACTGCTTCCCGTCGGCATGGAGGCGCGCGGCGACCGCGAGGTGGGCGTGGTGTTCGTGGTGTGGAGCCTCGCGCTCCTGCACGCCTGCGTGCGTCCGGCGTGGAAAGCCTGGCGCGAACAACTGATCGTCGCCTCCGGCCTCTTCGGACTTCTGCCCTTTCTCGATGCCTTGACGACGCCGGCGGCCTCAACGCGTCTGGTCTTCAACCTCGGCCTGCTCTCTTTCGGGGGTGTCTTCGCGTGGGCGGCGTTGCGCGTTTCCGCGCGCGCGCGTTCGCGCACGGTTTCAAGGGATCACGAAAACGACCACAGCACGGCCGAAAACACGCCGGAGGTGACGGCATGAGCACTTCGCAGACAGCCTTTCCCGCTTTGACCGGGTTGACGGGGATTGCCATCGGTTTCCTGGCGATGAGCATGACCCGTCACCACACGACCGTCTTCGGCGCACACGATTCCGGATCGCGGGGATCGGCGTTTCGGATCGCGGGATGGTTTTTCATGGCCGCGTCGTTGCTCGTGGCCGCGTCGACCGACGACGGTGGCATCTCGGTTCTCTCCTGGTTCGCCTTGCTGACGGCCCACGCGTTTGCCGTCACGATGCTGTTGACCTATGCACCCCGCGCCACTCCCTGGTGGGTTCGCACAAACGCGCTTGGAGTGATCGTCATCATGATGATCCGTTGGGCGTCTTCCTGAACCCGACCCGACGGGCTTCGGGGCCGCAAAACCTTCCCAGGCGAGGCGCGATGCGTTGGTACAGAACCGGAATACTCAAGGAAACTGAAATTGCGGAAGAGCGATGAAGGCACTGTCGGTCAACGACTCGAGGAACGCGATCAGGTCGTGGATGTCATCGGGTGACAGGTCGAGCGGGCGGATGCGCGGATCTCGGTTGGAATGCGGGAGCCCTCCCCTGTTATAATGCGCCAACAGGTCTTCGAGGCTCTCGAACCGGCCATCATGCATGTAGGGCCAGGTTTCGACGATGTTTCGCAATGTCGGCGTTTTGAATCGCCCCACGTCCCCGACGCGCCCGGTTGCGAGAAATCTTCCCGAATCGATGACGGACGACTCCAGGCCGATGTTGTGAAACCCGCCATCCGTGAAAAGCGGTGGTGCATGGCAGCTCGCGCAGGCGTTTTCGGGATTCATGAACAGCGCAAATCCGGCTTTCGCCGAGGCGGACAAGGCCGTGGAGTCGCCCGCCCGCCAGCGGTCATAGGGTGACCGGGCGCTGATCAGCGTGCGTTGATAGGTCGCCAAGGCACGCGTCACCCGAATCAGCGTGACGTCCTCGTCACCGTAGGCCTGTGCGAAGAGCCGGATGTATGCCGTGTCGCTCGAGAGCCTCCCGACGATTTCGCTTTCCGTCATGGCCATCTCGTTGTGCGCGAAAAGCGGGCCGAGCGCCTGCTCTTCAAGCGTCGCGCTCCTCCCGTCAAGCATGGAGGACGAGGCGAAGACGAGGTTCGCCAAGACCGGGGAGTTTCGCGTGGTGATGCCTTGGCCGACTCCCACGCTCAATGGAGGGTGGCGAGGATCGGAGAACGCTGCAGCGGGCGCGTGGCACCATGAACAGGCGCGGTCCCGGGTGAGGCTCAGACGCGCGTCGAAAAACAAGCGCCGCCCGAGAATCGCCTTTGCGGAAGAGTAGGGATTTTCGGAAGGCCATTTGATCTGCGGCCACCCGGGTGGAGCCACCGGCCGAACGGGCCGGTAATCTCCATCGGTCAAGGATGTTTCCGGTGCCGTCCCGCCGCCTTCAAGCACGCAGGCGGCCAAAAGGAAGGCACACAGAAACCAGCCGACAAGGCGGGTCGTCCCAGGCAGGATTCTCATGACCGCCCGCCCGCGATCACTTCCCGGGCTGGCGCATCATTTTCACCACTTCGCTGGAGTGCTGCTCCTCGGCCAACACCATCCCGCGGGCGTATTCCTCAAGCGCGATGCACTTGCCTTCCACCAACTTCAGCAGATCCTTGTAAAGCTTCAGACCTTCGCTTTCGGCCTCGAGCGATTCCTTGAGGATGGACCCCACGTCGTGTTTGTGGGTTTCGAGCAGCGGTCCCACGGCCAAAGAAGGGTGCTCATCGAGCGTGGTGATCCACTCGCCCGCCGCCTGCGCGTGCGTCAGCGATTCCGCGGCCTGTTCGCGCAGCCACCCCACGATGGGAATGCGGTTGAAACCGTAGACCATCAGCGAGTAGTGCGTGTAGCGCACCACACCGGCGAGCTCGAGCTCCAGAATTTTATTGAGAACCTTGACGACCGACTTTTTGTTTGCGCCACCGAGATCCATGTGCGCCTCCACGTAAAAGGTGATGGGCAAAAGATACTGGAGCACACGGGAAAACAAAGGGAAAATCGGGAGAGATTCAATCGCAGCGAACGCGTCTCAACCTCAATGTTTGCAGGGGTGGGAGCGATGGGATGGGTTGTGGGTTGTGGGTTGTGGGTAGTGGGTTGTGGGTTGTGGGTTGTGGTCACAAGGTCTTTGTCGGCTTGCGTTTGAATTTTAGCGACTACCCAACGGCTACTACCCAACAGCCACTACCCAACAGCCACTACCCAACAAAAAAGCGCCCCCTTGCGGGAGCGCTTTTTGAGGGCCCACGACGCGGCGCTTAGCCGCTGAACGCCTTCGAATCCTCGAGGAAGCCCACCATGCCGGAGTCGCTCAGCGGGTGATCGGCGACCGTGCTGAGCACGTTGGCCGGAACCGTGAGGATGTCGGCGCCGGCAAGCAGACACTCGGTAACCTGCACCGGGTTGCGGATGCTGGCCGCGAGGATCTCGGTGGTGATGCCGTAGTTGGCGTACACCTGCGCGATCTCGAAAATCAGGCGCGCGCCCGCGTCGCGGCGCTCACCGCCCGAGGCCACGTATTCGGTATTGGCGGTCTTGGCCTCGCCTTCGCCCAGCCAGTACAGGCTGTTGCCCGAAGGCTTCTTCGGGTCATCGTTCTTGGCGAGGTAATCGGGAATGCGGCCGAGGAACGGCGAGATGTAGGTCGCGCCGGCGTTGGCGGCCCACACGGCCTGGGTGGTGTTGAAGATCAGCGTGACGTTGGTCTTGATGCCCTTTTCCCACAGGCGACGGATCACCTTGAGGCCGGTGAACGGATCACCGCCGTCGACCACGGCCGGGTAACCGCCCATGGGAACCTTGATCACCGCGTTCTTGCCCAGCGCCCCGAGTTCGGAGGCCTGCTTGAACATCTTCTCTTCGGTCAGTTCGGTCAGCTCCAAGGACACCGGCAGCGGGTACAACATCGCGCACAGGTCCTTCATGATGGCCTTGGCTTCCTTCCACGACTTCGCCCCGGCCTTTTTGAGCAGCGTGGGGTTGGTGGTGATGCCGTGGATCAGGCCGGCCTTGAGCAGCGGGGCGATATCGGCCTTTACGGCGGAGTCGCAGAAAATGCGCGGACCTTTGGCGGACGGGTGCTTGATCGGATTGCCTTTTTTGTTGGCGTTGATCACCGGCATTTTTTCACGGCGGGCCAACATGGCGGCACTATTGGGAACGGCTGAGAACATCTTCATCTCCGAGGGGCGCATGCCCCGGTTTGGGTTTTTGTGACTGGTACAGGAAATTTAGCGGGATGGCGGGGAATAATCGCAGGGATTTTACGAAAATCGTCGAAATAATCCTGAAAACTCCCCGGAGCATCGCCTGTACGTGCGGTCGGGTTGCGCGTGCAGCACCGAATGGGTCGGCGGGGCGGAGGACGGAAGGACGGAGGGGTCCGCGAGGGTCACGGTTGCGGTGCCCGCAAGACGGACTCGTCGGTGAGCGACTCAAGAAAGATCGTCAGGTCGTAAACCTCGGATTCGCTCAGCCCCAGCGGTTTCAGCCCCGGGTCGCGGTTGGGCGACGGTGCGCCACCGGAATTGTAATGCATCACGACATGTTCCAGACTGGCGATGCGCCCGTCGTGCATGTACGGGCCCGTATGAAAAACATTGCGAAGCGTCGGGGTCTTGAACCGTCCCACGTCGCCGGCCAGGCCCGTGACGCGCGCCCGGCCGGAATCGGCCGGCGCGCTGTCGAGGCCGATGTCGTAAAACCTCCCGTCCGTGAACAGGGGTGGAACATGACAGCGGGCGCACCCGCCCTTTTCCCCGAGGAAGATCACCGCGCCCCGTTTGGCCGGTTCGCTCAGGGCCGCCGAATCCCCCGCCACCCATTGGTCGTACGGCGTGCGGTAACTGATGAGGGTACGCTGATAGGTCGCCAGCGCGCGCGCCACGTTGGGCAGTGAAATCGTGCCCGCACCGAAGGCCTGGCGGAACAGCTTCACGTACAGGGTATCGGCCGCAAGGCGCGCTTCGATCCCCGACCGCGTCATGTTCATTTCATGAGGATTGAGAAGGGGAAGGAGCGCCTGCTCCTCCAAGGTCGTCGCCGCCCCATCGAGCATGAAGGACGTGCCGAAAATCATGTTCACCGTGGTGGGGGTATTGCGGGTCGCGAACACGCCCCCGACGCCCGTACTGAAGGCCACGCGATGCATGTCGGTGAAGGCGTGGCCCGATCCATGACACCATGAACAACTCACCGTGCCGTCACTGCTGAGGCCGGCCTCAAAAAACAGACGTCGGCCGAGGATGGCCTTGGCGGATGTGTAAGGGTTGTCCGCAGGCCACGCAAGGGCGGGCCAGCCGGCGGGCAAAACGGGAATTTCAGGGATGTATTCCCCGTCGGCGACGGGACCGTTTCCCTCGGCGCGAGAACCTCCGACGCCGCCCGCGACAAGGCAACCGCCCAAGAGCAGCGACGCGCACAGGCTCGCGCCTCGCGCCACGCTCGCCCCCAGGCGACGCCGTGGCGGAGCCGGGAGGCACTCGAAACGGCCGCGCTCCGGAGCCGTTTCAGAAGCCATGCTCATCCACGAAGCGTTGGTCGGCCAACGATTCAAGAAACGCCCGCAGGTCGCTCATTTCCTGAAAACCCAGGCCCAAGGGGCGCATCAGGCTGTCACGCGCCGCATGCGGCTCGCCCCCTGAATTGTAGTGCTCCAGCACCTCGGTCACATCGAAGAAACGGCCGTCGTGCATGTAGGGATGGGTCCACGACAGATTGCGGAGCGTGGGTGTTTTGAACTTCCCCAAATCGGACGCAAGACCGGTGACGCGGGCACGGCCCGAGTCCGCCGACACGGCGTCAAGCCCGGTGTTGTGAAACCGCCCGTCGGTGAAAAGGGGCGGGATGTGGCAACGCGCACAGCCGGCCCTTCCCCTGAACAGGCCTTCACCGCGCACGGCCGCGGGAGAAAGCGCGGTGCTGTCGCCCGCCTTCCATGCGTCATAGGGCGAGCGGAAGCTGATCAAGGTGCGCTGGTAGGTCGCCAGGGCTTTGGCGACGTGCGACAACGTGATGGCGCCCGCGCCAAAGGCTTCGCGAAACATTCGGAGGTAGGCTGAATCCGCTGAGAGCTTCGCGATGACCGCCGGGCCCGTCATGTCCATCTCCTGCGGAGAAAGCAAGGGCAGGAGCGCTTGTTCCTCAAGGGTCGCGCTCGCCCCGTCCAGCAGCAACGAGGTGGCGAACGCCACGTTGACGAGCGTCGGCGTGTTGCGGGTGGTCGGTTGCAGGCGAACGCCGGTGCTGAAAGGATCGGAATGATTGTCGGCGAACGAGGCTCTCTCGGAGTGGCACCATGAACAACTGATCACGCCGGTGCTGCTGAGGCCCGGATCGAAAAAAAGTTTGCGGCCCAACTCCGCCTTCGCGGGACTATAGCGATTGTCGGCGGGCCATCGGATTTGCGGCCAACCTGCAGGGCCGGAGGGCGACGCGAAGTTCTCGCCTTGTTCCCCGCCCTCACCGACCACGCAGCCGCTCAAACCCAGAACCAAAACCGCGCACAGCAGGGCATGGCCTCCCGCTCCGCCTTTTGCGGAACGCACTTCCCGACGGGTTTGGAAAAAAAGCGACATCCCCCTTAATCTACACCTGACCGGGCAAGGCGGCGGTGTTCCGCGCCCCTCCCTCGGCGGTGACCTCAAGGAACCGGGGCAGGCGCGGGCTTGGGTGAGCCCAGGAATGCCGAATCCGTCAAGGCCTCCAAAAACGCGACGAGATCATCCACCTCGCCGGGGGTGAGTCCCATCGGCCTGATCAGCGCCGAGGAGTTGGGGTGGGATTTGCCGCCACTGTTGTAATGATTCACGACGTCACGCAAGGTCGCGAAACGCCCGTCGTGCATGTAAGGCCCCGTCACGCCCACGTTGCGCAGCGTCGGGGTTTTGAAGGCCCCTTCGTCGGCGGCGCGCCCCGTCACCAAGGCGCGCCCGAGATCCGTCAGGACCGAATCGAGTCCGATATTGTGGAAACTCCTGTCGGTGAAAAGCGGCGGCGCATGGCAATGCCAGCAATCCCCCTTTTCGCCGAGAAATATTTCGGCGCCGCGGCGCGCGTCCGGCGACATCGCCGTCACTTCGCCCGCCTTCCACCGATCGAAGGGCGACCTCGCGCTGATGAGCGTCCGCTGATAGGTGGCGAGCGCACGGGTCACGCCCGACAAGGTGATCGGTCCCTCGCCGTAGGCATGGCGGAACAGGCGGACGTACAGCGTATCCACCGACAACCGCGCCTCGATCTCCGCAGCCGTCATGTCCATTTCATTCGCGGCGAACAGCGGCGCGATCGCCTGCAACTCGAGCGAGGGCACGCCCCCTTCGAACATGAACACGGTGTTCAACCCGATGTTCGTCAGCGTGGGAGAGTTGCGGTTGGCATGCAGGCCGTGAACCCCGACGCTCCGCACCACGCCGCGATCGGCGAACCCCTGTTCGGGGTGGTGGCACGAGCCGCAGCTCACGCTGCGGTCGCGGCTCAGGGTCTTGTCGAAGAACAGGCGCCGACCCAAAATGGCCTTCGCCGGTGTGAAGGGATTGTCGACGGGCCACGCGAGCGAGGGCCATCCGGCGGGAAGCGTGGTGAGGACCGGAACGTAATCGCCGTCCGCGACCACGGATTCCGAGGGGCCCGCGTTCTCCTCGAACAAGCACCCGACCAGCACGAGCGGAGCGCACAAAGCCAGGATCACACCGCGAACCCAAGGAACCCCACGCACGAGGGCCCTCCGGAAGATCCGGAGGGCCGACGGGCGCGCGTTGACGGTGCCGCTCATGCGCCGCGGGGCGCGGAAGGAAATCACGAAGGAAAATTACCTTAGTGGTGACCGGTCGGTGCCGCGGCCCCGCTCAGCGAAAAGATGTTCTGGGTATTGGCGTACACGCGGTTCGCCAAGGCGCCCGCCCCGTGGGATTGGCGATCGCCGGTGTTGAGGGCGGGGCGCAAGCCGGTCGCCGAGTCTCCGAAGAGGTGCTTGTAGTCGGCGAGAATCGGCAGGTGGGTCTCCACCTCATGGGACGCCTTCGCCAGCGCGCCTTGGGTCGAAACCTTGTGGTGGCCGGCCACGACGATGACCTTGCTGGTGTCGGTGACGCTGAAGAGATTGACCTGCAATTTGCTGTTGTCGGTGCCGATGTGGTAAAAGAACGTCTTCGGCGAGCCCGCCGAGTCGACCTTGCCTTCCACGCGGTGGAAGATGTAACCCGAGTTCCAGCTCCAGAACATCTGGGATTCGGTGCCCAGCGGGGCCGACTGCGTGGTGGGATCGCGGTGGTTTTCATCGAACGGAACGCCCACGCTGAACCGGACGCCGCTATAGGTGCCGGGTATGGCCTTCACGCTGACGATCGCGTAGCCGCGCGCCTGCGACGCGCTGTCGAACATGTCCACCAGATGGGTGCCGATGAGGGGGTGCGACTTGCCGGTGCTGTCGACCAGGGCGATCTCGGACACGTAGAACTTGGCCATTTCGAACCGCACGCTGTCGCCGCCGGCGGTCAGGTACTTGCGTCCCGTCCTGAGCGTGTCGGCCCCGAACCTGCCGAGGAAGCACAGCTTGAAGGTCTCGCCTTCCGCGTTCAACAGCGCGGTGTCGGGACCACCGACGTAGACGGTCTTTTCATCGATTTTGGTTTCGGTAAGACAGCCGGCGAGAGCCAGCGCGGCGGTGAGGGCCGCGAGCGATTTCACGATCGTCGTGTTGGAAAACATGAGGACTCCTGGGGAAGGTCGGTGCTGGGAACGCACCGCGCGCCGAGGAATTCCCGAACCAGCGGGGGAATCCTGACGCACGGAACGAGGTCAAAAGTGGGTACAGCCTCTTCGGAAACCCATGCCACGAATCGTGGCACACCCCGGTTGGTCCCCGACCGCCCTTGTCGCGGCGGCGGAAATCATGGTTCGGGATTGTACCGCTTCCGACCCTTCCTACTATTTGTCGGCCATGAATCCCGTGCGCGCCCTCTTGTTCCGAATTCTCGCCCTCCCGTCGGACGGGGATGACCCGTCGCGCTGGTCGCTGTCGCTGATCGTACGCTTGCGCCTTTTGCATGTGCTGTTCGAACTGTCCTTGCTCTACCCCGCCCTGAGCTACGGCTGGATGTTCCCGAGCGATGTCCCGTGGTATTTGGGGGCTCTGGGAGGCCTTCTGGCGTTTAACCTGGTGACGGGGGTATGGCAGCGTCGAGGGTTCGGCATCACGCCCTCGTTCCTGTTGCTCCAGATCGCGGTCGACCTCACGGCCATGACCGTGGTGTTCGGCGTTTCCGGAGGACTCACCAACCCGGTTCACACCTTGATCCATTTTCAGGTCGGCCTGGCGGGTCTTCTGCTGCCCACGCTGCCTGCGCTCGCGTCGCTCGCGCTCGGCCTCATCGCCCTGACGCTGCTGGGCTGGAGCACGCAAAGCCTCGCCGACGCCTATGCCTGGGTGGGCCCGCTCGGTTCCAACCTCGCGTATGAGTGGGCCCTCGCCGTGGCCGTGGCCGGGTTGTCGATCTTCGCGGCGCACCTCAACCGCCATTACCGCGAGCGCCTGCGCGACGCCCAGGTGCGCCTCAGGCAACAGGACCGCCTCCGCGCCGCGGGCGCGGTCGCTTCGGGTTTCTGCCATGAACTCGCCAGCCCGCTCAACGCCGCCGCCCTGCTCGCCGACCGGCTGCGGCGCAAAACCGCTCCCGGACAACCGCCGGTCGACCTGGGGGAAGAGTGGAGCGAGCTGGGCGACAGCCTCGCGCGCTGCGAACGCATCGTGAAGACCATGGCGGGCACGCCGTGGGACCCCGAGGACCTCGGCTTGCAAACCGTCGATGCGGGCGTGTTGCTGCAGAAGATCGCACGGGAATGGACCGGTCGATCGCCTCTGCGACTCGGCGGGAGCGTGACGGCGGGGCAGCTTGCGGCGGCCCCTGCGGTAGGCCTCGCCCAATGCCTCCTGAATCTTTTGCGCAACGCCGAGGAGGCCTCGCAGGACGGGCATCCCATCGACATCGACCTCATCGCGCATCGCGTCGCTGACCGCGCCTTCGTGCGGATCGTCGTCGCCGACCGCGGCGCCGGCATCGACGCGGAGACCCTGCGCGCCTTGGGCGAACCCTTCAACAGCACCAAGGGCGCCGGGCGCGGACTCGGATTGTTTTCCGCGCGTCACCTCACCGAATCCCTGGGCGGCTCGCTCACGCTCGCATCCCGCGCGGGGGGCGGCACCGAGGCCGTGCTCACCCTGCCCCGCCCCGCGCCCTTGGACGACACCCCATGAACATTCTCATCCTTGAAGACGATGCCGCTTTGCGCCGGGCACTCGCGCGCGAACTCGTCGACCTCGGCCACAACGTCGTGCAGGCCGGAGCGTGGCAGGACATCTCACCGACCATGCTGCCGTCGCTCGATGCCGCCGTGTTCGATCTGCGCCTCTCCAGCCCGGGCGGCCCCACGGGCCTCGACGCGCTCGCCGCGCTGCGCGAGGTGAACCCCACCTGCCGCGCGGTGCTGATGACCGGTTACGGCAGCCATTCCAGCGCGCTGGAAGCGGGCCGCCTGGGCGCGGCGCACTATCTCTCCAAACCCGTTTCGCTGCCTTGGCTGCTGTGGGCTCTCGACCTGGGACCCAAGCCGGAATCCGCGGGTGACGGCCAGGCCGCGGAATCGGAGTCCGGCGGCGCGTCGCTGGCACGCAACGAGCGCGAGTACATCGAATACGTGATGGCCCAATGCGGCGGCAACATCAGCCAGGCCGCACGTTTGCTTGGGTTGCGTCGCCAAAGCCTGCAGCGCAAACTGAAAAAATACGCGGGGCCGTGACCCCGCAGGGATGACGCATGCGTCCTCCCTAGGGGATCAACACCACCGCGTCGCCACCGTCCATTTCAAGATCGAACCGCGTCAAGGAAGCCCCCTCGCAGGGGCCGTCATCGCAATAGCCGGTGTCGAGCTCATAGGTCGCGCCATGCGTTTTGCACACGATGCGGTCGATGGCGTCGAACCAGAACTCGCCGTCGCCGTAGTCGAGCGGCACCGGCACATGCTTGCATTTGTTCTCGTAGGCGCGCAGGGCGGCACCCGCCCGGATGACGAAGCCCTCAAGCTCGCCGTACTCCGAAGGCCAGGTGAACACGCGCGTCTCGCCGTGAGCGAGCCCCGCCACATCCGCCACGCGCACCGTCCTCATGCGCGCTCCCCTTCGCCGAACCAGCGCAGCGGCGCCGGACGTTCCAGCAACCCCAGCTCCACGCAATGCCCGAAGAACGATTGCAAGGCCCGCTCATGACGGGGCGTGAGCACATAATCGGCGGTGGAGAAAAAGTCGAGGGCCTCGGGGCGGGCGAGCGGGAGCCCGTAGGCGCGCTCCCATGCCTCAAGCGCTTCATCCGGCATCGCGAAGAAACTCCGCAAGGAATGATGCAGGTGCGCCACGTAGGCCCGGACGGCCTCCGGATTCTCGCGCGCCGCGGCGGCCCGCAGGATCCACACGCCCAGCGGCAGCGGCGTTCCTTGCCACTCCTGCCACACGCGCGCGAGGTCGTAGCGGTAAGGCCAACGCCCCGAGGCCGCTTCGCGCAAGGCGGCATCGCCGATGGCCACCATGCCGTCGGCCTCTGCCTGCGCGGCGCCCTCATCACCTGCGGCCTTGAACATCGGCGTCACCGCGAAGCGGAAGCGGCTGAGAACGCGCACCAGCGCGTTCGAGGTGTCCGAATCGCGCGAGAGCGCGACCGACGCGCCGTCGAGGTCTTCCCACGGGACGCGCGAGAACAACAGAACCGATTTCACCTCGCCGCGCCCCGAAGTGCACAAGCCGGGGATCAGCAGATAGTCGTCCGCATGACGCGCGTACTCGAAACTCGACGAGGGCGCGCAATCGATAGCGCCCGCCGCCAACAGCTTGTTGAGCCCGCTGGGCGGACCATCGGTGAAGGTCAAACCGGCGAGATCCGGCGGGTTTCCCAACGAGGCATGAAAATAGGGCGCGCACACAAGGAACGGGATGCGTCCCACACGCAACGCGTTCGCCTGGCGTGCGGCCCTGGACGATGTTGATTCGCCGACACGCATCAGGTCGCCTTCGGCCACGCGTTCACTTCCGCCGCCAGAAGATCCTCCCACGCCGTCGTCGGCAACCCGCACACGCCCGCCTCGCAGCGGAACCCTTGCGTCACGCCCGCCTTGAACTTTCCGGCGAGCAGGGGAATCGCCGCTGCGCCGCCGTTCCCGCTCGCGCCCGCGATGCGCAGGTGCGGGAGGAACTTCCCGCGGGACGCGCTCAGGAAACGCGAGGCCTCCACGCCCGCCACGGCGAGCGTCGCGGGCCGCTGCGCCTCCATGAACAACACCCGCGCCCAATGCGCGTACGCCGGCGCGTAAGTCGGCAATTCGCCGGCCATCGCCGCTGCCATGGCCCCGGCGCGCGCATGCCAGGCCGGCTCGAGGAAATAATCCGCCAGTGCGTACAACACTTCGGCCATCAGCGCGTTCGACGAGGGGATTACGTTGTCCTGCAAGTCCCGCTTGCGGACCAGCACCTGCGGGGCGTTGTCGGCCGTAAAGTACAGCAAGGGTGAGGCGACCCGCGGAGTCGGGTCGCCGGCGGTCACGGGAGCAGGGTCGGAAAAATGCTCCAGCGCATAGGCCGCAAGCGCCCGGGCCTCCGCCAGATACCGTTCCTCGAAGGTCGACTCGTACAACGCGACAAGTCCGCGCGCCAGGCACGCATAATCCTCGCTGAACGCGTCGATGCCGAAGGCGCCGGTGGCGGAACCCGAGGCCGCGCGCCGCCACAGCCCGCCGTCGGGTCGGCGGGCCTTGCTCAGCAACAAATCGGCCGCGCGACGGGCACGATCAACGAAAGCAGGCTCGTTCAGCAAGCGACCCGCGCGCGCGAGCGCGCCGATCATGAGGCCGTTCCAGCCGGTGAGCACCTTGTCGTCGCGCTGGGGCCTTTCGCGCTCCGCGCGCGCGGCGAGCAAATCGCGGCGCCCCTCCTCCAAAAGCCGTGAGGCCGTCTCCTCCGGGATCCCGTGCCGCGCCGCCCATTCAGGCAACGGAAACCGGCGCACCAGCACATGACGCCCATGCTCCCAGTGCGCGATGCCCCCATCGCCGTCTCCATGCACGCCGAACAGATCGGCCAAGGGCGCGAACCGGTCACCCAAAACACGCGCCAGTTCGTCGCGCCGCCACACGTAGAACAATCCCTCTTCACCCTCACTGTCGGCGTCAAGCGCGGAGCAATACCCACCGGTGAGCGCCCCTTCCGCCGTCAGCTCGCGTTCCACGAAGGTCGCGATGCCGCGCGCCACCTCGGCATAGAACGGCTCGCTCAGCGCGACCGCGGCCTCGGCATACAGTTCGAGCAACTGGGCGTTGTCGTACAACATCTTTTCAAAGTGCGGCACGCGCCACTCTCCGTCCACGGAGTAGCGCGCGAAGCCCCCGCCCACCTGATCGTAAATCCCGCCCTGGGCCATGCGATCGAGGGTGAGGCGCACCTGTTTCAGGATGGCGTCATCGCCCGTGCGCGTGCCGTAGCGCAGCAGAAAGGCCCATTCGCACGGCATGGGAAACTTGGGGGCACGGCCCGTACCGCCCTCTTCGCGATCGAAGCGGGCGACGAAGGACGGGACGATCCTGTCCCACGCGGGAAGCGCCTGCAGGGCCGTTTCGCGGGTCTCGAACTGTCGCAAACGCGCGGTGATCTTGCCGGCCTGCTCCTCGATGGCTCCCGGCTCGCGGCGGTTCAGATCGGCGAGTTGCTCCAGCAACGCGCGCCATTGCGCAGGCGGAAAATAGGTGCCGCCGTACACCGGACGGCCGTCGGGCATCACGAAGCAGTTCAGCGGCCAACCGCCGCGCCCGCTCATGAGCTGCACCGCGTCGAGATAGACCTGGTCGACGTCGGGGCGTTCTTCACGGTCCACCTTGATGCACACGAACTCGCGGTTCATCAGCGCGGCGATGCCCTCGTCCTCAAAACACTCGTGGGCCATCACATGGCACCAATGGCAGGCCGCATACCCCGAACTGACCAGCACCAGCTTGCCTTCCGCCCGCGCGCGCGCGAACGCCGCGTCGCTCCACTCGACCCAGTCAACGGGGTTCTCCTGATGCTGGCGGAGATAGGGGCTGACGGCACGGGAGAGGGAGTTGGGCATGTGGAGCGATCAGGAGATAGTGGGAAAGGAATAGGGTTTTAACTCAGAACTCAGAGCTCTGAACGCGGAAACACAGGCTGAGTCAGTTTTGCTTGCCTTCCGGTTCCGAGTTCAGCACTCTGGGTTCTGAGCTTCCTGAATGTCAAAACCGCGACAAATCCCGTCCCAGCACGTGCGACTTGACCCAGTCGAAAAGCACCAGCACGCGGTTGCGCGCGCTGACGAGCTTGGAGAGGTAAACCGAGCGCCAGAACAGGAAGGTGACGAAGCCGCGACCCTTGATGCCGGGCAGGTCGGCCACCGCGCGGTTGCCGCCCACATAGGCCAACATGCCCATCTTCTTGTAAACGAAGGGGCCCGCGTCCTTGCCGGCCGCGCGGGCGCGGAAGGCGCGCGCAAGGTAACGGCCTTGCTGCTCGGCCACCTGCGCGGTCGCGGGCAACGGGTCGCCTTCGATCAACGAGCAATCCCCCAAGGCGTAGATCGACTCTTGGTCCTTCACCTTCAGGTCGGGCCCGACCAGCAAACGACCCGCGCCGTCCTTGGGAAGCGGCAATCCCTTCACGAAATCCGTGGGAGCGTTGCCGGTGGCCCACACCAGCAGGCCGAAGGATATTTCGGTCCCGTCGTGAAGCGCCAGGCGGTCGTCCGCCACGTTGACCACGCGGCGCTCGGTGCGCACGTCGATGTTCACGCGGTGGAATCGTTTGGCGGTGTATTCCGAAAGCGACTGATCGAACGCGCCGAGCAACTTGGGCAGGGCCTCGAGCAGAATGATGCGCGCGTCTCGCACCTCGGCCGGGTACAGCTTCCTGACGTCGTCCTGCAAGAAGTCGTGCAGCTCCGCGGCGAACTCCACGCCCGTGGGCCCGCCGCCCACCACCACGAAAGTGAGCAGGCGCGCGCGCTCCGCGGGAGCGAGCCCGGGCGCGGAGGCCATCTCCAGACAATCGAGCACGCGGCGGCGGATCACCCGCGAGTCGCGCATCTCCTTGAGGAAGGTGGCGTGGTCGGCCACGCCGGGAATTCCGAAGGTGCCGGGCACCGCGCCCACGGCGATGATCAGGTCGTCGTAGGATAGTTCCATGGGGCGGCCGTCAAGCGGCGACGAGCCGGTCACGACGCGGCGCGCGGTGTCGACGCTTTCGGCGGCCATCAGTTGAAATTCGGCGTTGTCCTGGTTGCGCAGCGGTTCGAGGATGCTGCGGAACTCCAGCGTGCCCACCGTGGTGCTGGGCAAAAGCGGGGTGAACAAAAAGTGGTTGCGGGGGGCTGCGAGGGTCGCGTCGTACGCCTCGCGGCCCAGTTCTCGCACAAACCGGAAGGCCGCGAAACCGCCGCCCAGCACCAGAACCTTGCGCCGGGTTCCAGGCGCGCTCAAACCTTGGCCCCCGTCTTCAATCCTTTGATCGCGGCGAGCACCTCGTCCACGTGACCGGTCACGCTGACCTTGGGGAAAACGGTCCCTATCACGCCCTTGCCGTCGATGATGAAAGTCGACCGCACGATGCCCATGAATTTCCGGCCGTACAGGCTTTTCTCCTGCCACACGCCGTAGGCCTCGAGGGCCTTGTGGTCGGGGTCGCTGAGCAAGGGGAAATTGAGGCCGTACTTCTCCTTGAATTTCTTGTGGCTGGCCACCGAATCGGCGCTCAGGCCGACCACGGCCGCCCCGGCGGCCGTCAAGCGGTTCAGATTATCCCTGAAATCACAGCTTTCCTGCGTGCAACCCGGTGTCGAGTCCTTGGGATAGAAGTACAGCACCAAGGTTCGACCCGAAAAATCGCCCAGGGTCACGATTTTACCCGTTTCATCGGCCAGTTTGAACACCGGGGCCTTGTCCCCCGCCTTCAATCCCCCCGCCTTCGGCGCCGCCTTGGCCGCTGGTTTCGCCACTGGTTTTTTGGGGGTTTTTACCGCTGTTTTCGTCGATTTTGCGGCAGTTGCCTTGGGGGCTTTCGAGGCCATTGTTCCTCCGGTTGCAAACATGGTCAAAGTTAGTTTCCCCCGGATTGATGCCCACACTCGAAACGATTTCCCGCGCAGCCAAAAAACGCCTCCCACGAGGGAATGAGCGGAGGCGGACTTTCCTGCGTCTCCCCGTTTTTTTTAAGGTCGGTGCCGTCAAATACATCATAAATACCATGCTTCCGTTACACGGGAAACAACGAAACCACAAGGTTCGGCGCTGTGCAACATCTTGTAACAGGCCTGAATTTAAAGGCTAAAAAGCAAGTCAGATGTTTTTCACAACAGGGTCATAGTGTATCTTTCGAATACGCGTTTTCAGGACGGGAAGCTTGCGGAAGACAAGAAAGACCCTCCTGAAACACAATGGTTCACCAGGGCTAAATGAACGGAACGGCAATCAGATGCCATTCGTTGCCCTCACGGGTTGGGTCCCAGGTCCTCGGCTTCCGCCCTGCGGCTTTCCGGGTCAGGGCCGGCCCACCCTCATCCTTCGGATCCTCTAACGGAAGGAACACACCTTGGACTCCACCCGGTTCGACCTCAAGGGTAGCGGGGCGCTTGTTTTGGCCGTCACCAGTGACCCCAGGCTTCTTGTGGCTTTGCGCGACACGTTCGAAGGTTCCTCCCAGCAGGTTCTGGTCTCCGAATCAGCCGCCGAGGCGCCCGCCCGCATCAAGGCCCGGCAGCCCCAGCTCGTGTTCATCGATGCCGATAAAATCGACACGGTGACCGGCGACGGCTCCCTGCTCCTCGACGCGCTGAAAAACGGGCCTTACACGGCCTCGGTTCCGGTCGTGGTGGTCGTGCCGGTTCACGCCTCCGAAGAGCGCCACTTGGAACTGTTCCGGCGCGGCGCGGGCGATGTGCTCGTGCGCGCGGAAAACCACGACCTTTTGCGCAATCGTCTGGAGGTGTTCAAAAGACGCCTGATCACGACCGAGGCCGCGCCCGAAACCTTGGAGGCCGAAGGGTTGCTGCTGGATCTGCGGGCCCGCAAGGTGACGGTCAACGGCTCGCCCGTCGCGCTGACCCGCAAGGAATTCGACCTGCTCAACATGCTGCTGCGCAAGCGCGGCGTGGTGGCCTACACCACGCACCTGTACCACACCGTCTGGGGTTACGGGGAATCGACTCCGGTCGACTCGCACACCGTCAAGGTCCACATCTCGTCGCTGCGCAGCAAGCTGGGCCCCGCGCTGGGCCGCAAGATCGTCAATCTGCCCGGGCTCGGATACCGCTTCGACGATTGATGTGCGAAGAACACCCGGGTCAAGGTCGGGTCGCGGCGGGCGAGGTCCAGGACAGCGTCAGGGCGTGGACGATGCCCAGCTCGCGCCACCACTGAGCGGCGTAATCCACGGCGATCGGGCCGATGCGCACCGTGGTGCCGCCGGCGATCTTCACGGCCTCGCCGCCTTGCTCCTCGATGCCCGCGTTCGGGTCGATCTCCCCCAACGCGTTGCGGACATCCTCGCTGCTCCAGCGCGTGCCGCCGCGCACGACCCATTCGGGGCGCACGGCGAATTCGCCGCCGAGCGCCAGCGAGGGCGCGGCGTGCAGGGGCGCTTCCGCCTCGGCGACCAGCGTGAGCGGGCGGCGACCGCGCGGCTGCCAGGCCGCGCCCACGCGGGCGGCGAGCGGGAGCGAGCCGCGGGTCTCGTCGCCTTCGAAATACCCTGAGAACTGCCGCCCCGCGTTGGTCACGGACGCGCCGAAGGTGAGCGCGCGCGAAGCCTGAAACTGCATGCCGACGTCCACCCCCGCGCCCCAGGCCGGCGTGGAGCCCTCGAAGTCTCCGAGAGTTTCATGCGCGAGCTTCACCGTCGCGCCCGCCCGCACTCGGTCGCCCACGCGCCGCGCGTACGACACCGCCGGGTACAGGTTGTAGGGTTTGACCAGGCCTTGCGCGTTGCCGTTCTCGTCGGTGGCGAGGATTTCATCGAAGTCGACATAGGTGGCGCTCACCGCCCACTGACCATCCGAGAACCACCCCCACCCCGGCGCTCCGGGAAACGACACCGCGATCGCTCCGGTGCGCGCCAGGTCGGGCCTCACCGAACCCAGATACACCATGGTGCTGTCGGTGGCGAGGCCCGCGGGGTTCAGACCGATCGACGAGGGACCCGAACCGAGGGCCGCGTAGGCGCCCGCCAGACCGCCCGGCCGCGCCGCAGGGTTGAGCGCCACCGACGGCATGGCCGCGGTGCCGGCGCCTTCGCCTCCCCAAGCGAGCACGGTGGCGGGAAGTCCCAAACTCAGGGCGGCGCAAAGCAGATGACGGGCAGGCATCGGCATAAGTTACATGACCTTGCGCCCCGCATCCAGAAACTTGCGGTTGCAGGCCCCGCGCCGGGGTTATATCTTTACCCGCCTCGTTCCTTGGGAGCCAATAGCTCAGCTGGTAGAGCAGCGCCCTTTTAAGGCGTGGGTCGAAGGTTCAAATCCTTCTTGGCTCACCAGGGAACCTTTTCCCCGCCCCATCCCTCCGCACTCCCCGCCATTCGACTTCAAGACCGTCGCGACCGGATTGACGGCGCGCGCGCCGCCTTGCGTCGCATCCCCGGTCTCCGCCCATGTAGATTCTGCGTACCTGTTCCGGATGCGCGGGCTTGCGGATCAACCATCGCACCCCCACCGCGTTTCAGGATGCGAGCCCGTCGCGATCATCGTTGTAACATGCGAGGCGTCAGGCCGACAGAACGGTCGGAGGATTCCGATGAATCAACAACACACACGCACGTTCCGGTTTTCGGTTTTCACGCTCATCGTGGCCGCGCTGACGAGCCTCGCTTTCGCGGCGCCGCCCAAACCCATCGCGCCGCCCAAGAATCACAAGGGGAAATCCATGACGACACAAACCACCGCCCACACCGCCACCGCCACCTTCGCCGGAGGCTGCTTCTGGTGCATCGAGGCCGCGTTCCTCGACGTGCCGGGCGTCAGCGCCGCCGTGTCGGGATACGCCAACGGCCATGACCCGGCGCCCACCTACGAGAAGGTCGGCACCGGCAAAACCGGCCACACCGAGGCCGTGCAGGTGACCTACGATCCCAAAAAGGTTTCCTATGCGACGCTGCTTGAGATCTTTTGGCGGCAGATCGACCCCACCGACCTGCAGGGCCAGTTCGCGGACCGCGGCAGCCAGTACCGCCCCGCGATCATCGTGCACAACGATGAGCAGAAAAAACTGGCGGAGGACTCGAAAGCGCGCGTGGCCGCCTCGGGCAAGTTCCGCGACGGCGTGGTGGTCCCGGTGGAGGCCTTCAAAAGCTTTCACCCGGCCGAAGAGTATCACCAGAAGTACTGCAAGCTGAACCCCGACCGCTACCAACGCTACAAGGTGGGGTCGGGGCGCGCGGGCTTCATCGAAAAGGCCTGGGGCAAAGGCCCCGCGCCGGTGATCCCGGTGACGGAGGCCAACGACGGGGTCGTGAACGCGGCCGCGAAAGCGGCGGCGGAAGATCCCCGCGAAGCCTGCGACCTGACGGGCCTGCCGGACTCTGAACTGCGCAAGCGCCTCAGCCCCGAGCAGTACGAGATCACCCGCAAAAACGGCACCGAGCGCCCGTTCGCCAACGCCTACTGGAACAACAAGCGCGAGGGGTTGTACGTCGACGTGATTTCGGGCGAACCCCTGTTCAGCTCGCGCGACAAATTCGAAAGCGGCACGGGCTGGCCCAGTTTCACCAAACCCGTGAAGGGCGCGAAGGTCACTTCGATCACCGACAAGTCGCACGGCATGACGCGGACCGAAGTGCGCAGCGGCAAAGCCGACTCGCACCTGGGCCACGTGTTCCCCGACGGACCCGGCCCCGAAGGTTTGCGCTACTGCATCAACTCCGCCTCGCTCCGGTTCATTCCGAAGGAAGATCTGGAGAAGGAAGGGTATGGGGAGTATGCGGAGGTGTTCAGGAAGTAGGGGTTGAGGTGGGGGGAAACTCAGAACTTTGAACTCGGAACTCAGAAACACAAGAACAATCGCGGTGGACGATCTGTGATTTTCCGATCTCGGATTTTCGGGTCCTGAGTTTTTAGTTCCGCGTTCTGAGTTCTGAGTTCTGAGTTCAGAGTTCCCCTAAGTCATTACTTTTGGCCTCCCATGTCCACGCCCGCCGCTCCACTGTCATCGCTGCTCGACCTGCGCGACTTTCCCGGGTTCGCCGCGCTGAAGCCCGCACCGGGCAAGCCCGTGCACGTGGCGGGCCTGGCGGGTTCGGCGGCCTCGGCGTTGGTGGCGGCGCAGTACCACAACGGTCGCGAGGGCGACGCGCCCCTGCTGTACCTTGCCGCCGACGCGCGCGATGCCGAGGCCATGGCGGAGGATCTGGAAGCCTGGCTGGGCGAAGACGTCGTGCTGCGCTTTCCCGGCCTCGACCTGAAGCCTTACGAATGGCGCGAGCCCTTCGGGCAGGTGCGCGAACAACGGCTCGAGGCTTTCGAAGCCCTGTACAAGGGCCGCCGCGCGGTGGTCGTCAGCACCGTCACGGCGCTGCTCGAGAGATTCCAGAGCCCCCAAAGCCTGCACCGCGAGATCGTCACGCTGCGCGCGGGCGATGACCTGAACCCGGCGGCCTTTCGCGAGGCGGCGGGCGCGCTGGGCTTTCGCGAAGACGCCAGCGTGCAGGACATCGGCGACTTCAGCGTGCGCGGCGAGATCCTCGACATCTACCCGTTCATGGCCGACAACCCGTACCGCATCGTGCTGGACGGCGACACCATCGAAACCATTCGCGAGTTCGACATCTTCACGCAGCGTTCGCTGCGCACGGTCCCCGAAGTGGCGCTGCTCCCGCAGGACGAATGCTGCTACACGCCCGATGAGATCGCCGCCGGGTTGCTCGAGCACCTCGACGCGTTGGGCGGCGAGACCGCCTACGAGGCCGAGCTGCATCGCCTCACGCACAAACACGACCTGGCCGGCATCCACTGGCAAAAGGCGTATTTCAAAAACCTCGATCACTCGTTGCTGGACTTTTTGGGGGAGGCCGCGCGCGTCACCGTGGTGGTCGGCGATACCGACGGCCTGGCCAAGGCGCTCGAGAAGCACGCCGTGGCCGCGCGCGGCGGTTACGAGGAGGCGCGCGCCCAGGGTCGGGTGGTCAACACGCCCGCGCAGCTTTTCTTCAGCGCCCCCGAGCTGCATGCGCTGCTCGAAGCGCGCCGAACGATCCTGATCGGCCGCATCGTCTTCGAAGGGCCCGGCTGCGCCCTGTTCGACGTGGACCCGCAGGGTCGCGAGGGCGCCGGTCTGGCCGACGTGGAGCCCAAATTCCGCGAGTGGCACGCGCAGGGGTTGCGCACCTTCATTCTCTGCCCGAACGCCGCGCAGGCGGAGCGGCTCGCCAAAGCCGCGGAGCCCTACCGCCGCTTCGGCGTGGAGGGCGTGCTGATCGGCACGTTGGCCTCGGGGTTCATCGACCGCTCGCAGGGCCTGGCCCTGCTCACCGACCACCAGCTGTTCAACCGCGTCACGCGCGGGGTGAAAAAGCGCAAGTTCCGCGGGGGCGGCGTAGCCATCCCCGACTTCGACGCGCTGCACCGCGGCGACTTCGTGGTTCACGAGTCGTACGGCATCGGCCGGTTCGCGGGCATCAAGCGGATGCGCGTGGGCGGGCGCGAGGTGGACTGCATTCTGGTTGACTATCAGGGCAAGGACAAGCTCACCCTGCCGGTCTCCGACCTTGCCAAGCTGGAGAAGTTCTCGGGCGAGGACGGCAGCGTGCCGGTACTCTCGAAGCTGGGCGGCAAGGCCTGGGAGGCCGCCAAGGAAAAGACGCGCAAGGCCATCGTGCTGCTGGTGCGCGAGCTCATCGAACTGTACGCACGACGCTCGGTGGCTGAGGGCCACGCTTTCCCGCCCGACGGCGCCCTGCAGGGCGAGTTCGAGGACTCGTTCGCCTGGGACCTCACGCCCGATCAGGCGAAAGCCATCGCCGAGGTGAAGGCCGACATGGAGTCGCCGCGCCCCATGGACCGCCTGGTGTGCGGCGATGTGGGCTTCGGCAAAACCGAGGTGGCCATGCGCGCGGCCTTCAAGGCCGTGGCGGGAGAGGGAAGCCGCAAGCAGGTCGCGCTGCTCGCGCCCACCACCATTTTGGCGGCGCAACATTACGAGACCATCAGCGAGCGCTTCGCCGACTGGCCCGTGCGCGTCGAATCGCTCCACCGCTTCCGGACGCCCGCCGAGCAGAAGGAAACCCTCGCCGCGCTCGAGGCCGGTCAGGTGGACGTGATCGTGGGCACGCACCGGTTGCTCTCCAAGGACGTGAAGTTCAAGGATCTGGGCCTTCTGATCGTGGACGAAGAACAGAAGTTCGGGGTGAAGCAGAAGGAGCGTCTCAAGGAACTGCGCGCCGAGGTGGACGTGCTGGCGCTCAGCGCCACGCCCATCCCCCGCACCTTGCACTTCTCGCTGCTGGGCGCGCGCGATCTCTCGCTGATCGCCACCCCGCCGCGCAACCGCCTTCCGGTGGAGACGCGCGTGGTGTTCTACGACCCCGAGGTCATCCGCGCGGCGCTCGACGCCGAACTCGACCGCGGCGGGCAGGCCTTCTTCGTGCACAACCGGGTGCAGGACATCGATGAAATCGCCGAGCGCGTGCGCGCGCTCGTGCCCCGCGCCCGCGTCGGCGTGGCGCACGGGCAAATGGAGGAAGGCGCGCTCGAGCGCGTGATGTCGGCCTTCGTGCACCGCGAGTTCGACATCCTCGTCAGCACCTCGATCATCGAGTCGGGCATCGACATCGCCAACGCCAACACCCTCATCGTGCACCGCGCCGACCTGTTCGGCCTCAGCCAGCTTTATCAATTGCGCGGCCGCGTCGGCCGCTCCTCCACCCAGGCGCACTGCCTGCTCATCGCCCCCGACGCCAACAGGTTCACCGACGACTCGCGCCGCAAACTGTACGCGCTGGAGAAGTTCACCGACCTGGGCAGCGGCTTCCAGATCGCCATGCGCGACCTCGAGATCCGGGGCGCGGGCAACCTGCTCGGCATGGAGCAAAGCGGCCACATCGCCGCCGTGGGCTTTGAAACCTATTGCCGGATGGTGCGCGACGCGACGCTGGAGTTCCAGGGCGGCAAACCCCTCGCGCCGCTGAACCCCGAGGTCGAATTTCCCGCCGACGCCTATCTGCCCGAAGACTACGTGGAAGACGCCGCGCAGCGCACCACGCTGTACCAGAAGATCGCGCGCCTGCCCGATGCCGCCGCCGTCGCCGACATGCGCGCCGAGCTGGACGACCGCTTCGGCGCCTTGCCCGAGGAGGGCCGCATGCTGCTGCTCGCCACCGAAGCGCGCATCGCCTGCCGCGCGCTCGGCGTGCAGAAGGCCGAAGTCAGCGAGAACCTGCTCATCCTGACCTTCTCGGAGGAGCACATGCCCGGGCACGAGGAACTGGCGACGCGCACGGCGCGCGTCAAACTGCCCTACCGCTTTGTGACCGCCTCGGGCGAGCCGCTGCGGTTCTCCGTCACGCTCAACCCGCCGCGGCGCGGCGACCCGGTGGGCCTGACCGAAATGGCCGCCGAGACCCTCCGCATTCTGGCGAACTAGGGGCGGACGCGCGGGTCGAACCGCGACTCAGGCTGGGTGGGGGGCGCCACGGTTCCGATTAGGGATCGCGTCCCCTATTAGGTATATTCCGCAGGTGAATTTCCTCAATTTCGCCCGTTTTCGGGCCCAATCCACGCTTGTCCGCACGGCGGTATCAGGTCTTCTCCTGGGAGCGCTGCTCGCGGGGTGCCAAAAATCCGATTCGCAAACGGTGGTGCTGGCCGAGGTCGAAGACGCCAAGCTGACCCTGGACGACCTGCGCGAAGCCTTCCCCGCCGAGTACGAGAAGGTCCTCCCCCGCGAACAATATCTCGATGTCATTCAACGGTGGATCGACGACGAGGCGGTGTACCAGCAGGCCCTCAAGGCCAAGCTCGACCAGGATCCGCAGATCAAACGCAAGCTGGAGCGCCTCAAGCGCCGCATGATCATCGAGGAGTTTTTGTCGCGCGAGGTGGGCGGCAACATCGAGACCGAGCCCGACGAAGGCGCGATGACGCGCTATTACGACAACAACAAGTCGGACTTCCTCCGCAAATCGCCCGAGTACCGCTATTTGCACATCCGGATGGAGACCTTGAAGGAAGCCCTCGCGGTGCGCTCCAAGGTGCGGGGCGACAACTTCTCGTCGCTGGTGAAAAAGAACTCGCTCGACACCGCGGCCGAATACCTCGACCCGCCGTTCCGCAAAACCCCCGAAGTGCCCGCCTGCCTGCACGATGTGCTGGACGCGCGTCCCGGGTGGCTTTCGAACCCCATCAGCTGCCCCGACGGCGTGTACCTCGTGCGCCTGCTCGACCGCATCGAAGCGGGCACGCCCCTGCCCTTCCCCGAAGTGCGCGCCGCCATCGCCTCGCGCCTCTCCATGCAGCACAAGGAGAAAATGCGGGAATCCAAGATCCGCCAGTACAAGGAAGGCGTGACCATCAACCTCAACATCGACCAGATTCCCGGACAGGACGGAACGGAGGCGCCCGCACTGAACGGGGACGCCGACAGCGACGCGGCCGGCGCGGAAGAACGGCTGCCCCCGGGAGAATGACCTGATGACCTGCACATTCAAGAAACACGCGTTCGCGACCCTGGCGACCTTGGCGTTGGCGACGACGCTGCACGCGCGCACGCCGGTGGACGGCATCGCCGCCGTGGTGAACGGCGCGCCCATCCTGCTCTCCGAGATCGACGAACTGCGCCTGGCCATGCAGCAGCAGCGCCCCGGCTTCTCCGCACTCTCCGACGACGAGCAGCGCCTTGAGGCACTGAACCGCATCGTGGACGACAAGGTGCTGCTGGAAAAGGCGAGGCAAGATACGCTGCTGCGCGTGGACGACCGCGACGTGGACGCACGCGTGGCCGACATGTACGCGCGCGTGGCCCAGCAACAGGGCGGCGAACGCCAACTCGAATCGGCGCTCAAGCAGGCCACCGGCATGTCGCTGGGCCAGTTCAAGGCGCGCATGGCCGACCAGGTGCGCGACAACATGCTGCGCCAGCGCGTGCAGATGAAATACGTGGGCGATCCGCAGCCCTCGCAGTTCCAGGTGCGCGAGTTCTTCGACAAGTACAAGGACAGCCTCCCCGTGCAGCGGAATGTGGCCCGTTTCTCACACCTGCAGTGGCGCGTAAAGGCCGACGGCAAGATCGAAGGCGAGGCCCGCGACAAGGCGACCGCGCTCATCGGCCGGCTCGACCGGGGCGAGAGCTTCGCCGACCTGGCGCGCCTGCACTCGGACGATTACTCGGGCAAGGAGGGCGGCGACCTGGGCTACACCAAGCGGGGCACCCTCGATCCCGACTACGAGCGCGCCGCCTTCGCCCTCGACATCGGCGACTACACAAAGCGCCCGGTGCGCACGCGCTTCGGCTACCACCTGATCCGCGTGACCGGCAAGCGTGACAACGAGGTGCGCACCTCGCACCTCCTCATCCGCGTGACGCCCTCCGCCGCCGACACCGCGCGCGCGCGCGCTTGGGTCGACTCGCTCGGCCGCACGCTCAAGACCCACGACGCCTTCAAGGCCGCGGCGCGCGCGTTCTCGGACGACCGCAAGACCCGCGACATCGGCGGCGACCTCGGCTGGTTCTCGCGCGACTCGCTGGCGGGCGTGTACAAGGCGGTGGTGGACACCGTGGCCGAAGGCGCGGTCAGCGGGCCGATCCTCATCGGCGACAGCTGGCACGTGTTCCGCGTCGACCACAAGGTCGCCGAGCGCCGTCTTTCGCTCGAGGAAGACTACGCCCTCATCACCCAGTACGCCAAGGACTGGCTCGTGGGCGAGCGCCTCGCCACGCTGATCAAAACCTGGCGCGAGCAGATGCACGTGGGGAACAAGCTGGAGCAGTTTTCGAAGGGGACGTCCTCCGAGAAAATTGATGAGTGATGATTGGACAGGGGGTGCTTCGGTGACGGGACGCTGACCGGGACGAGAGCGCCGACACGAATCGATCGCGCATGTTTTCAAGGACACTGACGCATCTGACAATGCGGCCTTGCCGAATTTTTCGTTTCATCACTCATCATTCATCAATCATCAATTCAACACCGTGACATCCCCGCCCCGCCTCCCCTACTCCTCCCTGGCCGCCCATTACGATACCGTGATGGCCCACGTGGATTACCCGGGATGGTCGCAGCACTTGCGGCGGCTGTGGACGATGGCACGGGCGCCGGTGGCTCCGGCGGGTTTCGCCGCCGCCCGCCCCGGAACCCGCCACACGCCTCTTGAATCGCGGTCGCGAACCGGGCTGAAAACGGCGGCCCCGCGCCGCATTCTCGAACTGGCGGCGGGCACGTGCCGCCTCGCCGAATACCCCCTGTTTCCCGGGGTGTTCAGCGTGCACACCGATTTGAGCCCGGAGATGCTGGCCTGCGCGTCGTCCCTGCCGCGTCGGGCCGCGTGCGACGCGCGCCTTCTGCCGTTCCGGGCGGGTGATTTTGACCTCGCGCTGATGGTGTACGACAGCCTCAATTACCTCACCCGCCCCGAGGAGGTGCGCGCGGCCTTCGATGAGGTGTTGCGCGTGCTGGAGCCCGGAGGCGTGTTCCTCGCCGACGTGACGACGGAGACCTGCTCAAAGCGCTGGTTCGCCGACGCGCTCGATTTTCAGGAGACCGAAGTAGGGTCGGTGGTGCGCGTGAGCCGTTACGACGCCGCGTCGCGCATGCAGCTCAACCTGTTCACCTTCTTCACCGAGGAAGCGGACGGACGCTTCGTCCGCAGCGAGGAGGTGCATCGGCAACGCGTGTGGCCGGCCTCCTTCCTGAAAAAAACCGCCCGGGAGACGGGTTTCCTGGTGCGGGCGTGTCTTGCGGATTTTACTTTGGAGCCCGGGTCGGACCGCGACGAGCGCCTCCACCTCGTGCTGCAAAAACCCTTTTCCCAACCGGTAACCCCCGAGCGAAAACGCCCATGATCACGTTCGACCACGTCACCAAGGTTTACAACGGCGGCTGGCTGGCCCTCGACAAGGCGTCGTTCACGATCGAGCCCGGCGAGTTCGTCCTGCTGACAGGGCCCAGCGGCGCGGGCAAGAGCACGATTCTGCGCTTGATCTACATGGACGAGACCCCCGATACCGGCGAGGTTTCGGTGCGCTTCGGCGACGGCGAGGAATACCGCTCGGCGCAAAAGCCTTCGCGCGGGCGCGTGCAGAAGCTGCGACGCCGCCTCGGCATCGTGTTCCAGGACTTCAAGCTGTTGAGCGACCGCACGGTGTTCGACAACGTGGCCCTTGCGCTGCGCGCCGCCGACGTGCCCGAAGACCGCGTGAAGCAACGCGTGTACGAAGTGCTCACCATGGTGCGCTTGTCGGCCAAGGCGCGGCGCTTTCCTCATGAACTTTCAGGGGGCGAGCAGCAGCGCGCCGCCATCGCGCGCGCCATGGCGAACGACCCCGAGGTGGTTCTGGCGGATGAACCCACCGGCAACCTCGACCCGGAAACGTCGATCGAAATTCTGCGCATCTTCCACGATATCCACCTCGCCGGTGTGGCCGTGCTGATGGCCACGCACGACGAACTCCTCACCGGCAACCTGCCCGTGCGTCGCCTGTGCCTCGACCGCGGCATCCTCACCGATGTGCCGGGCACGTACGTACGGCCAGGCGCGAATGAGGGCACCTATTGAATTGATGATTGAGAATTGATGATTGAGAATTGATGATTGATCAATAAACCGCGAGTCGACCGCAGGATCCAGCTCTCAAAGCCCCCGATCCTGATGTGATGAGCCTCAAAACGACGGTTTTCACTCATCAATGATCACTCATCAATCTTCATTTCCAGTAAGGTTTTCCAACAGCCCCTGCCCTTCCCGCCACTCCCCCATGCCGCTGGCGGCGTTGATGTGGCCCTTCGCGCCGACCGAAACCGCCCGCGCACCCCACGCCTTGGCCATGCCTTCCGTCCATGCCACCGTAGCGTACGGATCGTCGGTGCTGTAGACCACGGTCGCGGAGAACGGGAACCGGGTTTCCGGCACGGTGTTGAAACCGATGATCGTCCCGGGAAAGACCGGTGAGGCGGGATCAGGGGGGGCGACGAGCAATGCCGCGCGCACAAAGGCTGTGGACGACCGAGGGCGCGCGACCCACTGGGCGACCTGCAAACACGCCAAGCTGTGTGCGACCAAAACCAAACCAGGCCCCGCGGCCTTCACAGCCACCTCAAGATTATTGACCCACACATCGCACACGGGACGCTCCCAATCAGGAGCCTCAACACGGCGCATGTTGGGATGCTGATGCTCCCACAGCGTTTGCCAATGGTCAGGGCCCGAGCCCCCGTAGCCGGGAATGATGAGTGTCGTTAACATGGGTGGTTTGAGCTGACAGCGCACCGCCTACACGGACAGCCTATAACAATATTGTTCGACATTTTTGTTGTTAGCTGTGCGCTGTCAACTCTCAGCTATAAGCTCTAGGACTACTTCACCGCCGCGAGGGCCTTTTCGTAGTTCGGCTCGTCCACCGTCTCGGCGACCTGCTCGGTGTGGATCACCTTGCCGGCTTCATCGATCACCACGATGGAGCGCGAGAACACACCCGTGAGCGGGCCGTCGGTGAAGGTGACCCCGTAGCCCTTGGCGAAGGAGTCATCGCGCAGTGCCGACGTGGTCACGACCTTGTCGATGCCCTCGGCCCCGCAGAAACGACCCAGCGCGAACGGCAGGTCCTTGGACACGCCGACCACCACAACGCCCGGAAGCTCGCTCGCTTCCTTGTTGAAGGTGCGCACCGAGGTGGCGCAGGTGCCGGTGTCGATGCTGGGGAAGATGTTGAGGATGACCTTTTTACCAGCGAAATCCTTGAGCGAGACGTCGGACAGATCGGCCTTGGTGAGCTTGAAGTCGGGGGCGGTGGAACCGATGGAGGGAAGTTCACCTGCGGTGTGTATGGGGTTGCCTTTGAGGGTGACGGTGGCCATGGGAACTCCTGTTGTGGATGAATGTGTGCTGGGTACTGGGTACTGGGTACTGGGTACTGGGTACTGGGAATATAACCCGGTCTGGCGACCTCGCGAAGCCTGTGATGCGGAACGAAACGTTACAACCGTTCGTCGAGCGGGATGCGACGGGATCATGAAAATCCCGTCGCCAGGGTACCGAGAGATTTGGTGATGGCAAACGGATATGCGAAGTCCCTGACCGTGCCGGTCTCACGACGACCAAGCTCGCCCTCGTGAGACCGGCCACAGAACGTCCGCGGTCAGCTGGGAATCCGACGCCGGATCGGGATTATCGGATCGTCCTGAAGGTCCCCGAGCGCGATCGTGTACCACCGTCATTCAACCGCCATGCCGCAAAATACACCCCCGCCGGCACCAACCGCCCCGAGGCCTCACGGCCATCCCACAACACACCTGCGGCCGCATCGGCCGCCGTCACAGTACGTGACCACACCGTCCGCCCCGTCAGGTCGGTGACCACCAGTCGCGCAACCGCCATGTTCCCTTCGGTCGCCGGGACCGGCACACGATAGGCCACCCCGGCCTCGCCGGTCACCGGAATCTGCACTGCCGTTTTAGCCCCCGCACCCGGCGCATGCGTTTCGATCGTCACCAGTGACGCCGATAGACTTCCTGAAAATCCGAACGCGAGAATTGTGTAACCCGTGGGTGCCGTCACAAAACGCGGCGTCCCGTCGATGTAACCCGTGGTGGTGTTGAAGAAAAGCCCCGTGTTGGCGGTCAGCGATTTCCCGTTCGCAGCATTGCTGATTTGCCACCGGGTGATCGGACCTCCGCTGTTGACCGCGCGGAAGCGGGAAATCGCGGTTCCGGTGACAAAAGCGACTTCCGACTCTTCAAACGAAATGAAGGGCGGATTGGCGACGGTCGTCAAACGGATGGAATCCTTCCCCGCCCCCCCGGGCCCGTTCGCCGTGATCACATACCAGCGCGTGGCCGATGTGGCAATGGGCGTGCCATCCAACCGCCCTGTCGTCGTGTTGAACAGGAGCCCCGATGGCAAGGCCGGAGTGATGGAGTAGCTCGAGATCAGCCCGCTCGAAGATGTGCGGGCAATGGGTTCGATCGCTGCACCCACCGGGTACGACAAAATAGACTTCGTGTAGTTGATGGTCGGTGCCACAGCCACGACGGACAGATTGATGGTGTCGCGACCCGTGCCGCCTGGACCCGTCGCCGTGATCACGTAATTCGTGGCTGCGGATACCACCGTGGGAGTTCCGTCGATGCGCCCCGAGGTGGTGTTGAACCGAAGTCCAGACGGCAGGGCCGGGCTGATGGCGTAACTTGTGATGATACCTGATGAACCCGTCCGTGCGATTTCGGTGATGGGCTGCCCCAATGTGAGTAGGGAGGGAACATCGGAATACGAAACCGTCGGGGCGATCGGCGTGGTGGTGATCACCACGAAGGCCGTGTCCGCCGCGCCCTGGTGACCCGTCCCGATCACCGTGTAGCGGGTGGCGGGCGATGCGGTAACGGGTGTCCCGCTGATGCGACCCGAGAGCCCATTGAGCACCAAGCCGTCCGGCAGACGCGGCGACACCGCCCACGACAGCACCGTACCACCCGTATGGAGGGGAGCGATCGTGGTCATCGACGTCCCCATCGCAACCGTCACCGAATCGGACGCGTAGGAAAACTCGGGCTTGGGGGCTGAAATCACGATAGTGAGATCGGTCGTCACTGAGCCGCCGCTGTTGGCGGCGCGGACAGTGATGGGAAATGTTCCCGTTTGGGTTGGCCCCTCATTGCTGTAAATATTGCCCGTGGGCCCGAACCCCATTCCGGTGGGCAACGTTCCCGCGATGATGGAATAGGTCAGGTTCATGAGCCCGCCCTTCACGGAAAGGCGGTTCATGGTAATGGGTTGCCCTTGGGTGTAACGCGCGGGGTTCACGGAGTACGCAAGCGAAGTCGGGGGTTCATCGGTGATGGTGATGGTCACCGTATCAAATGCACCCGCCCCGGAGAAATTCCTGTAAATGGCCACCTTCATCGATGAGGTAACCCCGGTCGGCGTCCCTGAAATCGCCCCGGTGGATGTGTCCAAAGCCAGTCCGATCGGCAGTCCGACAAGTAGCGCATACCTGCCGCCCGTGCCGACGATGTTCGTGGGGGTATTGGGAGCGATGGGAACGCCGACGGGATAAGACACCACGTTCGCTTCGTAGGTGAACCCGTTGACGATCAACGTCACCGTGTCGCGCGCGGTACCACTGGTGAATGTACGACTGATGGCATACTTGGTGCCCGCCGCCTGAACCGTCGGGCTTCCGGAGATCTCACCCGTGGCGGGATCCAAAGACAACCCGGCGGGCAAGGCAGGAGTGACGGAATACGTGCCGCCGCTCCCGACCAGGCCGCTGCTAGATACCGTGGTGTGAGGGGCGAAGGCCAATTGGTTTTCACCGAGCGTGACGCGGTTTGTGAGGTACGAGAAGCCGTTAACGGTGATGGTGAGCGTATCGTAGGCCGCAACTCCCGAGAACGTGCGGCTGACCACGTATTTACCCGTAGTGGCGGAGACCGAGGGCGTCCCCGAGATCGCGCCATTCGTGGTATTGAAGGTGATGCCCGCCGGCAAGGACGGCGTGACGCTGTAGGCGCCACCACCGCCGCCGACGATGCCGGAAGGCTGGCGTAGCGTCATGGCGACATTCCGGCCAAGCGTGAATACCGGGCTCGAGTAGGTGAATCCGGTCACAACCAACAACAAACTCTGCGAAACGGAACCGGCGCCGTTCGCCACCTCGATCAAGGGGATGTAGCTGCCCGTCGTCGTCGGCATGCCGGTGATGACCCCTGTGGTGGTATTCAGCGAGAGGCCGGGTGGCAAGGTACCCGCCGCCACACTGAACGTCAGGCCCTCGGCGCTTCCGGAAACGGTCGGCGTCAGAGCGCTGATGGGATTGTTTTTGCCGAAAACGATGGTGGTTTGCGAGTATGAGATTTCGGTAGGGGGATCGAGCGCCAGGGCCGCCGTCGACAGGGCCATCACAATGAAAAGCCCGCGAATCAAGGTGCGAACCGGTTGGAAAAAACGGACGGTTGAGGACATGCTGAAACTCCTGAAATCGTGTGGCCCTGGTTGGAGCCGCCGTGCCTGGGATGTGCAATCGGGTGAAACCCAAGCAAAAGCGGTGCAAACGGGTGCGAAGCCATGAGAGCGCCTCGCGCGCGAATACCATCGTGGCTCGTAAAAACTCAGGCTTGCGGAAATCACGAAAATTGCCGGGCTTTGGGACCCGGCAACCTTGGGCGTAAGGGAATGGAGGACGGCGCGTTTGAACTTGCTCACCAACCGCGCGCAAACATTTTTTCCGTTCACTTCACGGTGTGAGAAAACTATTGCGCGCTCCTCCCCGCCAGATCGCGACCATATCGCTCAAGACCGGACGTCGCAGCAGGGGGTCCGCCCACCCCGCGCTTGCCCGATGGCAAAATGGTCGACAGGCGCAAGGTTGAGCTCGCTGATCCGCCCGGCCCGCGCGCGGTGATCACGTACTCGGTGAGGGAGCTTGCAACGGACGGGGTGCCGTCGATGCGGCCCGAGGTGGTGTTGAAGCGCAGGCCGCGCGGTAAGGTGGGTTCGATGGAGTAGCTGGAGATGATTCCCGACGAGGTGGAACGCGCGATGGTTTCGATCGGTTGCCCGACCACAAAGATTTGCGGGGGGTAATCGTATTTCAAGGTGGGAGCCAAGGCATAGGTGGAGATTTTCACGGTGGCCGTCCCGGTGCCGCCCGGCCCGTGAGCCGTGATGACATACTCGGTGGTCGGAGTGACTTCCGAAGGAACGCCGTGAATACGACCCGTGGTCGCGTTGAACCTCAGGCCGCGCGGGAGATCGGGCGTGATGGAATAGCGGTTGATGAGGCCCGACGATCCGACCTTCGCGAACGTGGTGACCTCCTGACCCACGGCGAACACGGACGGCTCATCCTGATACTCGATGGTGGGCGTCACCGCAGCGGTCGCGATCACCACGGTGGCCGTGGAGGACGTCCCCTGATGACCCGTTCCGGTCACAGTGTAAGTGGTCGCCGGTGTCGGAATCTGAGGGGTGCCGTCGATGCGGCCCGAGGTCGTGTTGAAACGCAGGCCCGCGGGCAAGGACGGTGCAATGGCCCACAACAACACATTGCCGCCCGTGTGCACGGGCGACACGGTCGCGAGGGAGGTTCCCATGGTGGCCCGCAGGGTATCGGCGGGATACGTGAACGCCGGCGTGGGCGACGCCACGACGATGGTGAGAGTGACCTCCGCACTGCCGAAGGTGTTGCTGACTCTGACCGTCACCGGGAACGTGCCCGCCTCAGAGGGCCCGGAGTTGCCGTACACGTTACCCGTGGGGCCGAACCCCATGCCGGCGGGCAGACGGCCCGCCGTGATCTCGTAGATCAGACCTGAGGACGCGCCGGCGACGGCAAGCCGGTTCATGGTGATGGGCTGGTTCAAAGTGTAGCGCGCGGGATTCGCGGCGTAGGTGAGGGACAACGGCGCGGCGCCGACCGTGATGACTACGGTATCGAAAGCGTGCCCCTCGTTGAAGTCGCGCAAGATGGCGTGGCGGGAACCCGACACCGCGACCAACGGCGTTCCCGTGATGGCTCCCGTTTCTTCGTTCAGCGAGAGGCCTTCCGGCAGAGCGGGATCCACCAGATAGCGGCCACCCGTCCCCACGATCGACTGCGGCAGATTGGGTGTGACGGGCGAACCAAGCGCGTAGGTGGAAGAAGATGTTGCATAAGAAAATCCGGTCACCGTGATCGTGAGAGTATCAAAGGCGGTCGCCGCCGCGAAATTGCGCCGCACCACATAGCGGCCCTGCGAAACCTGGGTGGTCGGGGTTCCCGAGATCGCGCCGGTCGACGCATGCAATTGCATGCCGGCCGGGAGTGCGGGGGTCACGCTATACGTCCCCCCGGTTCCGAAAGCGCCCTCAAGGCCGAAGACGTTCATGACATCGTTTTTCCCCACCGTCACCGTGCGGGTGAAATAACCGAAACCGAAAGCGAAAATACTGATCTGCGTTTGAGCTGTAGCCCCCACCGCGTTCTCGGTGACGATATCAACCGTAAAATTCCCGTACTCGGTGATGGTTCCCGAAATGACCCCGGTGACCGGGTCGATGGAAAGACCCTCGGGAAGCGGTTCGAGGGTGTAAAAATTGAGGCCGGTCAACGCGGTTCCGTTCTCGTCAATGACGGTCGGGTGGTTGGGCGTGGCCGGATTGTTTTTCCCGATCACCATGACAGGGTTCGCATAGCCGAACCAATAGGGCGGCTCAACGGCGAACACGTGAACGGGAAGCGACAAGGCGATGAGCGCGAAGACAGCGAATAACCGGGACATGAAAACCTCTCCTGTGAATGGGACGATCCGATCTCTGCCCCACTTGGGATGTGAAGTCCCGTTGGGTTCATGCGGACGGATGAAGAAAGCGATAAGGGATGCGTGGCGAAATCGTGACGCCCACAGCAAATGCGGCACCAACGGAATGGGCACGCAAAATTCAACGGGATGACGCAATCAATTGACAGGGTACGCGCAATCGGCTTCTCGAATCCGATGATTGATTGTGCGCACTTGCGCAGATCCGGATCGTTGGCCAATCGGATCAGGCGAGGAGAACGACAAATCCGCCAAGCGCCGGAAAACGCGCTTTCGCCCTGTCCCATGCGGCCCGGGAACCACAACCGGACCACGGGGCCGCACGCCCCCCACCCATTCATGCCGCAATTCGGTGCCAAACGCGCTTTCACGCCCGTTTTCGTTGGGTTTTGACCTGAAAAAGCGCATTTTTACCCCACTTATGAACTTCCAAGACCTCGTGCTCACGCTGCAGAAATACTGGAGCGATCGCAACTGCCTCATCGCCCAGCCGTACGACGCGGAAAAGGGCGCCGCCACGTTCAACCCCGCCACCTTTTTGCGTTCGCTCGGGCCCGAGCCGTGGAACGCCGCGTGGATCGAACCCTGCCGCCGCCCCAAGGACGGCCGTTACGGCGACAACCCAAACCGCGGTCAGCACTACTTCCAGTTTCAGGTGGTGCTCAAGCCCAGCCCGCTCGACATCGTCGACCAATACCTCGGTTCGCTGCGCGCGATCGGCATCAACCCCGATGAGCACGACATCCGCTTCGTTCACGACGATTGGGAGTCGCCTACTCTCGGCGCCTGGGGCTTGGGGTGGGAAGTGTGGCTCGACGGCATGGAGATCACCCAGTTCACGTACTTCCAACAGGTGGGTGGTTTGGATCTGAAACCCGTCATGGGCGAGATCACCTACGGGCTGGAGCGCATCTGCATGTACCTGCAGAAGAAGAACTCCATGTTCGAGCTGCGGTACAACGATACGGTGACCTACGGCGATGTTTACAAGCAGAACGAATACCAGTTCTCCGTGCACAACTTCGAGCAAAGCGACGCGGCGCTTCACTACGACCTGTTCGACAAGTTCGAAAAGGAGTGCGTGCGCTTGTGCGAAGCGGGGATCCCCGCGCCCGCGTTCGACTATTGCATGAAGGCCAGCCACTCCTTCAACCTGCTGGACGCGCGCGGCGCGATCTCGGTGAACGAGCGCCAAGGCTACATCCTGCGCGTGCGCGCCTTGGCCAAGGCCGTGGCCGAGGCTTGGCTCCAAAACCGGGAATCCCTCGGATTCCCGATGGCCCGTGACACGGATGCAAGGCCGCGGCTCGCCGCGACCGAGGTAGCCAGTGGCACCGTACAACCACAAACCGCCACCGCCCCCCTCCTGATCGAACTGGGCGTCGAGGAAATGCCGGCCAAGGTGTTCGGCCCGCTGATGGAGGATCTGCCGCGCCTGATCGACAAGCACCTGAAGGCCGCCGCGCTTGATCTGCAGGACGTGAAGATCCACGCCACGCCGCGCCGCATCGTCATTTCCGCCGCGTCGATGCTGACCCGCCAACCCGACCAAAGCCTCGCCATGAAGGGCGCGCCCGAAAAGGTGGCGCGGGACGCGAACGGGAACTGGACGCAGGCCGCGCTGGCCTTCGCCAAGAAGAACGGCTTGAACGAGTCGGATCTGCAGATCGTGGACGGCTACCTGTTCGCGCAGGTGGAGAAAAAAGGCCGCGACGCGGCCGAGATTCTGGCCGAGGCCATCCCCGCGATCTTCAGCGACATTCACTGGTACAAGACCATGAAGTGGGGCAACGGCGAGACCGAGAGTTTCGTGCGCCCGGTGACGTGGCTGGTGGCCCTGCTGGGCGAACGCGTGATTCCCGTGAGCTTCGCCGGCGTGCTCGCCGGCGACAAGACGCGCGGGCACCGCTTCTTGAAGAACGAGTGGATCACGGTGAAGGCCGACCATTCGTCTTACCTCGAGACCCTCCGCGCAGCCAAGGTGATCGTCGATCAGGAGGAGCGCAAAAACAACATCCGCGCGCTCACGATCGCCGAGGCCGAGAAGGCCGGGCTCAAGTGGCGGACCGACGAAGGGCTCCTCGACACCGTGACCTGGCTGACGGAGTGGACCGTGCCGGTGCTCTGCTCCTTTGAGGAAGGCCTGCTGGCGATCCCCGAAGAGGTGTTGGTCTCCGAAATGCGCGAGCACCAGAAGCTGTTCGCATTGACGACACCGGACGGAAAGCTGGCCAACAAGTTCATGGCCATCTCCAACATGGAGGCCAAGAACTACGACCTCATTCGCGAAGGAAACGAACGTGTTGTCCGGGCGCGCTTCGCCGACGCGGAGTTCTTCTTGGCGGAAGACAAGAAGAAGACGCTGATTGAGCGGCGTGAAGACCTGAAGACGGTGGCGTTCCTCAAGGACCTGGGCGCGGGGGCGAGCATCTACGCCAAGACCAAGCGTCTTGAAAATGTCGTCTCGCTGCTCGGCGCACGCCTCGGCTGGGATTCCGGGAAAATCGCCAAAGCGGAACACATCGCGCAGCTGTGCAAGAACGACCTCGTCACCCAGATGGTGGGAGAGTTCCCCGAGCTGCAGGGCACGGTGGGCCGTTACTACGCGCTTGATGAGGGGCTCTCACGCGTGATCGCCGACGGCATTCTCGACCACTACCTGCCCCGCAACGCCGAGGACGGCTACCCGACGACGGACGAGGGGGCTTTGGTCGGTTTGGCCGACCGGCTCGATACGCTCGTCGCCCTGTTCGGCAAGGGCAAGATCCCCACGGGATCGGCCGACCCCTTCGCGCTGCGCCGCGCGGCCTGGACGACCATCGCGCTTTTGTTGAACAAGGATGTGCGCATCCCTCTCTCCGACCTTCTGCGCGACACCATCGCGCAGTTCGACGGCGTGCTGACCCCGGACGAGCAAAAAGGGCTGCAAGACAAGCTTCTCGGCTTTTTCCGCGACCGCGCGCGCAACCTGTTCGCGGAGACCGGACGCCCGGGCCTGCCCGGCGGCATTGCGCCGGATACCTTCGAGGCGGCGCTAGGCGCGAAGCTCGATTGGGAGAACATCCCGGGTCTGGTCACACGGCTGCAAGCCGTGCAGGCCTTCCGCGACCGCGCGGAGTTCGGCCAGATCGCGGAGACCTTCAAGCGCGTCAACAACATTCTGAAGGACACGGCCGAGAGCCCGTGGGATGCGACCGCGCTCGCCCAACCCGTGGAGAAGGCACTCGTGGACGCGCTTTCGAAGGCGTCGGCGGCCGTTGAAACCGCCGTGAAGGATCAGGCCTGGGACACGGCGCTGGGCACCATCGCCTCGCTGCAGAAGCCCGTTGCCGACTTTTTCACCGGCGTGATGGTCAATGACCCGGACGCGGCGATCCGTGCGGCGCGCGTGGGACTGCTGCGCGACGTGCGCGCGGTGGTGCTCAACGTGGCGGATTTTTCCGCATTCCAAGGGTAGCGCCCGGTCCCTGAACCTGCCGGGGGACGAGGCGTTCGAGGGGTAAGACCCAAGAAGGCCGTCGCCCCGGGCAGACCGGGGCCCCCCTCATGGACGAAGATATGCGTCGCGGGCCTTAGGCGGGTGTCGGGATCCTGGCCCGCGCGGGGATGACGACTGGTCGGATGGCTGTTTGGACGGACGGAAATTCCCGAGTCCGGGATCTACAACCCGACGTCAATTCGTGACGACCGGATCCGCCACCGGGGTTTGTTGCGGAACATGAACCGGTTCCTTGGTCCGCGTATTCACCAGCCTGCGGATGATCCGCAATGTCGCCTCCAGCCCGTCGTAGGACGGGTTAGCGTCGCGGAAGCTCCGAAGCCCCCGCAGATAAGCCGCGCGCTTCGCCTCGAACCAGCTCCACACCGACGCGTCGAGATCCTCGATCCCGCAGGCCATGCCGCACCCGCTCTCCTCGAGCGCCCGGGCATTGAACGCCTGCTCCAACACCCCAGACTCAGGCAAAGCCAATGCGGGTTTCCCGAGCCAGATGGCTTCGCCCAACACCTGGTTGCCGGCTGTGGTGATGAGCGCATGGGAGGTGGCGAGAGATTTCAGAAATCCGTCGCGCGAAACGGCGTGCAACCTGACGTTCGCCGGCAACGACTCCGCCCATTCGCGCTCCCACCCCGAGAACACATGGAAGACGCGCCCGGGTGCGGCCGCGAAGACCCCCAGCAGAAACGCGAGGTAGTTGGGCCGTTTGAGGTACACCGTCACATGACCGTCGTCCCGCGGCAGCATGCGGCGCACGTCCTCCGGCAGAAAAGGCCCCACGAAGGCGGCGCGACTCCCCCGCTTGCGCGGGAAGTGATGAAAGGAGCTGACGACCACGCGCCGCGGCCACCCCGAGAGCATATGGGTCCCGAGGCGATAGGTGTGCAGCATGAGTTTGTTTCTGAGGCCGCGCACGCGCGGCAGCACCGCCTCGGTCAGAAAATGCTGATGATCGACCGCCACGAGCGGGACGCGGAAGATGCGCGCCAAGCGGCAGGTGACGGGTTCGAAGTCCGACACGGCGGCGGCGGGGCGGAACCGACGGACGGCCGCCTCAAGCGCCACATTCCGGAAAGCCAGGCGGATCAGGGGACCGACGTTGCGGGCGAGCGTGCGCCACACGCTGAGCGCGCCCCGGCTGTCGTACTGATAGCGCAGCAGGGGAACCTCGAGCACGCGGTTTCCCAACACCGGAGCGAGAACGGGAAGGGCATCGCCGCCCGTCAGGACGAGCACATCATGCCCCTCATGGATAAGCGCCTGCAGCACGCGCAGGCTGCGCGTGGCATGCCCGCGCCCTTCGCCCTGAACGCCGTAGAGGATGCGCGCCATGGAGGGAGCCTTAGGGTGCGAGGCCGCGCGACTCAGGGCCGCGCGTAGCCTCCGTGACGGATGAAATCGCGCGCGTCGGCGGTCAGATCGCCGAAGGTCTCGCGATGCGCGAACAGAGAACGGGCCAGGCGATGAGGCGCACGAGCGGCCTCATACACCATGCTCGGGTCGCGGAAACACTGGTCGCGGCAGGCCGTGCAGTTGCGGAAGCGGTTGTCGGGCTTGAGCGGCGATCCGTCGAGTGTGTCCACCACGGTGTCGGCGAGGTGATAACAGGGTCGCAAGGTGGTTTCGTCTTCACCCAGGAAAAAGATGTCGCGGCCGGCGCGGCATTCGATCCCGGAGGAGAGGGCGCGCGCCCCGGCGGCCGTTTCTCTCCCGCCCTCGCCCACAGGTCCCGCCAGCTCCAGTTCCCTCAGTTGCGCACGCAGCGAAAGCCGCGGGTTCACGATGTCGCGCCCCGCGGGCGTATCCTTGACGGACAGCAGATGCCTGATCATGCCGATCAGCTCGGTGCGGGTGAAGTTCACGGCATCGCCGCCCTCGCGCGCGAGGTGTCGCGACTCCCCTGCGGCGGGCTCCTGATGCATCGGGTAGGAGAATACGAAGCGCGTGAAGCCCATGCCCCGGTAATAGGCCATGTGACCGGCAAGATCGGGATGCCCGTCCACCCACGGCAACACGCGGCTCAACACGGTTTGCGCGAACACGTTCACCTTGTGCCTGTGCAGGCTCTCGATGCCCTGTTCCATGCGGGTTTTGAGGTGCTCGAATCCCCGATGCCGCAGGTGTTGGTCGAAGGGAAAGGTATCGAGCGAGTACCACATGTAATCGACGCCCGCTTGGGCCAATTCGCGCACGCGGGCTTCGTCGAGCATGGAGCCGTTGGTGCCCGTGCGCACGGAGAACCCCGCGGCCTTGGCCGCGCGCACGAAGGGCAGAAATTTGGGGTGGAGCGTCGGCTCGCCGCCGGTGAGGTGCAGAACGCGTATGCCCTTGGCCTTAAGCGCGGGAAAGCGCGCGATGAGCGCGTCGGCATCGACCTGTTGCAATTTGTACCCGGCGGCCACGCGCTGCGGCAGCCGGTCGCGATTATAGCCGCAGAACGAACACGCCGCATTGCAGCGATCGAGAAGCTTGATGTTGAGCTGCCGTCCGGGAAATACCATGCCCCGAAATTAGGCGGGGAGTGTTTCGGGAGTCCCCAGGAGGTGTGACGGGGAGGTTACAGGCTCATCCAAACATCACAACATCACGGCAATAGAACACAAAAAATCCGATTCAATCGGGCTTTCGTTTATTGTGGTGATGCTGTGATGCCGTATGTTGCGATCCATAGGACCGTCCCTATTTTCTTGCGTCGTCCAATGCCTGCAGCACGTCCTTGCTGTGCCCGGCGACGTCGACGCTTTTCCACACCCGCGCCACCTTGCCTTGGGGATCGATGAGGAAGGTGTTGCGGGCCGACAGCATTTTGCCAGGCAGGCGCATCACCGAACCATAGGCCCGTGAGACATCCACGTCGGTGTCGGCCAGCAGGCTGATGGACAGGTTCTCCTTCTCGCAGAATTGACCGTGGGTCTCCACGTCGTCGACGCTGACGCCGATGACCACCGCCTCACGTTCGGCATACTTGGTCAGATCACGTTGAAAATTACGGGCCTGCAAGGTGCACCCCGAGGTGAAATCCTTGGGGTAAAAGTACAGCACCACCCACTTGCCGCGCTGCTCCTTGAGCGACACGGGCTTGTTGTTCTGGTCGATGAGGGTGAACTCGGGGGCGGCTTGCCCCACCTTGGGCATGGCCTCCACATTGCGGGCTCCGAACACAAGGGCGAGCACGGGAATGACGGCGCGGGCGGCGGAGCGGAAGAGGGACATGGGAAGGTCTCCGGAGGGGGTGGGGTGACGACAAGGCATCACAACATTACAGCACCACAACAATAAAATACACCGGACATCCAATCAATCAGGATTCGAGACGCTTTAAGCCAACACCCATTGGACACAAACGAAGGCCGAAAAATCTTACCACCGTTACAATGAGCCTCGTTTATTGCTGTGATGTTGTGATGATGTGATGCCCTATCCTTATGCAGTCTTCCTTAGCAATTCCTGAGCATGCTTTAGGGCTGTACTCGATTCTTCCCCACCCATCATGCGGGCGAGTTCGACGGCACGCTCTTTGGCCGACAAGGGCGACACGCCGGTGACGGTGCGCCCGCCCTCCAGGCGCTTTTCCACCTTGTGCTGGTGCGCCGCCTGCGCGGCGACCTGATGCAGGTGGGTGATGACGAGGAGTTGGTGATGCGCGGCGAGCGCGCCGAGCGCCTCGCCGACGCGGAGGGCCGTTTGGCCGCCGATGCCGGTGTCGAGCTCGTCGAAAACAAGCAGTGGCCGGGGATCGCTGTGGGCCAGCGCGCCCTTGATCGCGAGCATGACGCGCGAGATTTCACCGCCCGAGGCCGACTGGCGCAGGGCGCGCGGAGGTTCACCGGGATTGGCGGCGAGGTAGAACTCGATCTTGTCCGCACCGGCCGGCGAGAGGTCGCCGGCCGCGGCCTTGGCTGTCGGTTTCTCCGCGACCCTGGAATCTTTGGAATCCTTGTTGTCCGCGCCCGGCGCGGCGAAGCTGGTTTTGAACGTGCTGCCGTCCATCCCGAGCCGCGCGAGATTGGCGTTCACCTCGGCGTCGAACTTCTGGGCGGCGGCCTTGCGCTTGGCGGAGAGCGCCGCCGCGCGCGCGCGCGCGTCCTTGAGGGACGCGTCGCGCGTCGCCTTCAGCCCTTCGGTCTCCACGCCCGCGTTCTCAACGGTGGCGATCTCAAGGCGGCGACGCTCGCGCAAAGCGATGAGGCCCGCGAGGTCGGTCTTGTATTTGGCCTTGAGGCGCTGGAAGAGCGCGAGGCGGGCGTTGAGCGCGTCGATGCGCTCGGGATCCGCTTCGGCGGGAACATCGAGGCGGACCAAGGCGGCGCGAACCTCTTCGAGCAAGGCTCTGGCCTCGGCGATCTTCTCCTCGTGCGCGGCGAAGGCCGACAGCCCCGGGGCGCCCTCCCCGCTCGACGAGGGCGAGTCCGCGGGAGAAAGGTGGCGCGCCAAATTGTGGACATCCCGTTGCAAGCGCGCCAAAGCCGGAAAGACACCCCCCGCCCCCTCCAAAGAATCGATGCAGGCGTCGCGGCCTCCGGCGATTTTTTCGAACCCCGAAAGCATCCGCAGTTCCGTCTCGAGTTTGTCCTCGATGTTGACCGGTTCCCCCTCACGGCCAAGACCCGCCTTGTCGAGTTCCTTAAACTGGAATTGAAGAAACTCGATCTGCTCACGCAGGCGCACCGCGTCGTCCTCGGCACGCGTGAGCGCTTGCTCGGCCGCGCGCCACCCGCGGTAGGCGACCGCATAGTCTTCGGCCTCGCCGGTCAGGCCCGCATAGCCGTCGAGGTAGGCGCCGTGCGTGCCCGCGTCAAGCAGCCCCTGCTGTTCGTGCTGCCCGTGCAGGTCGACGAGGTGACGACCGATGGCTTCGAGATCACCGAGCGTGACGATGCTGCCGTTTACGCGCGCGCGGCTTTTGCCCGCGGCGGTCAGTTCGCGTTCGATCACGAGTTCGTCGTCGACATCCAGCTCGAGCGCGCGCAATAGCTCCTTGAGGGCCGGCGAAGGCGGCACGTCGAAGGCGGCCTCGACACGCAACTTGTCGGCACCCTGGCGGATGAGGTCGGCCTTGCCCTTGGCGCCCAACACCAGCTTGAGCGCGCCGAGGAGGATGGATTTACCCGCGCCGGTTTCACCCGTGAGCACCGTGAATCCGGGCTCGAAGGCGATGTCGGCTTCGGGAAGGATGGCGAGGTTGCGGATGGAGAGAGTGCGCAGCATGGACAAAAGATAAATAGTGAACAAGAGTGCAGGGTATGGGTGGGCAGTAAATTTGGAGGCGGAGCGGGGGTGTGGGGTATTGGTGCTGGGTACTGGGTACTGGGTACTGGGTACTGGGTACTGGGTCGTGACTGGTGGGTCGTGGGTAGTGGCACAAAACACTAAGAATGGACGAAAAGGAAGGTAAGGAAGGTAAGAACCGTAGGGAGCCTATGGACCGCCTGATCCATGCTGATTCGGGCGGACCATACAGCCCATCTCGTCCAGACTATCCAGAGTCCATGGGGTTTGGGCAATGCCACGACCCACCAGCCGATACCCAACTTTAGGTCAACAAAAAAGGACGACCTTGCGGCCGCCCTTTTGAAATGAATCCCCTGAAATCCGGGGAAAACCTTACACGCCGTCGACGGTGACGCCGAACTGGCTGAGCACGGCGGAGATCGGCGTGGCGAACGCGGCGGTGGAGGTGCCGGCGAACACCAAGGCGACCGGGCGGTTGTTGCTGGCCGCCACGATCAGAGAGCCGGAATCGCCGCCGCCGATGAAGTTCGGGGTGGTGATGTAAACCTGGCCGTTGAACTGGGCGGTGCCGCCTGCGTAGCCGACCTTGATGGTGACGTTCACCGCGGCGATGGTGCCGGTGGTGAGGCCCGTGGTGCGGCCGTACTTCTTCACCTGCAGGTTGGCGGCGGGGGCGGTGACGGTTTTCGCCGGGGTGCCGTAACCGTCGCACGGGGTGTCGCGGCCTGCCAGCGCGGAGGTGGTGGTGGCGAGCGCGGCATCCATCTTGTTGTTCACGCAGGCGGTGCCCGAGCAGAACGCAATGGGTGTCCACTTGGTGAGGGTGCCGATGGCGTCGCCCGGATTGACGCCGCCGTCGAACGGACCGGGCTGCAGGATGTTGTCGCCGACCGAGGCCACGTTGGTGTTGGCGAACACGTGGTTGTTGCTGATCAGGTAGAGTCTGCCCCTGCTGTCCTTCACGCGCACCCCGATGGTGCCGGCGGTGATGGACGGTTGACCGGCGGACACGCCGATGGGAACGGGGCGGGCGAAGCGGCCCGCGCGATTGGGCGCCGTGCAGGTGGCGGCGGCCGCGGGGTTGGTGGTGGCCTTCTTCTGCATGGCGGTCACCTTGCCGATGGTTTCGACCTTGACGGAGACGCCTTCGATCTGCGAGGGGATCCCCTCGACGCCGGCTTCCTCGGTGAACACGACGATCACCGGCTCGCCCGTGGCGGTCACGCCGGATCCGGTTCCGTTGACCCCGGGGATCGCCAGCAGTCCGGCGGTGTGACGGTCCTGCACCTTGATGGCCGCGCCGAGCGTCGTCGCTCCCGGCATGCCCGAAGTGGGGACGAACTGATTTCCCGATACGCCCGACGGGCCGCCGAGCTCGGTGTTCTGCATGCAGCCCATGACCACCGAAAGGGCGGCGGAGACCATGATGAGCTTGACGTGACGTGAGTTACGAAGATCAAAACGCATGTACTTCTCCTGGCGTAATCGTGACGAGCGCTTTCGGATCAAGAACGATAACACGGAATATAGCACTACACGTTGTCACACAGACCTACACATTGTCACAATGAATCGATCCGACGCGAGAAATAACCAAAATGGCAAGAGATTGTCTTTTTGGCATATTTTTGGAAGCATCCCGAAGGCGGATCCGGGATGTTCCGGAACCGCCAAACGGTTTTTCGGCTTACCTGTCCAGCGCCACGCCTCCGTTGCCGAGGGTGGTGCGTTTGCCGTCCTGCACCGCCGTGATGCGCACCAGGTACATGCCGGCCGACACCACGCGGCCCTCCTGGTCGCGGCCATCCCAGGTCAGCGACCGGTCGCCCGTGCGCGGATCCACCGCGCGGTGCCACACGCGACGGCCCGCAGGGTCGTGGATGGCCACCGCCACCTGACTGGTGCTCTGGTCGTAAGCCGGCAGGCGGAACGCATACGCCCCCGCCAAGCCGTTCACGCGCACCGTGAAGGTTTCGGGGACAAGGCCCGCCTTCGCGCCCGGAGCCACGGTTCTGACCACGATCACCGCCGAGTCGGTCGTGCCGGCCAGACCGTGCGCGACGACCGTGTAGCTGCGGGCTGCGGACACGATCGAGGGCGTGCCGTAGATGCGGCCGTTGGTGGGATTGAAAATCAACCCCGTGTTGGCCGTCAGGCTCGAACCGTTCGAACCAAGCGTGATCGACCACGTCACGATCGTGCCGCCGGTGTTGGTCGGACGGAACGCTTCGATGGCGCTCCCCACCGTGAATTGCACCGTGTCGGACGCGAAGGCGAGGATCGGAGGATTCCCCTGCACCTCGATGTTGATCGTGTCGCTCCCCGTTCCGCCCGGACCCGTCACCGTGATGACGTAGTCCGCCGCCGCCGAAACCACCGACGGTGTCCCGTAGATGCGGCCGCTTGTGGTGTTGAACGACAAACCCGCGGGCAGGGCCGGCGAGATCGCGTACGCCGTGAGGAAGCCGGTGGTTCCGGTCTTCGTGACGTCGGTGATGGTGGTTCCCACGGTGAACACGTGAGGCGTGTTCGCGTAGGCGACAGTGGGGGCGGGCGTGGAGACCCCGAGATTGATGGTATCAAGCCCGGATCCCCCCGGACCGGTCACCGTGACGACGTAGTCGGTCGCGGCCGATACGCCGGTCGGCGTGCCCGAAATGCGCCCGGTCGTGACGTTGAACAAAAGGCCGGCAGGCAGAGCGGGGCTGATGGCGTAGGAGGAGATGATCCCCGACGCGGAGTCCTTCGGCTGATTGAAGGCTTGTCCCATCGAGAGGGCGAACGGCGTGTTGGGATAGTACACCTTCGGAACCGGGGTGGTCACCGCGATGTTCACCGTATCGCTGCCCGTGCCCCCTGGGCCCGTCACCGTGATGACGTAGTCCGCAGCCGCCGACAAGGTACCCGGCGTGCCCGAGATCGCGCCCGTGGTCGTGTTGAAGAACAGGCCCGAGGGCAGCGCGGGGCTGATGGCGTAAGACGACACGAGGCCCGATTTGCCCAAACGCGCCAGGCTCGCGGGCACCTGAAGTCCGAAAACCACCGGCGTGTTGGTGTAGGAAACGCCGGGAGCCGGCGTGGTGACGGTGATGACCACCGTGTCGCTGCCCGTGCCGCCGGGGCCGATGGCGGAGATGACGTATTCCGTCGCGGCGGACAAGGCGCCGGGAGTGCCGAAGATCGCGCCCGTGGTCGTGTTGAAGACCAGACCCGCCGGGAGCGAGGGACTGATCGCATACGACGACACGATTCCCGACACGCCGGTGCGCGCGAGGCTGGCGGGTTCCGCCAAGGGGAAGTTCACGGTGTCGTTGGTGTACGACACCGTGGGAACCGGCGTGGTCACCGCGATGTTCACCGTGTCGCTGCCCGTACCGCCGGGACCCGTCACCGTGATGACGTAATCCGTCGCGGAAGACAACGCGGTCGGAGTGCCGAAGATGGCGCCCGTGGTCGTGTTGAACAGGAGACCCGCCGGAAGCGCCGGGCTGATCCCGTACGACGACACGATGCCCGACTTGCCGGTGCGCGCGAGGGTCGCGGGCACCTGAAGGTCGAACACGACGGGCGTGTTGGCATAGGTGACGCCGGGCGCCGGAGTGGTGACGGTGATGACCACCGTATCGCTGCCCGTGCCGCCGGGGCCGATGGCGGAGATGACGTATTCCGTCGCCGCGGACAAGGCGCCGGGAGTGCCGAAGATCGCGCCCGTGGTCGTGTTGAAGACCAGACCCGCCGGGAGCGACGGGCTGATCGCATACGACGACACGATCCCCGAAACGCCGGTGCGCGCGAGGCTGGCGGGTTCCGCCAAGGGGAAGTTCACGGTGTCGTTGGTGTACGACACCGTGGGAACCGGCGTGGTCACCGCGATGTTCACCGTATCGCTG